>Ga0371490_1000043_pt1 | contig 166185 bp, 146 predicted proteins | sample MB2SIPfraction_FD_207959 | JGI IMG/M metagenome (GOLD analysis project Ga0371490, IMG submission 207959) | Lab enriched peat soil microbial communities from McLean, Ithaca, NY, United States - MB28FN SIP fraction | ecosystem: Environmental > Terrestrial > Soil > Wetlands > Peat | place: USA... | reverse complement strand
TGGGGTACACTGCCACAACCGAATTCTGTATGGACACTTTCTACCTCCTGAGGTATTTGCCATCGCTCTTGCGCCGTCAAGACGAATCTCACTTGGTACCATGACACCGCGCTAACAACGAGACTGTCCCGTATTGCACAGTCTGCGTTGAGAATGCATGCCGCTCCCCTTAGCGCATGTTTAAGAATCTGCTTCCCTGATTTCGGGCTCGTTCAAGGGGAGAACTTCCGCGTGTATAGACCTTGGGCATGGCCGCATGCGGCCCCTGGACAATACGCTCCGAAACCCGGGTTTCATGACTCTTTTGATCTTTTTGAATTCCATTAGAGTCATTCGCGGAGAAGTGACAGGACCGTTCACGGAAGCCACCGCACCACCATCCACATCTGTGGTTGCCATTCGGCGACGCAACTTGAAATGTGTTCCTTATTGAACTGAAGCGTCTTTTCCCAGTGTCTAAGATGCCGTTTTGGGTCAGTTGCTACTGGTCCGAAGCTAGGAGAAAAGAGATGGAGACTGCTAATCGAAAAAACGAAATGACAACTACAAAAGGCCAGAAGTGTGCACACCCTGTTTGTTCATGCGTGGTAACGTCGGGCAAGTATTGCAGCCCCGAGTGCGCGGCTATGGAAAAGACGCCGGACATTGATTGTGCGTGCGGACACGCCGGCTGCAAGGGCAGAACGTCCGAATAAGAAATGTGTTCAGCAGTTGGTGAACGGGCCATATAAGAACCGAGAAACCAGTTCGTACACGACGGTCGCAATGATTTGCGCTCGCGATTTACATCTGGGCGAACTGAACCGAGCAGTAGAAGAAATGATTTGGCAGGACTTTACCGTTTGTGAATTCAAAATTGGAGGAGGATAAAACAATGTTGAAACGTTTTTTGATCGGCACAACGATGGCTTTGCTTGTAACTCTAACTGCCGCGGCTTCCTCGGACCGCGAGGATGATGTTAAACGCACCGAGAAAGCAACCCAAGTCTTCCGGGAAATCATGAATACCCCAGATCACGGCATTCCTCACGATCTACTGAAAACGGCGAAATGCATTGCCATCATTCCAGGGGACGTGAAGTTTGCCTTTATATTCGGCGGCAATTACGGCCGAGGCATGGCAACCTGTCACACCAGTCATGGCTGGAGCGCCCCCATGTTTGTGGCCATTGAAGGCGGGAGCGTGGGTTATCAGATCGGAGGCTCTTCCACCGATATCGTGCTGCTCTTTATGAACGATCACGCCTTGCAAAGCCTGCTCAGCGACAAATTCAAGCTCGGAGCCGACGCATCTGTTGCAGCCGGGCCGGTGGGCCGGACGGCCTCGGCTGGCACCGACGCTAAACTGAGTGCAGAGATACTGTCTTATTCGCGAGCCAAAGGCGTTTTCGCCGGGGTGAGCCTGGACGGCGCCGTGGTGCAAGCCGACAAGAGTGGCGACCAGGCTATGTATGGCGACAATGTGGACCGTCATGAAATTCTTAACGGCAAAGTTGCTGTTCCTGCATCGGCGCGACCTCTGCTGCGAGAAATTGGCAGATATGTCCGGGAAGCCAAACCTAAACCGTAAGCTCCAAGCAATAGAGCTCTGAATTGCTCCTATCTGACGGTGTGGCGCACCGGGTTTGAGACGGGCATGACAAAAGCGCTTCGCATACTGTTTTCGGACATTTGCCTTCACAGTCCAAGGGCTTGGGCGACTGCTCATCAGTGCAAGAGTCCAACGCTCGCTCCGGGTCCGATCGGAAGGGGGCTTGACCGTCAGAGCGGTAAGAAGCTCGTGCAACACAATTTCGACAATTCCACAACGCCTAGCCGGATATGCGGAGAAGGGGGTCTATCCAAAAGATGGCTGTGTTTTTTCGAGCGCGGAAGCAAGAATTTATTCCACAGAAAGAGAAGGAAGCCATGACACACCATTCTTCACTTGCACCATCCATGAAAAGCAGCGGTGAATTGAACCTCGTATCCGTTCATGAACTTTACGAACATACACAAGACGTATTCAATCTGATTGCGCGGCGCGCCTTTGAGATTTTCGAGAGCCGCGGACACGCACACGGAAACGACCGGGAGGATTGGTTCCTCGCGGAATCCGAGCTACTCACGCCTGTGAGGTTCCACATCTCAGAATCCGGCGAACAGCTTACCGCACACGCCCAAGTTCCTGGGTTCAACAGGCAGGAGATCAAGGTAAGTCTCGAGCCGCACCGGCTGAGCATCAGCGGAAAAACCGAGCTCCGCGAAGACCACCAGTCTGGAAAACACACTCATTCGCTGAGACACGCGCAACTGATGTTCCGCGTCATCGATTTGCCCTGTGAGGTTGATCTATCGAAGGCCAAGGCGACATTCAACGATGGCACACTCGAGGTAGTGATGCCCAAGGCGGCCTCTGCGAAGAGCGTCCGCGTCGAGACGAAACCAGAGTTGTCCGCGGAAAGTGATACTTCTGTCCGTGAAGCAGGCATGATCGAAGCCGCAGGCAGTCCGCCGGTTGTCACTGGGACCAACAAGCCGATTGTCAAGGCACAAGCAGCATCATCGAGGAGATAGCATCGGCCGCCGAAACCAGGTGAAACGTTGCAGTGGTCCAGAGCGCAATTGCGAGGAGGTAATTGACCCTAGATGAAGAGCACAAAACTTCTCATTGTTGTGGATGAATCGCCGGCGACCAGAAAGGCATTAGAGTATGTGGCTCAGATGGCCGCGGGGCGACCGCATTTCCGAGTCTGCCTGGCACACAGTCTCCTGTCACCTCCTCCCCAACTGGTCGAGTTCAGGGGTGCAGAAAAAAAGCGTCTGCGGACATATAAGTCCCGATGGATTTCGGCAGGCGAGATGACGGAACAACTTGCCTTGAAGCGCGCCAATGCAATCCTGCGCCGAGGCGGTCTGGCACGCGGGTCAATCGAAGCCCATTATTGCTATATGGTGGACGGAACACGGGCGACTCAGCAAATTCTGAGACTGGCGCGGGCGCGGAAATGCGACACCGTGGTCATTGGAAGAAAGTCGCTCTCGTGGCTAAGGGACCTCATTCATGGAGACCCTGCAGAGGAACTTGTCCGTCGAGGCAAAGGATTCGCGATCTGGATCGTCGAATGAAGCCCTGAAATCCTCCCGGTCGTTTCCGTGAACGCCGTCATGGAGTGTGCTGCCGAAGGCCCCATGAAGGGCATTCTGGAGTACCCTGAGGAAGAATTGGTTTCCGTCGACTTTCGAGCCAACGAGCATTCCGCGATTTTGGACGCCGGCTACAGCCGCGTGGTCGGTTCCAACTGTGTCAAGGAGTTGGCGTGGTACGACAACGAATGGGGCTACTCGTGCCGTTGTTAGGACCTGATCAAACTCTTCGCGGCGCGACTCTGAGCAAGTCACGCCTCTTCTCTGCGACCACCACGAACAGACTATTGATTCGCGGTAAGAAGCGTGTTCCTGGTTTTAGTATTTAAGACAAAGCAGGAGATGACTCATGAGAATTCTTCTTGCAATCGATGACTCGAAGTTCTCGGACGCGGCAATGCACGCCGTGATCGCACAAGCCAAGCCGCAGGAAACCGAAGTGCATATAGTACATGTTATAGACATTATGACTAATGAGCTTCCTGAAATGAGGGGTTATTACCCGGGAATTGAGCACGAGCGGGACGGGCGACGCTTGCCCGCAGAAGCATTGCTTGCTAAGACCGCTGAATTGCTGCGGGCCAAGGCCCTACAGGTGACCACAGCCGTCGAGTTGGGCAGTCCCAAGTCTAAAATCATCGACGGCGCCGCAGAATGGCATGCCGATTTGGTCGTCCTCGGCTCGCATGGAAGAACAGGCCTTGAGCGCTTCTTGATGGGGAGCGTGTCGGATGCTGTTTTGCGTCACGCGCACTGCTCCGTTGAAATTGTTAGGATTCCTCCTCCCACTGGGGGTTCGAAGCGCCCAGATCGACCAGCGGATGGCCAAGTCAGGAGAGTCCTACTCGCGGCCGATGATTCCAAGTTCTCGGAAGCAGCATCGCGGCTATTGATCGAACAAATTCGGCCCCACGAAGCGGAAGTTCGAGTATTCCATGTGGTGGAGCCACTGTCACCTTTGGTCGTCCGAGAGATGGGCAGCTATGATCCTGGCCAGGAGGGTTTCTTGACGGCTCAAACTAAGCAAGCAAAGGATCTCATGGCGAAGATCGCAGAAATGCTCCGCACTAAGAATCTGAAGGTTACCACAGCCGTTGCGCAAGGCGACCCAAAGTCAGAGATCCTCGACGCGGCAGAACAGTGGAAGGCTGAATTAATTGTTCTGGGCTCGCACGGACGAACAGGCCTTGAACGCTTCTTGATGGGCAGTGTGTCCGATGCGGTAGCACACCACGCCCGCTGCTCGGTGGAGGTTGTCAGGATTCGTCCTTCACACTAAAACGCGAGGTGCAAGCTCCGATTCTGTCTCAGGGTAGTCAACGAGGGGGTCGCGCATTTATCGCAACTGTTGGGGCGGCGACCGTTCAACATGACGGCATCCAGTGAGTGACCGTGTGAAGTCGGCGACGCTCCCCAGCCCCAGCGCCTGGCGAAATTCGCGGTGCTCGCCCAGACGCACTTCGGCTTCGCGAAAGGTCCAGTCTTCGTAGCGCATCAAGCAGAGAACGGCCAGCAACTGCGGTTGGTTGAACTGGTGCTTGCTGAAACGGCTTCTGTAGCGCGGAAGCAACGCCCGAGAAACTTGCAGGACAATACGAGCAAAAGGCAGGAGTCCGACTTCGGCCATCGCACCTCCTGCCTCGATACAAATCAACGAATTCCAAGGACTGGCTAGGGCGAATTCTCACCGTCGTAACGAGGATGTCAACAGAACCAGACAGGCTCTATATAACTTCCGGATGGGCGACGAGGGCGACCCCGCTGGCGCGGCAGACGATGCGCGTGAGGGGAACGGGACGGTGGTTGCCTGCTCTAGTGGTAGATTGGTTGTGTCCAAGGCAGGAGAAGCATACGATGTGCGTGAGTCAAAACTCCAAATCTGAAATTCCGACTAAGGAATGCCGTGATGGACATCTTGGCTTAAGGGAATTTGCGCGATGCTGAAAATTAAGAGAATTCTTTTGCCTGTTGATTTCCCGCTTGCTTCACTGGGAGTGATTCATCAGGCTGCGACATTGGCGCGCCATTTCAATTCTGAGATCGTGATGCTGCATGTCGCCACAACGCAGAGCCATGCCGCCGGTGTGCCGGAGGACAGCCGCGAGCTGGCTGACTGGGACTTGCTCGCAGCGATCATTAGACAGGCCCAGAAACAGCAGGACCAGTCTCTCGGGCCGGAGCTTGATGGTCTTACCATTCAGCGCAAGTTCTTCAAGGGCGACGTGGCCGTGGCAATTGTGCAGGCGGCTCAGGAGGAAAAAACCGACCTGATCATGATGCCGTCGCATAGCTTCACGTTTTACCAGTTTCTCATGGGCTCTGTGACAGCAAAAGTGTTACACGGTACCGAGTGCCCGGTTTGGACCGGTGCGCACGTTCAAGAATCGCCGGTCCAGAAGTTTGCGATCCGCAACGTCCTGTGCGCGGTCGAATTCGGCCCCCGTTGTGACATAACTGTGTCGTGGGGCGCCCAAATGGCCGCCGAATTTGGTGCCCGTCTTACGCTTGCTAACGTCACTGCCGGGGTGAACTTTTGGGGGCCCGGCGGCAGCTACGTCGATCAAAAGTGGAAAGAGGTGCTCGTCGGCAACGCTTCCGAGCAAATGGCAAAGCTCCAGCAAGACACGGGCATCAAGGCAGATGTATTCATCGGCAGTGGTGACGTGCCCAAGGTCCTGAGCCAAGCTGCCAAGCAGACGAAGGCAGATTTGCTGGTCACCGGGTGCTACCCTTATGGTGGTCACCTGCGCACCCACGGCTATGGAATCATCTGCGCGGCGTCGATTCCGGTTCTGAGCGTGTGAGGGCGGAGCGTTCCTGGATAAGCGCGCAGCCTCGCTCAAGCAATCCCAGTGGCAAGTCACCTGCCGATTGCGCGCTGCGACAGTTACGGCGGTGAGCCAATGCGTCTGAGCTCACTGAGATCACGGTCAAATCTGGTTCCTCGGGTGAGCCAACGATTTCGTGCTTGCCCACCGAGAGCACAACTACGACACACAACGCACGCGCAATCACGAACACCGCCCGCACGACCATCGTGAAAATACCAAATTCCAAATCGCCATTCCCGGGCCGGAAACACCACCAGAATCGATAATAGTAAATACCCAAGATCTGCTCGCGCAATCACTAGCGGCGCATCGAGGGAGGGCAATGTCGAGTTAATATCGGGTCAGAGAAAGGCCAACGGAAAGGCAAACAAACCATTCATCCAGAAATCGCTGCCGCCTCGACATGGGTTGTGGCGTCATCGAGAGTGTCCCGAAATCGAAAGCAGCGAGTCGCTGAGCTATATGAGACCGGCAATGTGACTTTCCCTCAAAGGGATGACGGTTGCCGCTGGGCTACTCTGGGGCGGTGCCATCCTGTTCTTCGGACTCATCAACCTTGTCAGGCCAACCTACACTGCTGACTTTCTCAAAATGATCAGCTCCATGTATCCATGGTTTCACGCGTCACGGTCTTTCCTCGATGTCGTGATTGGCACAGTCGACGGATTAATTGACGGGGCTATCGCAGGTCTTCTGTTCGGGATGGCTCTACAACCGTTCTTCTAGTGACCGGAAGGAAGCCTGAAGCTGGGAGTACGCCCGCCGCCGTTAAGGAGTAGCGGTCGATCGGGGGTTCTCACAGTCATCACGGAGGCGTTTGGACGGAGCGCAGCGGCAACGGCTCACGGCCGAACAGAGAGCAGTCACTCATGAAAGTTCCCGTCCACTCGAACCAGCCTTCCCAGACAGTGCCATCATGGATCCGCAGGCGCTGCTCGAATTGCTACGCAAGTTTGAGAAATCCGTCCCACTAGATTCTCCTGTCACTCATGATCCCGTGGACTTCCTTACCTCACGCCGGACATGGAAACTTACGGTCGCACCGACACCACTCCGCAACCACGGAAACTACATCGTCTCCGTCAGAAAGCTAGTCAACGAACCGAGGTAAGGCCACTCGGTGTACAATGCCACTTGCTCAGAATTCCAGGATGGAAATGTTGATGAATAAGATTCTTCTTCCAGTTGATCTTCCTAACATCTCGATGGGGGTAGTTCATCAGGCCGCGTTTTTGGCTCGCCATTTCCATTCCGAGATCAAGCTGCTGCATGTGGTGCCATCACTAGGCTATCCCGTCGGTATGCTGGAGAGTGGGCACGAGCTGACGGCGCGGGATTTGCACGCGGAAATCGCCAAGCGTGCTCAGAAAGACCTGAACAAGTCGCTGAGGCAGGAGCTCGACGGGATTGCCGTCAAACGTTTGTTGCTCAAAGGCGACCCGGCCCGCGAAATCGCGCAGACAGCTCGCGCCGAAAGAGTGGACCTGATCGTGATATCCACGCATGGCCATGGGGCGTTCTACCGATTTCTGCTGGGCTCGGTGGCAGCGAAAGTGCTCCACGAGAGCGATTGTCCGGTTTGGACCGGCGGCCACCTGGAAGAAGCGCCAGCGCGCGAGTTCTCCATCCACAACGTTATTTGCGCGGTTGATTTGAGCCCCCACAGCCGCAATACCGTGTCGCAGGCCGCGCAGATGGCCGCTGAGTTTGGCGCACGCCTCACGCTCGTTCATATCACCGCCAGCGTGGAGATTTACGGACCTGGAGGGTCCCATGTCCTTCCCGAGTGGAAGGAGACGCTCGTCGGCTCCGCTGCCAACGAGATCACCAAGCTTCAGCAGGATGTGGGCACCAAGGCCGAAGTAATCATTGGCAGCGGCGATGTGCATAATCTGTTGAACCAAGCTGCGGAGCAATCCAAGGCTGACCTCCTGGTCATCGGGCACTTCCCTTCCGGCGGTCATTTGGGGGAAAACGGCAGCGGCTATGCAATCATTCGTGAGTCGCACATCCCTGTGTTAAGCCTGTGAGAACCATGCAGAGAGGTCCATGATGCCGCCTGCGCGTGATGTCGTTCTGCCAATAACGCTGCTATTTTCGATCGTTTGACTTCAGCGCGCCGCACGCCGTCGCCGCCGGCCTCGTTGCGTCTATCTGATCGCAGGCCAGGTTGAAACCATGAGCAGCAAGAAACTAACCGTTGATGCCGAGTTGGAGAAGCTTCAGCGCGAATCATTCAACTACTTCTTGCATGAGACGAGTACAGCCAACGGGCTGGTGATCGACAAGACCGAAGCAGATTGGCCTGCCAGTATTGCCGCCACCGGCCTCGCGTTGGCATCTTACCCGGTAGCTGTTGAGCGCGGGCTTATGCCGCGCGCAGCGGCGGTCGAACGAACGCTAACGACGCTGCGTTTTTTCTGGAACAGCCCGCAAGGCCCCGAACCCGACATGACCGGCTACCAAGGCTTTTACTATCATTTTCTCGACATGCAGACCGGCCGGCGCGCCTGGCAATGCGAGCTGTCAACAGTAGATAGTGCTTTTCTGCTGGCGGGCGCGTTGACGGCAGGAATGTATTTTGCCGCCGATAGCCCGGACGAACATGAAATCCGCATGCTTGCTGACGCGCTCTATCGACGCGCAGATTGGCAGTGGGCGCAAGACAGCGGCGCAACGGTCACGCACGGCTGGAAGCCCGAAATCGGATTTCTCAAGTACCGTTGGGAAGGTTACGATGAGGCGCTGCTATTGTATACCCTGGGGCTTGGCTCGCCCACTTACCCGCTACCCGAGAGTAGCTACTCCGCGTGGACTTCCACTTACAAGTGGGAACACTGTTGCGGACAGGACTATCTTTACGCCGGACCATTGTTCACGCACCAGCTGTCGCATGTCTGGATCGACTTTCGCGGTATTCAGGACGCTTTCATGCGCGATAAAGGTATCAACTATTTCGAGAACAGCCGCCGTGCAACTTATGTGCAACAACAGTACGCGATCAACAACCCACTCAAGTTCGAGGGCTATGGCCGCCATTGCTGGGGAATTACCGCATGCGATGGCCCCGGCCCCGACACTATCAAAGTGAATGGCATTGAGCGCCAATTCTTCAATTACGTGGGACGCGGCGTGCCGTACGGACCCGACGACGGAACCATAGCCCCGTGGGCCGTAGTGGCGTCGCTGCCGTTCGCGCCCGAGATCGTGTTGCCCGCGCTCGACTACTACATACACGAGGCTAAATTGACCGAGCTGAACCCGTACGGCTTCAAAGCGTCTTTCAACCCGACATACCCGGGAAAGTTCCACAACCGGCATGGCTGGGTATCGTCGTGGCATTACGGGCTTAATCAAGGGCCGATCATTCTGATGATCGAGAATTATCGGACCGGATTGTTGTGGCAATTGATGCGAAACTGCTCATACATCGCTAGCGGCTTGCGTCGGGCGGGTTTTGGCGGAGGTTGGTTATGACCTCAGTCGAGGGTATATCGCGCTTGGCTCGGCGGATTAACTGCCGCGCCGTTTCCCCTGCCCGGGCGGGGGACTCTCCTTCTCCCTCGCTCATCTGTTCGCTCTTGCTGACGACCTGCCCTTTACGGACATTACAGACAATTGAGGCTCTCAAAACTCGTCCAGGAATCTTGTAAGCGACGCCGCACCAAGCACTTAGATTTTTGGTTCCTCTAGCTCATAACCCGGAGGTCGTTGGTTCAAATCCAACCCCCGCAACCACTGCGCCCACCTGCACTGTCGGGCTGACATTTTCTTTCCTGCCGCCAGCGCAGGTGGCCGGAGGTCGTTCCCGGCTCATCTCCAACCTACGCAATTATCCGAACCAAGCCCAAGCAAATCCCAATTCCCTTCTGCGATGGGGTTGTCAGGCAACACGATTGGGCAGGTCATACACCCGAATTGATTTGCTAGTCATTCAGATCTCCGGGAAGTTGGTTTTGCTTTCCTTGAGATGCACCGCGATCCGCTCGGAGAGGATGCAAAGAAAAAAACAAGGATCAAAACAAGAAGTAGCGCTGGGCGAGTGGAAGAACGCTCGCGGGTTCGCAACTTATCTGTTTGCCGTCCACACACACTTCGTAGGTTTCGGGATCGACTTCGATATTTGGCGTGGCGCTGTTGTGAATCATGTCTTTTTTCCCGATGCGGCGGCAGTTGCGTACCGGCTTGATGATTTTTTTCAGGCCTAATGTCTGTGGCAATTCAGCGGCGACAGCAGCTTGAGATATAAACGTGATCGACGTGGCGGCGATGGCGGCGCCGAAGCTGCCAAACATCGGGCGATAGAGGACCGGCTGGGGCGTAGGGATAGACGCGTTCGGATCGCCCATGGCGCTCCAGGCGATGAGGCCGCCCTTAAGCACGATTTCCGGCTTTACTCCGAAGAAGCTGGGCTTCCAGAGGACCAGGTCGGCAAGTTTTCCCGGCTCGATGGAGCCGATCTCCGAAGCCATACCGTGTGTAATGGCAGGGTTGATGGTGTACTTCGCAACATAGCGTTTTGCGCGCTGGTTATCGTTGCGGGGGGAATCTCCGGCTAGCGTTCCACGCTGCGTTTTCATTTTGTGCGCGGTTTGCCAGGTCCGAATAACCACTTCGCCGACGCGGCCCATGGCTTGAGAGTCGCTGGAGAGCATGCTGATCACGCCCATGTCGTGAAGTATGTCTTCGGCAGCGATGGTCTCCGGACGGATGCGGCTTTCGGCGAACGCCACGTCTTCCGGCACTTGCGGGTTCAGATGATGACACACCATCAGCATGTCGAGATGTTCGGCGATCGTGTTGATCGTAAAGGGGCGCGTGGGATTCGTGGAGGAAGGCAGGATATTGGGGAACGAGGCGATACGTATGATGTCGGGAGCGTGGCCGCCGCCCGCACCCTCGGTGTGATAGGTGTGAATGGCGCGACCGCCGATGGCGCCGACCGTGGCTTCTAGGAACCCGGCTTCGTTGATTGTGTCTGTGTGAATGGCGACTTGGACGTCATAGTCATCGGCCACCTTCAGGCAAGCGTCGATAGCAGCCGGAGTGGTGCCCCAATCCTCATGGAGTTTGAGGCCGCAGGCGCCGGCTTCAACTTGTTCGGCGAGAGGCGCCTTCGCAGCGGCGTTGCCCTTGCCGAGGAAACCAAAATTCATGGGCCATGCTTCTGCTGCCTGGAGCATGCGGGCGATATTCCACGCGCCGGGCGTGCACGTGGTTGCGGCGGTTCCGGTGGCGGGGCCAGTCCCACCTCCCATCATCGTGGTAATTCCGTTTGAAATCGCGGCGTACACTTGCTGAGGAGAGATGAAGTGGATATGACTATCGACACCCCCAGGGGTAACGATCAGATTTTCTCCGGCTATAACTTCCGTGGCCGCGCCGACGATCAGCTCTGGGCCGACACCGCCCATCGTGTCGGGATTGCCAGCCTTGCCAACTTTCACGATGCGTCCTTCCTTGATCCCGATATCGCCCTTGACGATCCCCCAGTGGTCGAGGATCACGGCGTTGGTGATGACAAGATCGAGCGCACCATTTTGTGTTTCGCGAATGGCGGAGCTGCTTTGGCCCATGCCATCGCGGATGACTTTTCCACCGCCAAAGGTGATTTCGTCGCCATAGTTCGTAAAATCCTTTTCGATTTCGATGATCAAATCGGTGTCGGCGAGGCGAATGCGGTCGCCCTTGGTCGGACCGTAAAGGTCGGCGTAGGTACGGCGCGGGATGGAGAGACTCATTGATTTTTCTCCGCTTCGAGAGATGAGAAGCCCGCCTTTCGCGCTTTATCGAGAGAATCGGCACGCGTCCGGGCATCGTCGAGAACGCCTTCGACCAATCCGTTAAACCCATGAATGATTCGACGACCTCCGAAATCCGTGAGTTCCACTTCTTTTTCTTCCCCGGGCTCGAAGCGAACGGCCGTTCCGGAAGCAATATTGAGGCGCATTCCGTAAGCACCTTTTCGGTCGAAGGAAAGTGAAGCGTTGGTCTCAAAGAAATGATAGTGGCTGCCAACCTGGATCGGGCGATCGCCGGTGTTCTTCACTAGAACGCGCGTGGTCCTCGCTCCGATGTTTGCTTCAATGGGTCCGGCCTCCAGATCCAGCAGATACTCTCCAGGCTTCATAGCTTCACCTCGAACGACCGATTATTTGTGTTGTAGCCCCGTCCATTCAGGAGCGAGCAGTCACGTGATTGGATCATGGAGGGTGACGAGCTTCGTGCCATCCGGAAAGGTGGCCTCGACCTGAACTTCATGAATCATCTCGGGGATGCCCTCCATCACCTGACTGCGAGTGAGAATGCTGCCGCCGAAGCTCATGATTTCCGCCACTGTCTTGCCATCACGAGCCGCCTCCATCACTTCAGCGGTGAGGATGGCGACAGCTTCGACATAGTTGAGTTTCAGACCGCGGGCCTGGCGTTTGCGAGCGAGGTCAGCAGCAACAACGATCATCAGCTTTTCTTGTTCCTGCGGGGTCAAATGCACGAACGCCTCCTCGTCAATTCCTTGGGCCGTGCGATAACAACCGCAAAAACATTCTAGTTCACTTTGCGCGGCGGAACCGCTTCCCTTCCATACAAACGGAGCTTTGCTTCGCGCCAGAGGGTATGGAGCCCTGGCAAGACATCTCGCCCATGTCGAGCAAGGCATCGCGCGACCAAACCGTGAGCCACGAGAGAGCTGATTCCCCATAGGACCTCGTCGCGCAGCGCCATGCTTCCGGCGAAATCGTGAAGACGGTCTTCGAGAGCACGCCACTCGCTCTCGCCCAGGCCTACGCGGCACATATAGAACGTCGCGATATAACGATAGGGTCCCAGCCGCGAAATGGAGGAAACGTCCCGAGCGGCAGGCCGCAGGCAAATGTTTTCCATGGCGATTTTGCGGCCGAGCGCACTCACGCGCGTTCTCATTTCGAATTGCTCATATTCGAACAGTTCGCCGCGCGCCTCTCTGCCCGGGGCAAGGATTTCCCACCAGAAAAGACCGGCGCCAGCGGCAAGATCGATGGATGTGCTCTGTTGAAAATGTGCATCTGCGAAAGGGATCAGGGCGTCGGGCAGGTATTCGAGCAAAGCGCCTTCTCCCACGGTAACTTTGTTTTGCTGAGTCGTGGGAGAGAATTCCGGCCGCTGACGATAAATGCGCGTCGCACCGGTCGTGGTGAGTTGCACGCTCGTCCGACAGCCGAGATTTATTTCTAGCGCGAGATTGTCTCCGCCGAGCAAGCCACCCGACGCGTTGTGGAGATGAGCCAGCGCGCCGCCGTCTTCCAGTGAAAAAGCGCGCACGACTTTGAGAGGAGGCTGCTGGAAGCTTGCGGCCAAGAAGGTGCTGCCAGTGGCAAAATCACGCGAAAAATCCAGGTGCATCGCGGCACGAACACGGCTCGGCCCAGGAATGTCCGGTCCGATTTCCAAAAGGGCTTCTTTGGCCGTTGCAGTCATCTTGAGTCAAGACCTTCAACTAATGAATAAGCGCGTTGGCAGCGCGGGGTGTTCCATGGCACCCCAATCGAGCAACGGCATGAAACAACTCACCGTGTCGAGGGTGAAACTCTCGCTGAGGACCGAAGTGTCGACGATCGCTGACTTCAGATTCCAAAGTATGCGAGTAGCTTCGCTCTGGCCGAGCGGCACCAAGCGCTGGCACGCGGAGAGCAGGCTTGCGGTCATCTGGTGAAGATACGCGAGAACAGCGCGTGTTTCGTCGAACGCGAAAGTTGCACTCACCAAGCCAAAGGCTGTGCTGTGATGGATCAGGCTCATTGAGTTGATCGAAACCTCCTGGGCCTCTTGGAGAAAGGGAAACTCGCCAAGCGAGAGCGCGGCTTGAAGAAAGTTGCGACCCAGCGCGGCGCTTGCGGCACGGCTCTCGCGTGCGGGCTTCAGCGCGGACAAGCAATCGTTGATCTCGATCCATCTTTCCGCAGGGAATTTCTCCTGGCCCGCACCCGCAAGTTGGAAGGCTTCACGGCAGGCCACGGCTTCCAGCATTCCCGCTTCTTGCAAATAACCATGCAAGAAACCGGGCAATTCGCTGACAGTCAGGATGTCTGCCGAGACCAGGGATTCCAAGCCAAAAGAATGGGCGAGCGCGCCGATGGGTAAGGCACTATCGGCAAGGTGAAGGAGACGCAAGTGGGCCAGGTCCTCTGGAGGCGGAGAAGAATTCAGGTTGTGGCCTGGTTTCATGCGCGGCATCCTCTGGTGATGCTCACTGGTGTTGATGATCCTGGGCGCGGTCATGCGGGTGCTCGTGAGAATGGCTGTGCTCGTGGCTATGAGGATGCCCTGCGTAAGGCGAGTGTGCATCAATTAGTCCGCGGCGCGACATGGTGGGCTGATGCAGCTTTTCCTCCAGCCATCCGATGACCGTGTCAAGTCCGACGTCCTCCCTCAAATTGGTGAACACGAAGGGGCGGTCGCCACGCATCTTGCGCGAATCACGGTCCATGACTTCGAGGGAAGCGCCTACGTGGGGCGCGAGATCAATCTTGTTAATCACCAGGAGATCTGAGCGCATGATGCCCGGGCCGCCCTTGCGCGGAATTTTGTCGCCTCCGGCCACGTCGATAACGTAAATCCAGATGTCCACCAGCTCCGGGCTGAAGGCTGCCGCCAAATTATCTCCGCCGCTCTCGACAAAGACTAGCTCGAGGCTGGGAAGACTATCTTCCAACTCCGCGATGGCTTGCAGGTTCATGGATGCGTCTTCACGAATCGCCGAGTGAGGACATGCTCCCGTCTCCACACCCTTGATTCTTTCGGCTGGAAGCGTTCCCTGACGAAGGAGAAATTCAGCGTCCTCCCTCGTATAAATATCGTTGGTTACCACCGCTAGACTAAATTTGGGGAAAAGTTTCTTACTGAGGCGGTCTACGAGAGCGGTTTTGCCTGACCCCACAGGCCCGGCGATACCCACTCGAAAGGCCCTCGCCTGAGTTGGATTTCCCATATCGCGCGCTCCTGCTTTCAGATATCCACTTACCAACCTCGGCTCAATGCTTGTCGGAGGGTGTTCGTGAAGCCGACGATACCTCACCAGTATCTTCGCCAATGGCGAGCCGTCAAGCTTTTTCCGGTGAATACTTCAAGAACAAACTGGACCGCATCCTCGCGCTCCGATCTCCTCGAACGTCGTTTGTGGAATGAGCTCTGCGAGTAGAAAGTGGCTATTGCTGGTTCTGTAGTTGCGCGGCATCGGGATTGATGGGAGCGGGTGGGCGCTTCGAGCGCACCACCATGGTGGGGCCCAAATCCTCCGGTTTGGGGGCATCGACCATGGCAACCGTTACGCAAACGCGGAGCTCACTCTCGGCTTCGCCCCGATGAACGCCACGGGTGGGAGGAACATCGGCGTAATCGCGGCCCACGGCAACGCAGATGTGCCGGTCGCAGCCGAGCAAGTTGTTTGTGGGATCGAACTCCACCCAACCGGCTTCCCCGACGTATGCCTCGATCCAAGCATGGGAAGCACCAGTAGGTGAACGGTCGCGGTCCCTATCTCCATGATAGAGGTAGCCGCTGACGTAGCGGCAAGGAATACGTAACTGCCGCACAAGAGCGATCATGATGTGAGCAAAATCCTGGCAGACACCCTGACGGGTGCGCAAAGCGTCGTCGATGGGAGAGTCAACGCGCGTGGTATTCGGGGCGTAATTAAAGGTCTCGTAGATGGCCGTGTTCAGTTCTGTGAGGAGAGACAGAGGGTCGCCATGTCGCCGGACGTTCAACTCTTCGCACAATTCCTCCAGCATCGGAGTGAAGCGGGCGTAGCGACTAGGGAGCAGCATCTCCCGGTAATCGCCGTGAGCGACGAGCTCGTCGAGATCTTCCCAACTGCTTCTCCGGAGCGTGCTGACATCGAGGCGAGGGTGCATTTCGACAGTGGCTTCGGCGACAACTTCGATGGCGCGATGCTTTCCAGGAATATCAAAGTGATGGACAGCGTTGCCGTAAAAATCGCGATAGACCATGACGTTGGCGGGGGGATTCACTTCGAGAGAGGATGTCAGGCATCGCTGGCGGCTATCGCTGCGCGGCTGCAAGCGAACCTCCATGACGCTCTCGGCAACGGCCGGCTCGTAGGAAAAACCCGTGACATGGCGGATGAGATAAGTCATTTCAAGGCTTCCGCGACCTCATGAGGCGAGTTCCGCCCCGATGGAATAATCAAAATAGATGTCGTTAATGGCGGAGTGAATCTCGCCACACTCCTTGCGGACGTTTTGCAGGTAGCCGTAGACGCCGTCGTCCATGATCTCCTTGATCTGGCTGAAGCTGAGCTGCGCGCGAAGGCGCCCTGCAATGCGGGTTGGCAATTTGTCACCGCGCTGGGTGAGAACACCGATCAGGTGAAGCGCGGCGTCGACCCGGTCGACGGAGAAACGAATGGAATGCGGGAATTCGGGATTGAGAAGAAGAAACTCGGCAACGCGCAAAGGGCGAATTTCAGCGGTGTGCGCTTTGCAATAGGCTTCGAGGGCGACGCAACCTCCGAGAAGCCCCACCCATTCGAGGTATTCCGCTCCTTCGATGGGGCGCTCAAAATGATTCGTCAGGCGTTTAAAATGCGTTTCGAGAAGCGTTGTGAGCGTATCTGCACGCTCGAAGTAGCGGCCCAACTGGATGAATTGCCAGCCTTCACCATGACTCATGGTGGAATCGGTGATGCCGTGAAAGAGGTGGGAACTTTCCATGACGAAGAGGAAAAAATCGTGAGATTTTAGAAGCCATTCCTCCTCGGGGCGGCGCTCGATCACGTCGAGATAGAGGCGGTTCAACTGCTCCCACATGCGCGTGCTGCATTGTTCGCGAACGTGGCGCAAATTTTCGCGGGCGGCCGCAATGCAGGAAACGATGGAAGAGGCGTTCGAGCGGCTGAAGACCAAGGTGTTAAGAAGCCGCGCGGGATCGACGGCGCCTTTGACCCCAGGTGCGCGAAGCGCGTCCAGAAGAAAATGCCAACGGCCCGCCCCCACCTCTGGAGATTGGTCCATCCAGAGTTGGAGTTCGACATCCACCAAGCGAGAGGTGTGCTCGGCGCGTTCCACGTAGCGGCCCATCCAGTAGAGGCTATTTGCGACACGCGAAAGCATGCCGGCATCGCGTTTGAAAGCCTGCACGTAATAGTTTCCGGAGGGAGGCATGGGCTAGGCGATTGGCTCCTCTCTGGATGCACGATAGCCCGGCTGCGAAGCCGAAGTGATTTCCTTGCGGACCTCTTCCAAGAGCCCTTCGGCGGACGCAACCTCGCGGAGAACCCAGGTGTCTTTGCTGCCGCCTCCCTGGGAGGAATTGACGACTAATGAGCCTTTACGAAGGGCAACGCGCGTAAGGCCGCCCGGGACCAAGGTCACTTTTTCCCCCATGAGAATGTAGGGCCGCAGATCGATGTGGCGTGACTCGATACTGCCTCCGATTAGGCAGGGGGCGCAGGAAAGGGTCAGCGTTGGCTGGGCGATGTAGTTGCGAGGATCGGCCAGGATGCGCGCGCGGAACTCGTCGCGCTGTTGCGCCGTGCTATGCGGACCTATCAGCATGCCATAGCCGCCGGATTCGCCCACAGCCTTTACGACCATGTCTCCGAGATTTTCGAGGACGTGCTGGCGATGGATCGTGTTGGACATCAGAAAGGTTGGCACGTTGGGAAGAATGGGGTCCTCGTTCAAATAGTAGCGAATGATGTCGGGAACGTAGGCATAGATGGCCTTGTCGTCGGCGACGCCGGTGCCGATGGCGTTTGCCAAAGTGACATTGCCTGCGCGATAGGCGTTGAATAGCCCGGGGACGCCCAAGGTGGAATCGGGCCGGAAACAAAGAGGGTCGAGAAAATCGTCGTCCACGCGACGATAGATGACATCTACGCGGCGCAGTCCCGCGGTCGTGCGCATGTGAACGATGTTGTCGTGCACGAGAAGGTCGCGGCCCTCGACGAGTTCGACGCCCATTTGCTGCGCCAGAAAAGTGTGTTCAAAGTAGGCGGAATTGGAGACGCCCGGCGTGAGCAGAACTGTCGTGGGGTCCTGGCGATACGCGCAGTTGTCGGGAGCGAGGCCGCGCAAGGTGGAGAGAAGTTCACGAGGGTAGTGATCAATAGGCCAGACGCCGTAGTCGCGGAAGAGCGTTGGGAAAACGCGCTTGAGAACTTTGCGGTTCGCGACCATGTAGGAGACGCCGCTGGGGACGCGAAGGTTATCTTCAAGGACGGCAAATGCGCCATCCGGCAGGCGAACGAGATCTGTGCCACAGATGCTGACGTAGATATCTCGCGGCACATTCAGCCCGCGCATTTCGCGTCGGAAATGCTTGCAGCTATAAAGGAGGTCGCGAGGTACGACTTTATCGGAGAGGATGCGGCCTTCGTGATAGATATCGCGAAGGAAGAGGTTGAGCGCGGTAAGACGTTGCGTGAGGCCTTTTTCGATTTTAGCCCATTCGCGCGCGGCGATGATGCGCGGTAGGAGGTCGTTGGGGAAAATGCGCTCAGTTCCTTCTTTGCTGCCATAGACGGTGAAAGTGATGCCTTCATGCAAGAAGGCTAAGTCCGCAGCCTGCTGGCTGCGGCGCAGCTCCTCGGGCGGAAGCTTGAGAAGGGTTCGGTGTAGAGCGCGATAATGCTCGCGAGAGACGCCGGGGGCCGCAAACATCTCGTCATAAGCGGCGTCAAGCTTATAGTTCACAAACGTCGGAGGAAGGTGGATGCGTGACGTTATCGCAGCGGCTGTCATCGGTTGTCCTGCAGTCCTGCCAGGAGAGTCGTGCAATTCCACACTCCAGCGCTATCTCCCGCCTTCTGCGTGGTCCCATCTCCTCAAGTCTGACGCAAGGTTGGCTTCGGCCAATGTAAGTCCGCGGAGCCTGGCAGTCCAATGCAATTTATGGATGGGATCAATGCCTCTTTCAAATGCGTGAAATGCCTTGGTGGGATGCTGGTGGATGGAGCGCCAAGTTTGGTCCGTGTGGAGGTCGCCGATTGCGGGCGGATGGCAGCGCAATCGGAAGTCATAGAATGCCAGAGCCGCCGTTGCAGGCAGCAGCGCTCCAGTGTTGCCGCATTGCATAAAACCGCATCAGGCTATCTCCTGTCTTTGGTGCGGCAGCCCGACGTGCGCGATTCACATCGCGACTTTGTTCTTCACTATTCGAAGCGGTATGCGACGTAAGTACGCGGCATCTGCATAACTTCGAACACCGTGGTGTCGCCGTCCACATAGCCGTGCAACTCAGCGCCAGTCCGCAGGTTGAAGAGCCTGGCCGAGGGCTTCTTTATGATGATCTTGTAGCTCACTCTGCCGGGCTGATACGACCGAGTGACGAACGTGTTGTTGTCGTAGCTGAACAGGCAAATCTTGGCGGGGCTATCGAGGTACACCGGAATTTCCTGCATCAGATCCCGCCGGATTTGCGAGAGAACTTCTTGAGGAAGCTGATAAAGATCGCTAGCATTCTCCGGTATTGTGAGGATGTAGAACTTTCCCTTGTCCAGGCCACGCACCCGCAGCAGAACCGGGAAGCGACTGTCGTCTTTGTAGATCGACTGAATGATCTCTTCGCTGTCCACCAACCCGTAGGCAAGCTGCGGAAGGACGATATCGCTCTGGGAGTAGTAATAGTTGGTCGGTTCCTCGTCCATGGTCCGCCGGAACGTGAACCTGTTGGTGATCACGTTGCGACCGGTGTATTCCACGTCTGCCACTCGATCAATCCCTTTGCCCTGCAGCGCCTTGAGCAGCCCGGTCGTGATTACTACGGTCTTGCCAGCGTTGAGGTGGTTCCAGATTTTGTCCACAATCTTGGGATCGTACTTGGCATGTTCGGTGAGCAGTATCGTGTCGCGATCGTCCGGGAATTCGGGGTAGAGATCCATGGGGATTCCGATCATCCCGATGTAATTGTGGAGATACATTTCTCCGGAGGAATTGTAGGGCTTGTAGCTGGCTACGCCGTACGGCTTGCCCAGTTTGTCGAGGAAGGAGTCCATCTTCTCGTAACTATCGCCGGCCACGGCGGAGAGGATGCTTGTGAGTTTGGACGATCCATTGGCTTCCGGGAGCGATTCGAGCAGGTTTCCCCAGGCCCAGATAGTGATCTCTTTCGGTTTGGCAAACAGCGTGTCCTCAAGTTGTTCCGCGAAGCGGGTGAGCGTCTGGCGGTCCCCGGGATCGACCCAGCCACCACCCATCTTGCCGGGTTTGATATGCTCGAAGTAGCGCATCAGGCCATAGCTCTGATATGGCTGGAGATATTGCACCGTGTTCTCCGCGTCCCTGGTCTCAGTGCCGGCGTAGATCATGTCGAAGACTTTCGGCTGCGCTTCCAGGTTGTAACCGGAGAACTGGTATTGCTCGTACCAGTTGGGTGGTTTGAAGATGAGATTGATCTTGGGGTTGACGCTCTTGGCGTTCTTCACCACGAGATTTTCGCCCACGTCCTTCATCGCCTCCAAGCGGTATTCAGTCCACCCCTTGTCTCCCCGGGCCTGCTGGTCAAGTTCACCGCGGCAGTTGTACATGAACAAGTCGTCGAAAATGAGCTCGTCGAAGATGCCGGCGGAGAAGGCTACCAGCTTCCGGAAGCGCTCGCGATGCGCAGGATCGGCGTAGCAGAAGGACCGGATACGGTCGCCCGGTACACCGAGCATTGCCATCATGCCACCGGAAGTCTTGATTCCTTTGCTATCGAAAAACTGCTTGACCTTGCGTACGTCCGCTTCGCTCATCTCTTGGCCGTCGCGGTAAGTCTCCAGCCAGACCTTGTTGAACTTGATGGAAGCGTGGATCAGGTCGAAGCTGTCTTGCATGAACTTCGGGTCGGACGCCATGCGCCGCATGTCGTCTATAGGAATGTAGATCGCGCTGTTGAAGTTGCGATAGTGCTCGACAGTGGTTTGCGCGCTCGCGATCCCTGCGCCAACGCCGGGCAGAGTCGCGAGCACCAGCAGTAGGAGCGCTAACAGTGAATAAGTCGATATGCTTCGCTTCATTCCGTTCTCCTTGAACAAGTTGACCTCGCAGCAAAGCCCGAGCCTACGGTCGAGCCGGGTCCCCATAAACAATTCCCCGCCCATGCGTCCCGACGTAAACGCGTCCGAATTGCTTCGGGTCGCCCGTGATGTGCAGCAACAGGCCCCACTGGTGTTGTTCATCGTTGATGCGAACCCAGCTTTCGGCGACATTGTCAGAGCGGAAAATCCCGCGCACGCCATCGACAACTCCAATCAGATAGAGCGCAGGGTATTCCTTGCCTGGCGCGGCCTTGCCGAAACCGAAAGCGTGAATCTCCTGCACGCCAGTGAGTTTTTCAAAAGTCTTTCCAGTGTCGAGAGAGCGATACAGCCCGTCGAAAGCTGCAATCCAAAGTTCGCCTTCCTTGCCGGGCGTGGCGTAAATGCGATCTTGGCCGCCTCGATCATCACCGCGGTTTCCCCCTGCCTTCGGCAACCCACCCGGCAGCATCAGGGCCTGCTCGACAAAAGTGGCCGCGCCATCGCTACTGACAAAAAGCTTGCCTCCGAACAGGTCCAACGCATAAAACTTCCGCGGATTGACGCGGTCGGCGATGACGCGCGTGTCCGTCGGGATACCTCGCGATAAAGCCCAAGTTGTCCCGCGATCGCGAGTGTAATAGATAGGGCTGCTCTCGGGCGTCCAAACCCACGTGCTGCCATCAGAGGACACCGCAATGTGTCCAAGGGCGCTGCCCTGCTGCGGCATCGACGCGGCCGGCTGCCACGACTTGCCTCCGTCGAGCGAATAGCCGATGTTGTTGCCAGGACGATTTCCCGCTGCCCGGCCCACGCGGACGATCACGTCCGGATTATTCGCGGCGCACGCTACCCCATTTGTATTGCCGAACCGCGGCGGTTGCGAGCTGCGGTCAGGCGCAGGCTTGTCGAGGTCCCAGTGCACGAACCCACCATAGTCGCCGATAGCGGAGATCACGTAAGCGCCCTTCGGCGGGCTGAGCAGGTCAAGCGCGACCGTCTCTTCGATGCCGGTGCTCATGACGCCCCATTTCGTGGGCTGGTTGCGATCCATGTCCGAGAGGTCGAACGTTTCCCAGCCGCCATAGCCGGTGGTAAAAATGACGTGATTGGAATTGAAGGGATCGATCTCGATGTCGAAGAGCCAATGAATCGGAGTGTCGGCGACATACGGTGCGAGCGAAGCGTCATACGTCCCGCCGTTGCCGAAGACCGCCTTCCACGTTCTGCCGCCGTCGATGCTACGGAAAATGTCGTCATTGCCCCGTCCGCTGTGCCAGCGATCGAATGTGCTTGCGATGACCACTTGAGGATTGTGGGCATCCACTGAAACGCCAACGTAGCCGAATCCTTTTTCGCCAGGCTCAGGTTTTTCGGGTGTAACGTCGGTCCACTGGCCGCTCTTGGTATCGAGTTTCCATACTGCGCCATCGTTCATTCGCCAAGGACCTGGCAGCGTTCCATAGGCGATATAAAGATTTCCATCCGAAGCCAGCACGGCGCGGTGCGGACGATATTGTGTTGGCTGGCCGGGCACGGCGCGCCAGGTCTTGCCCGCGTCGATACTGCGAAACAGATTCTCCCGCCCCATAAGCGAGACCCCGGCATAAATAGTGGACGTGGGCTCGCCCTTGTGTCCGCTGGTGGCGTCGAAGATCACAAATACAATTCCGTTGCCTCGGCGCGCCATGGCTTCCCAAGAGTTTCTTGATGGCGTGGTATCGGGCGGTTCCGTGACGTCTGGAAAGGTCTCCACTTGGTTCCAACTGGCACCGGTATCGGCGCTCTTCCACAATCCAGCTTGGCGCGTGCCAAGGTAAAGAACGTTGCCGTTATTCGGATCGACCGCCAGGCGCTCGCCGTTACCCCGGCCGTTTTCATTCGCGCCAAACTTGAATGGCACGTCAGCGCGCAGAAATGTTTTGCCGCGATCGTTCGACCGCAAAATCGCTCCGTTCGGCGCGCGTGAATTGGTGTACGTGCCGCAGGCCAAATACACGCGATTAGGATTGGCGGGGTCAACGGCGATGCTTTCTACTCCCATTAAGTTCAGGTCGGGATAGGAAACCCAGTCCAACAAAGGCTCCCAGCGTTTGCTCTGGTCATTCCAACGATATGCCCCGCCCATGTCGGTGCGCGCGTAACGCAAGCCGTTCACAGTCGGATGAAAAATGATGCCATCGACGAACCCGCCGCCCACAATCTGCACGCTCTTCCAGGCGTATGAAACGGATGCAGGCGTGCTGACCTGTGCTTGCGCGGCCAGCAGAAGCAGAAAAACAATCACTGCTGCTATGACAACGAAAAGTATGCTCGCACTTCGTTTTCCAGTCATGGCACTTCCTTATGAAAGAGGGTTATTGCTGAAGCTTCACCACAACTTCATCTCCGTTGTAATGCACGGTGCGATCAGGCTGAGGAGTGAATGAAAACCCAACTTGCTTCGTCTTCGACACAAACACCAACTGGAAAGTTCGCTCCGTCAACATCTCCGGGAACGAGCCTTCACGTTTGCCGATTGTAAGTGTCTTGCCAGCGTCATTCCAATAGATCGGAATCCTGGCAAATAAACCTTTTTCGTAGTTGTAGGTCAGCCCATCATCTTCGTAGAGAGTGAAGTCGCCGTCCGAGCCTTGATAGATGAACAACATAAGGGGGTCCGGTTTTTTCTCGGTCGTATATTGAATTTCGGCCCCAAAGGGAAGAATCGACCCGGCCTTCACGTAGAGCGGGATGGAATCATACGGCGCAGGAGCATCAATCGTATCGCCTCCTGCGTGAACGGCGCCAGTCCAGAAGTCGTACCACTGCGCTCCGCTCGGCAAATAGACCGCGCGGGTGCGGGCCTTGTAAGTTGTCACAGGTGTTACGAGAAGCGCCGACCCGAACATGTACTCGTCGCTGATTTCGCGCGCCGTGGCATCGTTGCGGAAATCCATCACGAGCGCGCGCATCATCGTGCCACCGTCCTGCGTTATTCCTCCGGCGATGGAATACACGTACGGCAATAGGCGATAGCGCAGCCGGTCGAACTTGAGCTGCGCCTGATACGCAGGACTCGTCTCGCCACCGAAGAACCACATCTCGCGGTTCGGCGATTCGCCATGCACGCGCAGAAATGGCGCAAACGCGCCAAACTCGAACCATCGCGTGTTCAGCTCCCGCCATTCTTCCACGTCTTCAGGCTTGGGATTTTCCGTCGAGTAGCGCGCGGGAACGGAGAACCCTCCGGCATCCATTGTCCAGTACGGTATTCCAGATAAGCAGAACCCAAGCCCGGCGGGAATCTGCGCGCGCAGCGCCGTCCACGTGGAAGAAGTATCGCCCGACCACGTTGCTGCGGCATAGCGTTGCTGGCCTGCAAAAGCGGAACGCGTCAGAATGAACACCCGCTGATTCGGCGCGGCCGCGCGCTGCCCGTCGTACACGCCCTCGCTGTTCATCAGCGGAGACGCATTCAACACGCGCGCGCCCGTTCCGAGCGCTGTGGGATTCACGTGCGTGTGCTGTCCCTCGAGCGTCGGAGTCGGCGTCAAATCGGGCTCGGTAGCGTCCATCCACCACGCATCCACATTCTTGCTGAACAGTTCCCTGTTCACCTGCGCCCAAAACAATTTGCGCGCCTCGGGATTGAACGCGTCATAGAACGTGTAGGGATAGCCGACCCAGTCGTGGAAGCCATCCTTCAAGTTCGGTTCGTACAAAAAGCCGCGTGAATGCATTGCTTCGAAATTCGCGGTGCCGGGATAAAACTTTCCCCACACGGAAATCATCAGCTGCGCGTGCTTGTCATGAATTGCACGCACCCAGCCGCTGGGGTCCGGAAAACGCGCCGGGTCGAACTCGTGCGAGCCCCACGCGTTTTCCCTCCAGTAGAACCAGTCTTGCACGATGTTGTCGAATGGAATGTTGCGCGAGCGAAACCCGTCAACCACGTCGAGGCTCTCCTGCGCGGTCTTGTAACGCTGGCGGCTCTGCCACAAACCGAAGGCCCACACGGGCATCATCGGCGCGGGGCCTGTAATCTGGCGGTATCCTTCGATCACATTGTCAATTTTCGGGCCATAAACAAAGTAATAATCGATGCCGTCGCCCACTTCGGACCATAGCGACGTCGCCCGCTCCGTCGAAGGAGTTTTCCAAGTCAAACTCATGGTGCCCGATCCGCCCTGGTCTTTCGTCCACTCGACACGCACGTGATACCGCTTCTTGGCTTCCATATGGACGCGCGCCAGGTCGTTCCAAGGCAACCAGTTTTGGCGCCAATGATTCATCACCAGCCGGTCGCCAATCCACACCTTGATGCCGTTGTTTGAAAACGCCTGAAAGAGATAGTCGCCCGTGATCGCAGGAGCAAGCTCGCCTTCCCAGCGAACACTTACTTCGCCAGGAGGCAGATCTGGATGGATGGCGCTATTCGAGCCGCCCGGCCCGCCTGGAATATCGATATCGATTTTCGCATCGACGCGCTGCGCCACCAGCCGTTCGAAATTCGCTCCGGCATAGTACGAGCCGGTCAGCGCGCCAAAGTTTCCGCTGACATCCTTGAATTGCGCCGGGGGAATTGGCTCAAACGGGCGAAGATCGCCAAAACGCGTGTACGAATTGTTGTCCCAAAGGATGCCGTATCCGCGGCTGGAAACCAGGAACGGCACCGCGTCAGTTCCATTGTGTTGCCAGAGATCGAGATCGTAGCCTTTGATGTCCAGCAGCCCAAGCTGGTTCTCGCCCAGGCCGTAGAGTGACTCGTCCGCGTTCGACTCCCATCGCTGTTGCACGTGGAAAGTTTTCTCTCCCTGCACTTCGGCGGGAGTAATCGAGCGGCCCGAGTTCCCTTCCGCGAGAATCGGCTTGCCGGAAAGATCGAGAAAACTGACCGCGCCTGATGCGAGGTCCACGCGCACTTTGAGCTTCGCCGTGGTGATGGTCGAGTGGCCGGCATCGGTCGCGAGCTTCCAAAAGGGTAGCAGGTCCTTCGACGGCACCACCGCCAGACTTTTGCGGTCGAAAAACGTGCGGTCCTTGGCAAACGCCACATGGATAATGTTGTCGGCGCGCACCTCAACCTTCAGGTAACCATCATGGATGGGAACGACGATGCCGTCCGGCTGCGTTTCCGGTCTAGCGTCATTCGCTGCCGCGACCGTCGTCATCGCAGCGACGCATATAAGTAGAACAATCCAATAGCGGGGCATGGATTCTCCTAGTAAAGACGCAGAATTATAACTCTAGCAGCCTATTGGGATACGCTCGTTCTTGGATGACGACGAGAGGTGGAAAGGCAAGGGCGCAGAGGCAAAGGCTGCGGGCACGGGTCAATCCAGCGACGCCCCTGCGCGGGAAGGACGAGCCACTGACTGTGATCTTTTGGCAGGCTGTTACGGCAGGCGGGAGGCGCCCAGGAGATGCTCGTCGATTGCGCGGGCGGCTTTGCGACCTTCCGAAATTGCCCAGACGACGAGCGACTGGCCGCGCCGCATGTCGCCAGCGGAGAAAATGCCGGGCACGGAAGTCAGGTAGTTTCCATTTGTCGCAAGGTTTCCGCGAGCGTCGAGGCTGAGCGCGAACTGCTCGATCATGCCCTGCTTCACGGGCCCCGTGAAACCAAGTGCGAGCAGGACGAGATCGGCGTCGAGCGTGAAATCGGTCCCCGGTATGGGCTCGAACTTCGGAGGCGGGCCAACGCGAATGGCGTGCAACTGCTTCACGTTGCCTTTGACATCACCGGTGAATTTCGTGGTGGCAATTCCCCACTCGCGCTTGCCACCTTCTTCGTGTGCGCTTTCGGTGCGCAACTGAAGCGGCCACAGCGGCCACGGAGTGCTCGGCGCGCGTTCAGGCGGAGGCACGGGCATGATCTCGAATTGGTGGATGGACTTCGCCTTGTGCCGGTGGCACGTGCCCAGGCAATCCGCGCCCGTGTCGCCGCCTCCGATAATCACGACGCGTTTGCCGGTAGCGAGAATCTGATCGGGCACGGAATCTCCCGCGTTACGTCTGTTTTGCTGAGGCAGAAACTCCATTGCGAAATGGATGCCTTTGAGTTCGCGCCCGGGAACGTTCAGATCGCGGGGACTCTCGGCGCCACCGGCGAGCAGGATGGCGTCGAATTCCTTGCGAACATCCTCGACAGGCAGGTTGCCGCCCAAATGGGATTTCATCTGGAATCGGACACCTTCCGAAGTCATTTGCTCGAGTCGCCGATCCAAGATCCACTTTTCCAGTTTGAAGTCGGGGATGCCGTAGCGCAGAAGCCCGCCGGGACGGTCCGCTTTCTCAAACACAGTGACCCAGTGACCGGCGCGATTCAATTGCTGCGCCGCCGCAAGCCCTGCAGGCCCCGACCCGATGATCGCGATTCGCTTGCCTGTACGCGATTCGGGCGGCTCGGGATGAATCCATCCCTCTTCCCAAGCGCGATCGACAATCGTTTTCTCGATCACTTTGATCGTGACGGGAGGCTCGTTGATCCCCAGCACACACGCAGCCTCGCAAGGCGCGGGGCAAATTCGACCGGTGAATTCCGGGAAATTGTTCGTGGAGTGCAGGACGCGAATCGCTTCCTTCCACTGGTCGCGATAAACAAGATCGTTCCAGTCGGGAATGATGTTCGTGACGGGGCAACCGGTGTGGCAAAACGGAATGCCGCAATCCATGCAACGCGCCGCTTGCGTGCGCAGCTTTTCTTCCGGGAACGGCTCGTAGACTTCGAGATAGTCGTTGACGCGCACATCAACCGGGCGGCGGAGCGGCACCTCTCGCGTGTACTCCTTGAATCCTGTGACCTTACCCACGGGCCACCTGCTCTTGCGGTTGTGCCGTGGCGCGCACGGCTAGCACGCTCTGCTGGCCTCGCGGGATTCCGAGAACGCGCTTGAATTCGTGCGGGAACACTTTGACGAACCTCGGCAGCACTGCTTCCCAATTCTGCAGAATCCACTTCCCTTGCCTGCTTGAGGTGAATTCGGTGTGGCGAGTGACAAGTCGATGCAGAGTCTCGATGTCATCTTCGCCGGTGACTGCTTCCAGATCCACATCGGCTCGATTGCAACGAACCGTGGGGAAGTCGCCAATCGTATCCAAAACGTACGCGATGCCACCGGTCATGCCCGCGGCAAAGTTGCGGCCCGCCTGCCCAAGCACGATAACCAATCCCTTTGTCATGTACTCGCAGCCGTGATCGCCCACACCTTCGACGACAGCCGTTGCGCCGGAATTGCGAACGGCGAAACGCTCGCCCGCCATTCCGTTGAAGAAAGCTTCTCCGCTTGTCGCGCCGTAGAGGCAAACGTTTCCGACCAGGATGTTTTCCTCGGGCACAAATTCCGAGCCGCGCGGAGGATAAATGATCAAACGCCCTCCGGAAAGACCTTTGCCGACATAATCGTTTGCTTCCCCTTCGAGCGAAAGCGTTACGCCCTTGGCAAGAAACGCGCCAAAGCTCTGGCCGGCGCAACCGGTGAAGCGGACTGTAATCGTGTCTTCGGGCAGGCCTTCGGAACCGTACCGGCGGGCGATCTCGCCGCTCAGCATGGCACCAACCGAGCGATGAACGTTTCGCATGCGCACGTTGAGCGTAACCGGCGTGCGCGTTTCGATCGCTTCACTCGCTTGCGAAATCAGTTTCAAATCCAACGCCTTCTTTAGGCCGTGGTCCTGCGCCACCGAACAACGCCGCCCGACATGGCTCGGGACCGGCGGATCGTACACGACCGTGGAGACGTCGATTTCTTTCGCTTTCCAGTGACTGATGTCTTTTCGCGGTACCAGGCAGTCCACGCGGCCGACCATCTCATCTACCGTGCGGAAACCAAGCTCCGCCATGATCCTCCGCAAATCCTCCGCGACGAAGAAGAAGAAATTGACAACGTGCTCAGGCTGGCCCTGGAACTTTTTGCGCAGCTCCGCATCCTGCGTTGCCACGCCCACCGGGCAAGTGTTCAGGTGACACTTGCGCATCATGATGCAGCCCATCGAAATGAGCGGCGCCGTGGAAAAACCAAATTCTTCCGCACCAAGCAGCGCGGCGACAGCGACATCGCGCCCAGTTTGCAGCTTGCCATCGACCTGCAAGCGGACGCGGCTGCGCAGATCGTTCAATACAAGCACCTGCTGAGTTTCGGAAAGCCCCAGCTCCCAAGGAATGCCAGCGTGACGGATGGAACTAATCGGGGAAGCTCCCGTGCCGCCATCATAACCGCTGATGAGAATCACGTCGGCGTGAGCCTTTGCCACACCGGCCGCAACGGTTCCCACTCCCACCTCGGCAACGAGCTTCACGGAAATGCGGGCGCGCGGATTTACATTCTTGAGATCGTAGATGAGTTGCGCAAGGTCTTCGATGGAGTAGATGTCGTGGTGCGGCGGCGGCGAAATCAGGCCCACTCCAGGGATCGAATGCCGCACACGCGCGATGGTTTCGTCCACTTTATGGCCGGGCAATTGGCCGCCCTCGCCCGGCTTCGCGCCTTGCGCGATCTTGATCTGCAAATCATCCGCGTTCACAAGGTAATTCGTCGTCACGCCGAAGCGGGCCGATGCAACCTGCTTGATGGCGCTCCGGCGCCAGTTGCCGTTCGCGTCGCGCTCGAATCGTTCTTCGTCCTCGCCGCCTTCTCCCGTGTTCGATCTACCACCCATACGGTTCATTGCAATCGCAAGCGTTTCGTGCGCTTCCTTGCTGATCGAACCATACGACATCGCGCCGGTGGCAAATCGCTTGACGATTTCGGAGGCAGGCTCGACTTCCTCCAACGGGACCGGCTGTGCCGCCGGCTTGAAGTCGAACATGCCGCGGAGCATCAGGAGGTCGCGATTCTGTTGGTCCACAATGTCCGCGAATTCGCGGAAAGTCTCGAACTTCGATTGCCGCACGGCGTGTTGCAATTTGCTCACCGTGAGCGGGTTCAGAAGGTGCCGTTCCCCGCGCACGCGGTATTGGTATTCACCGCCGATGCGGAGTTCCACCTCGGATTCGCGGGGCGCTTCCATTCCGTGCTGGTGCTTCAAGAGCGATTCGCGAGCCAGCAATTCGATTCCAACGCCATCAATGCGCGAAGCTGTGCCGGTGAAATAACGCTCGACTAGAGATTTCTTCAGTCCAATGGCCTCGAAGATCTGCGCGCCCTGATAACTCTGAAGCGTGGAGATTCCCATCTTCGAGAAAACCTTCAGGAGGCCTTTGTCGACCGCTTTCATATAGTTCTTGAAAACCTTGTCCCACGTGTATTCAGGCGGGAAGGCGCCATCGCGGAAAAGATCCTCCAGCGTTTCGATGGCGAGGTACGGGTTGACGGCGCTCGCTCCATAGCCAAGCAGCAGAGCGAAATGCATTACCTCGCGCGGTTCGCCCGATTCGACGATCAGGGCGACCTGGTTACGCGTCTTCTCACGGACCAAATGATTGTGAACCGCAGCAAGCGCCAGCAAGCTGGGAATGGGGGAGTACTCGGTGTCAACGCCGCGGTCGGAGAGAATCAACAACGTGTAGCCGGACTTGATCGCCAGAGATGCGCGCCGGCAAAGCGTCTCGACCGCCCTCTCGAGTTGCTGTTCACCGCCCTCGACGCGGAATAGCATCGGCAAAGTCGTGGCAAGAAAATCGCCCCGGCTGACGCGCCGAAGTTTCTCGAGTCGCCAGTTCGAAATAATCGGATGGCGAAGCTTCAACGTGTGGCAATTCTTCGGAGTCTCGTCGAGGATGTTTCCTTCGCATCCGATGTGGCTGTCGAGCGACATCACCAGGCTTTCGCGAATCGGGTCGATGGGGGGATTCGTCACCTGCGCGAAGGTCTGCTTGAAATAGTTGAACAGGAGCTGCGGCTTGTCGGAAAGGCACGCAAGCGGCGTATCAATGCCCATCGAGCCAATCGGCTCTTCGGCTTTCAGCGCGCAAGGAAGGAGGATGGTCTTCAAATCCTCGTCGGTGTAACCGAATACACGTTGGCGCATCAGGATCGTTTCGTGATCGGTGGGCTGCACGCGCGTGGGACTCGGGAGATGATCGAGCGTGATTTGGTTTTCCTTCACCCACTCGGCATATGGCTGGCGGCTTGCCAATTCTTTCTTGATCTCGTCATCGGAGATCAAACGGCCCTTTTCCGTATCCACTAGAAGCATTCGCCCCGGAGCGAGTCTCCCCTTCATGCAAATTTCCTTGGGCTTGATCGGGAGCACTCCCGCTTCAGACGCCATGATCACCAGACCGTCTTTGGTCACAAGGTAGCGCCCCGGGCGCAATCCGTTGCGATCGAGTTTCGCACCAATCACGCGCCCGTCCGTGAACGCGACGGCTGCCGGACCGTCCCAAGGTTCCATCAACGACGCGTGATACTCGTAAAATGCGCGCACGTCGTCGGTCATAGCGAAATTGTGTTCCCATGCTTCCGGAATCAGCATCGACATGACGTGCGGGAGGCTGCGGCCCATCAGCGTCAGCAGCTCGACGGCATTGTCGAGCATCGCGGAATCACTGCCGCCTGGCGTGATAATCGGCAACACTTTCTTAATGTCATCACCCACCAACAAGGAGGCGAGCACGGATTGCCGCGCATACATCCAGTTGACATTCCCGCGCAGTGTATTGATTTCGCCGTTGTGACAGATATAACGATAAGGATGCGCGAGTTGCCAGCTCGGAAACGTGTTGGTGGAGAATCGCTGATGCACCAAACAAAGGGCGCTCATCACATCCGGGTCAGACAATTCCTTGTAAAAGTGCGTGATCTGCGGAGCCAGCAACAATCCTTTGTAAACGATCGTGCGCGACGAGAGAGACGAAAGGTAGAAGAAGCCCTTTTCCTTCAAATCGGATTCGGCTACGGCCACTTCAGCCTGTTTGCGCACCATGTAGAGCTTGCGCTCGAACGCGTCTTGATCCATGCCTGAAGCACGCCGAATGAAGATCTGCTCTATGTAAGGTTGCGTGTTGCGCGCCAAGCGCCCAATCATGTTGCCGTTGATGGGCGTGTCGCGCCATCCCAACAGCGTCAATCCCTCGTCGCGTGCGATTCTTTCGAGGATGCCCTCGCACAGGATTCGCTCGTGAGGGTCCACCGGCAGGAATACCATCCCGACACCGTATTCCCCCGGGGCTGGAAGCGAGAAACCCAGTGCCGCGCACTCGCGCGCAAAGAACGCATGAGGAATCTGGATGAGGACGCCGGCGCCGTCGCCAGTTTGCGGATCGCAGCCGCAAGCCCCGCGGTGCGTGAGGTTGATCAGGATCTGGATACCCTTCAGGACGATGTCGTGCGACTTCTGGCCCTTGATGTTCGCAACAAAGCCGATGCCGCAGCCATCGTGCTCATTCTGCGGGTGGTACAGCCCCCGCGGTGGAGGTACACTTAGAAACGGATAGGTATCCTTCATCTCAAACCTGTTTTGCTTCTTAGACTTTCGAGCCGCCGGAAAGATCTTGTGGTGTCATTCGAGTAGTCGTTTCCGCTGAGACAGCCTTGAACACGCCCCCAGCCTCCCTGAGGAGGCTACGATGCCTCCGTTGCAATCCTCCGACTTGTTAATAATATACAACGAGTCGCCCTCGGAGAGAATCCTCGTTTTTTGCGGGCCTTCGCGCCGCGTTCCCGTGTATCCTTGTACATTTCCAAGGCCCTTTCTGTTCGCGTTGACTTCCCCGTCGTTCCGGTCTAATTCTCTTTAGGTGAACATGACAGGCGCCCCCCAAGCCAGTCCCCCGAATGAGAAGCTTCCGACAGTCAGTCTGCCATTCGCCCTAGTTCTTATCGGCGTTACGGCCGTAATTGCGCAGATCGTCTTGCTGCGTGAAATGATTGTGGTTTTTTCAGGAAACGAGATGTCGCTCGGGTTCTTGTTTGCGAGTTGGCTTATTTGGACAGCCATTGGCAGCGCGTTAGTGGGCCGGTCCGCAGCGCGAGTCAATCAGTCCCGACTGCTCGCTGCGGCTCTTGAAGTGGGCATCGCTTTCGTGTTTCCCGCGACCATCCTCCTTGTGCGCGCGAGCAAATGGATCGTACAATCCACTCCGGGCGAAATCATTGGTCCAGGACCAATGATCCTGACTTCCCTCCTCGTTTTGAGTTTCTTCTGTCTGATGTCAGGCGGACTCTTCGCGGCGGGCAGCCGCTTGTATACCGAGCAAACGGGAGCTTCCACCCATGCCGGCACGAGCAATGTATATCTGTTGGAAGCGGTTGGGTCGGGCGTTGGTGGCGTTGCGGCGAGCCTGATTCTGATCCAGCGTTTCACGACTTTCGAAATCGCTGCGTTGTTGAGCTTCCTCAATCTTCTGGCCGCTGCGCGGCTGGTGCTCCGAGTGAACCGTCGCCGTCTCGCGGTGATCTTGGCGCTTGCCTGCGGCATAGCGCTCGCGATCTTTCCTTCCGGCTGTCGATGGCTCGAGAGAATTTCCCTCAATCGCCTGTGGCATGGCTACCACTTGCTCGCAAATCGAAACTCTCCCTATGGCAATCTGGCTGTGGTTCAAACGGACGGGAGCCGCAGCCTGTTCGAAAATGGCTGGGTCAGCTTCAACGCGCCCGATCCAGCCGCCGCTGAGGAGGCGGTGCATTTTGCCTTGCTCGAACATCCCGCTCCGAAAACTTTGTTACTTATTGGAGGCGGCTTGAACGGAAGCATCTCTCAAGCCTTGCAGCACGGTAGCTTGGAAAGAATCGATTATGTGGAACTCGATCCCGCCGTTCTCGGCCTGGCGCAAGAATTCTTTCCGGCGGAGTGGGATGCTATCCAAGCAAATCCGCGCGTGCACGTTCACAGGGCGGACGGACGCCTTTTCTTGCGTTCGACCGGCGCAAAATTCGACGTCATCATCGTCAATTTGCCTGACCCACAAACCGCGCAGTTAAACCGGTTTTACACGCTTGAGTTTTTCCGCGAGGCCGCTTCGAAACTCGCCCCATCAGGCATTTTCTCTTTCCAGTTGAGAGCGGCCGAGGACTATATCAGCCCGGAATTGGCGGAGTTTCTTCGATGCATCAACAAAACCCTGCGCCAAGCGTTCCCCGAAGTCAGTGTCATTCCCGGCGAGACGGTCCATTTCATAGCGACGGCCAGCCGGGGCATTCTGGTGGCCGGGCCGGACGAGTTGGTCGCCCGGCTTCGGGAGCGTAACATTCGCACAAGTTACGTCAGCCCGAATTTCCTTCCCTACCGGATGATGCCCGACCGGATGCTTGATCTCGAATCTCAAATCGAATCCACGCCAGAAACTCGCGTGAACAGAGATTTCGCGCCCATCGCTTACTATTTCGACGTGGCGCTCTGGAGCACGCGCTTCCATAGCGGATATCGCCACGTCTTTCAGTTCCTCGCGCAAGTGCGCTTTGGCCCTCTCGCAGCTTCTGTTGGGCTGATTCTTTGTGCGTTTGCGTGGTACACAGGCCGACGCGGAACGAAACAGCAACGCACGCGGGCCTGCGCAGGTTTCTGTGTTGCCACCATGGGTTTCACATTGATTGGCCTTGAGATGATTTTTCTGCTGGCGTTTCAGGCGATCTACGGCTACGTGTATCAAGCTCTCGCCATCCTGATTGCAGCATTCATGGCAGGCATGGCGCTAGGAAGTTGGATGGCCATGCGCCGCCCCTCAAAAACGCAATCGAACGGAATCCCCTGCAGAGATATGCATCTCCTGTTCACCCTGCAGACACTCGCCGTCCTTTGCCCGCTGCTAATCTACGCGTTTTTCGATGTCGTTGCGGCGATCAAGCACCCGGCAGGTATATTCCTAGTGAGCCACATTTTGTTTCCCGTCCTGGCGGTGGTTTGCGGTGTGCTCGGTGGCTATCAGTTCCCCATCGCCAGTCGAGTTTTCTTTGCCGGCACAGGAGAGAAGCCAACCAACATAGGCGCGCTTTACGCTCTTGACCTTGCGGGAGCCTGCATTGGCGCGGTGGTTCTCACGGCCTATTTGGTGCCTATATTCGGGTTCCTAAAAACCGCATCGCTTATGGCTGTGGTGAATCTTGCCCCGGCGGTCCTGGCGGGGTTCTTAGCCGTTGCGATGGATTCACATCCGGAATGACGGGTTCCGGAAGTTTGTGCTCGCTAAAAACCAAAGCGGAGAAGGCAAAAATATCTGTGGCTTCCTCTTGCCAAGCTTCCCGATAGAGCCCCGCCTTCAGCCCAAGTTGCTCGAGATAAGTTTTTCTGTCCCAGCGCTCGTCGACAGGAACTTGCGGAAGAAACACTCCTTCCGCGTCGTCATGGATCATCAACAGGCCATCTCGTCCAATGCGAATCTCATTTGTATCCGCCACATGGCGAAAAGGAGTTAGCACTGAGATCTCGTACTCCAATGCAGGCAGTTCCGTCTGGCTGACGGGAGAGAAACGCGTGTCGCGAAGCGCCGCCAGCGCGGCTGCATCGCGCACGGCGAGGTAGAGCGGCTTCATTGCCGTGATCAATCCAATGCATCCGCGCAGTTCGCCTTTCTCCTTGAGTGTCACGAAAACCCCTCGCTCCTGCAGCAACGATTCCGATCCCGGCGCAGGCGGCTCGTAAGGCTTCTGGTCCTTTACGGCTGTTTCCACTGATTTGCGGGCAAGTTGAAGGAGTGTTTCTTTCTCTTTCGCATTGAGAGAAAACCGTTCCGCGCCAGCGGAACCGGCTGGGGCTTGCAACAGGGCGACGGCGCTGTAACCGACAACGCGGCTGTGGTCCCCGGTTACGTCGCCCGTATTCGCATACCTGAGCACCTTCGCCTGATTCGCTCCAAGCCTTTCGGCGGCGATCATGGCGGCAACAATCGGGCCCCCTCCGCAAGCCTCCCAGATGCCGTATTCGAAATTCTCTGACAAGCTGACGTAGTCGTACTGCTCGATGGCCTTGAGTGTTTTGTGATCGATCTTATTGGCCTCGTCATATGTGTGGTAGTGCGAGAGGTCGGAGCTGGCAACAATCAGGGTGTCTCGGTCCTTGATAAGCTTGGCAAGGGCAACACCCAATGCCCGCTCAGTCTTGTAATTCTGGTCACCCATCACGATCGGCACGAGCTTGAAATCTCCAAGCACGCGCTGAAGGAAAGGAAGCTGCACCTCGATGGCGTGCTCTCCCTGCGGCCCGTTGGGAGTGTGGCCGCGGCTGGAAAGTTGGATGAGCGAACTCTCTCTGGCCAATTTTGCCGCAAACTCTTTGTCCACCGGGATGGTGCCAAGAGGCGTGGCGTAGGCATCTCCGTCGTACACCGAGTTGAATGCGAAAGCTTCGAAATGAGATGGCGCGATCACAACCACCCGCGCGAACCTCTGCCCTTTCAGCAGCGCATAGCTGTGCGCAGCAACCGCGCCTGAGTATTCGTATCCAGCATGGGAAGCGACGAGCGCCACTACTCGTCCGGGGTTGGCAGGAACCACGGCTTTCGCCAGGAAACCGTCAACCATTTGTGTCAGTTGTTCGGGATCAGCGGGATAGAATGACCCGGCAACCGCCGGTTGCCTGACTTTTGGTTTGTCGTCCGCTCGAACGCTTTTTTGAGTTCGAGTCCCGCCACACATTACGCAAAATACGAGAATTGCAAAAAGTGAGATTTTTTTCATAAGCTTCACTGACCTGCACATAATCTGCTCTCAACTTTCATCCCTGCCACACGCCGGGAATAGCCGTTTGGCAGTACTCACATTTACCCTTTCGAAGATGCATCGCTTGAACTGTAAGGCCCGTACGCTCAATGATGACGCGGCGGCATTTCGGACAATACGTGCTTTCCGCCGGATGGCCTGGAACATTCCCAACGTAAACGTAGTGCAACCCTTCCGTGTCGCCAATTGCTTTCGCCCGGTCCAGGGTCTCGATGGGAGTGGGCGGAAGATTCTTCAACAAATACTGCGGGTAAAAACGCGTGAAGTGCACTGGAACATCGGCTCCCAAATTCGACTTGACCCATTGAGCCAAGCCGCGAAACTCGGCATCTGTGTCGTTGAGTGTGGGCACGACAAGATAGACAATCTCGCACCAGGTTCCAAGCTTGCGTATGGTCACGAGCGTGTCGAGCACGGGCTTGAGCTCTCCATTTACGACTTCCTTGTAGAATTTCTCGGAGTAGCCTTTCAGGTCCACCTTGATTGCGTCCACGCTCGGGCACAATTTCTTGAGCGGCTCCTGCTGGATGTATCCACCCGTGATCACAACGCTCTTGATGCCCGCTTCGTGCGCCGCCTCAGCGGCGTCTCGAACGAATTCGTAAAAAACCACGGGCTCACTGTATGTATATGCGATCGACGGGCATTCGTTCTGCAGAGCCATGTTCGCAACGTCTTTGGGCGGCAAAAAAGTGTTTCGGACCTGCTCCGGCCGCGATTGAGAAATCTCCCAGTTTTGGCACATCTTGCAATTCACGTTGCAGCCCGCCGCGGCAATCGAAAATGCCAGCGTGCCCGGATGAAAGTGAAAGAGCGGCTTTTTCTCCATCGGGTCGACGTGGGCTGCGCACACTCGCGAATGAACCAGCGAGTAATATGTGCCGCCGCGATTTTCGCGGACGCCGCAGTAGCCCCGCTCACGATCATCGATCACGCACTCACGCGGGCACAGCTTGCAGCGCGTCTTTTTGTAGGGCAGCTTTTCATAAAACTGCGCTTCGACAATGAAGCGCGGATCGTCGTCTTTTGCCGTGGACGCGCCGAGCGCGATGCTGGGCCACGCACCCAAACAGGAAGCCGTGCACGCAGCCAGACACGGGACCGATGCCGCCTTCAAGAAGGCTCTTCGGTCATGCTCTCTCGCTGCGATTCTCGCAAGCGAGGCGAGGACCGAGTCGCGTGGCAGCGTATCGATAGGTTCCAGTCCAACGCTGCCAGCGGCGGAGGAGAGGCCGCGTTTGCCGTCGCCCGGCTTGGGTTTCTTTGCCATGGCCCTTGTCTCGGTGAAATCAGACCTCCACCTGATCTATCCTTGCGGGATCATTCGTCCCAATGCGATGCTGTGAATCGGCAGCCGTTGCGATGTAATTCGGCTCGCGTTTCATTTCCTTCAGCGACTTCATTCCCTTCTCGGCTCTTTTCCGCTCGATGATTTTCCACCCGACATAATCCAGCGCAACCGGATCGCGCGACATCAGAAGCCCGTTTTCTTGCCACGTCCACTGCGGCATGTACGAAGGACCGCCCTCGTATTGCGCCGTGGTCGCATCGCAAATGTGCAAACGAACCTTTTGGCGAATTGGCGGGAGCATGTTGACATCGGCGATGTAAGGATCGCCCACATTGATGTGGTACTTATTGGGATTGTGAATGGCGCCTAGGAAGTTTTTCAAAGCCATCGAAACTCCGGCGATACTATGGTCCTTCAGCACGGGAAGATTGATGACGGCATCACAAACCTGCGTGAGGGTCTTCGCCAGGAGACTCCCCACGCTTCCGTATATCGACAAGTCGTCTTCGTAGCCTACGGTATCATTTCCAATGAAGCGAACTTGATCCGCCTTCGATGTTACCCGAAATCCCGCGCTTTCCAGGTCGCTGTCGAGGCGATCCCAGACGATGATGTTTTTCGCCGGGATACCCGCTTCACGTAGCCGGTCGCAGATCACTTCAACCAGAACTACGTTCGTTGAAATCCCCCGGCCCGCTAGGCCGTTGACCTTCAAACCCACCACTTCTCCGGGCCTGACTGCTCTTTTCCAGGCTTGCTGAGGCGAATCGGAGTCGTAGATTGTCTGAATACACCGGTCGAGGACTTTCAGGAGCCGCGCCGAGTCTACGCTCGTTCCCTTCCCACGCAGGAGCGAGTCTCGCGCGATCGCGACCTTCGACTTCTCATTTGTTGAGATGCTGAGCGGGACGCCGGAGGTTTTTTCTGCACTTCCGAGCAGCACTGCACCGGCGACGCACGCTTTTAAGAACTCCCGGCGATTCGATTCCAGCCTGTGGCTCATGACCAGCCTCGAAAGCTGCGCCCCGTGCGGCAGACTGCTCCTTACCCTGTTTACCACTTTGGGGACGTGTTGGCGAGAAATGCCTTTCGTGATGTTGCCGTCTCGAGGAGGGGCTCTCTCGCGCCACGGTCGCGAGGACGCAGCCGCTAATGGCGAGCGCGTTGCGACGCGCTTCCTTCGGTCGAGGATGCATGCGCGTCCAACCTTTGGCGGGATTCTTCGAGAATCTCTGCCGTGCGGCTAGCGCCCACGCGAGTTGCTCCGGCAGCACGCGCCTCCAAGAGAGCATCCAAGGTGCGAATTCCCCCGGCCGCCTTCACTTGCACGCTCGCGGGCGAGTGTTTCCGCATCAACTTCAAATCCGCGATCGTGGCTCCGCTCGGCGCGTAGCCGGTAGAAGTCTTCACCCAATCCACTCCGATCTCGCCGCATATCTCGCAGAGGCGGATTTTCGCGGCATCATCGTGGTAGACATTCTCGAAAATCACTTTGATCTTGGCGCGGCTTTTGTGGGTCGCGTCCGTAAGCAAACGGATCTCTTTCCCGACATAATCCCAATCGCCGCTGCGCGCTTTGCTGATATTGATCACCATGTCCAGCTCGGTCGCGCCGTCGCGCAGTGCCTGCTGAACCTCAGCAAGCTTTATCGAGGTTGTATGCCCGCCGTGAGGGAACCCAATCGTCGTGCTGGTATGAACGCTGGAACCGCGCAGAAGTTCCGCGCAGCGAGCCGCGTAGTAAGGCATGATGCAGACACTCGCGACATCATACTTCCGCGCCAGGAGGCACCCCTCTTCCAATTCCGCCACGGTCAGCGATGGATTCAGAAGCGAGTGGTCAATCATTTTTGCGATATCGTGAAATGTGTAATCTGGCTTCATGGTGCGTTCCCCTCAATCCGATCAGAAATCGAATTTCCGCGGAGGCGCGAGACTCATACAACTCGAGCAGTATACTCGGTCAAAATCGGAGAGACTAGCGTCAGCCAAATCTTGGAAGTGGGCGCCTTTTAATTCACGCTACTATCTCAAACTCACGGCGAGCGGTCCGCCGAATGCGTGCCACACAATCGCGCGTCCAGTGACCACGCGCCTGCTCCCACGATGAGCAGGAAAATCAATCCAAGGAGCATCGAGTAGTCGGTCCGCGCTTCAGCCTCCATTGGCCAGAAGCCACTCTTCAAGAGGATAGGAATCTTGGTTGTGGCAATTGCTACGGAAATAGTAATGATTAGAGGGATCGAGGCGAGCCGCGTCAAAAGACCCACGAGTAACAACGCTCCGCAGACGATTTCGACGTCGCCCACAAACGGGCCCATCGTATGAGGCTGCGGAATTCCAATGCGCGCGAATCTTCCCGCGCCCCATGCCTCGACGAACAGGAACTTCTTGATTCCCTCGAGGAGAAAGACGCCGCCCACCAGTAGCCGGATAATCAGAGTGGAACGAGGAGCCTCGCTAATCGCCATTCTATTCCAAAGCGTCATCGAAGAACCGCCTTGCAAATATTAAAGCAAATCCACCAAGCTGGAGTCCATCCAAACCCCTCCCCCCATGAGGAGAAATCCTCCGGGTCAATTGTGGGCTGGATCACTGCAATCATGCGACGCGCCGGCCGACTGCAGGAGCGATTATTCGGATTTCCGTCATGAGCTGTGTGAATTGATCCGGATAGAGCGACTGAGCGCCATCCGAAAGGGCGCGCTCCGGATCGGGATGCACTTCGATAAGCAATCCATCCGCGCCAGCGGCCACGGATGCGCGAGCCATCGGGCCTACTTTGTCTCGACGCCCTGTGCCATGCGATGGATCAGCGACAACTGGTAGATGCGATAGCTGCTTAATCACAGGGATGGCCGCGATGTCGAGCGTATTGCGCGTGTAAGTCTCAAAAGTGCGAATGCCGCGCTCGCAGAGGATCACCTTATAGTTTCCTCCGGACATGATGTATTCCGCGCTGAGGAGCAATTCCTCAATCGTGGCCGACATGCCTCTCTTGAGGAGAACCGGCTTCTGAATCTCACCGAGGGCGCGCAATAGATGATAATTCTGCATGTTGCGCGCACCGACCTGCATGACATCCACGTATGGCAGCATCAGTTCAACTTGCGACGGGTCCATCACTTCGCTCACGGAGAGCAAACCGTTCTTGTCCGCTGCGTCCCGCAAAAGTTTCAGGCCTTCCTCGCCCAGTCCCTGAAAGCTGTAAGGTGATGTGCGCGGTTTGAACGCGCCGCCCCGCAGCAGCTTCGCTCCGGCGCGGGCCACGCGCGTTGCAATCTCCTCAATCTGCGCTGGGGATTCGACCGCGCACGGCCCGGCCGCCACGACAACTTCCGGCCCACCAATTGTGACGCCCTTGCCCAAATCGAGCACCGAGCCTTCCGGGCGGCAGGTGCGCGCAGCCAGCTTGAATGAATGCGCAATGGGAATGAGTTCTTCCACGCCCGGCGCCGCTCGCAAAGCTTCCAGTTCGTTTCGATGTTTGTCGCTATTGCCCACGACGCCGATCACTGTTCGCTCCTCTCCGCGGATTAGGTGCGCTTGAAAACCGCACTCCTTAATCCGCGTTACCACGTGATTTATCTCTTCATCCGTTGCAGTTGCTGCCATGTTGACGATCATTTCCCATCCCTCTCCGTTCGCTGATTTGTTGTTCCGCCGGGCATCTGCGCCGCGCGGAAAGATCCTAGAATTCTCAGTTCCAGCACGATCTTCCCAAGCTCTGTCAGCGCCGCCTCGGCTTCCGGGTTGCCTCTTGACGTTTGCAAGTCCAAGTAAAAACGGTACTGCCATGGCCGGCCATGAACGGGTCGGCTCTCGATTTTCATCATGTTGATGTTTCGCCGGGCGAATGGCTCGAGTGCGTGATGCAACGCTCCCGGCTTGTGATCGAGCTGGAAGACGAGCGAAAGTTTGTCGGCGTCGTCCGGCGCGATGGCCGACGGGGAAAGCAGAAGAAATCGCGTGTAATTCTCGCGATTGTCTTCCAAATGTTCACGCAACACCACGCCACCGTACGCTTCCGCGGCGCGCTGTCCCGCAATCGCTGCACGCGTGAGGTCGCGAGAGCGCACAACCTCACAGACGCTTCCGGCCGTGTCGTTTGTGGCGATCCGCTGCAAGTGGGGGTGAGTAATGAAGAATTTCTCGCATTGAGCGAGCGCAACGGGGTGGGACTCAACAATTGCAATTCGTTCGAAGGATGCCCCCGGCGCTGCAATCAGGTTGTGCACAATCGGAATGATCACCTCGGCGACGATGTTCAGCCGCCCTTCGACGAGCAAGTCGAACGACCTATGAACCGATCCCGCGAGGCTGTTCTCGATCGGAGCTAGGACGTAGTCCGCCACGCCGTCATCCACTGCCGCAAATGCCGCCTCGAACGTGGGCCGAGGGACGCGCGCAACTCTCTCACCAAGAAGCTCGACGACCGCTTGCTCGCTGAAAGCTCCCGGCTCACCCTGAAACGCTACGCGCGCATTCGGCTTAATTTTCATGGCCGGCCGGCTCCTGAGAATTTTCCGCTTCCGCTCCCCGACGCCCCCGGGGATTCCCCGCTTTGCCGCATCCGTTCAGTTCTTGAATGCGAATGGACTGGTCCAGAATCAACTGGTAGATCTTCGTGACGGCTTCTTCGTCGAGCGGGCCGGAATTCAACCGCGCCATTCGCGAGAGAATCTCGTGCTCACGCGCGGGCACCCGAAGCTCGACGCCCGCGTCCCCTTTCATTCGTCCCACCTCGAGCGCCAGTTCCGTGCGCAGATTCAGAAGATGGAGCATGGCCGTATCGATCGCATCGATCTTCCTGCGCCAGTAATGTATTTTCATGGGTCTGGACCCGCCTCTCCGATAATTCAAAAAAAAGGCCGCGTCCTCGTTTGGAGGTCGCGGCCCGTATCTCGAAACTTTCTGCGGTATTTAGTCCCTAGGTCTTTTCCGCGCGCGTTTCGCCGGCCCGCTCCTCCGCGTAGGAGAAGCGGTAACTAAAGGCGAATCTTGCGTAATAAACGTGCATCGCGCGGACCTGAATACTCCTTCAGCTACACTGCAACGGAAGCCTCACTATAAGGGAGTGGCGCACACGCGTCAAGCTTTTCTTCCGCACGTAGTCCATTAACCCAATTTATATTCGCGCCAAGAAATCCAAACTTGACTTATCCGCGATGCTGCGATTTACTGACCGTTCCGACGAAATCGTGTGCGGGAGCAAGCGCAAGCAGCGCTGCTCGGTGAGACGGAGAGCGGATCGCCACATGGTGCGACGGATTGGCCGTCCGGTCTTGGTAGTGAATGGTTCGGGGCCACCCGCCTGAGTAAGTCCAGGCGAAAGCGCCCCGCACCTGTCCATAGGTTGCGGGGTTTTTCATTTTAGGAGATCGGTTGTTTCATCCGGTTCTTGAAGCGCAATGAAAACTGTCGCAGATTAGGTTCTGCAATCGAGGAGAACGAGATGGCGAAGATGTTTTGGGAAGCAGATGCAAATCCGCAGGCGCTGCAAGGCAAGCGCATTGCCGTGGTTGGCTACGGGAGCCAGGGACGCGCTCATGCGCTCAACCTGCGCGATAGCCACCTCAACGTGATGGTCGGCTTGCGCAAGGGCGGCCCTTCGTGGGCGCGCGCCGAGCAGGACGGTTGGACGCCCGCGACGCCGGGCGAAGCCGTGAAGGGCGCGGACTTGGTTGCAATGCTTGCGCCCGATATGGCGCAGCCGTCAATCTACAAAAACGACGTCGCCCCCAACCTAAAATCCGGCGCCGTGCTTCTGTTCGCCCATGGATTCAATGTTCACTACGGCCAAATCACTCCGCCGACGAGCATCGACGTGACGATGGTGGCCCCCAAGGCCCCCGGAGACCTCGTGCGGCGCCAATTCGAAATGGGCCGTGGTGTGCCCTGCCTCGTCGCGGTTTACCAGGATTCTTCCGGACAAGCCTTTGACCGCACGCTTGGCTACGCGCACGCCCTAGGCGGCACGCGCGCCGGTGTGATCCAAACGACTTTTGCCGAGGAAACCGAAACTGATCTTTTTGGTGAGCAAGCTGTGCTCTGCGGCGGAGTCACGGAATTGATCCAGGCCGGATGGCAAACGCTTGTGGATGCCGGGTACCAGCCCGAAGCGGCCTACTTCGAATGCCTCCACGAACTGAAACTTATCGTCGATCTCATTTACGAAGGCGGGATCGCTAAGATGTTGAAATTCGTCAGCGAGACGGCAAAATACGGAGACCTGACGCGCGGCCCCCGCATCATCGACGAGCACGTTCGCGAGAGTATGCGAGAGATTCTTGCGGAAATTCAGTCCGGCGCATTCGCAAAAGAGTGGGTGCTCGAAAATCAGGCGGGATGCCCGCAATATACGAAGCTTCTCGAGCGCGACAAGAATCACCCGATCGAGAAAGTCGGCCAGGCTTTGCGAGCGCAGATGTCGTGGCTGAAGCAGGAATCAGCTACAGCCGCAAAAGGCAAGAAGTAGCGCACGAAATTCAGCGACGCGGCGCTCGACTGCGGAGAATCGGGCGCCGTGTGCTTCCCCGCCGAGAGACGACTCTATGACTGGCAAGCCCTATACAATGGCAAGCGCACCCCCGTTTCGTCGCGCCGCAATCATCGGCACTGGATTGATTGGTGGATCCTTTGCTCTTGCCTTGCGCCATCATTTTCCCGATACATTCCTCGTCGGCTTCGATCGTCCAGAGGTGCTCGATCGCGCGCTTGCGCGGGGCGCGATTCAGGAGGCGGCGGCAAGTATCGAGAACACGGTTCGCGAAGCTGACCTCGTTTATGTTGCGTTGCCGGTTGGCGAAACAATTGAATCGCTTCCTGCCATAGCGAATTCCGCCGAAGCGTACGCTTTGGTCACCGACGCTGCCAGCACGAAGCGCACGGTCTGTAAAGTGGCTCAAGCGCATTTCGCAAAGGGCGCCTGCTTTCTCGGCGGGCATCCGATGGCGGGGAAAGAGCAATCCGGCATCGATCACGCCGAAGCCAAATTATTTCGCGGCGCACCCTATGTGCTGATCGGCTCGCAAGAAAACTCCGACGAGCGTTGTAAGAAATTCTCCGGGCTTCTTCGCGATATGGGCGTAAAGCCGGTTTGGTGCGACGCGGATACGCACGATTGGGCGGTGGGCATTGTCTCGCACGTGCCACAACTTCTTTCCCTTGCGTTGGCGCGAGTGGTGCAGGACGAAACGGATGAGACCGGCCTTCCACTCTCGCTGGCAGGTCAAGGGCTTCAGGATATGCTGCGGTTGTCAGGCAGTTCTTATGCCGTGTGGCGCGACATCCTATTGACGAATATCGACAACGTCTCGCGCGCCCTCGACCGCCTGACCCAGGCCATCGATTTTCTTCGGACACATCTTTCGAGCAAAGAACTCGAGCAGGAATTCGAGTCTGCGAACGAACTCCACAAACTTCTCCGCGGTCAGGATTAACTGGCAATCGTAAAATCAACTTGGGGGATGCGGAAGAGTCTTCTACCACGCAGCGGAGGCGACTCGTTCGAGTTGTTCTTGATTCCTACCACTTATGAGCGATGCGGCCGTCGGAAGTGCTCGCGGCGCCTTGCCGCGTCAGTGTCACGAATGCAGCGGCTGAGCGTGGGAGCGTCCGATCGCGCCGATAAACAATTCCCAATTCTCGCCAAAGGTCGGCGTCGGAGACAGGTATCAACTTCACTTCGCCTGCGCGGACTTCCTCCCGTGCAAAGCTTTCACTGATCAGCGAAACACCCAGTCCCGCGGCCACGAACCTCTTTATCATTCCGACGCTGGGGAGTTCCATCGTCACTTGTAGGCGCGACCGGTATGGGCGAAATAGTTTGTCCAATGTCTGGCGCATGAAGCCCGTCTTGGGGAAAATCAGCGGTTGTTCTGCAATATCGCTGGTCCGAACTGTTTTATGGCGTGCCAGCGGATTCGAGAGATTCGTCATAAGCATCAAACGATCGCGAAAAATCGGATGGACTTTCAAGCTTGGCGACTTCACCGGAAGCGTGACGATTCCCACATCGACCGTCCCGTCTTCGGTTTTCTCCAGGACCTTATGACTGAAATTGCGGTAAATGCTGATTTGCACCAAGGGAAATCGGCGGTGGTATTCCGCGAAGATGTCCGGCAGGACGTACAAACACGTCGCCTCGTTGGCTCCTATCGCGAGCGTTCCTCGCGGCGTGGTGGCTTGGTCGGCCACGGCACGCAGGGATTCGTTCCGCAACGTCAGCAAGCGTCCCGCATATTCGAGCAGAGTTTCTCCCGCGGCTGTGAGCCGGACACTTTTCCCCACGCGATCAAACAATCTCTGCCCATATTCAAGTTCAAGCTGACGTATTTGGGCGCTCACGGCGGGCTGCGAGCGATAGAGCTTTTGTCCGGCACGCGAGAAACTGCCTAGTTTGGCGATTTCCAGAAATGTGATGATGTGATCGAAGTCCATATGCCGCGGGATTATAGCAGAAGAGAGCCGTCCTCAAGCGAGCTTGCATGTCAGCTCAGGTTGGTTCTCCAGCCCGGTCGCCTCTTACCGGGTGTGGGCGGGAGACTCGGCTTGTGTGGGCGCGCAACAAGCATCTCGCCACTCGCGACCCTCTCGTTTCAAAAGTTCCGTGGCGTGCGCCGGTCCCCACGTGCCCGCCGCATAGTTTGGAAAATCTCTTGGCGGAAGCGCTTTCCAAACGTCGAGAATCGGCTGCACGACGGTCCAAGCAGCTTCCACCATGTCGGCGCGCTGGAAGAGCGTCGGGTCGCCCATCATGCAGTCGTACAACAGCGTTTCGTATCCTGTCGATGGAGTCGTTCCAAAATAATCGCTGTATTGAAAATCCATGTTTACCGCGCCCAAGCGCACAACCGGTCCCGGAACCTTTGCCTCGAAGCTCAAGGAAATTCCCTCTGTGGGTTGAATGTTGATGACAAGCTCGTTGGGGGGAATCTGGTCCACGGGCGTGTTTCGAAACAGAACAAATGGCGGGCGGCGGAAGCGGATTACGATTTCGGTGCAGCGTCTCGGCATCCTTTTTCCCGTGCGCAAATAGAACGGCACGCCAGCCCATCGCCAGTTGTCGATGTTCAGTGCGATGGCGACAAAAGTCTCCGTTGTGGACTCGGGAGCGACTTGCGGCTCCGCTCTGTACGCGGCGACGTGGTTCCCGCCGATCTCGCCCGCGTCGTACTGGCCGCGCACGGCATGGTCCAGCACCTTTTCCGGACTCAGCGGCTGGATCGCGCGCAGAACCTTCGTTTGCTCGTCGTGAACCGCTTCCGCGTCGAAGGAGATGGGCGGTTCCATCGCGCTCAACGTAATGAGCTGAAAAATATGGTTCGGGACCATGTCTCGCATCGCGCCTGCGCGATCGTAGTAATCTCCGCGAAGTTCAACACCCAGATCCTCGGCCACGGTGATCTGCACGTGATCCACATAGCGCCGGTTCCACACCGGCTCGAAGATTCCGTTCGCAAAGCGAAATGCCAGAATGTTCTGTACTGTCTCTTTCCCGAGATAGTGGTCGATCCTGTAGATTTGCTTCTCTTCGATAACCTGCCTCAGTTCGTGATTGAGAGCCACCGCCGAATCGAGATCGTGGCCAAACGGTTTTTCAATCACGACTCGCCGCCACTGTCCGTTTTTCGAAGCCGTTAGCCCGGCCGCGCCAAGTTGCTTCACGACGACGGGAAAGAATGCCGGCCGGGTCGCGAGGTAGAACAAGCAATTGCCTTCCGTCCCATGCTCCTTTTCAACCAGGCCCAACACCTCCCCGAGTTTTTTGTAGAGCTGGGGATCGTTGAAGTCGTGCGACAAGTAATAAAGACGCTTCACGAACCACTCCGCCGACGCAGGATCCCCGCCACCGGGCGAACCGTCTTTGATCGCCTGATTCACGCGCTGGCGAAACTCCTCAGTTGAATAGGGTTCGATCGAGGCTCCGATGATTGCGAATTGCTCCGGCAGAAGTTTCCCTTTTGCAAGATGGTAGAGCGCGGGCATGAGTTTGCGCCGCGTCAGGTCACCCGCCGCGCCAAAGATGACCATCGCGCATGGATCGCCGGGATGGCCCAGGCTTTCTCGCGTCACACTACCGGTACTGGTCGCATTCATGCAGTGTTCCTCCGCTTGAACTTGTTCATGTCGTGAGTGCAAGAGTGACCCAGGCAGGGCTTGAATCCATACTCTCCCCGAGGTCTCAATTCCAAATCACGCTCCAAGAGCATTCTGAATGGCTTGTTGAAGCTTCTTGAGGCCCGCCGCCACGTCCGCGCCAAGATGAACTCGCAAGGGATTCTGTGAAACGCCTGCCTCTTTGGCGGGAGAAAATGAATTCACAGGCATGCTCATGTCAGTTGATCTCTTCATGTTATGGGCAACTTGCTCTTCACGATTTAGATGCGAGTCTGTTTGACCAAGGTTCAGCCATTCGGACGCCTCGACGGGACCGACGGCTGTGGCTTCAAATTATATCCCGACTCCACAAAAGGCCGGTCCTGAATCACAAAGCGCCCCTGAGCACTAAGGGATCACATTTCTTTCCTTGCATGGGTTGGGTCGAACGAGGCGAGAAATGCCTCCCTTTAATGGCCTCGACGGCCAATCCCGCCGTATTTGTGGACGAGCCGAAAAGGTCGCAGCAGAATGTAGAGGGGCGCCAATAAACGCGGCAAGCGCACCATTTGCCAATCCTCCTCCGCTGGCGCTATCGCAAGACGCATCGCGTACCGCCATCCTGCGAAATATCCCGGCACCATACATCGGCGGAAACGAAAACGGCCGGCCGCATGGGGAGGAATCCATTCGCGACTCAGAAGGCGGCGCTCAATCTCGGAAGCGACAATTCCCGCCTTGTGGTCATTTTGCACACGCCTGAAAAGTTCGGCCGGCAAAGGCATATCGAGAATGCTTGCCGCGAGGGCAAGCCCAAGATTAAGCATCCGCCCACATTTCAATGATTCTGCCCGGCGTAGCACCTGATCCCAGTCGAGCCCGGGGTGTGACTGAACGAGTTCTGAAACGTCAGCGATCCAGGAGAGCCTCTCCCAAAAATCCTTTGCGCCGTGAACGCATAGGAGCAGAAGAACGTCTTGCGGAGAAAATGTCGCCACCTCGTGACCGCTCAGGTCAACCGGGACAAGGTTTTTCTGGAAATCATCGACATCGAGCGTAGCAGGAAAATGACGCAGCGTGAGCTCTGTGTGAAGTTCAACCAAAACTCGCTGCGCTTCGTCGCGGAAATTGTATTCGCCGGGCACAGGCGATGCACCCGCATCTGTGGAAAGTATCCACGGAAATTTCTTCTGATAGCCAAGGCCGAGCATCACTTCGCATGCTTTCGGCAAATCGCGCTGGGCCAGAATCATGTCCAGATCGTCGTACTCGCGCAGGGCCACGTCGCCGTAAGCCTGAGCAGCAATCACAGGTCCCTTGTAGGGAATCGCAAGGATCCCTTCGGACCGGAAACGGTCCATGATCTTGATTAACTCAGCAGTGAGAGAAAGGCACCGGACCGTATTCGCGCGTACGGCAGTTTTCATGCGCTCGACGTGCTCGGCCGGAAGAACATCCGGCGCGGCAGCGAACAGATGCCGTGCAACGAGGGGCAAAATCGCATTCTCCGAGGCCTCGCGGCGGACGTACTCCCAGTCGAGCGGCCCCGCGGCAAGTGCGTGGATTCGTGATGCCATTCCTGGCTCCACGTGTGCACGCGCGCAGTACACAAGCAGTCGCTTCTCAGGGTATACGGTCTCGAGCATCGAATCGGCAATCAATGTTCTGCAGCGGCGTGCGCGGAAGGATTCTACGCCAGAAGGTGCGAATCGTATGAGTCATTCCGGAGTATGAATATCCCAAATTCGCGGCGCGAGGTTAGTGCACTGTTTCCGCGGAAAGAAGCTCCCGAAGTTTCGAGGACAACGTGGTCATCGTGAATGGTTTTTGAAGGAACACAGCATCGTCATCGAGGATTCCGTGTTGGACGACCGTCTGGTCGGTGTAGCCGGACATGTAAAGCACTTTGATCTCCGGGCGGAGCGCCCTAATGCGTTCGGCCACCTCGCGTCCGCTGATGCCGGGCATAATGACATCAGTCAGGAGCAAATGAATTGGTCCGGCATGCATCGCCGCCAGTTCAAGAGCGGTATAACCATCCTCGGCTTCAATCACCTTGTATCCGCCCATCTCGAGGTATCCGCGCGTCAACTCGCGGACGCCAGCCTCATCTTCCACCAAAAGAATCGTTTCCGAACCAGTTTGAAGAAGCCGCGTGTCAACACGCTTGTCGTGCTCCATCCGCATGCTCTCGTCCTCAATTCGCGGTAGATAGATTTTAAACGTTGACCCCTGGCCCGGTTCGCTGTGCACCCAGATGTAACCGCCGCTTTGCTTGACAATTCCATAGACGGTGGCAAGTCCAAGCCCCGTGCCCTTCCCTTTTTCCTTCGTCGTAAAAAACGGCTCGAACAAATGCGCCTGCGTTTCGGCGTCCATCCCGCATCCATTGTCCGTAACAGAAAGCACCACGTATTTCCCCGGCTTGATGACGCCATGCGTGTGTGCGAACGACGCATCAATCTCCACGTTCGCCGTTTCAATCGTCAGCCGGCCGCCCAATGGCATCGCGTCGCGCGCATTCACGGCGAGGTTCATCACCACCTGCTCGACCTGGCTGCGGTCCGCCTTCACGAGCCAGAGGTCTGGCACCGAGGAAGTTTCCAGTCGCACGTCCTCGCCAATCAGCCGCCGCAGGATTTTCTCGATATCCGCGACCACGGCGTGGGTATTCAGCACCGTCGGCGCCAACATTTGTTTTCGGCTGAATGCGAGCAACTGACGCGTGAGCGATGAAGCGCGCTGCGCGGCCATTTGTATCTGCACGGCATTCCGCTGCAACGGATCGTCCTTGGGCAGTCTTTCCGTCAGCAAATCGCTGTAGCCCTGGATGACCATCAGCAAATTATTGAAGTCGTGCGCGATTCCGCCCGCCAGACGCCCGACCGCCTCCATCTTTTGTGCGTGCCGAAGCTGCTCCTCGAGCTGTTTTCGATCGGTGATGTCCAGGCACATGCAGATCGCGCCCGGCACGTTGCCGTCAGCGCCGCGCAATGGTTCGGCGTGACACGCAAACGAACCGCCTTTCCACTCCAGGTGGAACATCACCGGTTCGCCGACAATCGCATGCTTGTGAGCCGCAACGGGCTCGAATTCAGGATCCGTTGTCTCGAAATACTCAGAAAGGGACATTCCGACGATCTCGTCCGGCTTAAGTCCCAACCGGCTTAGCCCCGCCCCGACCGCGGAAGTGAAGCGAAGATTCCGATCAACCGTCCAGAGCACCGCTGGCAACTGTTCGACCAGAACTCGCAAGCGCGACTCGCTCTCGCGCACCTTTTCTTCCGCGCGCTTCCGCTCGATCGCAAATGCGATCTGCCCACCGACAGAGGAAAGGAATTCTAGATCCCGCTGCGTGTAAGCGTTTTCATCCTCATAGTGCTGCACGACAAGAACACCAATCGTTGCCTCCGGCGTCCTCAGCGGAACCCCAAGCCAGGATGGAGATGGCGTCCCAACCAATTCGACCTCGCCCAATTCCGCGAGCTTGTCGAACTCTTTTTGGGGGATGAGCATTGCCTTGTTCGTGCGATAGACATAAGCCGTGCAGCTCCGCCCAACCTCTTGCGGCGGAGGCGCCACGTCATATTCGTCCACAAAAAACGGAAAGTGAAACATGCCACCCGAAGGCTCACAGAGCGCCACGAAACAGTTCCCCGCATAAAGCACTTTCTTGAGCGCGGCATGAATCCTGCCCAGTAATTCATCTAGATTCTTAGTGACGGTCACGCTATGAATGATCTCGGTTGTGACTTGCCGCTCAAGCTCGGATCGCTTGCGGTCCGAGATGTCCATCATCGTGCCTTCGTACTCGATGACTGCCTCGTTCGCGCCGCGCACGGCGCGCGCATTTTCAGAAACCCACAGCGTTGTCCCGTCTTTCCTCCGCATTTGGCACTCGAAAGCTTCCACGACGCCGCGATCTTCGACCAACCGCTTGAATTCCTCGTGGCACAGTGGATCAGCGTACATGTCCCGGTCAATCTCGCGCACGCTAGCGATCATCACTTGGGGTGAATCGTAGCCGCACATGCGGGCAAGAGCCGGATTCACACTCAAAAAGGAACCTCCCGACGTCAGACGGAAGATCCCTTCGACTGAGTTTTCGAACAGGCTACGGAATTTCTCTTCGGCGCGGCGTTTTGCCTCTTCCACCCTGCGGCGTTCGCTGATGTCCTCATACATGTAGAAACTTCCGGTTCTCTTCCCATTCACGACAAGAGGAACACCAATGATCCGAACGTCAACAAGCGACCCATCACTTCGTCGCCGCATAGAGTTTGCGCGGACCACCTCACCGGACTCGGCTCGTTCGCTGAGTGTTGTGGCTTCGTGCCTTAGCTCGGCCGGCGCCAAAAGACCGTCGAGTTCCACTCCAAGAATTTCCGCCATGTGGTAGCCGAACAACACTTCAAAAGCAGGGTTGCACATCTGAATCCGGCGGTCTGCCCCGAGGACAACGATGGCAAGCGGATTGATCTCCGTGAGCGCCTGAAGATATGCCGCGTGCTCAGCAACCTTTTCGTCCGCTGCGCGGCGCGCGCTAATGTCCTGCGCGACAGTGAGGATCGCCTTGCGACCTCCAAACGGGATTCCCTGTGTTGTGACCTCAACATCAAAGAGTTCCCCATCCTTTCTGCGGTGCCGCCAATGGCCGTGGAAGGCGAGAGACTCTCCTATTTTTCGAACGGACTCGAGGAAATGAGGAACGTCCTCCGGGGGACGAATGTCGGTTACTCGCATTTTAAGGAACTCTTCGCGCGAGTAGCCATACTTCTTGATTGCAGCGGAGTTGACCTCTAGGAAGCGCAGGGATTTCCGCCCGAACACATACATGGGGTGAGGATTCTTTAAGAACAGGAGCTGCGGGCTGGTTTCACCGGCTGGTGAAGCTTTGCCGTTCGCCCCATTACGGGACGAGAATAGAGATTCGCCCTCGCCTCCCTTTTTTCTCATGGAGCGACAGGAGACTCTGTGCTTGGGGCGCAGCGTGGCGCTCTTGCTGGACATGTCCTCAGAGGGGGCCGAACCAGGAGACCAGGCGTCGCTCCGCGCACAAACCCCGAGTCACATGTATAAGTCGCGCTGAGATGGTCCACAATGGTACGTTCGTACCAGATCGTTAACAATTGACAACACTTACGCGGGGCAGCCGACGCACGCTTGCGGCTCGATCACATGCACGGGGGAGGCATTCGCTGTAGCTAATGGATACTTTATTTAATTGGCAGGGCGCAGCGTACCAGAGGCCTCCAACAACTTGCCCCATCTATCACCGCGTTATTTCTTTGGCCGGGACGCGGGTGGAACAACACCGTTGATTCTATAATACGCCACCAGCAGACCATAATGCTCGCCCATGTGTTCGGTGTAGCCAATCCAATAATCGAGGTGCTGCAGGACTCCGGCGTCACCTTCTCTCTTGATCTCGGCCGCGCCATCCGTGATGGATTTTTTTAGAAACTCGACAACCTGCGCTTTTGTCTTGTACTCGGCTACGGGCGGATCGTTCCGGCCATCGCCAACTTTCTTCCCGGCTACGTGGTTGAGCAGGTCGTAATTCGACCCTGCCACGTGCAGCAGAACTTCTTGGAAAGTCCGCACGCTCTCATTCGGCCGAAAGTTGTACTTTTCTTCGGGCCAGTCCTGCGCCATCGCGATCACTCTGTTTCCCACATCGTTCCAATTCTCGAGCAGCGCTTCGCTCGGTGTCGGCGACTTCTTCGGCGCACCCATCTCCTGTGCGCGCGCGTTTCCCACGAGATCTGTCAGTGCAAACGCTGCAAACAAAACGAACAAACCTGCGATCTTCCTCATCAGCGATCTCCTTTTGTTGGATTTCCTTCCATCCGTGGCCGTTAGCCTACCGATGTTCCCACGTCATGTCCAGCGGCACACGTCCACTTGCTCTTTAGCGCTGGGCAGCCATCAGGGCTTGAGTAATTGCTTTCATTTCCGCCTATTCAGTTTCTCCAATCCACGCGCCAAAGGGCTCGACGGAAATCGCGCTCGTATCTACTGGGCTCGGCGCAGTGAATGACGAAAGCAGCGTCTTCGCCGACTTCGCGTGCACGCCCTTCGACACGAGGTCGAGATTCACCTTTTGCGCCACCCCGCTCATGTTCAGGACCACGAGCACGTTCTGTCCCTTGTAGCTGCGCGCGTAGGAAAGCACGCTGGGATCGCTCTCGTTGAGCGGGATGTAGTTGCCGTCGAGCAGCGCTTTGTTCGTGTGGCGCATTGCGAGCAACTGGCGGTAATAGTTGAGGATTGAATTTGGATCTTTCTTCTCGGTTTCGACGTTGTAGGTCTTGTAGCGATCGTCAACGGGCAGCCACGGCGCGACTGTGCTGAAGCCTGCGTTTGTGCTGTCGTTCCACTGCATCGGCGTACGTTCGCCATCGCGACCTTTTTCTTTTGGCCAGCCCAACTTCCCCATCGAATCCTTTACGTCCTCGGGGCGCTTGGGATCGTTGTTTTCCATTCCGATTTCTTCGCCGTAGTACATGACGGCCGTGCCGCGCAGCGTCAAGTACAGCGATGCCATGAGTTTCGCAATTTGGTCGTTGTGCTGTCCGTCGCCATAGCGATCGTACACTCGGCGAATGTCATGATTGCTAAGGACGTACACGGGCCATCCGCCGGAGCTGTCCACCCATTGGATTTGCTTGCGGAAATCAACCGGCGACAGTTTGTTGACCATGGTGAACATGAAGTCCATCGGCATGTTCACTTCGTTTCCGTCCTGCCCGTAATACGCTTTTAGCTGCGCGATATCATTTGTCCAGGTTTCGCCAATCAATACCGCGTTGTATTCGTCGGCGACTTTGCGCAGGCGTTGCAGCACGCCGTGAAGCTCCGGCTGGTTCTTGTCGTAGATTTCACGCTCGACGGGATCGCCAAACGCGTTCTTTTCATCGTCCACAACAGGATTGTCGCGAAACTGCGAGTCGACAAACATCACGTCGACTGCATCGAGGCGAAACCCGGCGACACCGCGCTTGTACCACCAGCGAGTCACATCGAACATGTTCTTTTCTACTTCTGGATTGCGCCAGTTCAAGTTGGGCTGCGGCGGATAGAAATAGTGGTAGTACCACTGGCTGGTCGCGGGATCGTATTTCCACGTCGACCCGCCAAAATCGGATGTCCAGTTATTTGGCGGCTGCCCCGGCCCCTTGCCGTCGCGCCAGATGTACCAGTCTCTTTTGGGATTGCTGCGCGAGGACTTTGATTCCTGAAACCATTTATTCTGGTCGGAGGTGTACGTCGCGACATAATCGAGCAGCACGCGGATATTGCGCTGCTTGCCCTGCGCCAGCAATTCGTCCATATCCTTGAGCGTGCCGTAGTCGGGATCGACGTTGTAGTAGTCCGATATGTCGTAGCCCCAATCCGTGTGAGGAGAGGGAAACATGGGCGCGATCCAAATCGCATCCACTCCCAGCCAGTGCAAGTAATCGAGCTTCGAAGTGATGCCGGGAATGTCGCCGATGCCGTTGTTGTTGCTATCCGCAAAACTGCGCGGGTAAATCTCGTAGAAGACAGCGTGCTGCCACCATTGATGGCCTTCCTCATCGACACTGCTCTTCTGAGCCCAAGCGGGGGAACTCAACGCCAGGAAAAACAAGATTGCGAAACCCAAAATGCGTCTATGCATGTCACTTCTCCTCGTGCATCGCAAAGCAGATTGGACAGACCTGGTAGAGTACCTGCTGACCGCCGTGACGTAAAGCCGACACCAAGGAGTCGGCAAGCCCCATCGCACGTCACGTCGTGTCTGGGGTCCATCACAGAATCTGGACGCGAGGCATTTTCAAGCGGACAACCAAGCTCGGATCAGGGAAAGCGTTCCCTCCCTGTCTGCACGCACCAAAAACAAGCTGAGGTTTGTGGCTTGGCTCCAAACAGAACTATTCGTACCGCAGCGCCACCATGGGATCGACGCGCATCGCTCGCCGTGCGGGAATGTAGCAAGCTGCAAGCGCCACAACTGCGAAGAGGGCTGAGACACAGCCGAATGCGAGCGGATCGGCAGCGCCTACGCCGTAGAGAAAGCTGCTGAGGAAACGTGTGAGCACAAAGGCGGCAAGGAGTCCCGATCCGACGCCCATGAAGGCGAGCAACAGGCCCTCTCGCATAACCATCTTCAGCACATCTGTCCGCAGGGCGCCCAGCGCCATCCGAATGCCAATCTCGCGTGTTCGCTGGCCCACGAAGAAGGAGATCACGCCGTAGATGCCGACAGCGCCGAGGATGAACGCGAGCCCCGCGAACGAAGCGAAAAGCGAAGTCACCGATCGTGGAGCGGTAACGGAATCCGACACAACGGCCGGCATCGTCCTCAGTTCACTTACAGGCGTATCTTTGTTCAGACTCGAGACAGCCTCGCGGATCATTTCGCCTGCCAGCGATTCATCCCCAGCTGTTCGCAAGACGAGGGTCATCTCTGCCGGCATGCGCCCGTTTTCGAGAGTTGCACCCGGCCCGTAGGGAAGATAAACCGTGCCGTCAATCCATTCAGGCACGTCTCTCTCGAGGCTATATGCGCGCACATCGGCCACGACCCCGACAATAGTGCACCACTCTGTCTGCCCTAGGAGCCGGATGTGCCTTCCAACAGCGTCTTGCCCTTTCCAATAGCGCTTTGCCGTCGAGGCGCTCACGATGGCAACTCGGGAATTCCCCAAAGTGTCCGCAGCCGTGAATTCTCTGCCACGCAGGAGGATAATTCCTAGCGCATGGAAGTAAACGGGCGAAATCGCGTTCAGCCAGAAAAGCGGTTCGACTTCTCCGGATGGCGGAACGAAATCCTCGACATTCACTGCGCGTTTATCCACTCTCCCGCCGAGGGGAAGCGTGCTGATGAGCCCAGCGTCGCTCACACCAGGCATTGCGCGAAGACGATCCACCAAGTCTCGATAGAAAGTCAGGCACCTGCCTGGTTCGCTGCAGAACGATTCGTTGGGCGCGATTCTTGCCGTGATCATGTGTTCGGGATGAAAGCCCGGATTCACGTGCGAGAGAGTCCAGAGGCTTCGTATCAGCAGCCCCGCGCCACTTGCAAGCACCACGGCAAGCGCGAGTTCGCAGGTCACCAAAACGGTGCGAAAGCGATAACTCACGGACGCGGCCATACCGCGCCCGCCGGACTTGAGCGATTCCGTAAGCTCAGTATGCGCAGCTTGAAACGCAGGCACGACGCCAAAGACAACTCCTGTGAGAACTGCCAACCCAGCCGTGAAGCACAGCACACGCCAGTCAATCACTGCCTCCGCCAGCCGAGGCGTGCCTGCTGGAAGAGCCGACTTGAGCATCTTGATCCCCGCCGCAGCAAAAACCAATCCGAACGCCGCTCCCACCGAAGCCAAAACCACGCTCTCTGTGATGAGTTGACGTATGATCCTCTCGCGCCCCGCGCCCAGCGAAAGGCGAATCGCGATTTCTTTTTCGCGCGCGGCGGCGCGAGAAAGCGTTAGATTCGCCACGTTGGCGCAGGCGATCAGAAGAACCAAGACAACAGCCGAAAGCAAAATCAGCAACCGGGCGCGAACGCTGCCAACTAATCCCTCTTGCAACGAAATGACGGAGACATCGGCATTCCAGCTTGCTGGCATCTGCCAAGGAAACATGGAGCGCAACTGGCTTTGAAACGCGCGCGCCTCCGCGGACGCCTGCGCAAAATTCGCTCCCGGACGCAGCCGCCCTATCACAGGCATGTAGTCCGAAGCCCAATAGCTCTGCTGATTGCGTGAATCAATCCCAAGCGGGATCCAAACGTCCGTATCGGCTGCGGGGAAACGGAAATCGGCGGGCATTACACCCAGAATCTGGCGGTTGACACCATCAAGCGAGATCCAATGTCCAACAACTGCGGGATCGCCCCCAAACCTAAGTTGCCATAAAGCGTAGCTGAGAATGACGAAACTATCCTGCCCGGCCAGATCTTCGCCCGCCAAGAACGTTCGCCCCAGTTGGGCATGTTCTCCGAGAATTGAAAACAACTCGGCGGACACGAGCGTCCCATGCAGGCGAACCGGCTCGCCGACTCCAGTGAGGTTGAGATTGTGGCCTTCGGCGTATGCAGCTACATCCACGGTATGAAGTTGTTCTCGCATCGCCGCAAGCGCGCCCCTTGGATACGAGCCCGTGACCTGCACCAGGCGGCCAGAGTTCACGTAAGGGAGTGGACGCAACAAAATGCCATTCACGAGGCTGAAGATGGCTGTATTCGCGCCAATGCCGAGGGCCAATGTGAGGATCGCAACCGTTGTGAAGCCGGGAGATTTGCGCAACATCCGTGCGCCGAATCGGACGTCTTGCGCGAGCGTTTCGAGGAAGCGGCCCCGAACATCGTGGCACTCTTCCTTGATTTGATCGGACCCGCCGAACATGAGTCGAGCGCGGCGGCGGGCCTCCGCAAGAGGCAAGTCGGACTGAACAAACTTCTCGACGTGTTGATCGAAGTGAAAGCGCAGCTCGTCGTCGAGCTCGCTCTCGACAGTGTTGCGCCGAAACAAAGCGCGCAAGCGAATCACAAAGTCACTGAGCATCTTCCACTCCTTGAATCGCCAACCAAGTCTCTCCGTGCGGAGCACTCCCGAGACTCTCTTTGGAAAGATCGTCATTCGTAGCGGAGTGCGGTAACCGGATCCACTCGCGTGGCCCGACGTGCGGGCATGTAACTGGCGATGAGGGCCGAAGCTAGAAGAACCAATGGCACACTCACAAACGTGACGAGATCATAAGGACTGATTCCGAAAATCACGCTCCCGAGAAGATGCGCAATTCCAAGAGCCAGCGCCATGCCGAAGGCACCTCCAATCAGCAGAAGTCGCAATGCGCCGTTCGCCACCAGTCGGAATATTGCGCTATGGGGAGCCCCTAGAGCCAATCTTAGACCAAATTCGGGCGTGCGCTGAGTCACTGAATAGGAGATGACGCCATAGAGCCCCACACTTCCCATCAGGAGCGCCACGAGTGCGAAAATGACCATGAGGCCCACGACGACGCGTCCCCCAGCGAGTGAGTCTGATAGACGATCATCCATCGTGCTCACGCTGGTTAAAGGCAAATCTGGATCGATCCCCTGAAGGGCATTCCGGATCGCGGCCACCAGTGGTTCTGTCTCGTTCCTGCTTCGGACCACAAGGTATTCGCTGGTCCAAGGTGCTTGCAAATAGGGAATATAGATCTCGGGGCTGCTAGGTTCTTTCAATCTAGTATTCTTCACATCATTTACTACACCGACGATTTCGAGTGCCTCCGGCGCCGAAGGATCGTTGCGACCTGGAACTAATTCCGAAGTCAGCAAACGCTTTCCGAGCGGATCCATTGTTGGAAAATACTTCTCTTCCAACCTGTGATTGATAATCACCACAGAAGTTGACCCAGCGCGGTCGTCCTCGGTGAAGCTGCGGCCCTTTTGTATGGTCACGCCGAGTGTACGGAAGTAGCCGACGCTGATGACCTGATAATTCGTAACACCGGAGGCGTCGGGCGAAGTTGGATCGCGTCCCTCGATTCGAAAAGGCTGGCCACCTTCAAAATTCATGGGCGGCAGACTGGTGGAGATTGCCGCGTCCTCGACGCCGGGGATCGCGCTTACCATCTCGAGTAATTTTGAATAAAAGGCCCGGGCGCGACTCGCATCGGCATACTGCGGAGCCGGCAGCGACAAATGAGCGGTTAACAGGCCCTTGCTGGGGAAGCCCGGATTGACTTGAGTTAATCGAATGAAGCCGCGCACGCTTAGGACAGCCGCCACCATCAGCATGAGAGATAACGCCAGGTTCGATACAACAAGCCCCTTGCGAAGGCGGCCTTGCCTTCGATCCCCCTGCACAGTGTAGCTCGCGGCTTTGACGTGCTCCGTCAATGTGGCGCCGCTGGTCTGCCATGCGGGCACGAGTCCGGAAAGCACCGTGGCGGCTAGGCAAAGACCTGCGGCAAATTCCAGAACTACGTGATTGACTGCGATGGGAGCCAGCCCCGGCGCCTGCAGGACAGGAAGAGTTGCAAGGTATCGCACCGCTCCAACGGCAAGCAGGAGACCCAGAGCGCCGCCCATCAGTGCCAAAAGAAGAGTCTCCACCAACAGTTGGCGCATTACACGCCATCGGCTTGCGCCCAGTGCGATGCGCACAGCGATCTCTTTCGCGCGCGTGGAGGCCCGCGCCAGAAGCAAGTTGGCAACATTCGCGCAAGACATGAGAAGGACGAAACTCACCATGGCGAACAAGAGGACCATCTGAAGAAGAACACCCGGGCCGGCCAGCGCCTCCTGGAAGGATTGGGCTAAAGCGCTCCATCGCCTGTTTGTCTCGGGCGATTCCTGTGCGACTCGAGACGCGAGCGTTCGCATTTCTTCCCGTGCTTGAAGGGCTGAGACTCTTGGCTTCGTCCGTCCCACAACAAGCAAGTCGCGACTTTGCCAGTTGAGGTCCCCACAGGAAATGGTCAGTGGCATCCAGATATCCATTCGTCCCAAGAATTCAAAATCAGGGGGCGCTACGCCGACTACGACATACGATTCGCCGTTGAGACGGATCGTCTTGCCAACGATGTCCACTGCCCCGCCGAAATGGGTCTGCCAGATTTCGCGGCTTACGACGGCAACTTTTTCGACGCCCTGGCTGAATTCTCCAGCCACGAAAAAACGTCCCATCTCGGGTTGCAAGCGGAAAGTGTCAAAGAAGTTTGGAGTAACGCTAGCTCCCGACACGAGAATGGGAGGGTTTCCCGATAAGGCGACACCCTTGCGGCGAACGGCGGCAAGTTGTTCGAAGGCCGTGTTACCGTCACGCCAATGGAGATAAGCGGGAACGGAAACCGAGCTTCGGCTGCCCTCCGGGCTTGTCTCCCAGACCATTAGCAGCCGATCGCTTTCTTGATATCGCATGGGACGCCACGCCACGCTGAAGATCACTGTGTTGGCGCCGATGCCGAGTGCAAGGGTCAAAACGGCGACGGCAGTGAAACTGGGACTTTTGCGTAGCATGCGAAATGCGAACCGAGCATCTTCAGCCAGAGTTTCGAGGAAGTGCACGCCACGTGCTTCCCTGCACTCCTCTTTAATGTGATCGGAACCCCCGAATATGAGACGAGCGCGCCGGCGGGCTTCTGCAAGAGGCATGCCGTTTTGAACAAGTTTCTCAACCTGCTGGTCGAAGTGAAAGCGCAGTTCGTCGTCCAGCTCGCTCTCGACTTCGTTTCGACGAAACAGCGCGCGCAGGCGAATCAAAATGTCACTCAGCATCTTCCACTCCTTGAATCATCGAGCAAGGAACACTCGACTTTGAAGCTTCAGAGGTTAAAACCCCCGACAAAAGGTGAAACCTTACGGCGGGGTTGAAACCCCGCCCTTCCATCGAATTCCGGTTCTCAATAAGGTGTTAGGCCGTCCCTAGCACCTGGGCGACGGCGGCCGCCAGCTTCTTCCATTCACCCTCTTCTGCTTCGAGCTGTTTCCGCCCGCTCCGCGTGAGTTCGTAGAATTTCGCGCGGCGATGGTTCTCCGATGAGCCCCAGCGCGCCTTGATCCAGCCGCGGCGCTCCAGGCGATGCAGCGCCGGATACAGCGACCCTTGCTGTACCTGGAGAACCTTGCTGGAAACTTGATGAATGCGTTCGGAAATGGCCCAGCCGTGGTTGGGTCCGAGCGCCAGTGTTCGGAGAATCAAAAGATCAAGCGTGCCCTGCGGAAGATCGATGTTATTTTCCGGCATGTGCTCCCCTGTCACTTCTACAGGGGATGCTACCACCCGTCTTGTCGAAGTACAAGGGGAAGGTGCACAGATCGCTTCTTGCCGCCGTTGAATTTCAGACGCGGGAAGACGTGAGGCACATCGAGAGCATTAAGGAGGCGAGGCTTACGAGAAGTGCCAGCGTCACCCAGATTGCAGCGACGCAATGCGGAGCCTTCAGAATAGAAGTCCAAAGAGATGGATCGAACCAGGCAGGCAATTCCACCGCAGCTTGGGGCGCTGAAAATGTCCTCACCAACTCGATGACCACTTGTACCGCAACCCCTGCGAGCGTGAGAACTGCGACAACGATTCCAGGAAGCGCGCGTAGCCAGGGAAAAGGAATTGCCGGTGGCGCCGATGCCTCGCGGCGTACGGCTTCCATGACGGAAGCAGTAAACCCGGACGACGGGACGACCTCCTCCTCCTTGGACAAGATGCGATCGAGTTCGTCGTGTATCATCACGCCTCCTTCAGCCGCGGATGTGCGACCGGCTGCGCCAGCTTGCTACGAAGAATCTCTCGCCCGCGCGACAATCTTGCTTTAAGTGTCCCCTCCGGCACGCCAAGGCTGTGCGCTGCCGTCGGGATGTCCATCTCGTGAAAATAAAAAAGCAGCAGCGCGTCGCGATATTTTGCAGGAAGAGCGGCGACGGCGCGCCGTATCGCACGGTCGCGGTCCGCGTCCTCCAATCCGCCATCAATGGCGCGAGAGTCTCGCAGCTCCGCGATGTCGTCGAGCGACACGACACCCGCTGGAATCCGCCGCAATTCGGTGCGATAGAAATTCGTGGCCAGCGCGAATAGCCATGTCGAGAAAGCCGCGTCGCCGCGCCATTGGCCAAGGGCGCGATATGCGCGCAAGAAAGCCTCCTGCGCCATCTCTTCAGCCCGGCTGCGATCCCGGCAGAACCGAAAGGCCAGGTTGACGAGCGGCCCCTGCCATCGGCGGACAATCCCCTCGAATGTGGATACGTCTCCGCCCAAAACGCTGGCGACATCGGCTTGATCTTCGCTGGCACTCACGCTTGGGATTGCTCCCAGTTGGTAAGACTAACTCATGTTGCCGACGGTTGCATTTCTTTTGCACCGGAAGGAAGAAAAGAAAATGCAACCACGGGCCGAATGTGGATGTCGTACCTATCGCAGCGGAAAGCTGTTAGGAGGACACAACAATGCATGATCTGGTTTTTATGGTCCCGATAGTTTCAGTGATTTGTGTTTTCACGTTCGTCGCCATCGCAGTGTGGACGGCCAATCGCCGCAAGGAAAGAGAAGCATTCTACAAAAGCGAGACGTTGAAGAAAATCGCGGAGACACAGGGAGCTGGAGGTAGTTCCGCTATCGAGTTCATGCGCGAAGAGGATAGGCTTGCCCGGCGGCGTCGCAACGAGGGCCAGAAGTTGGGCGGCTTGATCACGATTGCAGTCGGCGTTGGCATGATGATCTTTCTTCGAATGATGCCGGACACAGCCAGTGATCAGGTCTATTACGTCGGTCTTATCCCATTGCTTATCGGGGTTGTGCTTGTGGTGTATGCGTACTTCCTCGCACCCAAGGAGTAGTTGGAGAGAATGCGGTCGCCGCTATCCGGGGCGATTCGGAAATGTCGTCGATCAGTCTAGCAAGCCTCGACATCGAGTCGCCTCTGCGTTTTTTCATCCCATTTCATCTTTGAATGGACTGTATCCAAACATTCAAATCCCCCTAATGCCGGGTGATGCATCAAATGCTATGGTGGGTTGAACCGGCAATAGTGGTTTATCCTTGAGATAGAGGTGTTGGTCTGCTATATATGGGTGAAAAGCCTGTGAAACACTATCTGTTCGCGAGCGACTTCGATCAGACGCTGACGTTCAACGATTCCGGCTATGTGCTGAGCGAAATCGTCGGGATTCCGACCGACGAGTTCAAGCGCAAGGCCGATGGCATGGCCAAGCTCAATCTGGTCCAGCAGGGCGCCGAATTGGCCTACCTTTTGTTGCATGATCCGGAGTTCAAGTCGCGCGTCCGCAAGAAGCATCTTTACGAGGTCGGAAAACGAATCCGCCTGAAGCAAAACATCGGGCTACTCAACGAAATCCTCAGCCACGGCATCGAGGGTTACCATTTCGAGTTTTTCGTGCTTTCCGCCGCGCCGGTTGAGGTGATTCAGTCCTCCCTGGAAGGAATCGTCCCCGCCGATCACATTTACGGAACGGAGTTTCTCTACAAACAGTCTGGCGAGATCGATAGGATCACTCGGGCAACGGCCGGATTTGGGAAGGTCGCGGTCCTCGACGAATTGCAGGCCAAGCTCCAGATCGGCCCGGACCACATCATCTACGCAGGCGACGGAAGTTCCGATGTCCACGTGATGCTGCACGTCAACGCGCGGGACGGTTTCACGATCGCAGTTTCGCGCACCAAGCACGTCTCCAGCATTGCGAAACGAACCGTGCTCGGCGACAGCGCAATTGTTGTCCTGGCGCCAATCTTGGAGAACATTGTCGGCTGGGATCGGCCGCAGATCCGCACTTTCTTTGAATCGCATGGCTTCATGATTCAGGAATGGAATCGCGTGCAAACCGATTGGCTCACGTTGCGCCCGGTGGTTAATGAGCTCGAGCCATCGGTCAATTCAAAATAGCCTCTCAGGCGACGGCTCAACGTGGGGGCGAGTTTCCTCTCGTCGCCTGAACAGAGTGTCTCTCCCGGTGCCGCAGCGCCCTCTTGCGTCTAGAATTAGAATCACTCATGTGAGCTGTCCGCTTCATTTCTTGCATTGCGCACAAGTGCGACTACACTAATATCGGACTGCATGATTGTCCTGGAGGTCCGCTATGAACCTTCGACCGTTGGTTATTGCGACCCTTCTGGTTTGGCCGCACGCGGGTGCGATTCCCAATCAGGTTGGCGCTGCTCAACCCCTTTCAATCGAGCTGCGAATCGCCGCCCCTACACAAAGTGTTCGCGTCGGAGACCCGCCAATCCGAGTGCGCGTGGAGCTGTGGAACAAGGGGAGCGATGACTTCATAGCGGGAACAACGTTGCTCCCAATCGTGACCGAACCCACGTACCTTCTGCTTAGATTTGTTGATGCTGCTGGCAAAGAGGAACCGGTCACGAAAATGACAATCTCAAGAACTGCAGTTCTCAACGACAAGCGTTGGACCCGTATCGCTCCTGGTCACTACTATGGTTTTGAGTTTGGGTTGACCTCGGATCCGTATGACAATCCGTTCTTGAGCACGCCAGGGCGTTACATGCTTACCGCTATCTATGTGTCGAAGGGCGGGAATACACCGCCGAGTCCAGATTGGGGAGTGCCTGCTCACAAGGTGTGGGAAGGGGAGATTGTTTCCAACAGTATAACGATCCAAATGCTTCCGGCGAAGAAATGATCGGACGCGCGGAGGAATTCAAGCGCCTGACAACGGAAGGTACCCGGATGAAAACGATCACGCGGGCTCCATTCATGCTTGTTCTAGCTTTGGCGATGCTGGCACTTGCGTTGACTTCTAAAGCGGAGGAACAAACCACAAAGGGCGTCTCTGCCTCGCCACTTCGAATCGGAGTGGTTGGCTTGGTCCATGGGCACGTCTTCGGGTTCTTCGACTACTATCTGCACAACCCAGCAATCCAGATCGTCGGAATCACCGAGCCAAATCAAGAGCTCGCGACTCGAATCTCGAATCAGTACGGAATTGACCGAAGCCTGTTTTATTCGAGCCTTGACGACATGCTTGCCAAAACTCATCCGCAGGCGGTGGTGACCTACACGAGCACGTATGACCACCGCATGGTAGTGGAGATTTGTTCGCGTCACGGCGTGCACGTCATGATGGAAAAACCGCTGGCGGTGAGCTTCGAGGATGCGCTTGCAATTGCGAAGGCAGCGCACGAAGGAAAGATTCAAGTGGTCGTCAATTACGAGACCACGTGGTATCCGAGCAACCGAGCCGCTTACGATCTCGTACGCGATAAACAGATCGGCGACATCCGCAAAATCGTCGTGCACGACGGCCATCGCGGCCCCAAGGAAATCGGCGTCGGCCCCGACTTCATGGCGTGGCTGACGGACCCTAAACTCAACGGCGCCGGCGCTCTGTTCGATTTTGGCTGCTATGGCGCGGACCTCGCGACGTGGTTTATGAATGGACAACGCCCGCTGACAGTCACCGCCGTCACGCAGCAGATCAAGCCGGATGAGTATCCGAATGTCGATGACGAGGCGACAATCATCCTGACCTATCCCAAAGCTCAGGCGATCATTCAGGCGTCATGGAATTGGCCGATTGGGCGAAAAGACATCGAAATCTATGGGCAAACGGGATATTCAATCACGGTGGGCCGAAATGCTGTTCGCCTCCGGCAGGGCGAGAATAAGGAAGAGCAAACGATTGAAGGCAAGCCAATCGCTCCGCCGCAGGATGACCCAATCTCGTATCTATGCGCTGTTGTCCTCGATGGGATGCAGCCCGATGGACTTTCTTCGCTCGAAACGAATCTGACCGTGACGGAGATTCTCGACGCCGCGCGGCGGTCAGCGGCATCCAGCACGACTATTCGGTTGCCCGAAATAAAATAGAGGCAGGCGAAAGAGATTTTCTCCGCCTGCCTCGGGTGGGTCCTTGGGTGTTGTGAGCCACGGGTTTACCGGAGGTCCCCCAGATACATCCCACAATTGCTCCGGCTGTTTGCGCCCTTTTCTTCATCCCGGTAGTGGAGCTTTCGCGCCATCCTTCCGGGACGGCTATGCGTTGCGGACCGAACTACAAAATCAAAACAAACTCAGTTTGCGTCAACGCCCACAGGGACGGCTTCGTGCTCGAACTCTGAAATAGCGGGTGTCTTGGCGCGTTCGATCTCGATGCGGCCCTTGAAGTAGGCGCCGTCTTCGACGCTGATACGCGTTGTTGTGATATCGCCAACCACTTCGCCGTCCTTCTTAATCTCGACGCGGTCGCGTGCGCGAACGTTGCCGGTAATCTTGCCGTAAACAACGACTTCGCGTGCGGTCACTTCGGAATTCAACTTTCCGGTGCGCCCCACGGTGAGTCGCTGGCCCTCGAGGGAAATCGGGCCTTCAACTTTGCCGTCGATCTGCAGATCTTCCTGGCCGGACAACTGACCCGAGATCTCGAGGGTTGCTCCCAAGCATGCGATGTTGCGCGCAGCAGGAGAGGTCGGGCGCGGTGCAGTAGCCGTATTCACGGGTGAAGAAGGTGGCTGCCACGGTGCGGGAGAAGGGCTGGGTGGTTCAGGTTGCGACTGCTTGGTCCACATTGTGCCTCCGTCGTGCTTTCCCAAGGATGGAATCGGCCCCAAAGGAGCTTCGGTTGATCAATTTAGGCGACGAGCGCATGCGGATGCAATGCCGAAAAAGGACAGGTTGTCCACTTCGAAACCCTGCCCTTCCGAACAGGCGACGCGTCAGGATTGTGTTGGTGATCCTCCGCGTATCATGCATCACGGTGAGATGTGACACTCGTCACAGCAGGTCGTCATTCATGCGCGTACAAGGGAATCAAGGTGATTCAAATTCCACCCCGGTCATACACGAGGTGGAGTAGTGATTTTAGACAGGTTTTCCCCAGTTCTTGTCCTCTCGGGATGTTTTCCTCATAGACGGGAGGGAGCGAATCAAAAGCTCCCTCCCGCCATTTCAGAGTTTAGGCGTTATCGATCTGGGCTCTCTGCAGGCGGTCGGAATAGTCAATGTAGACAGTTTTCCACTCGGAGTAAAAATCGAGAGCCGCGTTGCCCGACTCGCGGTGACCATTGCCCGTGTTCTTGATCCCGCCAAAGGGCAAATGCGTTTCCGCGCCGATCGTGGGAGCGTTGACGTAAACGATGCCGGTTTCGAGGTCGCGCTGCGCGCGGAAGGCATGATTCAGATTGCGCGTATACATCGAAGCCGAAAGTCCGTAATTCACGCCATTGGCGATTTCGAGCGCCTGGTCGAGGGTGTCGAACGGAATCACGGACACCACTGGCCCAAAGATTTCCTCCTGGCATATCCGCATCCTGGGTTCGCAATCGGCAAAGATAGTGGGCTCGTGGAACCATCCTCGCGCATAGCTGCCTGTCTCCAGGCGATTGCCTCCGGTCACGAGTTTCGCGCCTTCGTTCTTGCCGATCTCGACGTATTTCATCACCGTGTTGAGTTGCTGCTCGTTGATACAAGGGCCCATGTCTGTTTGGGGGTTCAGCCCATCGCCCACCTTGAGCGCCTTGGCGCGCGCGGCGAATTTCTCGACGAATTGGCCGTAGATGTTCTTGTGTACCGCGACGCGGCTGGTTGCCGTGCAGCGCTGGCCGGTTGTGCCGAATCCGCCCCACGTCGCGCCATCGACGGCAAGGTCGAGATTCGCATCGTCCATCACAACCATGATGTTCTTCCCGCCCATCTCCAGATGGCACTTCTTGAACGAGGGCGCGCATGCTTGACTGACGGTGCGTCCAGCATCGGTCGAACCCGTAAAGCTGACGAGTTTCACGTTCGCGTGATTGATGATTGCCATACCTACCGTTGAGCCTGCGCCGAATACTATGTTCAACACGCCAGCCGGCAACCCTGCTTCGGCAAGAACCTGCGCGTAGGAGTAAGTCGAAAGTGGTGTTTCTGTCGCGGGTTTGATCACCACTGTATTGCCACAGATGAGCGCGGGCGCAATCTTCCACGATGGAATCGCCATCGGGAAATTCCACGGCGTGATGAGTCCGGCGACGCCGATCGGAGAGCGTACGGACATCGCAAACTTATTGGGAAGCTCGGAAGGCGTCGTGTGACCGAATTGCCGGCGGCCTTCTCCGGCCATCAGGTAAGTCATGTCGATGGCTTCTTGGACGTCACCGCGTGTTTCCGCGAGGACTTTTCCCATTTCGCGCGTCATGTCGCGCGCAAATTCTTCCTTGCGCCGGATGAGAGTCTCGCCCGCGCGATAGAGTATTTCCGCGCGCTTGGGCGCGGGGAAAAGGCGCCATTTGGCATAGGCGGCCTTTGCGGCGTCGACGGCAACATTTACGTCCTCCTCAATCGAGGCTGGAAACATTCCGATAAGCTCGGATGTGTTTGCTGGGTTGCGATTCTCGGTGGCTTTCGAACTGCGGGATTCTACCCACTCTCCATTTATGTAGTTCTTATAAACACTGGGGGTACCGCTCTTGGGCATGAGTATTCCTCCATTGTGTGCTTGCGCGCGCTGCTTGGTTGATTGGAACTAACATTGTGCAACGCGGGAAGACCAACAGTTGAGATTAACAAGCGCCCTTGCCGCCGTCAACGCACTGGGAAGAAAGGGAGCAGATGGTCGGTCAGCTTCTAATTAATGCGGTAAACAGTTAGCCTAAACTGGAAAGGCAGAGTTGCGAGGTTCTGGAACTGCACCATCCTTTTCTAGTATAGTTCCGGTAGTTCACCAGAGTGACACTATGCGAGCGGATGAAATCGAGCCACGCGTGGCAGGTGTGGAACCAAGACCTAATCTAATCAGGTTCGTTTTTTCCTTGTTTAGCCTTGGATTCGCAGCCATTTTCTTTTCTTATTTGGCCGTAACCAGTGTTCTTGTGGCTATTCAACGGTTCCACGCGCGGAGCGGTGGCAGTACCCGGCGGGGGATTGGTCATTTGTTTTTTGCCCTTATTTTTTTGGTTTGTTCAATCGATTCCCTATTGCGCCTCAAAGCCAAGGTCCGCGATCGGAAACTGTTCCCCTACTAGAAAACGCTATAACTGATGGGGCTTGGGGTTGGCTGCGGGAGCGGGTGAATTAGAAGCGGAGGGTGCACCAACCGCGGGACTCGCGGGCGGCTTTGCTGGTTGTTGCGATACAGGTGGCGCGGAGGAAACCGGCGCAGGAGTTATCGAACTCGGCAGAGGAACTGGTTTGGGCGCTGAAACGCCGGCGATGTCGGAGCCGAGGCCGAGCTTCTGAAGGCTTAGAGCATCGAGCTTCCCCGTCGATTCAAGCCCATTCGCGGATTGGAACTTGCGCATTGCGTCGACAGTGTTCGTATCCCACTTGCCATTGGGGTCGCCCTCGTAGAAGCCGTTGCGCGAAAGCGCGGATTGAATCTCCGAAATGCGGTCGGCGGTGGGCGCTTTCTGCGTGGGCTCACGATGATGGCGGCGGCGTCCTTTTCCGGTCGTCTTGTGTCTCGGAGCAGATGAATTCGAAGCGCTGGCTTGCGGATGCGCGATAGCCGGCGATGCCGCCCCGCGTGCGCCTCCGGCGAACGCCCCCGCGAGCGTGAACGACGCGGCGATGGCCAGCCATTTCATCTTGTTCCTTCCCTTAGCCTCGACGAGCGCTTCGCCGCTAATGATACTTCACCTCCAAAAGGCGCTTCACTAATTATCGCTCTCTTCCAGAAGGACTCAAGCTCCGAAAGGCAGGCGCGAACCTATGAATCAACTGAATCTGAAAATAGCGCGACTGAATGCCCATGCGATCCGGAACGCGCAGTAGCGACGAATTGCAGCAGCAATCCATGCAGCAACTCGGAGTGTCTATTGCGAAGCGGGCACAGCTCCCGCAAGGAAAAGCGTGAGGACGCGTTCATTATCGGCCCGGCGCGCAACTTTGAAAAGAACGTCCTGCCCGGTCTTCAGGTTCCCCATTTCCTTTCGATAGTCGGCCATCGAATTTATGGGCACGTGATTGATTTCCGTGATTACGTCGCCGCGCGAAAAATCAATATCTTCACCGAAGCTCGCGGGATCCACTTCCGTGACCACGACGCCGGTGAGCTTGGCCATTCCAAGCTTCCGAGCGAGATCGGGCGTTAATTCCTCGACGTGCAAACCGAACTGACCTGGCTGCTCTTCCCCTCCCTGCGGGCCGCCAGAATCCTCCACGCTCTGAGGGAAGAGCTTCGCGCGATCGGCCACGGTAATTGCCACATCCTTTGCTTGCTTGTTGCGGACGTAACGAAGCTGAACGGACTGCCCAATGGGCGTATCGGCAATCGGATTGACCAGATCAGCACCGCTGTGCACGGGATGGCCGTTGACATCCGTGATCACATCGCCAGCCTGCAATCCGGCCTTCTCGGCCGGGCTTCCGGGTTCGATGGCTTCCACGACGATTCCATACGGCGCGCCCAATTCCTTCATCAAGACGGGATTGTTGCTGCGGTCTTCCTGAAAAGTGACGCCAATCGAACCGCGCGTGACTTTGCCGGTCGTGATGAGTTGGTTGTAAACCTTGATGGCCTCTTTCGAGGGCATCGCGAAACCCACGCCTTCAAAGCCGCGGCTACCCGTATAGATTGCCGTGTTAATGCCGATCACTTCTCCCGCCATGCTGACAAGTGGTCCGCCGGAGTTTCCCGGGTTGATCGCAGCGTCGGTCTGAATGAAGCGCTGGAACTGTTGCCCGATTTTCGAGCGGTCCTTCGCGCTCACGATTCCGGCAGTAACCGTTGAATTCAATCCAAATGGACTTCCGAACGCCAGCACCCAATCGCCCACTTGAACGCCGTCGGAGTTGCCGAGTTTTGCAAACGGCAGATCGCGGTCCGCGTCGATCTTGATGACAGCGAGATCGGTGTCTTTGTCCATGCCAATGACACGCGCGTTGTAATGATTCGCGTCCGCGTCGAACGTGACTTGAATCTTCGTGGCCTGGTCGATCACATGTTCATTGGTAAGGATGAAACCTTTCTTGTCCACGAGGACGCCCGAACCAAGGCTGCGCTCGGCATCCGGGCCATTCTCAGGCGAATCAAAGAAGCGATCGAAGAAATCCTGAAACGGGTCCCGCTCATGGCGAGGGCTCTTATTTCCCTTGGGCTTTTCGATTACTTGCGTCGTTGAAATATTTACAACGGCAGGCTCAATCGATTTTGTAATTTCCGTGAAAGCGCTCGACAACTTGATCGGATCGGGAACGGCAAGAAGCGAGGCGCCGTTCGGAGCTTGCGCGTGGATGGCCATCGCCCTGCCCGAGATCAGCGTGCCGATCAAGATCCCGACGCCGAGCGTCACGCCAACAAGGATGGACGCGAGGACCTTGCGGCGCCTCGCCCAGTTTAGAAACTCTTGAAATTGGATGCCCATCCTCGCGCTCCTTCATAAATGCGGATAATGGTTTGGTTCTTGAGTATAGCATTCCTTCGAGCATGGCAAACAGTTGAGGGTCAAGCTTTGCTCTTGTTAGTACGGGCAGGCGAGTGCTTCGCGCGGTGGTCAGCCGCGATTCAGTCTCCCGCATGCCGCACGGAATCGAGAGACACTCCACCTTGATCCTTCGGCCCCGACACTAAGAAGCGTTCTCTATTTCTGCTGGAAGAGCAGCGGAGCGAAAACAGAAATGTTGCGCCGCCAAACCTGCCATTCGTGTCCGCCCGGCGTCTCGATGTCCACGTGCTGGACTCCCTTAGACGCAAGCCACACGCGCAACTGGCGGTTGATGCCGATCAAGCCGTCCTCGGTGCCGCACGCGATCCAGAGCAGGCGCAGTTGTTGATCGGCCTTCGCATCGAGTGCCGGAAAGTCGGTGTTGAAATCCTCGGGTAATCCTCCGGAACTGAATGCGCCGATCCAAGCAAACTGGTTCAACGTATTGAGGCCGGTCATCAGAGATTCAGCACCCCCCATGGAGAGTCCCGCGATCGCTCGGGAGTTCCGATCTTTTGCCACGTGATAAGCTGCTTCGACCTGGGGAATCACTTCCGTGAGCAGAGCCTGGCGGAATCTGTCGATGTTCCGGTCGCGGAGGTCGTGATGCTCGATAGCCTTCCAGCCGTAGGAGAGCATCTCCGGCGCACCGTAGCCCAGTGGCATGACGACGATCATCGGCTTGGCCTTGCCTTGTGCAATCAAGTTGTCGAGGATGACGTTGGCTTTCCCCACGGCCGTCCAAGCGCTCGCGTCGTCGCTGTATCCATGGAGGAGATACAGGACGGGATACAGCGTCTTGTCATGCGGGTCGTATTTCGGTGGTGTATAAACGAAGAAGCCCCTGTCGTCACCGACGATTTGCGAGTGATAAAAATGGTGATGCACGACTCCATGCGGCACGTTGTTGACTTCCCAAGGCAGAGAGCTGGGGCCAGGCACATGGACCATGCTGTTTGGAGCAACCAGGTTGGGTTTTATCATCGGATCGAGGGGATCGAGCATGAAGACGCCGTCTATGATGAATGCATAGCCATAGTAATCGGGTTCGAGCGGTGCCGTCGTTCCGCTCCACACGCCGTCGTCATCCCTTTTCAATGGCATAGGAGGCTTTATGCTCTCGATGAAAACGGAGACCTCCTTTGCGTACGGTGCACGCACTCGAAAAGTGACCCGATTGTCAGAGCTGACTTCGGGCGACATGATCGGACGATTTTGCTGGCAGTTTGCTGGAGCAGCAACTGCACCCACCACCAGAAATAAAATGCAACACCACTTCACGGCCACTCGGCTGCTGATGACTCGACCCAAACTCATCATTTTTGATTGCCTCCTCGCAAATGCCAAGTATATACCTTCCGGTGTCAGTCTCCGATGGAACGAGTCCCCAAAAGAGGCCCTTGGAGCGCCTCCCGTTGTGTCGGTCACGGATTTGTTTCCTACGACACCCCGAAGCCATCAACGCTACGTGCAAGCTACCTAAAAGCGCGTTGAAAACAACGCCCTGCAATGCTAGGGTTCCGCGATGAGAGTTCGCGCAAGCTGGATAAGTGCGCGATGGAGTACTCATTTCTTTCCTCTTCATGGGACCTTTTCAACCAAACAGGGCATCCAGAACGATTCATTCGAGGGCGGGCGTAGACTTTCCCGGTAATTACATATGCTAAATAGCGTATAAACAAGTAGTCTTACAGTTTATAATCGGCCCCTGGGCTCTGTAATCTAACGGTAGATCGTGTCCGATCATAACGGAGCGTTCAATGCGTTCGATCACCCTTTACGTTGCTGTGGCAATGTTCCTTGCACTCCTGTCACTTTGCAAGACCGACGGCGCACAGCAGCATCAAGATGAGCACTCCTCCTCCCAGCCGCCACTGAATTCCGGAACGGTTTCGCTGACAGTTTTCTTGAAGCTCGAGGACAATTCCCCGTTCACTGACCAAGCGACCGTTCACCTGGTGACTTCCCTCGGCTTCGAAGTTGGTGGAACCACCAAGGGACCTCAGGGCGAAATCGTATTCCCCGGCGTCTGGCCAGGGAGGTACCTTATTGAAGCAGGAGCACGGGGATTCCTCGTGCTGAAGCAGAATCTCGAAGTTAAACCTGATCAGAGCCAACAGTCACTCACCTTGATAATGAAGCCCGAACCCTCCAACGACGCCGCTTCGAGCGCGCATGCTCTGCCTGGCCCCACTGCAAATTCTTGGCTGCCCCCCGGTGTGGACGACTTCGTGCCCGAGGTCAGCTCGGGCGAGCCGTGCTCTTTGTCCAAGGTCCTACAAGGTGCGGGCGAACACATGGAGCAGTTCGTCGACGATCTCAATAAATTCAGCGCCACCGCGCGCGTTGAGCACTATGCAGTCAATGCAAAGGGCCAACGACGCGCCCCCGATATTCGGTCTTTTGAGTACCTCGTTACGGTCTCAAAGGACGAGCATGGAGTGTTCCAATTGGAGGAATCTTGGAATGGCAGCGGCTCAATTGAGCAATTCGCCGCTGGAATCGCGACCGTGGGCGTGCCGGGGCTTGCCTTGATTCTTCATCCCCAGATGGTCTCCGACTTTAACTACGCCTGCGAAGGGCTTGGAATGCGGGAAGGACGTCCTGCGTGGCAACTTCGCTTTGAACAAAGGTCGGATAGACCCAATCGAACATGCAGTCTCGTGATTGCCGGAGTTCAATATCCGATTCCGTTGAAGGGGCGCGTTTGGATCGATGCTGATACTTACCAGGTGCTTAGACTCGAATCCGAGTTGACGAGGCCAATTACACAGATTCGCTTAACACAGGACCGGCTGCTGATCGAGTATGCCTCTGTCCGATTCCAAACACAGGATGAACAACTTTGGCTTCCAAAACTCGCAGACTTCTATTTGGAAATGCGCGGAGAGCGGTTTTATCGCCACTGCACCTTCAGCAAATTCAAAGTCTTTTCTGTCGGCGTCCAACAACGAGTCCATGCGCCGAAAGAATCCTACTGCTTTACGAACCTGTCGAACCGCAAGGTCAGCGGCACTCTTACAGTAGCCCCTGCATCCGGAGTCACGGCCCTCTCTGTGTCCCTGAGCTTCACAATCCCCGCTGGCAAGCAAGTCTGTAAGACGGTCGGGCAGGGAAAGGAAGTGAACATCTCTCCCGGAGTCTTGGGCAAGGCGACGTTTGTTCATGACGGTCCGCTGGATTCAGTGAAGGTAGATGCGCACTTAATCAACGAGAGCACTCTGGAGGTTATATCGAATACCTTCGTTCCCGCCGCGCCCTAGCTCCCGTCTCTAAAGTTTCTTTATATTTGTTCACCTTCCGGATGATCTTACTGGCGCTGACGACCCACTGAAACGGTTGTGGGTTCCGGTTGTAGCGGTGGATGTAATCTTGGATTGCCTTGGTCAGGTCACGAACACTGCGAAATGTGCCTCGGCGAATTCGTTTCCGTGTGATTTCGGCGAACCAGCGTTCGATTTGATTGAGCCACGAAGAACTGGTGGGCGTGAAATGGATGTGATAGCGGGGCCGTACCGCCAGCCACTTCTTCACCGCGGGGTGTTTATGCGTTCCGTAGTTGTCGAGCACGAGATGGATTTGCAGACGGGAATCGACCAGCTCATCGATCCGATTCAGGAACCGTAGGAACTCTTGATGCCGATGCCTCGGTTGGCAGGCAGCGATCACCGTCCCCTCCAGAACGTTGAGCGCGGCGAACAGTGTGGTCGTTCCGTGCCGCTCATAATCGTGCGTTTGTCGTGCTGGCAAGCCGGGCCGCAACGGAAGAATCGGTTGCGTGCGGTCCAGCGCCTGAATCTGGCTTTTCTCATCCACGCTGAGGACCATCGCCTTATCTGGTGGGTTCATATAGAGCCCCACAATGTCGCGCACTTTGCGAGCAAATTTCGGATCGTTACTGAACTTGAAGGACTCCACTCGATGGGGCTGCAGTTTGTGCTTCTTCCAAATCCGCTGCACGGTAGCGGGGCTGACCTTCTGGCTCGCCGCCATGGCCCGAACGCTCCAATGAGTGGCATCCTTCGGGGTAGTCTTCATCGTCGCGTCCACAATAGCTTCTTCCCGTTCTGCGGAGATCTGTTTGGGGCGTCCGCTACGCGGCCGGTCCTCCCATATTGCGGCTAAGCCGCCGCTGTCAAATCGCCTCCGCCACAGCAATACGGTGGGAAGAGAGGTAGACAGGTTACGTGCCAGAACGTGATTGGCAATGCCCTGGGCCGCGCCAAGAACAATGTCGACGCGGAGAACAATTCCTCGGGGCGTGCTGCGATGACGACTAATCTCCAGTAACTGCAGGCGATCGGAGTCCGTGAGGGACAGTTTGGGCGCAGGTGGAAGGGGCATATTGCCAGTATGCACCGTTCCCCGTTATTAGTCAAGACATTTAAGATGCAGAGGACTAGCCTCTTTTGTTTGGGTCTGTGGCGGAATTTGGACAATCAATTGATTGGTGTATGAATCCAGAGTAGAGTTTAATTGCGCTTCGGGGGGAATCGGTTGCTGGGCACCAATCAAAGTTCCTAGAGGAGTGCCTTATGATGCGTCTGAGGAGGAGGGATTTTCCTATAGCCATCGCCCTTCGCGGCAGCATCCTGATCCTTGGCGTCTGCGCCTTACTGTCACGCCCTTCCCTTGCCCAATCTCCACAGGGCAGTGTGCCACAAAACTCTTCCATGACTGCCCCTGCGTCACAGTCTCCGGAAAAATCCGAAACCCCCGAAATGACCACTCACGAATCGAACGTTCCATTTCGGGTGCGCACGAATCTCGTCCCCATCCGCGTTGTCGTACACGATTCACACGGCCGCGCTGTGGCAAACCTGACCAAGGACGATTTTCGCGTCCTCGATGATGGCAAGCCGCAGACGATCTCCAATTTTGTCGTAGAAACCCCCACCACGCTTGCGAAGCAAGCAGTCCGTCCCGCGTCCAACGCCGAGCCTGCAGAGCTTACGGGCGGCCTTCAGTTGCCGACGCGGTTTGTCGCGTTCCTTTTCGATGACGCACACCTCAGGCTTGAGGACCTGATGCAGATCAAAATCGCCGCGGACCATTTTCTCGACACTTCCATTCAGGCCACCGATCGCGCCGCAGTTTTCACGGTGTCCGAGCAATCGCAACTGGATTTCACCGACGATCACTCCAAACTGCGCGACACGCTGTTCCACGTAATGCCCCACTCTGTCACCGGATTGGGAACCGCTAGTGATCCCGCTGGCGGCACGGAGTGTCCGCCGATGGATTATTACGAGGCCGACCAGATCGCGAATAAGGACAACCGGCAGGCCTTGGATTTGGCCACACAAGATACGCTGTACTGCGAATTCAAGGGTGATCATAGATTACTGCACGCGGCGGCAGATTTTGCGGCTATGAGGGTCTCTGAGGTTAACACTGCGGGCTATACGGCAACGCAGTATGCCTTTCGCCGCCTCGAAGAAGTAGTCCGGCGGATTGCCGCTCTTCCTGGCCAGCGAATCATCATATTTATTTCGCCCGGCTTCATTTATCCCACCCATGAAACCGAGCTCTCGCAGATCATTGACCAGGCCACTCACGCCAACGTGTTCATCAATACGCTAGATGCAAGAGGGTTATACACGGCAGGGCTGGGGGACGCGAGCCAACCATACACCGGCAGCCCAGCCATGGTGGCATTTGCCAACACGCTTCGCTTGCAGGCCCAGTCTGAATACACCATGCTGCTGGATGGCCTCGCCGACGGCACGGGCGGCTTCGCTTTTCGTAACAACAACGATTTCGATGCCGGCCTGCGCATGACCGCCGCCGCACCTGAGATCTCCTACCTGCTGGGATTCACTCCGCAGAATCTCAAGAATGACGGCAAGTTTCACAACTTGAAAGTCACCGTGTTTGCAAAAGGAAGCTATTCGGTTCAAGCGAGGCATGGATACTTTGCGCCAAGGCACGGCGCCACTCCTGCCGAGGTGGCAGAGCAAGACATCGAAGAGGCTGTGTTTTCCCAGGAGGAGCTAAATGGGCTTCCGGTCGGTATGAAAACGCAGTTCTACAAGACCGGTCCATCCGATGCGAAACTCGCAGTGCTAACCCATGTGGATATCGCGCACGTCCAATTCCAAAAAGAAGAGGGCCGCAATCGAAATGATCTGGTTATTGTGACCGCTCTCTTCGATCGGAACGGCAATTTCATCTCAGGAAACAAGGAAATTGTCGAGTTACGCTTGCACGACGCCACACTCGAAAGACTAAGTCGCACCGGTATAACCCTGAAATCGAACCTGGATGTAAAGCCGGGAGCATACTTGGTCCGGCTCGTTGTGCGGGATTCAAACTCCGCGCTTCTTTCGGCTCAGAATGGCGTGGTTGAGATTCCATACTAAGGAAGGTGAGCCATGGCTCTTCGTCGCATTGCAATCTTCCCGAGCGCCATCGTGCTTTTCCTAGCTGCCGGTTGGTGCGGGTGGCAATACATGATTTGCCCTTCCGTCGTACACGCTCAACAGACTTCACCGCAAGTGCAGGAACAGCCAGCAGCGACAACAGCGCCGCCCATTAAAATCGAGTCGCGCGTTGTGCGTGTGGATGTGATCGTTACCGATAAAAAGGGGAATTACATTCATGATCTTACTGCCAAAGACTTTCGTGTGCTCGAGGACAACAAACCACAAGAGGTCGTCAATTTCTCCTTTGGTTCCGACCCGAATTCCCCTGCAGGTCTGAACAAGCACTACATCGTGCTGTTGTTTGATTATTCGACAATGGCTCTTGAAGATGAGGCAACGGCCCGTATCGCCGCAGCGAAGTTCATCGACACGAACGCAGGCCCAGACCGACTCATCGCCGTATTCGACTTCGGCGGTGTGCTCCAGCTCGCACAGAATTTCACCTCGGATGTGGTTCGGTTGAAGAAGGCAGTTGCAAAAGTCCGTGGCGCCGCTGTTTCGCCCGACGCAACTGCGCCGCCGACACATTCAACCTTGATTGGCGTTCCTAGGTTTGGAAATCCAGAAGCCGATTTTGGGGCGTACACGCTCCTTCTCGCGATTCGCAGTCTGGCCAAAGACCTTGCCACAATCCCCGGCAGAAAGAGCCTCGTTCTGCTCACTTCCGGATTTCAACTCACGCCTAACCGCCAGTCTGAGTTGACCGCGGCGATTGACTCTTGCAACAAAGCCAACGTGGCTGTTTACCCTGTGGACGTGCGAGTCCTAATGATAGGCGGAGACGTTTCTAAGGGCCCGAGCGGAGCACTCATTTACCAAAATGATGGCATGACAGCAAGGTCGCACTTTGCATCCAAAACATGCACTGTCAAGACATCGAGCGCTCACCCCCGACTGCTGCTTGCTTCGTACAGGCCGTCTTCTCCTTATTCTTCTGCGGAAGCCCAGCACGGAGGAGGAGGTGGAGGTGGTGGAGGTGGTGGAGGTGGTGGAGGTGGTGGTAAGGGAGGAGGCGGAGGAGGCACTGGTGGCGGAAGTGGTGGCGGAAAGTCTGGGGGAGGCGGGGGCAGTCCAAGTCCCAGCCCAGGGCCAGTCGGTTCACCTAACAGTTACGGAAATCCGAACTTCACAAATCCAACTCTACTCGTCCCTCCAATCTTGCCAACAACAAGCACGAATCAGATCGTTCTCTACGCGCTGGCCGAAGGAACCGGCGGCTTTCCGATCTTAAACGGCAACGATTTGCTTTCAGGGCTCGAAAAGATCTCACGAGAGCAGAACGAATACTACTTGCTTGGCTACATTCCAGCAGATTCAGCGGAAGGAAGTTGCCATTCCCTCAAAGTCAAACTCGACCGCGGCGGCACGAATGTCCGCGCGCGTAGCGGGTATTGCAACGTGAGGCCCAAGGACCTGCTGGCTGGTGAGCCAGGCGAGAAAGACCTTGAGGCGCGTGCTGCGAGTTCCTCACTGGGCGGCATCGGAGGCACGCTGGAAACTTCGTTCTTTTATTCCTCTGCGAACGAAGCCCGCGTGAATCTTGCTATGGAAATTCCGTCACAATCGATCGCATTCGACAAGGTCAAGGGAAAGTACCACGCTGAAGTGAATGTTCTTGGGCTTGCTTACAAACCCGATGGCTCGGTGGGTGCGCGGTTCAGCGACCAAGTGGTCCTCGACTTGGAAAAGGATGCGTGGAAAGAGTTCACGAAGTCGCCGATGCGCTACCAAAACCAGTTCGCAATTGCGCCCGGACAGTACCGGCTGGCCATCGCACTCTCTGCAGGCGGGCAGAATTTCGGAAAGTACGAGGCACCGATTGTCATTGATCCTTATGATGGCAAGACATTCTCGATCAGTGGTGTGGCGCTCAGCAACACACTCCAACGGTCCGATACAAGCGAGGAACTTGCAGCGGATTTGCTTGCAGACCGCATTCCCCTATCATTTGGAGATTTTGTGATTGTTCCATCCGGGAGCAACCAATTTAAGAAAACGGATCAGGTACTCTTGTACGCTCAGATCTATGAGCCACGCGAGAGGGATCAGAGCCCCCCAGTGGTTCGTGTCGCCTATCAAGTCGTCGATTTGAAAACCGGCAAGCCAGTCATTTCGACGGGCGCGATTGATGCCACGCAATTTGTTGTGAAGGGAAACCCGATCGTCCCTTTGGCGCTCAAGGTCCCGCTGGGCAACGTTCCACCCGGCACCTATCGCGTTGAATTGCAGGCCGGCGAGGTTGGTGGCAGCACTTCGCAACTGCGGACAGCAATTTTCGAAACCCAGTAGTTTTTGTTGTTGAATTCTCTCTCAAAAGGTCGATGTGTGCCGGGCTGCATGGGTTGATACATCCACAATCTTCGAAAACAGCAACGCACAAAAGCGTGGATTCAAGAGGCAGGCATGAGGGCGCCGAAAGTTAGTGGGAACAACGCCTCGTCGTTCTCGTCTTCGAGGAACGCCTCAAACAATCGAGTCAAGGGGCCAGTCAATTTGGCAAGTTGTTTTCGCCGTTTAGCAACGGACGCAAATCGGAATGGCGAGTGAGTTTCCAGTTCAGCCAAATAGTCCCGGCTGTACAGCTCGCCACATTCTCCTGCCGACCAAATCAGCAAAGACGTGTAGCTCTTCTGGATCATTTCTTTTAATGCCTGGCAACGGGCAGGCATATGGTCCATGCGGCGCATTACTCTCTGCCCGAAACTCAAGGTGCGTGTCGTCAACTCATCCAGCGGAACGTTCCCGGCAACCTGCGTGAAGATCGTGAGGGCACCCTCACGGTCGTCTTGTCTGATGTCTTGAAGGTCGTCCACCAACTGCAAGAGCGCGCCCCAACCAAACAGAAAATGCGTTTCCTCGCACGAGAGTGATCCCGCAGCCAGATACCCGTCTGCGAGGACCGAGGCTCCGCCCTTCTCGAAACTGAGTTTAATCACATCGGACCCGTGTGCGGACGGCGGTGATCCGTGCAGTCGCATGCTGTTCTCCTGAGCTTGATGAATTGCCAGCAGGCTCGCATACACTTGAGGCCAGTCGGCGCGACTGTACTGCCTTTCAATCAATTCGAACAACCGCCATAGGGTGGCTTCCTTTCCATGAACGGGCGCAATCAATTCCCCGGACAAACGCCGCCTGATTCGACCGTTGAGCGTGACCTTCTCGGCAGAAGGTACTCCGGGGTCGTCGAGAAAGTTATCCGTATAGGGGTAGAGCATGCTGTAGGCAAAGATTGCCGGCGTCAGGCGCATTTCTCGGTCCAACAACACTTGGAGGCCGCCTGCTGTCCACGCGTTCCGGGTGGCCTGAAATACGTCAGCGGTGCTTATGGATGCATCGAACCGGCGTGCCCAACGAGCCATTTGAGTTCCGATCTCCGAGAAACCACCGTTCAACAGTAAACCAAGATGATGGTCGTCCAGGTCCAATCCTGTTTTAGCAAAGCGTTCAAATGCCGAGCTCATCCGGTCTCGCAAGGCCCTCCGGCCAGACTTCGTGCGCGGCGGACGATGCAAATCCTCTTCGATGCTCCTAAGAAACTCTTCCAGATGAGCTTCCCTTTCTGCTTGTTCGGCAACTGTAAACGTCTCCTTAAATGGCGGCAGAACGCTCGGGCATCCTTCCCATTCGGCGAGCGTCTCCTGAACGAGATTTCCCCAACCTTCGTAATTCCATTCTTTCATCTCCGTCGCCGCTTTACTCTGCATCAAAGCACCCTGAACGGGACGATCCCACGCAATCTACCGCATCCCTACAAAATGTACGCAGCTTTCCGACGATATGTTCCCTGCATTCTGCGGCGCGATCTCGCACTGTCCCGAAAGAGTTTACGCCCGATCGCGAAGTCGATTGTCGCGCTTCTCCAGAACATAAGAGACTCTTATTCACAAGACAATAATTATAAATTTGATTTGGAGCGATACGCCGATGTTAACTTGCAGTGCGCTCGTAACGCGCGTAAATCTTGTTCCTATCTTCAATTTAGATGAAATGACGCCCGATTGTTACAATATAGGCCGAAAGTGAAAGAACGATCTAAATGACACCTCGCACGCTTTACGAAAAAATCTGGGACGCACACATTGTCCGTGACGAGCCTGGTAAACCATCGCTGATCTACATCGATCGGCACCTTGTCCACGAAGGAACTTCCCCGCAGGCATTCGCGGGTCTGAAAGCGGCAGGCCGCAAGGTGCGCCGTCCCGAGTTGACCTTCGCCGTGATGGACCATTCGGTCTCGACGAAAAACCGTGAACTCCCCCTCCTCGACCACGCCGCTGCGGCCCAGTTCGAAGCTCTCGCGCAGAATTGCAAAGAATTCGGCGTCAACTTGTTCGACATGCACAGCCGCAACCAAGGCATCGTGCACATCATCGGTCCGGAGCTGGGCATCACGCAGCCCGGTCTGACCATCGTTTGCGGCGATAGCCACACTTCCACTCACGGCGCGTTCGGGGCCCTCGCCTTCGGCATCGGCACCAGTGAAATTGAGCACGTGCTCGCCACGCAGTGCCTGACTCAGTTCAAGTCGAAGACGATGAAGATCGAATTCAACGGCAAGCGCCCCAAGGGCGTTACCGCGAAGGACATCATCCTTGCGATCATTGGAAAAATTGGAATCGCCGGCGGCACCGGCTACGTTGTCGAATACACTGGCGATGCTGTGCGCGATCTTTCGATGGAAGGCCGCATGACGATGTGCAACATGTCCATCGAGGGCGGTGCGCGTGCCGGGATGGTTGCGCCGGACGCGACGACTTTCGCGTATCTCGAAGGGCGGCCATTCGTCCCTCGCGGCAAGGATTTCCAAGCCGCCGTCGATTCCTGGAAGACGCTTCCCACTGACCCGGGCGCCAAATACGACGCGACAATCACGCTCTCGGCGCAGGAACTCACGCCCATGGTCACTTGGGGGACGAATCCCGGAATGGTGGCGCAAGTGAACGGCCGCGTTCCCGACCCGTCGTCGTTTGCCGATCCCGTAGATCGCAAGGCCGCGGAAAGCGCGCTCTTGTACATGGGCTTGAAGCCTGGGACGCCCATCGAGAACATCACCATTGATCGAGTGTTCATCGGCTCGTGCACGAATTCGCGCATCGAGGATTTGCGCGCGGCCGCGAAAGTTGTCGCTGGTAAACACGTTGGAAAATCCATCAAGCAAGCGCTCGTGGTTCCCGGGTCGCGTGGCGTGAAGGCCGAGGCGGAAAAAGAAGGCCTCGACAAAATTTTCCGCGACGCTGGTTTCGAATGGCGGGATGCGGGCTGCAGCATGTGTATCGCGATGAACGACGACGTTCTGCCCAGTGGCGAGCGTTCCGCGAGCACGTCGAACCGCAATTTCGAAGGGCGCCAGGGAAAGGGCGGGCGAACACATCTGGTGAGCCCAATCATGGCCGCCGCCGCATCCATCGAAGGCCATTTCGTTGACGTGCGCGGCTGGCAGAACATCGACGGAGTCGAATAGCATGGAACCTTTCATCAAGCATACAGGCCTGGTTGCGCCGCTCGATCGCGTGAACGTCGATACGGACCAGATGGTGCCGAAGCAATTCTTGAAGCTCTGCACGCGCAAAGGTTTCGGCCGCTTTCTTTTCTACGATTGGCGCTACCTCGCGGGAGAGAAACCGAATCCTGAATTCGTTCTGAACTTCCCGCGATATGCCGGTGCCAGCGTCCTCCTGGCACGCGCGAATTTCGGTTGCGGCTCGAGCCGCGAGCACGCTCCGTGGGCGATCCTCGATTACGGATTCCGCGCCATTCTGGCTCCGAGCTACGCGGACATTTTCTACAACAACTGCTTCAAGAACGGCATCCTGCCCGTCACGCTCTCGAACGAACAGATGGACGAGCTGTTCAAACGCGCCGAAGCGAACGTGGGCTACCAATTGACAGTGGATCTCGAGCAGCAGGTCGTGACCGACAATCAGGGCTTGCGATTTCCATTTACGATTGATCTATTCCGAAAAGAGTGCTTGCTGAAGGGGCTTGACGACATCGGCCTCACGCTCGTTCATGAGCCGCTCATCTCAAGTTTCGAAGCAAAAAATCTGCGCGTCCCCGTGATGGCCGAACCGCTGGATGTGAAGTTTCACCACGACTAACCGGAGAGATTTTTCGCTTGCAGCTTTGTTGCGAGTTTTCGGCTTCGCGACGAGCAGTCTGCGCTACTGAACGCCCGGCTCTGTCGCAGGTGTTTTCGCACGCACGCGATCGATTGCAAGGCCTGCCTGCACCGCAATGACGCCGAAAACGTTCAAGTCGTCCACCGTGAACATTCCGCGCCGCGAAAGATTGTCCACGTAGAGCAACCCGCGAAGGCGGTCGCCCATACCCAACGGAGCGCACATGGCCGATTGGATTCCGCCCTGCGCGATGCTCTGACTGGCGGAGAGTCTCGGATCGGCTTTCGCATCGGACACAAGCAGAGGCAGGCTCGCCTTCATCACCTGCCGGATGATGCTCCGCGACATCGCGAGCTGAGGCGTCGGCTGCTTGGGCAAGTTCCCTGCCTCGGTTCGGTAGCGAATGATCGCCGGCTCGAAGCTGTACGCGCCCTTCGCAAAATCGCCGCGCGCCATCGAAGTGTCATCAAGCAACATCATGTAGCCTCGCTCCGAACCGTCGATTTCGAGCACGAAGTCGAGAACGCGCTGCGTGATCTCGTCCACCGACTTAAGTTCGCTCAGCGCGAGATTCACGCGATAGACCAGCTTCAGTAAACGGTTTTCGTGTTCGAGAGAGCGGGCGTGCTCTGATTTATCTCCGCGCTTCTCGACTTCCGGCGGCGCGACATCCGCCACCGAATCGACCTTCATGAACGTGCCCGAGTACGCCGCTTCCTTCAGCACGCGAGCCACGCGCGGGGTAAACTGCGTCGTGCCGTAAGTTATGACCTCGCGTGCCTGCGAATCCTCGAAGCGGATGCGATACTCTCCGAGTGCGACTTCATCGCTCGGCCGCAGGATCGCTTCCTTTGCCGTAGCGCCGTTGATTTTCACTCCGTTGGCGCTGTCGCGGTCGATCACTTCCCACTGGCCGTCGGGTGTCGAGCGAACGATTGCATGCGTCCGCGAGACGCTCGGATGGTCGAGAACCAGATTGCTCGACTTCGCCCTTCCGATTGTCAGCGGGCGGTCACCGATCAACTCGAAAACGCGCGTGCTCTCTCCGGCATGTTGAATCACTAGACGGGGCATTGAAACTATCCTTGCACAATCTTCCGGCTATCGAAACCTCAAATCAAGGAGGAGGCCTCCTCCGCTTGTCCGATAGCTAACGCTTCTCCGCGCTACTCGGTCTGCGCCAACCAACCTAAATCTGGCGAAGGGTCCTATGCCGTATATCAGAAATCTTTTGGTCTTTTTTTCAATAACTTACGCGGTCTTCTAATCCCGGTACCGTTATTAGAAACCCTGGACAAAGTGATTTGTTGCGCTTGGAGCGCCCTCGTGGCCCTCTGAAGGTTCTCGAGGCAAGCAAGCTGTGGTGATGAACAACCCGTCAGGTTTCGCAGGGGGTTCTCTCCTGGGGCACTGCAAGCTGTGCCCGTGCATTGTGACGTACCGCCGATTCGTAATTCCTGCACCTCCTGCAAAATTTGCGATTAGGCGTGTGTGCCGTCGAGTGTTTTCAATCACTTAGGCACGTTTCTAATTCCACCCATTGGCGATTAGAAATGACGGTCCGACGAGGATCGTCACCCTTCCCTCGCCGCGAATGATAGCAACCGGCCAGCAACGGTCAAGCGAAATGATCCGCAGTAATTGACTCAGGGCAGAGGACCGGCGGCGCCAAGACGAGATTCCTGTGAAATGCCAAACGCGTTGAGGATGTCCGACAGGTGGACGACGCCGATCAACTCGCGCGCATTGAGCCGACTGACTACAGGAAGCACATCCAGACCGGCCGCGCCCATGCGCTCTAGCGCGATGTCCCACGACTGGTCCGCGTGCACATGGGGAAACGTGCCTGCGTCCACAAACGTTTCGAGAGCTTCGTCGTCCTTATTTTCTTCGTGTAATCTCTTTTGAACTCCGTAGGAAACGACGCCGACAACTCTCCTCCCATTCACGACAGGCCAGGAACCGAGTTGGCTGCACGCGGCAAACTCGTTAGCCTCCGAAACGGTCATAGCCGCGTCGAGCAATTCCGCAGGCTGTTGCATGACGGATGAAACGCGCCGGGCTAGATGCCTCGCGCGGATGTCCCCGGAAGGAAGATGGATGCCGTCCTGCCGGGAGAGCTCCTCGTAAAGCGTCGGTCGAATGATTTTGCGCGAAACGAAATAGCTGACGAGATTTGCGATCATCAGCGGGACGATGATGGCGTAGTCGCGCGTGACTTCAAAAACGAGCATCAGGGACGTCATCGGCGTGCGAACGATTCCTGCAAACATAGCGCGCCCATGCCCACCAAGGCGTATGCGCCCGGAGTAGCCGTAAGCCTCGGCAAGAGCGCGTGCAGCACGCCTCCCACGGTTCCGCCGAGCATCAGGCCGAGGAATAGAGCGGGCGCGAAGATCCCTCCTGCGTTGCCCGATCCGCTGCTGACCACGACCGTGATCAGCTTCACTATCACGAGCAACGCTGCCAGCTTGATGGCCATGTTGCCGTTCACCAGGGCGTTCACATGCACATAGCCCACGCCGAGGACTTGCGGAACCAGCCATCCTGCCAACCCCACAAGCACGCCGCCTGCGAGAGGCTGAATCTAAAGCGATTTGGCCGGAAGCTGCCGAAACTTGCCGCGCACCCAGACTAGCGAACGGATGAATATTCCGCTGACGATGCCGCCCAGAATACCGAGGATGGCATAAGCTCCGAACTCAGCTGGATGAACGAGTTCGTACTGCGGAACGTGAAACAGAGGTTCGTTGCCTAGAGAGAGCCGCAGAACCATCCACGAGGTTGCCGAAGCCAGTACCACCGAGCCAAGGACGGGCGAGTGTCAGTCACCGATGATTTCCTCGAGCGCGAACAGGACGGCGGCAATCGGCGTGTTGAACGCAGCAGAGATAGCTGCCGCCGCGCCGACAGGCAACAAAGCGCGCACCTTTTCCGCACTAAGGCCGAGTTTGCGTCCCAGAACGGACGCGATTCCCGCGCCAACCGCCACGGACGGTCCTTCCGGGCCCAGTGGGATGCCCGAAGCAAGCGTGACAGACGTGCAAAGGAACTTGCCGATGATACTGTGGAGCGTGATACATCCATCGCGAAAATGGCGCGGCCTTCGTCTGGACAACGCCATTGGCACGCGCATCTGGAAAGAACCGCGCCAGAACATAGCCGATACCAAGCGATCCCACGATGGGGCCAAGAAGTTTGCGCCAAGCTGAAACGCCGGGAGGATAGAGCCGCGCACCCAAGCGTTCCGTGATCAAGATGAATCCAACCACGGCAAGCCCCGCCAGCGCGCCGATCACAACTGTCAAGCCGAGGAAAATCTGATCTTCCCGCTCCGAGATTCTGGCTTTCCAATAACTCAGGTGGTAGAAACGCGGCGAGGCAATTGGCGAGGATGAATTGTCACTCATTCGGTTTACAAAGATTGTAATCCATGCCAAGCCTCAACGGAGGGGCCTATTAATCCGTGGCGATATTCGCCTGCGGCAATTGAATCAGGACACCCTTCACCAAATTCGTTCAGGGTAAAGGATCAGCGGCGCGGACATGAGTTTCAGCCGACGCGCCGAGGCGTCTGCGACGATTCTCGAGGCTTGCGCGGATGAACGCTGCAAATAATGGGTGCGGCGCCAGCGGCTTCGATTTGAACTCCGGGTGGAATTGGCAACCGAGGAACCAGGGATGGTCGGGGACTTCGACGATCTCGACGTACACGCCGTCGGGCGTGCGGCCCGTGATGCGGAAACCCGCGTTGACTAGCGTTTTCTCATACTCGCAATTGAATTCGTAACGATGGCGGTGGCGCTCGGAGATTTCCGTCTGGCCGTAAGCCTTGTAAGCGAAGGAGCCGGGCTCGAGCTTGCAGGGCCACGCTCCAAGCCGCATCGTTCCGCCCATCTCGTCCACGCCCAACAACTCACGCAATTTGTAAATCACGCGGTGCGGCGTCGAGGTATCGAACTCCGTGCTGTTGGCGCGTTCAAGGCCACAAGCAACGCGCGCATACTCGATGGTGGCGCACTGCATCCCGAGGCAGATGCCGAAAAACGGGACTTTCTTTTCGCGCGCGTACGTGATGGCGTGGACCATGCCCTCGATGCCGCGCTTGCCAAATCCGCCCGGAACCAGAATGCCGTCCACATGGCGGAGCATGCGCTCCGCCGTAGCGGGCGAATCCATCTCTTCTGCTTCGATCCATTCGATGACGGCACGCTGGCGGCTCGCCAGCCCGCCGTGAACCAGCGCCTCGCGCAAACTTTTGTAGGCGTCTTCCAGTTGGACGTACTTCCCCACCACCCCGATGTGGACTTCGCCCTGCGGATGTTCGAATGTTTCGAGCATCGCAAGCCAGCGGCTAAGGTCGCGCGGCTGGGCTTCCAGGTGCAATAGGCGCAAGACCTGTTCGTCGAGACCTTCCGACGCGAGCGACATTGGGACCTCGTAGATATTCCCGACGTCGGGGGCTGAAATGACGGAGGAAGCTGCTACGTTGCAAAAAAGTGCGATTTTGGATTTCAGGTCGGTCGGAAGCGGACGGTCACTCCTGCAAATCAAGATGTCGGGTTGAATCCCGATGCTGAGAAGCTCTTTCACGCTGTGCTGCGTGGGCTTCGTTTTCAGCTCGCCAGCAGTGGCGATAAATGGGACGAGCGTCAGATGGACGAAGACGACGTTCTCCGGGCCAAGTTCGAGGCGCATCTGGCGGATCGCTTCGAGGAATGGGAGGGATTCGATGTCGCCGACCGTGCCCCCGATCTCGACAATCACCACATCGACGCCCTCAGTTACCTTCCGAAACGCGCTTTTGATTTCGTCCGTGACGTGCGGAATCACTTGCACGGTCTTGCCCAGGTAATCGCCACGGCGCTCCTTGGCAATGATCGACTCGTAGATGCGCCCTGTGGTCCAGTTGTGGTCGCGCGTCAAGACCGCCGAGGTGAAACGTTCGTAGTGCCCGAGGTCGAGGTCGGTCTCCGCTCCGTCGTCGGTGACAAACACTTCACCGTGCTGAAACGGAGACATTGTTCCCGGATCGACGTTCAGGTAGGGATCGCACTTCTGGAGGGCAATTCGGAGGCCGCGGCTTTCAAGCAGGCAGCCCATCGAGGCCGCCGCCATGCCTTTTCCGAGAGAAGAAACCACGCCGCCCGTAACAAAGATATACTTCGGGCCGGTTCTCAAGTGCCTAGGTTTCCTCCGGTGGAATCGGCGTACCACGCATTATGAGTGGAAAGCCGCCGCGTGTCAAATCAGGATTTCCATTGTTTGATTTTTATTTTCGCGCGAAAAGTTCGCCGCAGCGGGATTCGTCATTTGCTCCGCTCTCGAAGAAGCTTCTCGACGCGCTCGATGTCGGCGGGAACGTCCACGCTGACTGCGTCGTAATCCGTTTCGACCACGCGGATACCGAAACCATTTTCGAGCCAGCGAAGCTGCTCGAGTTGCTCGACACGTTCGAGCTCGCCGGGAGGAAGCGTCGGGTACTCGAGCAGCGCGTCGCGTCGAAATGCGTATAGCCCGATGTGCTTCCAATGGCGAGCAACGAACGGCGCTTCAGTGTCGCGAACCCATGGAATCGGGGCGCGGGAGAAATAAAGAGCGTTGCCGTCGAAGTCGCGCACAACCTTGACCACGTTGGGGTCCATGATGTCGTTCGGCCGCAGGATGGCCGTACAAGGCGTGGCGATGCGGACGGAATCGTCGTCCACGATGGCCGCGACAACCGCATCGACCGTGGCAGGATCGACCAGAGGTTCGTCGCCCTGGACGTTGACATAAATCTCGGCAGGAACGTGCGCGGCCACTTCAGCCACGCGATCCGTCCCGCTGCGGTGATCGCGCCGCGTCATAATTACCTCGCCGCCGAATAATTCGACGGCGGCCTTGATACGATCATCATCCGTGGCAACGACGACGCGCGAAACTCGCTCGGCCTGGCGAACGCGTTCCACAACGTGTTGAATCATCGGCCTTTCCGCAATCTGGGCCAGAGGCTTCCCAGGCAGGCGCGTGGAAGCGTAGCGCGCCGGGATCACGGCCAAAACGCCAGTTGCGCCAGAATCCGCCATCCGATTCGCGCCTCCTTAGTCGCGGCACGAATCTTATCACGGGCAATCCCTTGTTCGAAGGCGCAATACTCCGCTTGATTTAGACCAGGCGCGTGGTAAAATGCCACTAGCAAAGAGAGAAGCAGCCCAGAAGTGCCGCGGCATCGTGGGGGTTGATTTGAAAGACCGCAACGTGCGGCCGGGGCGTGGGGGGACAAGGCTGTGGATGTGCACAGTTGTCGCCCTATGTTTGTGTTCCGTGGCAGCCCCCTCAGTTCAGCCACAAGAAGTGCCTCCAGGTCCAGCGCCTGACGCGAATCCGCAGAGAATTCAGAAGGGCAAGCCGCTTAAAACCGAAACGGAAATGACCCTGGTGACCGTGACGGTGACGGACCCGTACGGGCGCCTCGTGACCGGTCTCGAACAGAACAACTTTCGCGTATTCGAGGATGGAACCGAGCAGGAAATCGTGCGCTTCTCCAGCGAAGATGTTCCGGTTTCAACCGGCGTGATTTTCGACATGAGCGGCAGCATGTCGGGCGAAAAAATCGAAAAGTCGCGGCTTGCCGCAATGCAGTTTTTCCGCACGGCCAACCCGCAGGATGAATTCTTCCTCGTCAATTTCAACGACCGGGCGCAGGTCATTAGCTCCTTCACCGGCAGCGTCGACGATTTGCAAAATCGGTTGATGTACACCAGTGCGCACGGAATGACGGCTCTCTTCGACGGAATCTACCTGGGTTTGAGCCAAATCCGTGGAGCACACAACACAAAGAAAGCTTTGCTCATCATATCGGATGGGGGAGATAATCATAGCCGGTATTCGGAAAACGAAGTCCGCAAGTACGTGCAAGAGGCGGATGTTCAGATCTATGCCATCGGAGTTTATGGTGAGGACCTTGGGCGATCGCCGGAGGAGGCCGAAGGCCCGTCTCTCCTGAACGGTCTAACGCAGATGACCGGCGGCCGGACGTTCGCTGTGCAGGGCCTGAACGATCTGCCGGATATCGCAACCAAAATAAGCATGGAGTTACGCAATCAATATGTGCTTGGATACAGGCCCGGCAACCGCGCACACGATGGGAAATGGCGCAAAATCAAGGTCAAGCTTCGCCCGCCCAAGGGTCTCCCGCCTCTCACGGTTTATTCCCGGAACGGCTACTTTGCGCCCGGGCACTAAGCGAACATTCCTGACGAAGCTCCTGGCCTCATGCATTTTTCTTTGCGCCAGTGGAAGCGCGCTCGCACAGAATCCGCTGCAAAGTGCTCCGCCGCCTCCGCCACCTGGGGCGGCCGCGCAAAATGCGCAAACAGACTCGAGCCACCACATCCGGACGACTGTCGATCTCGTGGTGCTGCATGTGACCGTAGTGGACGACCGGGGACAGTTCGTCCCCAACTTGAAGCCAAACAATTTCCGCGTTTTTGAAGACAAGATCGAACAGAGAACGTCCGTCTTCTCTCGCGACGACATTCCCGTCACGCTGGGACTCGTGATCGACAACAGCGGAAGCATGCGCGAGAAGCGCGCCCAAGTGAATGCCGCAGCGGTCACGTTCGTCAAGACGAGCAATCCGCAGGACGAGGTATTCGTCGTGAATTTCAACGACGAGTTCTATCTGGACTTGGACGAGGACTTCACGAGCGACCCCAAAGAGCTCAACGATGCGCTCCAGCGGATTGACACGCGCGGCAGCACGGCGCTCTACGACGCCATTATCGGCTCGCTTGACCATCTGAAGAAGGGTCACAAGGACAAGCGAGTTCTTCTCGTCATCACCGACGGCGACGACGATGCGAGCCGCAAGTCGCTCGAATACACGATGAAGGCGGCGGAACAATCTGATGCCACGATTTACGCCATCGGCGTTTTCAGCGACGACGATCGCAAGCACGATAAGAAGATGGTCAACCACTCGAAGAAGGTTTTGACGGAACTCGCGGAAGCCACAGGTGGCCTGGCTTACTTCCCGGAAAACCTCGATCAGGTGGAGGTGGTCTGCACGCAAGTCGCGCGCGACATCCGCAACCAGTACATGCTCGCCTACTATCCGACGAATACGGCGAAAGATGGCACGTTCCGCGCAGTGCAGGTGCAATTGATGCCGCCGAAGGGGCTATCGAAAGCGTCCGTTCGAACGCGCGCGGGCTACTATGCTCAGAAGACTTCCGGCGGCGATTAAGAAAACGGTGTAACAGCTAATTCCCTGCCCCTACTTCTTCCAGAAAACTTTGGCCGTGAAGGATCGCACCTCCAAAATTCTCGGCGATTGTTTGGCCCATGTCCGCGAGCGTCGAGCGAACGCCCAGGTTTTTCCCCCTCATCACATCAGGGCTGTATGCGAGGATCGGAACAAACTCGCGCGAATGGTCCGTTGTGGGATTCACGGGGTCGGGATCGCATCCATGGTCCGCGGTGATCAAGAGCAGGTCCGAGGCGCGCATCAGATTCAGAAACGGACTCAGAAGTGAGTCAAATTCCTCGAGCGACCGCGCAAATCCTTCCACATCCTTGCGGTGACCGTAGAGCATGTCGAAATCGACGAGGTTCGCAAAAATCAGCCCCTCCGGCCGTTGCGTCATCGCCTCGCTGAGTTTCACCATTCCATCTGCGTTGTTTTTCGTAGTGACGTATTCATTCACACCACGACCGTTGTAGATGTCGTGAATCTTTCCCACGCCAAAGACCGGGACATTGCGTTCGGAAAGAACATCCAGAAGCATCGGCCGAGGCGGCTCGACGGCGTAATCGTGGCGCCGCTCGGTGCGCCGGAAATTTCCCGGCGCACCCGCGAACGGGCGGGCAATCACACGGCCCACGCGGTGCGGGCCGTCGCACAACTTCCGAGCAATCTCGCACATGCGATAAAGTTCAGCTATCGGAACCACGTCCTCATGCGCCGCGATTTGAAATACGCTGTCGCCGGATGTGTAAACAATGGGGAAACCCGTGCGCACGTGCTCTTCCCCGAGTTCCCTAATGATTTCGGTGCCGGAAGCAGGTTTGTTGCCAAGGGTGCGCCGGCCAATCCGCCGCTCAAACTCCTCGATCAACTCCCTCGGGAAACCATTCGGGTACACCGGAAACGCTTGCTCGAGCCATATACCGGCCATTTCCCAGTGGCCCGTCGTCGTATCTTTTCCGGGAGAAACAGTAGCTCCCTTCCCGTACGAACCCACGGGGGAAGCAAGCGGTGTGAGATGGTCGAGAGGCTTGATATTCGCGAGACCAAGCCTGACAAGATTCGGAATTTGCAGCGGACGCGAGCGCGCAATGTGGGCCAGCGTGTCGCGGCCGCGATCACCGTAGTCGGCTGCGTCCGGCAGTTCGCCGATTCCGACGCTATCGAGCACGACCCATATCGCGCGTTTGAAATGTGCCTTCGGATTCTCCATGGCGCCGGACGAATTGTCTCCTGCTCTTCCTGATGCAGATTGTACATCACGCCGCCGATCCTTTACCCTGAGTGGATTGGCGAAGGACACAGCGTCCTTCGCAAGCTCCTCTGCATTCAAGCGCGTCTCGCGATACAATCCACTCGATGCGACGCAGGTTCTTTGTCGACAAGTTTGAAGCAAATTCGGCAACTCTCGACGGCGAAGCTGCCGAACACCTCGGCCGCGTTCTGCGCGCGGAACATGGGCAGCTTTATGAATTGAGCGATGGCAATTGCGCATGGCTGGCCCGCGTTGAGTCTGTTGCCCTTACAAAGCGCGGCAGCGGTCGCATCCTGTTCACGCTTGTCGAGCCGCTTCCCGCCAGGGAACCCTCGTTGCGCATCGAGCTTCTTATATCCATCGTGAAATTCGATCGTTTCGAGTGGTGCCTTGAAAAGGCCACGGAATTGGGCGTCGCGGAAATCATTCCCCTCGCGGCCCCGCGCACGGACAAACCTCTTCTTGCTGCAGCGGAAAAACGCCGCGTTCGCTGGGAGAAGATTCTCCTGGAATCCGCGCAACAGTCGCGCCGTCTCCGCCCGCCAGTAATTCGCACTGCAGTTCGTCCCGAGGAGGCCTTTGCGCGATCTACGGCTAATCTGAAATTGATGCTCTCGGAAGACCGCGAAGCCCCGTCGTTGCGCTCAAGTTTGCAGGGACAAAATCAGCTTGTTGCAGCGCGGACCAGCGCTGCTCTTGCCATCGGCCCGGAAGGCGGCTGGACCGACACCGAACTCTCCGCGGCGCGAGCCGCCGGATTCGCGGAAGTATCACTCGGAGAGAACATACTCAGAACCGAAACCGCAGTCCTCGCCTCTCTCGCTGTCCTTCGTTTCGCTCTGGAAAGCTGATTTTTCTTGCGATCTCACCATTGGCGCAATCGCGCTCTCGTGATATAAGTACAGAGAGAGAAGAATGCTGGACATCACCAACGCTGGCCCGCCGAATCCGCAGGACAATGCGCATTTACGCCCTTTTCGGCGCGAGCTGCGCAGTTGGACGCGCGATCTTGTAGTCGCTTTAGGGCTCGCGATTGTCATCATCATCTTCCTCTACCAACCGGTGAAAGTTGACGGAACCAGCATGGCGCCGCTCCTGGGCGACCAAGAACGCATTTTCATCAACAAGTTTGTTTATCGCTTCGAGCCAGTCGAGCGCGGGGACGTCGTTGTTTTCTGGTATCCGCTCGACCACTCGAAGTCGTTCATCAAGCGCGTGGTCGGCCTGCCGGGCGAAACCATTGAGATTCGCTCCGGGCGCCTCTTTGTAAATGGCAATGAGTTGCCGGAACCATACGTCCCGGCGAACTATTTCGACGGAGCAACCTATCCGCCGAGGACAATTCCCCCGAATGAGTATTTCGTGATGGGCGACCATCGCGACAGTTCGAACGATTCCCGTGTTTTTGGCCCGGTCCCCCGGCACTTCATATACGGCAAAGCAGTGTTTGCTTACTGGCCGATGGACCATTTCGGATCGCTCACGTCGGCGTCAACGGTCAATGCGGCATCGAAATGAACATTCTCGGAGGACACACTGAAGCAGGACCCCGCAGGTTGCGCGATTCTCGCGCTGGAGGACGGGCGAGTCTTTAACGGCCGCGCGGCGGGAGCTCGCACCCGCCGGGGCGGCGAAGTCGTTTTTAATACCAGCCTTACCGGTTACCAGGAAGTCTTCACCGATCCCAGCTACTCCGGCCAGATTGTCTGCCTCACCTATCCTCACATCGGCAACGTCGGCACAAACCTGGATGACGAGGAATCGCCGCGACCCTACATAGAAGCGCTCGTTGTTCGCGATTTCTCGCCGCTCGCTTCCAATTGGCGTTCGAGCGAATCCGCACAGGAATACCTCGAACGCCACAAAGTCCCCGTCATTTGGGATATCGACACGCGGGCGTTGGTTCGCCACTTGCGGAATGTCGGCGCGCTGCGTGGCGTCGTATCGACCGATTCCGCACCGGCAGAGAAGCTTGTCGCCGAGGCGCGCGCGCTTCCAACCATGGCTGGTCAAGAGCTTGCCAGCCGGGTCACCTTGGCAAAGTCCTTTTCATGGACGCGAGGTTCGATCGACTTGGACGCCCCGATGGCGGTCGCTGCCGGCACGACAGCACAGACTTTTAAACCCGATGTTAAAAAGCCCGCAGCCGCTCTTGAATCCAATCCAACGTATCGCGTCGTCGCGTACGACTTCGGTATCAAGCAGAACATCCTGCGCCTTCTCGTCGATCACGGTTGCAACGTAACTGTCGTCCCGGCGCAAACGTCCGCCGAAGACGTTCTGGCGCTCAAGCCGCACGGAGTGTTCCTGTCGAACGGCCCTGGCGATCCCGAGCCCATCACGTACGCCATCGCGAACATTCGAAAACTCGTCGGGCGTGTGCCCATTTTCGGTATTTGCCTCGGCCATCAACTCTGTGGCCTGGCGCTCGGTGGCCGCACATTCAAACTCAAGTTTGGCCATCACGGCTCGAACCATCCCGTGAAGAATCTGTTGACGCAAAAGGTGGAAATCACGGCGCAGAACCACGGCTTTTGCGTGGACCCGGATTCACTCCTGTCGAGTGACGTCGAACTCACGCACGTGAATTTGAACGATCACACGAATGAAGGGATGCGTCATCGCTCGCTTCCACTCTTCAGCGTCCAGTACCATCCCGAGGCCTCTCCCGGCCCCCACGACGCCCGCTACCTCTTCGATAATTTTATCGCCATGATGCGCGAGGAGATCACGCGCTAACCCAACAATGCCGAAGCGAACTGACATCAAGAAGATACTAATCATCGGGTCGGGGCCGATTGTCATCGGCCAGGCCTGCGAATTCGACTACTCGGGGACACAGGCCTGCAAAGCGCTCCGCGCCGAGGGGTACGAGGTTGTGCTGGTCAACTCGAATCCCGCGACAATCATGACGGACCCCGAAATCGCGAACCGCACTTACGTCGAGCCGCTCGCGAAGGAATATCTCGAAGCCATCATCGCCACCGAGCGCCCCGACGCGCTTCTTCCCACGGTCGGGGGCCAGACGGGACTCAATCTGGCAGTCGAACTCGCCGAATCGGGCATTCTCGATAGATACAATGTGAAGCTTATCGGCGCATCCCTTCGCGCCATACGAATTGCGGAAGACCGGTTGCTCTTTAAGGACGCGTGCCGAAAGATTGGCCTGGAAGTTCCCGCTTCCGAAATCGTCACGAATGTCACGGACGCCATTCGCCTCGCCGACCAACTCGGATATCCCGTGGTGATCCGCCCGTCGTTCACACTGGGCGGCACCGGCGGTTCGATTGCCTACAATCACGAAGAATTCGCCGATTTGATCGCGCGCGCGCTCGATGCAAGCCCCGTTCACCAGGCGCTCATCGAGGAATCCGTCCTCGGCTGGAAGGAATTCGAGCTCGAAGTGATGCGCGACTTTCGCGACAACTTTGTCGTCGTTTGCTCGATCGAGAACTTCGATCCCATGGGGATTCACACCGGCGATTCGATCACCGTTGCGCCCGCGCAGACGCTCACGGACAAGGAATACCAGCGAATGCGCGACGCGGCCGCCGCCATTATCCGCGAAGTGGGCGTCGAAACGGGCGGCTCGAACATTCAGTTCGCCATCCATCCTGAAACCGGGCGCATGGTGGTGATCGAAATGAACCCGCGCGTCTCGCGGAGTTCCGCGCTCGCGAGCAAGGCCACCGGCTTCCCCATCGCGAAGATCGCCGCGAAGCTCGCGCTCGGCATGACGCTCGACGAAATTCCGAACGACATCACCCGCAAGACGCCCTCGTGTTTCGAGCCGACAATCGACTACGTCGTCGCGAAGATTCCAAAGTGGCAGTTCGAGAAGTTTCCCGGCAGCGACACCACTCTTTCGACGCAGATGAAATCTGTCGGCGAAGTGATGGCCATCGGGCGCACGTTCCAGGAAGCGTTGTGCAAAGGCATCCGCGCGCTGGAACCAAGCTCGGCCTGGCGCCCCCCGGCGGAGGTCACCACTGCCCTGCTGCGCGAAAAACTTCATGTGCCCGGCCCCGACCGCCTCCACTGGCTCTTCGAGGCGCTCGAACGCGGGATGAAGCGCGACGAAGTCTACTCGCTCACGAAAATCGATCCGTGGTTTATCCGCCAATTGGAAGAGATGGTCGCTCTGGATCGGCGCGTCTCCGTTACGAACCTGCGTGACGCATCTCCCGCGCTCATCCTCGAAGCCAAGCGCTCCGGAGCCAGCGACGAAGAAATAGCCAAGCTTTGGAAAACGACGGCTGCGGAAGTGCGCAACAAGCGACACGAACTTGGCATCCGGCCGGTCTTCAAACGCGTGGACACGTGCGCCGCGGAATTCGAATCCTTCACGCCCTACATGTATTCAACGTACGAGGACGAGGACGAATCCGCTGCTGTGGACCGCCCGAAAATCGTCATCCTCGGCAGCGGGCCAAATCGCATCGGGCAAGGAATTGAATTCGATTATTGCTGTTGCCATGCCGCGTTCGCGCTGAAGGAAGATGGCTACGAAACGATCATGGTCAACTGCAATCCCGAGACGGTTTCCACCGATTACGACACGTCGGATCGTCTGTATTTCGAGCCGCTCACGCTCGAAGATGTTCTCGCAATCCTCGACCGTGAAAATCCGCAGGGCATCATTGTCCAATTCGGCGGCCAGACCCCTCTGAATCTTGCGCTAGAACTGAAACGCAACGGCGGCCGCATCATCGGCACCGATCCTGAATCGATCGACTTGGCCGAGGACCGCCGCCGCTTCGGCCGTTTGCTCAACGAGCTAAAGATTCCGCAACCGCGCAATGCGACGGCTCTGGCTCCAAAGGAAGCGGTGGAAGCCGCGGGGGAAATCGGCCTTCCGGTACTCGTGCGGCCAAGTTATGTGCTCGGCGGCCGCGCGATGGTGATTGCCTACGATTTGAAAACCGTCGAAGAATACGTCGCGCAAGCGGCGCTGATCGGGTCCGCGTCCGACCCTCGCCGGCCCATTCTGATCGACCAATTTCTCGAGGATGCCACCGAAGTGGATGTGGACGCGCTCGCTGACGGCGAAGATGTTGTGATCGGGGGGATCATGGAGCACATTGAGGAGGCCGGCATCCATTCGGGCGACTCTTCGTGCGTTCTTCCCTCGGTCACTCTGAAATCTTCCGTGCTGGAGCGCATCCGCGATTACACCGCGCGGCTTGCTCGCGCGCTCCACGTGGTCGGCTTGATGAACGTCCAGTACGCGATTCAGCGCGACACGGTTTACGTCCTTGAAGTAAACCCGCGCGCTTCGCGGACGATTCCGTACGTTAGCAAAGCAACGGGCGTTCCCCTGGCAAAAGTTGCCGCGCGGCTGATGACTGGGCGAAAACTCCGCGAATTGAACCTGCCCTTTGTGGAGGCCGACGGCGTGAAGGAACTTGCTGTCCGCGACTTCTTCGCCGTGAAGTCACCCGTGTTCCCTTTCAGCAAGTTCCGCGGCATCGACACAATTCTCGGCCCAGAGATGCGGTCCACGGGCGAAGTCATGGGGATTTCATCGACCTTCGGGCTGGCATTTGCCAAGGCGCAACTCGCCGCCGGCCAGCGCCTGCCGACGGAGGGCACTGTCTTTATGAGCGTGAACGATCACGATAAACGTCATGTTGCAGCGGTTGCCAAGGACCTTTCCACGGCAGGATTGAAGATCATCGCCACGCGCGGGACTGCCGCAACGCTTCGGGAAGCCGGCATTCCCGTCGAAGCTGTTTTCAAGGTGAATGAGGGCCGTCCGAACATCGTTGACCTGATCAAGACGTCGAAGGTGGACCTCATCATCAATACGCCGCTTGGCCGCGAATCCTTCTACGACGAGAAATCTATTCGCCGCGCCGCGATCCGCTATGGAGTTCCATGTATCACGACGCTTTCGGCGGCCAGCGCGGCCGCGCGCGGCATCCGTGCCATGCCCGGCCACTCCGCGGAAGTTGCCGCGATGCAGGATTTGCATCGCAGCCGGTCAGCCGCCTCTGCATCACTAAGTGATCGCTCGTAGCTGGTCTGGACTGTATCCAATGAAGCTCGACGGAATCTTCGCTCCCCTCACGACGCCATTTTCGGAAGATGGCAGCGTCGCGCTCGATCGCCTGCGCAAGAACATCGGCCGCTACAATCAATCACGCCTTCGCGGTTACGTGGTGAACGGTTCAACAAGCGAATCCGTCCTGCTGAGATGGGAAGAGGTTTATCGAGTATGGGAGATGGCGAAGGACGCGGCCGCTCCCGGCAAGATATTGATCGCCGGATCCGGCGCTGAATCGACCTCGGAGACAATCGAGCACACGAACCGCGCGGCGTCGCTCGGCTACGAATTGGCGCTTGTTCGCACGCCCAGCTTCTACAAACCGGCGATGTCGGACCAAATTCTCGCTACACACTATCTCCGAGTCGCTGAGGCCTCGCGCATTCCGATCCTTCTGTATTCCGTGCCGGTTTTTACGCACGTCACCATCGAAGCGCCTCTGGTCGCGCGCGTCGCGAAGCATCCGAATATCGTGGGCATCAAAGATAGCTCGGGGAATGTGGCAGGAATCTCCGCGACCATCGCCGCAGCGCCGAAAAGTTTTCAGGCGTTCGTCGGCTCGTCCAGCACGCTCCAAGAATCGCTGAAGGCAGGAGCCGTCGGAGCAATCCTCTCCCTCGCAAATGCGTTTCCCGAAATTTGCGTTGACATCTACGAAGCTTCGCGCGCAGGAGATTCGGCGCGCGCAGACTCACTTCAGAAGAAATTGAGCGCCGCCTCGGAAATGCTGGGCACACGATACGGAATTGCGGGGCTCAAATACGCGCTGGATCGCGTCGGCTATTTCGGAGGCCTGCCTCGCCCGCCGCTCCTGCCAGTCAACGAATCGGAGCAGCACGAAATCGACGCCATGCTTGCAAGATTCGCTGCCTGAGCGGCAATCTGCGGCAAGGTCGCTCGGTTTGCTGGCGCCCATCGCGCCGTGTATCATAAATAATCTCATGGAGTCCCACTGCCTCTCGTTCCGCGATATCCCGAACACCACGCAATTGTTTTTGTCGTTCCTTGAAGATTTTGGCAGCGTGGCTCCGTTTTACGCGCATCCGCCAAACGAGGCTGGAATAGAGGCTGCTTCACGCGATGTCCATTTGAATCCGTCGATGCGCGAGAGTGTGGTGGAAGTTTTGCGCGGGCAAAATCGCAATCTAGCCGGAGGCTCGCTCGATCCAGAAACTGCGCGGAATCTCGATCGCCTTGCGGCCGGCGCATTCGCCATCGTTACGGGTCAGCAAGTGGGGTTATTTTCCGGCCCGGCCTACAGTCTTTACAAAGCCATCGCCGTGGTTCATCGCGCCGCCGAATTGACTCGCTGTGGTAAGGAAGCGGTTCCGATCTTCTGGCTGGCAACGGAAGATCACGACCTCGCGGAGGTAAATCACTCCTTTTGGAACACGCGGAACGGCTTCGTTCGCTACGATTTGCCCTCGGCAGAAGCTGATATGGGCCGGCGCGTGGGTGAAGTGATTCTCGGCGACGACGTTCGCGCGCTTGCAGCGAAAGCAGCCGAGAGTCTCGGAGGCCCTTTTGCCGAGGAAATCGCTGGCGCGCTGGTCGAATGCTATGCGCCCGGCGAAACATACGGGTCGGCATTCGGGAAGTTGATGTCGCGCGTCCTCGGAGGGCGGGGCGTTATTTTTCTGAATCCGCTCGACGCGCGATTGCACCGTCTGGCGGCGCCCACCTATCTGCGAGCAATTATAGAGGCCGATACGCTTCGTGACGCGCTGCTCGCGCGCTCGAAGGACTTGGCGCAGCGCGGCTTGCACGTGCAAGTGAAAGTGACCAGCGAAACGACGTTGCTCTTCCTCAATGTTAATGGGCGACGTGTGCCACTCCGCGAACGGGGCGGCAAATTCGTGGCGGGGAAAGTCACCTTTACGCCGGACGAACTTCGGGCAATTCTCGCGGACACGCCGGAGGCGTTTAGCGCAAACGTCTTATTGAGGCCGGTCGTTCAAGACACGCTGTTGCCGACGGCTGCTTACATCGGCGGCCCTGCAGAGATTGCCTATATGGCGCAAGCGGAGACCGTGTACAAGAGAATTCTTGGCCGAATGCCCGCAATCCTGCCTCGCCCAAGCGCGACCCTCGTGGAATCTCCGGTGGCGAGGCTGCTCGCAAAATACGGCATCGATTTTCGCGACGTTTTACGAGGGCGGCGAAACCTGCGCGGGAAAATGGAAGCGGCTTCGTTGCCACGCGCGCTTGTCCGTCGATTCAAATCCGACGAGAAAACATTCCGTCGCCTTCTCAGAGGGTACCAGAAGCCGCTGGAACGGCTGGATAGGACACTCCTCGGCGCGCTGCAATCCAGTGAACGCAAGATGCTTCATCAGTTGCTCAAACTGAAGGGCAAAGCCAGCCGTGCTGAAGGCCTCCGTACGGGCGTACTCGATCGCCATGAACGCATCCTGCATGACTCGCTCTATCCACAACGTGGCTTGCAGGAACGCAGCCTTTGCTCTCTGCCCTTTCTTGCAGCCTACGGGCCTGACCTGTTCGAAGCCATGGCGGGCACGATGCCACCTCTTGGCGTAGCCGAGTCATCTCCCTGCGGACACAAACACAACATCCTCTACCTCTAGCAGCTTGTTGAAAAACGCTCGTTGTTGGAAGGGCGGGGCTTCAGCCTCGCCGTAAGGCCTTTGGCTTCTCCATGGGCTTTAGGCCCTGAAACCTCAAAGTGAAGTTTTTCAAGCTCCTAGGCCGCATTCATGATACTTGCCCCAAAGAACGGCTCATTTTTATGCGCGAGTCTGCCGATATACCCCTTTTGACCCGCGATCCCGGAATTCGGTTTTTCCCGGTCGCATGTTAAACTAGAGGGTAACTCATCCTGTGGTCCCAAATATGGAGGCAATAAATGAAGATTACACCGGGCAAGCAAAAGGGCCTGAAGGCTGTATCTGACTCGCGGGGCGTGATCGCCGCCGCAGCGATGGACCAGCGCGGTTCACTCAAGAGCTCCATCGCCAAAGAAAAAGGCATCGACAAGAAAGACGTTACCCAACAGATGCTCGAAGAATTCAAGGTTGCCGTCGCGCGCGTCCTGACGCCGCACGCGAGCGCCATCCTGCTCGACCCCGAATATGGACTGCCGGCAACGAAGGTGCGCTCAAGGAACGCGGGCCTGCTGCTCGCCTATGAGAACAGCGGATACGACAACACGCGTCCCGGGCGTCTGCCTGACCTTCTGGACGTTTGGTCCGTCCCCCGCCTGGTTGCCGCCGGCGCCGATTGCGTCAAGATTCTGCTCTACTACACGCCGTTCGATCCGCCTCAAGTTAACGAAATCAAGCATGCGTGGGTGGAACGCATTGGCGGCGAGTGCACGGCCGCTGACGTTCCCTTTTTCCTCGAATTCGTGGGATATGAAGAGGGCGGCGACGAAAAGAGCATTGCCTATGCGCGCAAGAAGCCGGAAATCGTCACCAAGAGCATGGCAGAGTTCTCGAAGCCTCAATACGCCGTGGACGTTCTGAAGGTCGAGGTGCCCGTGAACATGGCCTTCGTTGCCGGCTCCAAAGCCTGCAAGGGCGAATCCGCTTACACGCGCGAACAGGCCAAGGAGTATTACTTGAAGGCTGCGTCCGCCGCGAAAAAGCCTTTCATTTATCTTTCGGCTGGCGTCAATAACGACGTTTTTGCCGAATCGCTCGAGCTGGCCGCGGAATCCGGCTCGAAGTTCTCCGGCGTGCTCTGCGGCCGCGCCACGTGGAAGGAAGGCATTCCTGTGTACGCGAAGAAAGGCCCGAAGGCGCTTGAAGACTGGCTCGCGGGAGAAGGCGTGAAGAATATCGAGAACGTGAACAAATGCCTCAAGCCTGCAAAGCCGTGGTTCGCGTTCTATGGCGCCAAGTCACCCGAGGCGCTTTCCTAAACCAAACACAGCAACGCGACAATCGAATCCGCATCGAGATTTCCGGGCTGCCTTGCTGGCGGCCCGGAAATTGTTTTTCTGGTATGATCTCGTTTCACTCTAGCCGAAATGCTCACACGCACAATCAACGTTCGGACTTCACGCCGCACGGAATTGAGAGACGTCACCGCCGAGGTTGAGAAGGCCGTGCGCGACTCCGGCTGCACAAACGGGTCGTGTCACCTGTACGTCCCCCATACAACTGCGGGGGTCTTGATCAACGAAGGTTACGATCCCGCCGTTGCGCGCGACATTGAAACCACTCTCGACCGCATGGTTCCCCACTCGGCTGCTTATACGCACGCCGAAGGAAATTCCGACTCTCATATCAAAACAGCGCTTATCGGATCATCTGAAACAATATGGATCGAGCACGGCCGGCTATCGCTCGGCCAATGGCAAGCCATCTTCTTTGCCGAGTTCGACGGCCCGCGCTCTCGCGAGCTTCGCATAAAGGTCATCCCCGACCCCGCTTGACCCGGTCTTTTTCCGCCCTGTTTTCGCCTCTGACGTACTATCATTTTCCCCCATGACTCTCGGCATTTACATCCAGGTGCCTTTCTGCCAGACGAAATGCACGTACTGCAACTTTCATACTGGAGTCGTCGCGAGCGATCGCTATCAGCCGTACGCGAACGCCCTAGGCCGTGAAATCGCGGAATCTAGTGCCTCAAGAGGGATGGAAGTCGATTCTATTTACCTGGGTGGTGGTACGCCAAGCCTGCTCGAACCAGCCGCGCTTGCGACAATTCTCCAAACACTTCGCGAAGTTTTTCGAATCGTGCCCGCCGTGCCTGGCACGGAAAATTCTTCTGCCTTTCCTGAAATCACTCTCGAAGCCGATCCGGAGACGATCACGATTGAAAAAGCGTCCTCATGGGTCGCCGCAGGCTTCAACCGCATAAGCCTCGGCGCTCAGTCGTTCAACGATCTCGAACTCAAGTCTGCCGGCCGGATGCACAGGCGCGCCGATATTTTTCATGCAGTCCAATTTCTTAGAGATGCGGGATTCCGCAACATCAGCATGGATTTGATCGACGGCCTACCGCATCAAACGCGCGAGTCCTGGGAAAACTCGCTCGACGAAACACATTGCATCCGCCCAGAGCACCTCTCCATCTACATGCTGGAGATTGACGAGGGCAGCCGACTGGGCAAGGAATCGCTCGCGGGTGGCAAGCGTTACAGCGCGCCACAAATTCCTACCGACGATTCCATGGCCGATTTTTACGAATCCGCGTGCGTGCGCCTGGCGAGTGAGGGCTATGACCACTACGAAATCTCGAACTGGGCTCTGCCCAGATTTCGGTCGCGGCACAACTTGAAATACTGGCGGCGCGAGCCTTACCTCGGATTCGGCGCCGGTGCGCATTCCTTCGACGGCACGACGCGCTGGGCCAACGTTCATGACCCTGCGCGTTATGTGACGTGCATCGAACAAGGAGTATCTCCGCACGAGCAGATTGAAACCGTCACGCCTGCTCAAGCGCTCGATGAAGAACTCTTCCTCGGGCTTCGTCAACTCGAAGGGATTGATTTCGCTCGCATCGAACGCAAATATACCGCGACAGGTCAGGGTGATCGCCTCGCCGCCCTTCGCGGGCGTATCATCAATTTGCGGACGCAGGGCCTCGTCGAACTCGATGGCAGGCGGCTTCGCCTCGCGCCCAGTTGTCTCACTGTGTCGAGCGAGGTGTTCGTCGAACTGCTCGGTTGAAAGCTCGAATCCAAGGGGAAATGAAATGACTTCTGAAAGTGCGCCGTCGAATTTGGTTGACCTTCGCAGCGATACCGTCACGCGTCCGACGCCTGCCATGCGCCGCGCAATGGCTGAAGCAGAAGTGGGCGACGACGTGTACGGCGAAGACCCCACGATGAATCGCCTGCAATCCCGCGCCGCGGAAATCTTTAGCCGCGAGGCCGCTCTTTTTGTTCCCAGCGGCTCCATGGGAAACCTGCTTGCGATCAAGACGTGGACACGTCACGGCATGGAAGTGATATGCGAAGAACGCGCACACATCAACCAATTCGAGCTCGCATCGATGTCGGCCATTGCGGGATGCATGCCGCGAACTGTCCTCGCGCCCGATGGCATTCTCACTTGGGATTTGATTGAGCCTCTCATTCGGCCGAAAACTTACTACTTTGCTCAAACTGGCCTTGTGTCTCTGGAAAACACGCACAACTTACACGGTGGCACGGTTTATCCGGTTGAAGTTGTCGAGGATATTTGCGATCGCGCCCACGCCGCAAATCTTCGCGTGCACATCGACGCCGCGCGAATCTTCAATGCTTCCGTCGCGCTGGGTCGAAGCGTCGCCGAACTGACGCGCAAGTTTGATTCCGTCATGTTTTGCCTGTCGAAGGGATTGGGCGCGCCGGTTGGGTCGATGCTTGTGGGCTCACGTGAATTCATCGATGCTGCACACGTTGGCCGGAAACTGCTGGGCGGAGGCATGCGTCAGGCAGGCGTGCTCGCCGCCGCAGGACTCGTGGCGCTCGAAGAGACGCCGAAGATTCTTCATTGTGACCACGAAAACGCGCGACATCTTGCCGAAGGGCTTTCGCGGATTCGCGGTATCACGGTCGATCCGAAAAAGGTCGTCACGAATATCGTCAATTTCAGAGTGAGCGCCAGTGGGGGGACGGCGGCCGATGTCTGCGCAGCCCTCGGCAAGAGGAGAATTCTCTGCAGCCCGAGGGACAAGTTTTCCATTCGCATGGTCACCCACTACGATGTGGATCGGGCTGGAATAGACCGCGCTCTTGCCGCCATGAGTAAAATTCTCGCCGCGGGTGCGCCCATTGCTCACGAGTAATCCGCATGCGCGTGCCGAGTGTGCATTCGACGCCGCCTCCCAATCGTGTGGTATAAATAAGCAGCTAACCCATAGGCATTTCGCATCCAACGAGAGGCGCCATGGAATTCTCACTCACCGACGAGCAACAACATCTTCGCCGCACCGTTCGTGAATTCGCCGAGGAAGAGATCGCCCCGCACGTCACGGAGTGGGACGAAATCTCCCACTTCCCTTCCGAAATCATTCCCAAACTCGCTGAAATGGGTTTCCTCGGCGTCATATTCCCGGAGAAATATGGCGGCGCGGGAATGGGCTACATCGATTACGCCATCATCATTGAGGAGCTATCTCGCATCGATGGCTCAGTCGGGATCATCGTTGCGGCGCACAATTCGCTGTGCACGAACCACATCTACAAATTCGGGACGGAAGAGCAAAAGCAGAAATACGTCGTGCCGCTCGCAAAGGGTAAGCAGCTCGGCTGCTGGTCGCTCACGGAACCTGAAGCAGGTTCCGATGCCGGTGGCACCCGAACCACTGCCGTCAAGGAATGCGACGGCTGGTTGATCAACGGTTCGAAAACTTTCACGACGAATGGGCGTTTCGCGGATGTTTGCGTTGCGATGGCCGTCACGAGCGCCGCGAAGAAAAGTCACGGCATCTCTGCGTTCATCATCGAAAGAGGAACTCCTGGTTTTCGCCCCGGCAAGAAGGAGAATAAGCTGGGCCTGCGCGCCAGCGATACCAGCGAAGTCGTCTTCACGGATTGTCATGTCCCGGACGGAGATCTTCTCGGCAAGGAGGGAGAAGGCTTCGTCAATAGCCTTCAGGTTCTTGATGGCGGGCGCATCTCGATCGCGGCGCTAGGGCTCGGCATGGCGCAGGGGGCTTACGAATCCGCGGTACGCTATGCAAAGCAGCGGCGGCAATTCGGCAAGCCTATCTCCGAATTTCAGGCGATCCAGTTCAAGCTCGCCGACATGGCGATGCAAATCGAAGCCGCGCGGCTCTTGACCTACCGAGCCGCATGGCTGGCCGATCATGCAATCGCGTCGGGGAATTTCGATGCTCGGTTCACGCGCGAATCGAGCATGGCGAAACTCTACGCGGGCGAAGTGGCCGTGCGCGTGGCGAACGAAGCAGTCCAAATTCACGGCGGCTACGGCTTCATCAAGGACTATCCGGCCGAAAAATATTACCGGGATGTCAAGCTCTGCACGATCGGCGAAGGAACAAGCGAGATTCAGCGCCTCGTGATTGCACGCCAAATTCTCGGAAAATAAAGGCTCGGCCGCGTGACTTTCTCGCGATGACAACTTCCATTGAAAAGTGGGCGCAGCAGATTCTCGCGGGTGACGTTCGCGCGATTGCCCGGGCCGTTTCCGCCATCGAAAACCGAACACGCGAAGCCGAAGAACTTCTCCGCACACTTTTCCCGCACACAGGAAGCGCGTTTCGCATCGGAATCACAGGCGCGCCGGGAACCGGCAAGAGCACCCTGGTGGACCGCCTCGCGGCCCATTATCGTAGCGAGCAAAAAACCGTCGGGATTATCGCCGTAGACCCCTCGAGCCCCTTCACTGGCGGTGCGATTCTTGGCGACCGAATTCGCATGCAAGGGCTCGCCACTGATTCGGGAATCTTCATCCGGTCGATGGCGACGCGCGGCTACCTGGGGGGCCTCGCGCAATCCACGGGCGACGCTTCACTCCTACTCGATGCCGCGGGGAAGGAGATCATTCTTGTTGAGACGGTCGGCGTGGGCCAGGGCGAAGTCGAAATCGTCCGCCTCGCCGATTGCACGCTAGTGGTCCTCGTGCCCGGCATGGGCGACGACGTGCAAAACCTCAAGGCTGGGCTGATGGAAATCGGCGACATCTTCGTGCTCAACAAATCCGATCGTGAAGGTGCCGATCGTTTCGAGCAGCAGCTCCGCGCGATTCTGCAGCTTGCCCCGGCGCGTGATGGCTGGAAACCTCCCGTCGTTCGCACAACCGCCGTGGAAAACAAGGGCATCGATGAATTGGCTCGCCAGATTTCTCTCTTTCAAGCGCACTTCGACCAAGCCAGTCCGCGCTCTGCGCGCGAACTCGCCTACTGGAAGGAATGGCTCCTGCGCCTTCTCCATACGCGCCTGGTGGAGCTAGTCGTGGGCAACCTCATGAGCAACGCGCAATTCGAGGCACTGGCTGCCGAGGTCGCTGCGCGAAAGAAGGACCCCTACGCCGCCGTCAACGAAATCCTCTCCCACGCCAGCCTTCGAGAGCGAGATTAACCCGCGAGTGGTTTGCCCGCGTTCGCGGGTGCGGGTATAATTTTCGTTTACCCACGTGACGACAGAACCCACTGAGAAGCTTGCGTCCTCAAACGAGGATGTCCCGGCGGCTGCAACCGGCGCGCCGGGAGACGCCGAGGAGATTCGCGTTCGTGGAGCGCGCGTCCACAACCTCAAGAACATCGACTTCACGATTCCGCACAATGCGATCACCGTCGTGACGGGCGTTTCCGGCTCGGGCAAATCGAGCCTGGCATTCGACACCCTTTATGCCGAAGGCCAGCGCCGCTATATCGAATCGCTTTCGGCGTACGCGCGGCAATTCCTCGAACGAATCGAAAAGCCGGACGTGGACGAAATCACGGGTATTGCCCCGGCCATCTCGATTCGCCAGAAGAACTCGACGCGCAACCCGCGCTCGACAGTCGCCACTGCCACCGAGATTTACGACTATTTGCGCCTGCTCTACGCTCGCGTGGGCCACACGTTCTGCCTGCGTTGCGGCGAGGAAGTGCGCAAGGATTCGCTCGACGAAATCGCAGAGCGCGTACTGGCGCTCCCGGCAGGACGGCGATTCTACGTGATGTACGAGTTGAAGCTTGAACCCAATCAGGTCGCGAGCGCGCCTCACGCGCCACGGACCCGGAAAGCAACGCGTCCCGGTGCCGAGACTATTCGCCAAACGCTCACGAGTCTCAGAAAGCGCGGCTTCAACCGGCTTTGCCAATCGGGCCACGTGTTCGAGTTTTCAAGCCCGGAAGAATTGCTCGACATCGATTTCGCCAAGCCCGTTTACGTCCTCGTGGACCGGCTCGCGCTTTCCCCAGAGATTCGCTCGCGGCTGATGGACTCGATCGAAATCTGTTACCGCGAAGGCCAAGGAGAGGCAATTCTCGAGTTTGTTCCCGATCTCCCTCCCAGTGGCGCGCCCAATGCGACGGGCATCGTTCCGGAGCGGTTGGTATTCAACGAAAGGTTTGATTGCAAGAAGTGCGGCGCGTCGTACCAGGAGCCCGAACCGCGGCTATTTTCATTCAACAATCCATATGGCGCATGCCCGCGATGCCAAGGCTTCGGCAATACGATCGACTTCGATCCCGACCGCGTGGTGCCGGATAAAGGCAAAACACTCGCGGACGGAGCGGTCGAGCCCTGGACCAAGCCGCGATACAAGCCGGCCGCGGTCGAGATGCGCCGCTACGCGCGAGCGAAGGGTATCCCCGTGGACGTGCCGTTCCGCGAGTTGACGCAAGCGCAGCGCGACATGATTTTCGACGGCGATCCGAAAGAGGATTACCAGGGCGTGAAAGGGTTTTTCGCTTGGCTTGAACGCAAGAAATACAAATTGCACGTGCGCGTTTTTCTGAGCCGGTATCGAGGCTATGCGATTTGTCCCGAATGCCACGGCACTCGTCTGCGCCCCGAGGCCCGCGCCGTGAAAATTGCCGATCGCCCGATCACCGAAGTCTGCCACATGACCGTGAAGGAAGCGCGCCCATTCTTCGAAGGCCTGAAGCTCAGCCCTTCCGAAGCGGAAATCGCCGAGAAAGTTTTCGAGGAGATTCAACAGCGGCTGCGCTTTCTCGACGAGGTGGGTCTCGACTACGTGACTCTTGACCGGCTAACTTCGACGCTTTCGGGCGGCGAGGCGCAGCGCATCCAGCTCGCCACATCGCTCGGCTCGCACCTCGTGGGCGCGCTGTACGTACTCGATGAACCTTCCATCGGCCTTCATCCCCGCGACACAAACCGGCTGATCGAAATCCTGAAGGGTTTGCGCGACTTGGGCAACACACTTCTTGTTGTCGAGCACGATCCTGAAACGATTCTTGCCGCGGACAATATTCTCGACCTTGGCCCCGGCGCGGGCGAGCATGGAGGGCAATTGATGTTCGCGGGAACGCGCCAGGCTCTCATAGCCGACGCGCATTCGCTCACGGGACGTTATCTTCGCGGCGAACTCAAGATACCGGTTCCGTCGCGCCGCCGCAAACCACAAGGGAAATTCCTGAAGATTTCCGGCGCGCGCAGCCACAACATCAACGGATTGGACGTAATGATTCCCATGGGCGTGCTTGTTGCAATCACGGGAGTTTCGGGGTCAGGAAAGTCCACTCTCGTTTACGACGTGCTTTTCAAAGCGCTCCAGGCAAAACGCACGGGCGGAAACTGGCACGAATATTGCAGTCGGATTGACGGAGATTCGGCGCTGACTGCAATCGAGATGGTGGACCAATCGCCCATCGGACGCACTCCTCGCTCGAATCCATCCACCTACATGAAAGCCTTCGATCCGATACGGGAGGCTTTTGCAGCGACTCCCGAAGCCAGGAAACGAGGTCTCGCGCCCGGACATTTCTCGTTCAACATCCCGGGCGGACGGTGCGAGGCGTGCCAGGGTGACGGCACAGTCACAGTGGAAATGCGTTTCCTTGCGGACGTCGAACTTGTGTGCGAAGAATGCCGTGGGACGCGGTACAAGAGCAGCGTGCTCGAAGTCCGCTACAGGGAGAAGAACATCCACGAAGTGCTCCAGATGACCGTGCGGGAGGCGCTGGCGTTTTTTGCGCAAGCCCCAAAGGTAACTTCGCGGCTGCGCGTCCTTGATGAGGTGGGCCTTGGTTACCTGCGGCTCGGACAATCCGGGACGACTCTCTCCGGAGGCGAAGCGCAACGCCTGAAGCTGGCCGCGCATCTTACACGGGAGCAAAACGAAGGAATCCTGTATATTTTCGACGAGCCGACCACGGGGCTCCACTTCGACGATATACAGAAGCTCCTGACTGCGTTCCGCAAACTGATCGAAGGCGGCGCATCGGTGCTCATCATCGAGCACAACCTGGACGTGATCAAATCCGCCGACTGGGTGATCGACCTTGGTCCGGAAGGTGGCGACGCGGGTGGGCGCGTGGTTGCCGCAGGCACTCCCGAACAGGTGGCGCGCAACCCGCAATCTCACACGGGGAAATACCTCGCGCGGGTGCTGAATCTTCGTGACGCGGCCAACCACGGAAACCAAGCTTCGGCAGGATGATCGGGTGGGCTTGAAGGCACCCAATACTTCCATGAATTGTTTCGTGAGCAGCGAAATGAAACCTTGTTCAGAACCCTTTATCTTCTGCGTTCTGTGTTTCCTTCTAAGTTTTTCAAGCGCCACACACGCGCAAGTTGTCAGCGTCTCCCGAACGCATATCGTGCAGGACCCGGCCGCGGCCGAACTGCAGAAACTCCTAACCGACGCGCAGGCCGCAGCCGACCGCCAGGATTTTCACACGGCCGCCCAGAACTACCAGAGTTATCTCGCGAAGAAGCCTGACGACGCGATCGTACACTTCAATCTTGGCTATGTTTACACTGCGATGCAGCAGCCGTCGAATGCGAAAGCGGAATATGAAAAGGCAATTTCGCTTGATCCCAAAATGGCACCGGCTTATTTGAATCTCGGACTCACGCTGCTGGAAACAGATCCCCCCGGGGCCGTTGCGCCGCTGCAAAAGGCAGTCACACTGACCCCCGACGAAGCGCGGCCGAAGTTTATATTGGGCCTGGCACTCGAGCGCTCCGGTAAATTGCCAGAGGCGATCGAACAATACGAAGCTGCGGAAAAACTCGATGCCAAGGATTTCAGCGTTCATCTCAGGCTTGGCGACGCACTGCTGAGGTCTGCGCGGTCCGCCGACGCTGAACCCGAATTTCGCGCAGGAATCGCGTTGCAGCCGGATTCTTCGGCGGCACACCTTGGACTCGTCCAAAGTCTCCTGGCACAGAAGAAATTCGAAAGCGCCGCGTCGGAACTCGATGGATATCTGAAAACCCAGCCCAAGGACATCGACGCCCGAATAGAGCGTGCCTCCATACTTGCCGACCTCGGGAAGGACGACGAAGCTCTGGAAGCGCTCGACCAGGCCGCGACCATGAGGCCGGAGAATATGGCCGCGCTCAAATTACGCGCGCAAGTGCTTCTCGACAAGAAGCGATTTGCGGATGCCGTGGACGTCCTGCAAAAAGCGGCAGCACTGGCTCCCAAAGACCCGGGAGTTCTCGCTAGCCTCGGCCATGCTTATCTCGAAAGAAAAGATTATCCCCACGCCGTCGAAGAATTGATCGCTGCGTTCAGACTGAACCCCGCATCGAATGATGTCCTGATCGATCTTGTCGACGCGCAATACCTCAGCAAGAATTATCCTGCTGCGCTTCAAGGTCTGGATGCGCTGTCGCAGCGAGAAACTCTTCCGGCGGGGAGCTGGTTCATTCGCGCGACATGTTACGATAGACTTGGACAAATAGCGCTGGCGCTCGAGGCCTATCAAAAGTTTCTCCAGTTGAACAACGGCCAGCAAAACGACATGTATTTTGAGGCCTCGGCCCGTGCGCGAACCTTGATTCGCGAACTGCAAAAGAGGTAGGGCCTTGTCCCTAACGCTTCGCATGATGGGAGTTATTTTGATCGTTGTCTTGTCCGCAGCCTGCGTCTTCGCGCAGGACAAGATCGCGGATCTTCGGTCACGTTTTGTTCGCGAACCCGATCCGATTCACAAAGCCATATCGCTTGTGCCCCTTGGGGATGCGGAGTTTCTGGAAATCCAGAAGGAATTTGAGGCAGGAGAGCTCCCCGAAGCGCTCGCAGTTTTGCGACAGTACCGCGACGAAGCGCGGTCCTGCAAAGACAGTTTGGATGCGATGGGAATCGACGCCGAACGCCACCCCGCGGGATTCAAGCAATTGCAAATCTCGCTGCGCGAATCGCTCCGGCGCCTCGATGGTCTTCTTGTGAGTATCCCTCGCGACCAACAGGAGCCATTCCTCGAAGTGCGCAAGGAGATCGACCAAATCAACCGCCACTTGATTCGCGAGCTTTTCCCGCGCCAACCGGACACCGAGACCGAGCCGGCCAAAAAGAAAGGTTAGGGCGCCGTGATGCGACACTACATCCTAATACCCGCAATCATTGCGTCCTTCTTGATTTCTGCAAGCGGCGCAGCGCGCGCTTCGGGCTCTCCTCAAGTCAAAAAAGACTATCTTTCTGATTCCGAAGCGGACCAAATCCGTGAAGCGGCGACGCCCTCTGAACGCATCAAGCTTTACGTTTCTTTCGCGGAAGACCGGTTGACAAAATTCCAATACGAACTCGCTCGGCCGGTTCCGGAGCGGCGTCGTGATGAAATCCTGAACAGCTTGATGAATGCTTATTCGGGATGTTTCGACGACGCAGCCGATCAAATCGCCGTAGCGCAGGAAAAGCAAGCGGATATTCGGGTGTCGTTGAAGCTGATGATAAGCAAGGGCAAAGAGTTTCTCCTAATCCTTCAAAAACTCGAGAAGGATGGGCCTGAACTCGATACATACAAGGATACCCTGGACGACGCCGTCGAGGGCACACAAGACGCGATTGCGGACGCTGAAAGAGCCCTAAAAGAGATGGCGCCTCCTCCGATTCGAAGAAAACAGTGATGAAGCAGACAAAACATCGCTCACGTTCCGTGCCGAGTGGCGAGCGGCTGTTCCAGCGGATCTATACGCGGCTCGGCTGCAAAGGACGCCCACCGCATTTCGTGGTCGAGTACCATCCGTATGCCGACTTGACGCACACGATCCGCTTGCGCGAAGACACGGCAATTGTCCGCGTTTCCGACGTGCTGCGACACGCGCCCCGGGCGGTCGTCGAGGCAGCGGCGGCTATTTTGCTCGGACGGCTCTATCGCCGGCGGCCTCCGAAAGACTTGCTCGAGTTGTACCGAGAGTTCTCCTACGCGCAATCGACGCGCCGGAGGCTTCTGCTTGTGCGCAAGCGCCGCGCACGCCGCACCGAACACCGGCCCGCGGGAAACTTCCACAATCTCGAGCCGCTTTTCGACCGCTTGAACCGCAAGTATTTCCGGAGTTCCCTTCCTCGCCCGTGCCTGGGCTGGAGCACGCGCGCGTGGCGAACGCAGCTTGGATGTTTCGATCCGGCGCTCCAACAAATCGTCATCAACCGAAGACTCGACCGTCAGAGCGTTCCTGAGTATGTGGTGGGGTACGTGCTTTACCATGAGATGCTTCACTTGAAGCATCCTATGCGATTTGCGCGCTGCCGGCGGGAATCCCATTCCCAGCAATTTCGTAAGGAGGAAAAGCGGTACGCCGATTACAGACGCGCCATCAAATTCCTGGAATTCCTTCCTACCACCTGATTCAACCTTTGTGCGATTCCACTAACTACTTCTTGGAAAGGCTGTCGATTTTCTTTTGGATTTTTTTCGCGTCGGGTGCATCAGGGAATACGGCTAGATATTCCTTGTAATACTTCAGAGCCATCGGCGTGTCGCCTTTCTTCTCATACGCCTTTGCAAGAAGAAGCCGTGGCTTGGCGAATTTCGTATTCATGCGGATCGCGTTCTCGAAGCGGCCGATTGCCGCGTCTAGATCGCCTTTGTGCATGTAGTACGTGCCAACTTCCACGTCCTGTTGCGCATGAAAGGGATCGTAGGTTGGCGCATCCTGCTGCGGAGTCTGTGTGGACGAAGCAGCCTGCTGCGAAGACTTGTCCTCTTGACCTTGCGAGGCGGGTTGCTTCTCTTGGGCGGACCGAGTTGCCCCCGTCAAGAGCAGCAAAAAAAGACCGAGCACGATCGAGATGCGGCGCATCATGGTTCCTAGATACTCTATGATTGCGTTTGTTATCATAAAAGTTGCTTCGTGGTCGTAAGACGTTTCCAAGGTTCGGCCAGGAGCATATTGTAGCGCGCCTCGATGGAACTCAGCGAAAAAGCCGCCAATCTACCAACACAACCCGGCGTGTATCTATTCCAAGACGCGGCCGGGAGGATTGTGTATGTCGGCAAGGCGCGATCGTTGCGAAGCCGCGTCAAGTCGTACTTCCTAGAATCGCGATGGCTGGATGCGAAGACGGGCTCGCTCGTCCGCGAGATTGCCGACGTCGATTACATCGTGGTGGACAACGAGAAAGAGGCGCTAGCGCTCGAAAACAATCTCATAAAGCAGCACAAGCCAAAGTTCAACGTGCTGCTGCGAGACGACAAAACGTATCCATACATCCGTTTCACAGCCTTTGAGAAATATCCGCGGGTCTACGTCACCCGCCGCCTCCGGAAGGACGGTTCCGTCTATTTCGGCCCGTACTTTCCCGCGAGTCTCGCGTACCGCCTGGTCCATCTCATCCACAAACATTTTCTCGTGCCGTCGTGCACCGTGGATTTGACGCGCCGGCATCCTCGCCCTTGCCTGCAATACTATATTCATCGCTGTCTTGGCCCTTGCGTTGAAGGTCTTGTAACGGACCCACGCTATTCGGAAGCCGCGCGCGATGTCCGTCTGTTCCTCGAAGGGCGAAGAAGCGATCTATCACGCAGCATCGAAGAGCGCATGCAGCGCGCGTCGGACGAGCAACGCTACGAAGAAGCCGGCGGCTATCGGGACCTGTTGCGCACACTCGAGGAAATGGACGAACGGCAAAAGATCGCCGCGGCTTCCGGCGACGATACGGACGTGCTCGCATGGTATGACGAGCCGCCACAGGTGGCCGTGAATCTGTTTCATTTGCGCGGCGGGCGAATGGTGGATCGCCGTGATTTCTACTGGGAGGACATCGAGGAATTCGATCCTGCCGAGTTCCTTCCTTCGCTCCTCAAGCAGCTTTACCTCGATGCGGCTTACCTCCCGCGTTTCATCCATGTTCCCCTGGATTTCGACGAACGCGAATTGCTCGAGAATGTGCTCACCGAAACAGCGGGCCATCGCGTCGAGATCATGAACCCTCAGCGCGGTCAGAAGCATGCCTTCATGGAGTTGGTGGAAAAAAACGCGAAGCAATCCTTCGTTCAGCGTTTCCGAGTGTTGCGGCCCAGTTCCAAGGCAATTGCGGAGGCGCTCGAAGCCGCCCTGGGGCTGCCGGAGCCTCCCAAGCGCATCGAGTGTTTCGACATTTCGCACATTCAGGGCTCCGACACGGTTGCTTCCATGGTCGTGTGGGAAGACGGGCGCATGAAGAAATCCGGCTACCGCAAATTTATCGTTCGCGGCGAAGCCATGGTCAACTCCAGCGAGAAATCCAGTGGAATTTTGAGAGACGACTTTGCCAGCATGCGCGAGGCTGTTGAACGTCGCTACCGTCGCTTGCAAAAGGAAGCCTCGCCGCTCCCAAGCCTGATCCTGATTGACGGAGGAATCGGACAACTGCACGCGGCGGCTCAAGCCCTTGAAAGACTCGAGATCATTAATCAGACGGTCGCCAGCATCGCCAAAAAGGAAGAGATTCTCTACGTCCTTGGCCGGGAGGACGAGCCCATCGTGCTCGAACGCCATTCGCCCGTCCTTCATCTCATCCAGCAAATCCGGGATGAGACCCATCGTTTCGCCGTCACATTCCATCGGCAGCGCCGTTCGAGCCGGCGTCTGCGCACTTCCTTGACGGAAATCCCAGGCATCGGGGAGCGGACGGCGCAAAAGCTGCTTCGAAAATTCGGAAGCGTCGCGCGCCTGCGCCAAATGAGCGTGGACGATCTTGCCACCGAACTCCCACGCGCTCAGGCCAAGCGCGTGTTCGACGGTCTGCGCAGCGCCCAACCCGACTAAGCGATTAACCCTCGGTTAAAATACAGCGACTCCTCGCCGCTGTGCTTGCCAGTACTGGGAAGCCTATGCTAGTGTGGTTTGTGGAGGTGCTAAATGAGCGAAAACGTAGGCTCTAAGGTGAGCTTCTTCCTTGTTGGATTGGGAATTGGAGCTTTAGTTGGAATCCTGTTTGCCCCCAAGTCTGGCGAGGAAACGCGCGATTACCTTTCCTCGAAAGCCGAAGAAGGCCGCGACTATGCGCAGAAGAAAGCCCGTGAACTGCGCGAACGCGCCGAGGATTTGATCGAACGGAGCAAGGAGATTCTGTCCAAGCAGAAGGACGCCATTTCCTCCGCCGTGGAAGCGGGCAAGGAAACCTATCGCAAGGAATCGAAGATTTCGTAACCCATTGAGGAAATCCCGATGTCAGGCTGGTTAGAAGCATTCATCGTGATCGCAGCGGTCGCCATCGTAATTCAGATGGCGATTCTGCTGGCGATGTTTCTCCAAATGCGCTCGGCGATCCAGCAATTCGGGCAGATCGCCGAGAGATTGCACGCTCGCGTCGATCCCCTCCTCGTGCGCATCAACAACATCGTCGAGGATTCCGAGGACCGCATTGCCAGCGTGATGAGCGACACCGCTGAAATTGCGCGCATTGCCCGAGGGTCCGCGCAGAGGGCAGACCGCGTATTCAGCGAAACTGTCGAGCGGCTGCATCTCCAGGTGATACATGCGGACCAGATCCTCACTGGTGTGCTCGCATTGGTTGAAGAGGCCGGCTCCAAGTTCCGAACAACACTGTGGGAGCCCTTTCAAAAGGCTTCCGCGATACTGAAGGGACTCAAGGTAGGTCTCGACATGATTCGCGGCAACCGCAGCCGGCGTCCTGAGGCGGATTCCTCTCGCCAGGACGAAGAACTCTTCATCTAGTTTTGCAAGTAGACCTGGAAACTCCTCGCTACTACGTTGTCTGAAGTGTTGTAAGATTTGACCGATGAGGCGTGTCTCGCTTGCGGCGCGCAGCGTCGCATTATTTGTGTCCCTTGTTTCTCTGGGCTTGCCGGCAGCGGGCCAGGCAACACGCATTATTTCAACTGCCCAGGCGGCATTCCTCCAGCGGTTAGTTGCCGCGGCTATCGAGCGGACCCACCACACAATCCGCTATGATCCTTCTTACGTACGTATCCCTTACCCAGGCGGGGATGTTCCCAGCGACACGGGCGTATGTTCCGATGAGGTGATTCGTTCATACAGGGCCGTCGGCGTCGATCTGCAGAAGGAAGTCCACGAGGATATGGTGCGGAACTTCAGTGCCTATCCGCGTAAGTGGCGGTGGCTTCAATTCCGGCCCGATCCCAACATCGATCACCGGCGTGTCCCGAACTTGATGATCTTCTTCAGCCGCAAAGGTGAAACGTTGCCCTTGTCTGACCGTGCGGAGGACTACTTGCCGGGCGACATTGTGACGTGGGACTTGGGAGGCGGCGTGCCGCATATCGGCATCGTCGTGGACCAAAAATCGCCGCGAAGCTCGCGTTACTTGGTTGTCCACAACATCGGACGAGGCCCGAAAATGGAGGACGTTCTCTTCGATTGGAAGATTACGGGGCACTACAGGTATTTCGGCCCAGCCAATTTGTAGCTCAGCTACCGTCTCCGCGAAAACATGCCTTGTGATCACCGGATCCATCCGCCACCGAGGACGTGCTCGTCCGAGTAGAAAACTGCGGCCTGGCCGGGCGTGATGGCCCGCTGCGGCTCGCGGAAGCAGACGCGCGCGGTGGTTGCATCCAGCGGCGTGACTTCCGCATCGGCAAGTTCGTGCCGGTTTCTGATGCGCACCGCTGCTTTCATTGGATCATCGGGCGCGGCAAACGAAATCCAATTCACGTCTCGAACCTCGCAGGTTGTCCCGCGCAAATCCGCGTCTTCGCCGACAACCAAGCGATTCTTTGCGCGGTCAAGAGCAACCACATAGACCGGGTTCCCGCCGGAAAGTCCGATGCGCCTCCGCTGCCCGACCGTGTAATTGTGCAGGCCACTGTGCCGCCCAATGACATCCCCGGAGAGCGTGACGATATTCCCGGCCTCACCGCGAAGCGCGCCTCCCTGCTCTTCCATGTAACTTTCTATGAAGCGCGCGTAGTTCCCCGAGGGAACGAAACAGATTTCCTGGCTTTCAGGTTTGTCCGCCACAGGGACGGCAAGTTTCCGAGCGATTTTCCGCACTTCCTGTTTGGTCATCTCCCCGAGAGGAAACTCGGTCCGCGCCAGTTGCTCCTGAGTCAGGCCAAAGAGGAAATATGATTGGTCCTTGCTCCGGTCCACGGCGCGAAGCAATTCGTAGCGGCCTTTCTCCGGATTGTGGCGCACGCGAGCATAGTGCCCTGTCGCGATTCGATCCGCGCCGATTTGGCGAGCGGTCACGAGAAGCTGCGCAAACTTCACATCATTATTGCATCGCGTGCACGGGATGGGCGTGCGCCCCTCGAGGTAATCGTTGACAAATGGCCGAACGACCGTTTGCTCGAATTCGCGTTCGAAGTTCACAACGTAAAACGGCACGCCCAGATGCTCTGCCACGCGCCGCGCGTCGTACACGTCATCCAGCGAGCAGCATCGATGCTGAGCCGGGCCATCTCCGAGGAGTTGCGGCAAACGTCGCTGGTTCCAGAGCTGCATCGTCAACCCAATAATCTTCTGCCCGCGCTCGTGCAAGATCGCTGCTGCGGTCGAACTATCCACGCCCCCGCTCATGGCGACGGCAACCGTCTCTTCGGAAGCCGTTGCAGCAGCACACGCGTTTTCGGATTGTGGCATCGATTGCATCGAAGGGCTCAACGTTGCTGCGCGCCTGAAGCAGTTGCCGTGGAGAGAGGTGAAAGCGCGCGCAGGCGCTCGACAACTGCGGGAATGATTCCAATTGCGTAGTCGATTTCCTCAGCGGTTGTTGGACGGCCAAGGCTGAATCGCAAAGTCGAGCGCGCATCTTCCGGCGAAAGTCCAATCGCGGTGAGCACGTGCGACGGCTCGATAGCGCCCGAAGCGCACGCCGCCCCTGTCGAGCACGCCACTCCTTGAAGATCGAGTGCGATCAGTAACGACTCTCCGCTCGCCCCTGGAAATGTCACATTTGTAGTATTCGGTGTCCGATGCACGCGATTGCCATTCACGCGGATTCCGGGAGCAGAGTTGAGCAACGCCGCTTCGAGCCGGTCACGCAACGCGGAAATGCGTTTCGAATCTTCCGCTAGGCGCTCACGCGCCAGTTCTGCGGCTCTGCCAAGTCCCACGATCCCCGGAACGTTTTCAGTGCCAGGTCTGCGGTCGCGCTCGTGATGCCCACCGTGGAATTGTGGCTCGATGGGCGTTCCCGAGCGAACGTAAAGTGCGCCAATTCCCTTCGGCCCGTAGATTTTGTGCGCGGAAATCGAGAGCAGATCGACGCCAAGGGGGTTCACGTCAATTGGCAGCTTCCCTGCCGATTGCACCGCGTCGCAATGAAAATAAACTTCAGCTTCGGCGGCGATTCGCCCGATTTCCTCGATTGGCTGAACCGTGCCCAGCTCGTTGTTTGCGTACATCGCGCTGATGAGGATTGTCTCTGGACGAACGGCTCGCCGAATATCCTCGGGATCGACAATTCCATCGCGGCCCGCGCGAATGTACGTGACCTCAACGCCACGCTTTTCGAGCGACTGACATGCGTTCAGAACGGCATGGTGCTCGATGGCGGTTGCGATTACGTGTTTGCGCGGCTTGGTGGAAGCCGCGACAATCCCGAAGAGCGCCAGGTTGTCGGACTCGGTTCCTCCGCTGGTAAACACAATCTCCGCTGGTTTGGCTCCCAGCAACGCAGCCACGGATTCGCGCGCATGATCCACCGCTCCGCGCGCGCGTTGTCCCGCTGAATGGACCGAGCCCGCGTTGCCGAAATCTTCGCGCAAGTATGGCAACATCGCATCGAGGACAGTCGAGTCCACCGGAGTCGTCGCGTTGTAATCCAGATATGCGTGCATGTAGCAGTCTGTGTCTATCCAGAATAGCGGTACCCGCCTGGACCGGTCAAGAACCGAAGGATTTGAGGGAGGTGGCTGCCGATTAATGCATCACACGGTCGCCTTGTGACTGTCCCGCCAACCAATGGGTCCGCTGGCCCAATACTTCCAGCCCTGTGCGTCATTAACGGCTAGCGCGGCCGTCTTTGAGTCAAGCGACGAGCCCAGGTATTCTTTCCGCTCTGATTGTTGACTAAACCCAGATGGATATTTCTGAGGGACGATGTCGAAACGCGTTTCCTTGCCATCCTCTTGTAGGATATACATGTGGTTTTTCTCAAGACGGTATTGCACCGTTTGCTGCGATTTCAGCTCCATTGTTTCTTTATGCCGCGTTATTTTATATACCTTTTTTTCCACACCCCGAATGTTTATTCGAATGTCTATTGTTGACTGCCTTTTGGGCGCATTGCCCCAACTTCAAAGACTTTTCCTGTCAGATAAGATTGGGCAAATGTAGCCGACGAAAGGACTATGAACACCAGCAAATAAACGCTCGCGACCACTGAAGCACGGACCACAAACTGTTCGGCCTCCCCCCGCAGGGTATCACTTTCCCTCTGAGTGGTTAATAGAGGTCTGAAGCCTGCACGCATCCGTTGGTACCATCGTTATCTCGATGGTGCAATCGCCACCGGAGCGAGCGGAAGCTGAGGCGATGGCAGAGTTCGGAACAAATCTCACGCCAGAGTCGTATACTCACGCAGGAGGGGTGTGAGATGGCACACAGCGAAAACCTTCGGCGCGGTTCAATCGGCGGAGCGGTCGTCGTAATCGCCATTGGCGTTCTATTTCTGATCTTCAATTTGCGGCCCGACTTCAATCCCTGGCCCATTATCGCGCGCTATTGGCCTCTCATTTTGATTTTTGCCGGCTTGGGCATGGTTTGGGACAGCTATATGAACAGAAGGAATCCTGACCATGCGGGAACAAGATGGATATCGGGTGCGGCGATTGCGCTGCTGGTTCTGGCAGTGTTGTTTGGCTTTTCATCGTGGCATGGCCGGAGACACTTTGCGGACTTTCGGCACGACACAAGATCGATCGAGCGGCAGCGCGCAAACTCTCTCAGCGCCAACATCGAAATCCCTGCCGGTCAACTGACGCTGACCGGAGCGCCGGTTTCCCTGGTTGACGCAGACTTCGACTACAACGAATCGGAAGGCAAGCCGCAGGTGCAGTATTCGGTTGACGGCGATCGAGGGCAACTCGACATAACCCAAGCGCGCGGCAGCGGCGTCCACATGGGAAACGCGCGCAACGATTGGAACCTTCGCATGGCGAACGACATTCCCGTCGAGCTCAGCGTCAACATGGGCGCCGGTCACGACGACCTGCGGCTTCGCGACGTGAATGTGACACGCCTTGAAGTCAACATGGGCGCTGGCGAACTCGATTTGGACCTTACTGGCCCGCGGAAGACCGATCTGGACGCAACGATTAAGGGCGGCGTCGGCTCCGCGACGGTTTGTCTCCCGAAAGACGTCGGCGTGGAGGTCCACGCGTCAGGCGGGATTGGCTCAATCAGCGCGCATGGTCTGAAACGCGACGGCGACGCTTACGTGAACGACGCATTCGGAAAATCCCCCGCGACAATCAAAATGACTATTCGAGGCGGAGTCGGCGAGATCAATCTCTTCAAGGAACCTTAGTAGCCTGTCAAGAAACCCATTTGGAGGGTAACAATGCGTTACAAACTCGCGCGGGTAATCTTGACAGACCCGCGGCCCTCCGCTAGCGTCAAAAGAGCAGGCTCGGTGAATCATTCGCACGCCTCGACCGACTGGAGCAAACTTTGACGCGTCCTATCATCACTCTGACCACCGATTACGGCACAAATGACCATTTTGTCGGCGCCATGAAGGGCGTGATCCTCAGCATCAATCCTGAAGTCAACATTGTGGACATCACGCACGGCATCCTGGCTCACGATATTCTGGATGGCGCTTTGACGATTGGCCAGGCGTTCAAATACTTCCCGCCGCGAACAGTTCACGTTGTGGTTGTCGATCCCGGCGTGGGAACGCCGCGGCGCCCGATCCTCGTTGCGAGCGATCAACACTATTTTGTCGCACCCGATAACGGAGTGCTCTCCTCCATTTATGATCAAACGCAAGCTCTGTACGGCTGGCACATCACTTCCGAACACTATTTCCGCAACCCCGTCAGCAACACGTTTCACGGGCGCGACATCTTCGCGCCGGTTGCCGCATGGCTCACAAAATCTTGGCAAAGCTCCGCTTTCGGAGACCCCGTCACGGACTTCGTGCGTTTCAGCATTCCGAAACCAAAGGTCAACGGAAATTCGCTGAAAGGCATCGTCCTGCGCGTGGATAATTTTGGAAATCTGGTCACAAACGTCAAGGTGGAAGATGCGCCGGTGCTCGTCGCCCCAGAAGGCAAATTCACGATCCGTGTCGGCAACAGCCAGGTGAGCAAGCTCGTCCCGACTTTCGCGCAAGGCGCACCGGGCGAGACGGTGGGGCTGATCGGCTCCAGCGGATTTCTCGAAATTTCGATCAACAAGGGCAATGCAGCGCGAACGCTCGGGGTCACACGTGGCGCCGAAGTTACTATCGAGTTCAACGGAGGCGCGCCTGCGATTCCCGAACCATCCACACTACCGAGCGAGTGAAGTCACGACCAAGTAGGACCGCATTCGCGGGTCCATCCAATCTCGCAGGGCATCCCCAAGAAGATTGAACGCGAGGACGGCGGCCATCACCGCCAGCGCGGGGAAAATCACCATGTGCGGCGCGTCGAACAAGTGACTGCGCGCGTCGTTGAGCATTGCTCCCCAGCTCGGCATCGGCGCAAGAACGCCAAGACCCAGAAAACTGAGCGTCGATTCCGCCAGGATTGCGCCGGCCATGGCGATTGTCGCCTGCACAAGCACAGGCTGAAGGATATTGGGCAGCAAATGGCGGATGATGATGCGCGCGTCCGAGGCTCCCAGCGATCGCGCCGCCAGAACGTACTCCATCTCTTTCGCCTGTAACATCTGCGCTCGCGCTAAGCGCGCGTAGCCCGCCCAGCCTGTGATGATCAAAGCGAAAATCACTTTCCCGATTCCCGGCCCCAGAAACGCCGCGAACGCAATCGCAAGCAAAATCCCGGGAAACGAAAGAAATGCGTTGAGGAGGACGATATTGACAACTCGGTCAAGCCATCCCCCGTAAAAGCCCGCAATCGCGCCAATCGTGAGGCCCACAATCCCCGCGCCGAAAACCACGCAGACGCTGACAAGAAGAGACACTCGCGCGCCAAACAGTACGCGCGAAAAAATGTCTCGCCCAAGCTGGTCCGTGCCCATCCAGTGCGTCGCGTTCGGCCCGGCAAGCCTCGACGGCAAATTCTGCGCCGTCGGATCGAAGCGGGAAATCCACGGCGCCGCCAGCGCGAGAACCACAAGTAGAACGGTCAGCGCAAATCCCCAGCGTCCGGGGCCTGTGTGGCGAAGGAAGTCGCGAAGGCCATTCATTCGAAGCGTACCCTTGGATCTGCGAACGCATAGATCAGATCGGTAAACAAATTCACCACCACGTACGAAATCGCAATGAGAAGTATGCAGCCTTGCAGCAGTGGATAATCGCGGGCCTGAATCGCCTGCACCGCTAGGCGGCCAATTCCCGGCCAGGAAAAAATGGACTCGGTGACAATCGTGCCCGCCAGCAGCGTTCCGAATTGGAGGCCAAGAATCGTGAGAATTGGAATCAGTGCATTGCGAAACGCATGGCGAAACAGCACCGCGGAATTCGAGAGTCCTTTCGCGCGCGCCGTGCGAACGTAATCGCTCGATAGCTCTTCGATAACGGCTGTGCGCACCATCCGCGTCAGGATGGCCGCCAGCGCCGCCCCGAGCGTAATTGCAGGAAGAATCAAATGCGCGATTCCTCCCCTGCCGGAGACAGGCAGCCAGCCAATCATCACGGAGAATACGAGTATCAGCACAGGTCCAAGCGCGAAATTCGGGACGGAGAGGCCCAGCAAAGTGAACAGACCAATAGCGTGGTCCGCCGAGCTGCCGCGTCGCTCGGCGGCAAGCATCCCCGCAGGAATTCCAATTGCCGCGCACACCAGCAGCGCGACAATGGCCAGCTCAAGCGTCGCGGGATAGTGCGAGATCACGACTCGCGCCACAGGCTGCCGAAACCGAAAAGACTCTCCGAGATTTCCTCTCAGGACGCCGGTGAGATAGCGCCCGTACTGCACGGGCAAGGGCTGGTCCAGACCGAGTGTGTGGCGAAGCGAGAGCAAATCCTCGGCGCGCGCTCCTTCCCCAAGCATTTGTTGAACGGGATCGCCCGGCACAATATGCGCGAGCAGGAACACCATCGTCAGGATCAGCCAGAGCGCGGAAAGAGCCAGCAGCAATCGCATTGCGAAGTAGCGCATCATTTATCGCGCCTTGATTTGGCAGAACGCTTTTTTCGAGACGAAAGGACCGCAGCCGGTTTCGCTGCTTCTGAAGGAATCTCTGGCGTGCTCGTCACCGGCGGTGGTGCAGCAGGCGCGGGGCGAAGAGGTTTGATCTTTACGCGCGAGATTCGGCGGCGCTCCATTTCCATTACCGTGAAACGGTAGCCGGAAGCCTCAAATCCTTCGCCGCCTCGCGGAATGAATCCCAGCCGGTTGAGCACGAATCCGCCGACGGTCTCGTAGGCAGGATCGTCCGGCAGGGTGATGTTGTATTGCGTTTCGAGGTCGCGGACTTTAATCGCCGCATCGAAAATCATTCCACCATCGGGCAGCGTAAGCGGTTGCTCGACCACGTCGAATTCATCGTGAATTTCGCCCACCATCTGCTCGAGAATGTCTTCGAGCGTCGCGAGCCCGAGAATACTCCCAAATTCATCCACGACCATCGCGAGTCCCGTGCGACGAGCGCGGAATTCGAGGAGGAGTTCGCTTGCGGGCTTTGATTCCGGAACGATCAAAACTTCGCGCAGCATGGTTTTCAGGGCGAACTCGGAATACGGCAAATGTTCTTCGGCGGCGCGGAGACGCTCGAGGAGGAACCAGATGACGTCTTTGATATGCAAGAAGCCGAGGATGTGATCGAGCGTGCCTTCATAAACCGGGATGCGTGAGCGTTGCGTGGTCGCAAACATCTTCATTGTCTCTTCCAGGCTGGCGGTGGCCGGCAGCGCGTGCACGTCGGGCCGCGGAACCATCACCTCGCGCACTTGCACCTGTCCCAGTTCCATTGCACTTTGTATGAATTTCACCTCCGCCGCGGGAAGCAGCCCGCGATCCTGCGCCTGCTGGATCATCACTTGCAACTCTTCGGTCGATCGAACCAGCGTGTGGCTGTGCGGCGAGACAACGCCGAGCGAACGGACGATCCGTTCCGCCAGCCCGTCGAGCAAGCCAATGGCCCAGCGAAACGTGTTCAAGAACCAGTAAAAGGGCCGGGCCACGAGCAACGCGACGCGCTCGGCTCGCGCGAGGCTCAGACTCTTTGGCACAAGCTCGCCGAGCACTACCTGCAATACCGTGAGCAGCCCGAACGCAAGAATGAGAGCAGTCGTGTGCGCGATTACGGCCGCCCACGGCCGAGGAATTGCTTCCACCAGCGGGCTCAAAATTCCTGCGAGTGTTATTTCCCCGATGTAACCGAGCGAAAGACTCGACAACGTAATGCCCACCTGCACGCCCGAGACGACTCGGCCGATATTCCCAAGTAGAATTTCGACAATCTTGGCGCGCGGATCGCCCTTTTCAACGAGTTGCCGCACGCGCGAGAGCCGAACTGCCACAAGAGAAAACTCCGTGGCCGCAAAGAATGCGTTGATGCCCACAAGCAGCAACACGCCGAAGAGATGGAGCGCGATCATGGCGATACCATCCTCAAGCGTTCCATAAATCGCAAGCGGATATTGCTGTCACTCAAGTTCAAACCCTTAATCTCCGAGATTGACCATTCAGGCTGTCACGATACGGGTGCGAAATTCAAGTGCCTGTTGTCGTAGGGAAGCCCGGCGCCTGCACAAGGCCATTGTTGACGTTCTCCAACGTGCGTTAGAATGCTGCCTCCATCCAGCGCGTGATTCTCGTGATCTGGACTGGTGGCGTCAGGGATTGGACCGCATCCTTCGAGTCCCTAACGGCTGTGAGGAAAAATGAATCCAGCACCGTCCAAACCGGCTGAGCCGCAACGCAAGGGCGACTTTGAGAAGTCGCTGGGGCGGCTCGAAGAAGTGGTGAAGCGGCTCGAGAGCGCGGACCTTTCGCTCGACGAAGCAATGAAGCTGTTCGAGGAAGGCGTGAAGCTCTCGCACGATTGCCAGAAGCAACTGGAAGAAGCGGAAGGCCGCGTCGAAATTCTCCTGAAGAAGGCGGACGGCAAGATTGTCGCGGAGCCGTTTGAAGCGAAAGATGAATCTTCGTAAGGTCTGCCGGACGCGCGACTTGTTGCTCCACATCCCTCATCGGGCCTGGCCAAGCACATGAAACTACCCGACATTTTTGAAGCCGACCACGCCGCAATGGAAACGGCTCTCGATAAGCTCCTTCCATTGGAAGAAACACCGCCGCCTTCGATACATCGCGCCATGCGCTACAGCGTTTTTGCCGGCGGCAAGCGCATACGCCCGATTTTATGCCTGGAAGCGGCGCAAATGTTTACGCAGAGCCTGGAGGGCGCGATCCAGGTGGGATGCGCGCTCGAATTCATTCACACGTACTCGCTGATTCATGACGATCTGCCCGCGCTCGATAATGACGATCTGCGCCGCGGCAAACCGACGTGCCACAAAGCGTTCACGGAAGCTCTTGCCATTCTCGCCGGAGACGCTTTGCTGACCTTGGCGTTCCAGACCCTTGCTGGCGCCCCGATTGAACCGGCAAGGCGTGTTCGGGTGATCGCCGAAATTGGTGCTGCTGCAGGGACCGTGAACGGTATGGTTGGCGGACAGGTTGCCGACGTCGAAGCGGAAGGCAAGGCAGTCAGCGCCGAGACCCTCGAGTATATCCATCGTTCGAAAACGGCCGCATTGATTCGCGGCTCCGTAGTCGCGGGAGCGATTGCAGGCGGAGCGTCCGATCAGGACGTCGAACGGATGCGTCGCTTCGGCGACAACGTCGGCTGGGCTTTTCAAGTGGTGGACGATATTCTGGACGTGGAAGAATCGTCCGCTGCGCTCGGGAAAACCGCCGGTAAAGATCAAGCTCAGCACAAGGCAACCTATCCGGCGCTCTACGGCCTCGAGAAATCGCATCAAATCGCGGCGCAGCTCGAAGCGACGGCCCTGGAGGTACTCACCAGTTACGGCGAGCGTGCAGGAAGGCTACGGCAGCTCGCCCAATTTCTCGTTGCGCGCCGGTCGTAATCAGCGCAGGCTCCGCGAATCCTCGCATGAAATCGAAAACGCCATCGCGTGCCACTGCTTCCGAAGACATCCCAGGAAATCGCCGGGCGGGTAAGACGCGGCTTGATGTCCTCCTAACCGAACGCGGCCTTGCACCATCCCGCGAGCGCGCACAGGCACTGCTGATGGCCGGGCAGGTTCGCGTCAATGGCGTGAAGATGGACAAGCCCGGCAGTCGCGTCGTCACCGACGCGCGCGTCGAAATCACCGGCGAGGCGCTTCGCTACTCGAGTCGCGGCGGACTGAAGCTCGAAGGTGCGCTCGGAGATTTCAGTGTTGTGCCTCAGGGAAAAATCTGTCTCGACATTGGCAGTTCGACCGGAGGTTTCACGGATTGCCTCCTCCAGCATGGAGCAACCAAAGTGTTCGCAGTGGACGTCACCGTGAACCAGCTCGATTGGAAACTGCAGAAGGACCCTCGCGTGGTAATGATCGAGCGAAATGCGCGACATCTGCGCCCTGAAGATGTGCCAGAAGTCGCGGGGCTGGTCACCATGGACTTGTCGTTCATCTCGGTGAGCAAAGTCCTTCCCAGCGTAGTGCCTCTCGCTGTTCCGGGCGCCGATTTTCTCGTTCTGGTCAAGCCCCAGTTTGAACTGGAGAAGCGCGAGGTGGGCAAGGGTGGGATTGTTCGCGATGCGTCGCTCCACACAAAGGCCGTCGATCGAGTTATTGCTGTCGCCGGAGAGGCGGGGCTTGAAATTGTGAACGTGCGGCCCAGCCGCGTGCAAGGCTCCGAGGGAAACCAGGAGTTTTTTCTCCACGCGCGCCGCCGAGGTTAGAGTAAACTTTTGCTGACAAACCGATGATTCACGCCGCCGGCATCATCTCCAAGCCAATCAAAGATAGGGTGTGCTCCGTCGTTCCGCCGCTGGAGGAATGGCTGCGCGCGCGAAACATTGAAGTCTTCACGGACCGTGAAACGCAATCCTGTATCGATCCGCCGGGGCCCTGGGTTGAACGAGAGACGCTGGGCGAGAAGGTTGATCTCCTGATTGTGCTGGGCGGCGACGGTACGCTTCTTTCGGCCGCCCGCGTGTTGCGAGGACACAAGGTGCCGATCCTTGCCGTTAACCTTGGCGGGCTGGGTTTTCTTACCAGCGTGACGCTCGACGAACTTTATCCTGTGCTAGAGCAGATTCTGGTTGGGGAACACCACACCAGCGACCGGATGATGCTGAAGGCGGAAGTGATCCGCAACGGTGAGGTGGCGGAAAGGCAATGGGCGCTGAATGATGCGGTCGCCACAAAATCCGCGCTCGCGCGCATGCTTGCCTTCGATGTGTACGTGGATCAGAACCACGTGGGGCGCTATCGAGCGGATGGCCTGATCGTCGCAACGCCAACCGGCTCGACTGCATACTCTTTGGCAGCGGGCGGGCCCATCATTCATCCTGATATCGACGCGTTTGTCATTACTCCGATCTGTCCGCACATGTTGACGAACCGCCCGCTGGTGGTCCCCGACACGGCGCGAGTAGAAATCGATTTCTCTCCCGCGGAAGATCCGCTCTACATTACGCTCGATGGGCAGGTCGGCTGCGAACTGGGCCCCGCGGATCGTGTGGCGATCACGAAGTCGACAAGCAAGGTGAGATTGGTCCGGCCTCCTCAAAAAACCTATTTCGAGATACTCCGTAACAAATTGCGCTGGGGCGAACGGTGATTTCAGGTTGTTTCTCTTCGCGGGGCTTGCGGAGTTCAGACCTCTCGTCGGGTCGTTATATCACTTTCACAACGATGAGCGTCCGGTCATCAAAGGGATGTCTGCCGCCGGAGAAAGTATCCACTTCCTCGAGCAGACGGTCTGCAAGCGCATCCGCCGACAGTTCCCTTTTCTCATAAATCAGATTTGCAATCCTGCCGGCGCCGTAGAATTCGCCTGTTGGGCTCTGCGTATCCGCGATGCCATCGGAATGGAATACGAGGATGTCCCCGGGGCTCAGAATAAAAGTTTGTTCCTCATAAGTGGTATCTTCAAACATCCCCAATGGAAAACCTGAGAGCCGAAGCTTTTCGCACTGCCCACCATGGAGAAGGAACGGCTGTTCCTGGCCTGCGTTTGCGATGCGCAGCCGGTGGCGGCCCCGATGCCACGTCGCGAAGCAAATCGTCATGAAGCGGCCTTCGATCATTCGCTCGGTCAGGAATCCATTCATGGCGCGAAGCATATTCATCGGACGTGGTTTCTGAGAACCCAAGCTGCGCATCGTCCCGACGGCCACGGCACCGTAGAGCGCCGCCGCGCTTCCCTTGCCGCTGACGTCACCCAATGCCACACCGAGTTCCTGCGGGCCGTAACGAATGAAATCATACAAATCGCCGCTCAACTCGCGCGAAGAGACGACGCGCGCGGCGATATCGAGACCGAATTCTGGACCGGGCATACGCGGCAAGAGAGCGCCTTGAATGCGTCGCGCGGCGCTAAGGTCGCGCTCCACCCTTTCTTTTTCTCTTGCGACCTCCTCGTAAAGATGGGCGTTTTCAATGGAAACCGCGAGGTGAGCCGCGAGAATCGAAAGCGCCTGGACATGGTCCTGCGTGAAGTAATTCAACTGCGGACTCTCGAGATCCATCACGCCCACAACGCGATCCTTGTAAATCATCGGCAGGGCCAATTCCGAACGCGTCTCCGGATTTACCATCGAATACCGCGGGTCGAGCCGCACATCCGGAACGACCACCGGTTCGCGAAGAGAAGCTGCTGCGCCAACGATCCCTTCGTGCGCGGGGGAGGAGAATTTTTCTTGCGTGCGCTGGCCGAATTTTACGGTGACGCCGTGGTGAAATAAATTGTCCGCTTCTTTGTACAAAAGAATGGAGAAAATCTGGTAGTCGATGAGTCGTTTGGTTAGTTCGGCCGCCCGGCGCAGAACTTCTTCAACATGCAGGGTGGAATTGGCCTCCCTGCCGAACTCGTTGAGCAAAAGCAGCGTTTCGGCCTGGCTCCGCGTGTTTTCGAAGAGCCGCGCGTTTTCCACCGCCGTGCCAATGCGGCCCGCCACGAGCATTAATATGTTCTGCTGGTCACGAGTAAAATAATCGGGCAACCGGCTTTCGATGTCCAGCACGCCGACCACGCGCCCGCGGACGATAAGCGGGACCGCAAGTTCCGACCGCACGGCATCGAGCGCATTCAGGTAGCGGCGGTCTTTCTTCACGTCACCCACGCGAATTGGGCGCCCCGTGGCCGCGACGGTACCGATGATGCCGTCGCCTATCGGAACGCGCCAGTGCTCGACAACTTCCGGGCGATGCCCAATCGCAAATCGAAAATGGAGCTGATTGGTCCCCTCTTCCGGCAGCAAGACGGCAAATATCTCGTAGTCGATCAGACGCTTGATCAGTCCAGCCGCGGACTTCAGAACGGCGTCGAGATCAAGGGACGCATTGATTTCGTCGCTGATCTCCGCCAAGACAGAAAGCGTCTCCGCAGGCATATCCAGCTTCGAATTGAGTTCGACCGGATCCATTTGCGACCAATTGATGCGCGATTCAACGAGCAGCGGCCGCGCCTAAGTCCTGCCGCTCACGGAAAGTAACCTTTTATTATAACAGGCGGGGAATGGCGTCTAGCTCCGGAATGAAGAAGAATGTCAATCATGTGGGACATTCAAGAACGGAGGCTTTCACAGTCATTCCGGCGGCAAGCTGAGAATGCAAACGTCCTTCAGATTTCGGTAACGCTCTCCGTAATCGAGCCCATAACCCACAACGAACTCATTGGGAATCGTGAATCCGATGTAATCGGCTTTCACGTCCTTCAAGCGGCGCGACGGCTTATCGAGCAATGCCGCGACGCGCAGGGCCTTCGGCTTGCGCTGGTGAAGAACGCGAAGAAGATAATTCAGAGTGAGTCCGGTATCGAGGATGTCCTCGACAACGATGACGTTGAGTCCGTCGATGCTGCTGTCGAGATCCTTCAGCATGCGCACCTGGCCCGTTGAATCCTTCCCCTTGCCGTAGCTCGACACGGCGATGAAATCGATCGACGTCTCAAGATTGATTTCGCGCACAAGGTCTGAAAGGAAAATACATGCGCCTTTCAGCACGCCGATCAAATGCACGCGTTCACCTTTGAAATCCTTCGTGATCGCACTCGCCACTTCACGGACGCGCTTCTGAATCGCCGCGCGCCGGATCAGCACCTTCAGTTTTGCCTGGCCTCTTGCGGGCATCGGTTCATAACCCTCGGAAGAAGGCGGTACTTTATCCCACGCCAATCCAGTTGACAAGACACCTCGGGAATCCGCTTCATTTGCGATCAGGCGCTGCGGCAAGGACAATTCATAGCTGCCGGAAGGCTGAATGCGTTTCATCTCCATTGCTGTCATCAGCCATTCCTCGTCGCAATCAACATCAACCAGCAGAGCGGAAAGAGGGGGAGTTTCGCGGCCTGCCTTATACCCGCGTAGGTGGCCCGACATTTTTCCGTGATTCATCGGGTATCCTAAAAGGAAGATTAAAGCGGATGGTACCACCGAAGTAGTTCACCTCAGAGTACATTCTCAGCGCAATGGATCGTCCGGATCGAATGACAAATCAAAGTACCCACACTTGCAAGCAAGCGTGGGGCACCCCACGGTGTAAATTTTCGGCCGAACTAAAATGCAGGCAGAGACGAGTTGTGCGCTGTGCGCTCGCTCGCCTGAAAAAACCCAAGAATCTATGGCCCACCGTCACAAACCGAGCCATTTCTGGCGGTGGCGGAGATATACTTGCGCGTTAATCCATTCTCAAGGGGCTCGCAATGAATGACAATCAGACCGTGCGCCCGAGTTGGTGGTATTGCGCTTTCGGCGGCGCGGTGATACTCGCCGGAATCGGTCTTTTTCTCCACACGCTCTTTAATGGAATTCTTCACATCACGGACGACCTGACGCAGATCGTGGTGCCGGGCGCGAAGGATCTCACCCTCAAGCCGAAACTCATGTACACAGTATATTTGGAGGAACACTCCTTCGTGGATGGCCGAATCTATTCGACGACGGAAAGTGTAAGCGGATTGACCTGCGTCGTGACTTCCGAGACGTCGGGGAACAAGATCAAAACTTTCCACCCGAGGGGGAGCATGACCTATGACGTGGGCGGGCGATCGGGGAGATCGGTGCTTGTTTTCGTTACGGAGGAAGCGGGCGTGTACCGCATCGCCTGTGACTACGAGGAGGGCAAGGAAGGTCCCAAAGCCGTGCTAGCAGTAGGTTCCGGCATGACTCAACGCATATTCTCAACGATCATAAAAAGTCTTGCCTCAATGCTCGGAGGAATGACTCTAGGAGCGGCCGTTATCGTGGCTGTTATCGTTCTGAGAGAGCGCGCTAAAAAGCAACTCGCACAGGCCGGTCAAACGCCGCTCTAGTTGGCAGTGAAAATGATCGTCCGAGCGCAGCACGGCCTCAATGCTTGCGTCCTTAACCCGCGTACGTAAGATCCACCCGCCCAGTCCATTCCTACAAGAGTCGGCCAGGGATTGCGTCACTTCGATGGAATCAATTCGGTGGTGCGGCCGCTGTTGGGCGGTGATCCACGACCTTAAAACCTTCGGGAAGATCAAAGAGCTGCGACGCGGGTTCAGAGAGATCCACATTCGTGACCGTGAACGCCTGAGTGCCAAACCGTGGATCAGAACGCTTGGAGAGCAGGTTGATTCCTAGCTGGGAGGCATACCAGTATTCTCTGGAAACGGTAAGTTTTTGGTCGTTCCCGAATACGCCGGGGTTGTAAACAACGCTTTCCCGCGTACCGACGGTATCCACGTTTGCGATCAATTGGTTGCCTAAACTCTCGCGAGTCACATATCCCGCATCATTTGGCAAAGGGCCTGGGGGCGGTCCATCGACTTTAAAGACCGTGGAAGTTGTCGCGGAGTAATTGACCAGCGTACAAATGTGCTGACCGTCAAAAAAACAGTTATAGAGCGTGTGATTATTCGGGTCGGCGATTTGAATCGTGGTCATGCGCGATTTGATCTTGCCATTCTTCGGAACTAGAAACCAACGCTCCTCGTAAATGCGTCCCATGCTGTCGCGTGCGATTCGGCGCTCGTTTACAAGCGTGATGGTGCCGCCGTCCGCGAGAGCCCGGACCCACTCGGTTTGCAGGGTGAGGGTGAAAGGCGCATTTGCCAGGGGAGGTATGACGATGCTTTCGAGGACTTCTCGAGTTCCTCCGTCCTCCACGTGGACTTGCTTCTCAACAGGCGGCGACTGCGTCCGCGCATGCACTGTGAAAGGGATCAAAGCAGCGGAAAGAAAAAAGAGGGTAGCCCCACGCATAATAGCCTCCTGTGTAGTTCACACATTCTGACAAATCACAGGCAGAGAAGGAAGCTGAATCCTCTTGGACATAGGGCTGTGGCTTCGGCTGTGCCCGTGACTCATGGGGTGCTTTGAAACGAAGCAAAGTACGCACACTTGCAAGCAAGTCTGGGGCACACTGCGGTGGGATGTTCCGTGTGCGCCTGAATGCAGTCGGAGGCCATTTGCGCGCTGTGCGCGCGCGGAGGCAACCTCGACCGGAAAATTGACACGAGGCGAAGGGTCGGATATTCTCGAAGATTCGAAATCAACTGAGAAGGAGCACTGAATGGCAGGCGGTACACCCGTAAAACATAAGAAGAAGACGAAGTCCGTACTGAAAAATATCAGCCACGCGCTGCGGCGGCGAGCGATCAATCAAATGAACCGCACGCGCGTCCGCACGGCGATCAGGCGCATGCGAACCGCGCTCACAGCGGGAGATGCCGCCGGCGCCGAAAAAGTCGCGTCCGCCACGTTTTCCGAGCTCGACAAGGCCATTCGCAAACGCACGCTATCCGAGAATACTGCGAACCGGTATAAGTCACGCTTGACGCTTGCATTGAACGCGCTCAAAGCGAAGAAGTAACCAGCGCAAAGAAAAGGCATTGAGAGCTTCTTTAGAGACATCACTTCGAGGCTTCAGGGGCTAAAGCCCATGAAGAGTTCGAGGGGCTTACGGCGGGTTCCGCAGATGCGCCCGGAAAGTAAAAAGCGCGGAAGAATCCCCGCCCTTCCAACTACGAGCCAATAACGAGGGGTCCTGCATGAGCGGGACGCTTTTTTGTCTGACGTGATTAGCTAGGCGAGGAAGTGAGACGCGCGATCAAGAACTCCGTCAGCGCGCGAGGATTCGGAATCCCCGATTTCAACTGGCTATCGGCCTCGGCCAGCGCCACGAGGCCGTCGAGCAGTTGGCTCTTCGGAATTCGATGCGCATTACGAACGGCTGCTTCCGCCGATTCCGGACGCATGCCGAGTTGCCGCGCGGCCTGATAGCCGTTCGTCTGCTTGGGCAAGTCGCTGGCTTCAATCAATTTGCGATACATCCAGGCAAGAACTCCCACAATTCCGATAGGGTCCTCGCCTTCGCGCAAAACGTTGTCGAGAAACGCGAACGCTGCGTTCCGATTGCGCGCGGCAAGAATATCGGCGAGTTGCCACACGGTGTTTTTACGCGCGGCGACCACAAGCTCTTCAACGTCGGCTGTGGTGATGCGACCGCACCCGTGCGCGTAAGCCGCGAGCTTTTCAAGCTCGATACGAATGCGGCCAGGCTCTCGATTCATGATGTCCGCGAGAAGCGACGCTGCGTTCGGGTCGATCTCGGCACCTAAGTCCTTCGCCATTTGCGCCGCGAGCGATGCAGCGGACTCGTCGCCAATCGTCAGCGAAACAATCAGCCCCTTCTCGCTGAGAAGCTTGAAGAACTTCTGGCGACCATCCAACTCCGCCGCCTCTATCAGCAGGACCGTGAATGGCGCGGGTGAATGCAAATATTCGCCCAGCTCATCCAGGATCTTACCTCGCGCCTCATCTCCCAGCTTCTCGATCGATTCGGCACCCTCGACGATGATTACCTGGCGAGGCGAAAGCATCGGCATCGTCCGGGCGCGCTGCAGGATATCGCCCCAGCCGGCCTCGCGAGCGGACAAACGCGCCACCGCCCAGACCCTGGCGCTTTCCGGGACACAGGCTTCCACGATCTTGTTGCGGCACATTTCCCGCAGATAGGGATCGGTCCCGAGGAGGACAATGGCCGCGAGCGAATCGCCGCGCGCGAGTCGTCCGATCAGTTTCTCCGCGTCGATTCCGGGCATCAGAAACTCTCCAGGACGTTCGAGACAAGCTGAGAGGCGAAATCGCGCGACATTCGTTCGAGCGCAGGGTCTTGCTCTTCGAAGAAGGTAGTCACATCCGAGGAGATCTGATACTCATCACGGAAGACCATGTCGTCGTTTTGATAAACGAGTTTTTTCGTTTCATTGTCCAGGAGGCGCACTTTGGTGTGCAGGCTGACGACCATCGTTGTTACCTGCCCGGTGGTCGCGTCGAATAATACGGGATTGGTCTCGATGGAGACTACTTCGCCGGTGAGTACTCCATCGGCGGACGAAGTATCCTGAACGATGCGATACTTGGTCCGCGAGATGAATTCGCGGATCACGGCCTGCGTGAAGCGCTGTTCAATGCGGTACCTGGTCGTATCGTTCTTGAACGCAGGAATAGCGATCGTCGTCCAGCCGGAAGGGAGATGGGAGGCTCGCCCGGCAACGTGATATCCGCATCCCACAGGGGAAACTAGCAATGCGGCGAGGACGACACAAAGCCTGGTGCTATTTCGCAATGAGTTCCTCCGCAATGCGTACGGTGTTTGTCGCCGCAAGACGCAAATTATCGGCTACGCCCCAAAGCCACGCACCAGCCGGGACGCCAGGGTCCAACTCGATGTGCGCAAGTTGAATCTCGCTTTCGCCCGCCACGCTGATATTGCTGGGCGGCGGATCGTCCGAAGCGCCGACTTTCACTCCCAGCCTCGTGAACGACCTTTCGAGTTCCTCGACCTGCGCGGGCGCGGAGAACTCCGCGTACGCAGAGAAAGCATACCCGTAAAACGTAGGCGCTTGCACTAATTGAATCGCAGGGAGCAAGGCGCGAGAGCCAAGAAAGGCAGCGACATCTCGTGAGACCGCACGTCGCAAATCTCCAAGCTGCGCCTTGCTTGTCTCGCCGTACGCAGAGAGGAGATTAAAGGCAACCTGGGCGCCAAACACGGGCTTCGCGATCTCACGGAAAGAGAGAAGTTCCGTCGTCTGGCTCTCGAGTTCCTCGACACCAGCCAGATCGCGTTCGGAGACGGGCGGAAAGAGAGTCAGGGCGATGCGCTGCGGCTGATAGTCTCGCAGAGCGGCCGCAATGGTGCAGGCAATGATTGCCGGAGTTCCCAAGGAAACATATAGCCCCGGATTTGCAGGTCCATCCGCGCCCGATTGGAAAAGAAGAGGGAGCACGCTGGTCAAGGATGGAATCGAAACCGCTCCCTTGCCAGATTGAGCGATCGCTCCCGTGAGGTCTATAACGGTCGCCCCGGCACTCTGTGCCGCGGGCCAATTCATCTCGGCGTCGGCAACGGTGCCCGCGAAGAATGCGAACCGAACGTGCTCGAAACTATCTTCATCGAGTGCGCGAATAAATGTCGGTTCCCCCGCCGCTTCTGTCAGGGTCCCGGCCATCGGGCTCGCATCAAGCAGAATGATCTCACTCGCAGGGAAACGACGGTCTTCGAGGACCTGCTTCAATTCTTTTCCGAGGAGCGAGGAAGCGCCCACGATGGCAACGCGATGAGGTGATTGGAGCCCGGCGGGCATAGCTTAAGCGGGACGCGAAGCCATACGATGGCGAACGACACGGACCAGTTGCATTACGGGACCGAGCAAGGCGTATATGCCTGCGATCCAGATGAGGACGACGTGCGAGAAGAACACAACCGCGCCCACCAGCAGCGCCAGCATTACGACGGCAAGCGAGGGATAACGGCGCGTCCACTGGACATCCTTGAAGCTGTAGTAGCGCATTGTGCTCGACATCAGAACGCCCAGCAGAGCCACCAAAACAAGCCAGAGGAGCGTCACGCGAACGTCTTGGATCGGGGTGCCATGGAAAAAGTACACCGTGGCTGCAATCACTCCCGCGGCCGCAGGAGCAGGCATCCCAACGAAGTAGCGATTCCCACCGGGGGCCATGCCTTGAATGTTGAATCGAGCCAGCCGCCATGTGCAGCAGGCGACAAACAGGAAACCAATGAGCCATCCTAGCTGTGTTAAATGGAACATCTCGGGCGCGCCAGCCGAGGGAATCGCGTGAACTCCCCAAGCATACGCAAGAAAAGCTGGTGCGATTCCAAAACTCACGACGTCGGCCAGCGAGTCGAATTCCCTTCCAAAGGCGCTCTCCGTGCCCATGGCGCGGGCGACGCGTCCATCCATGGAGTCGAAAAGGTAGGCAAATCCAATGGCGCCCGCTGCGTTATTGAAATCCACGGCGCGGCCGTCGAGCGTGGCGAGGACAGCATAGTATCCGCAGAGCAGATTCGCGACAGTGAATGCACTGGGAAGGATGTAAACCCCGCGCCGCAGCCGATGATTACGAAACGGCCGCCGGGGCTCTTCTTCGTGGCCGACAGGATCTATGTGGTTGAATTCCATTTCGCCAAGAGGCTCTCGCCGCCTTTCACTTTCTGGCCGCGCTTCACAACCACTTCAGCATCCGGCGGAAGCCAGACATCCACGCGAGAGCCGAAGCGGATCATGCCGACTCGCTCGCCCAAGGCCACCACTTCGCCCTCGCGTTTCCAGCATACCACGCGCCGCGCAATCGCTCCCGCGATTTGTTTGAATACTAATCTTCCTTGAGGACAGTCCAGATAAATGATGTTTTGTTCGTTTTCACGCGAGGCGGCCGAACGGAGCGCTGCATAAAAGCGGCCCGGCCGATACACAACGTCCGCGATGCGCCCGGCAACCGGCGCGCGCTGCACGTGGACGTCCCAAATCGAGAGGAAAATGCTGATGCGTCGCCCGGCCTTTCCGTCAAAGGGTTCATCCAAGATCGCGACGACATGGCCATCGGCGGGCGAGACGACTGCGCCGAGTTCGGCTGGGATCGCCCGTTCCGGGTCGCGGAAAAAGTAGAAAACAAACAAGCCCAGAAAAATCAAAATGCCTGCCGGCCATATCCAGCTGAAGAACAGGCAAGCGGCGCCTACTACAAGGAGAGGCACCGCAAATCGATACGCTTCTTTCGCCACGGACCTTTGTAAACTCCAACCAGGAGCCGCGCCAACGATTTCCTGCAATCAGCGAATCATGTCAAAGACGTGTGTCGGATGGCGACGCTCGAACACTTTCTGGAAATACACGGGTATTGTACGACAGAACGAGGGAACCGCTGGGTGCTTAATGTTACGCCTGGCCGCGCTGGTACCGGGCGACTATCATCTCCATCCGATCTTTGATGTACAGCTTCGTCTTCTTCAGGTTTGCTTCCTGAAGCAGATCTTCAGCGCTCAAATAGGACTGCTTGAGGATCTGTTTTAACTGGAGTTCACATCGGGAGTGCTCTTCTGTAAGTCGCTGAAACTCTGCATCGTGTGCCAACAGGGACTGCCGGATGTCTTGCGATGCTGTTGCCATCCATTCCCTCCTGAGTGCGACGCGCATTCACATAGCTGTAACAATTACCACATTCCTCTTCAGGGAGCAAATAGTACTCAAGGAAGGAAGCGACAGGGTATGCAGACACGACTTTCACAGGCAGTACATGACGCCGAGGAGTCAACTGGAAGCTTTATTCGCTGTGCGGTGGAACAGGCGTTTTCTGCGCGGGGGCACGCTTGCGCTCCGACGGGTCCCAATCCACGGGCGGAAAAGCGATACGCCAGAAAAGCGGAGATGGCTCGGCAAATTCAACGCCAATCTCGGTCTTGCCTCGATCCTGCTGGCCGATAAATGTCACGGTGCAAGGCAGTTCCTCGGCCGTTTTGGAATTGACAAGGGAAACCTCTTGGCCGCGTTCCACACGGGCGGCAAGCCGCATCACGCAGCCATGGGCATTGACTGAGATCGTTTGTGTTTCCTCTTCGAAGGATTTATTTCCGCTCTTGGCACGGACGATTACACCCATCGCGATGCGCACGCGCTGAGTTCTCCGCCTTTCAGGGCCCATTGGACCAGCCGCGCCTGAATCTGAAGTCTTGGCTTCCGCCATCAATATCTCCCATCCCTCACAAACAATTCATTCTCCCACATCGGCGACATGTCACGCTTCTAAAGTTGTACCAGATTTGTGCAATGGTCAATACTGAGCGGGGCAAGGCGGATGTCCAAGCGAAGGTCTTCCTTGACGCCTTCGTGCCGCGTGCGAGGCGCCACTCCGACGACAAGCGGTACCCGATACTCTTTCTTCACACGACAATTGCGAGGCATGGCCGGCCTGCCCCTTCTCGTCTATTGTAGGAGTGGAGCCTATGACCCAGCCGCCCAACCCGAATGCGGGACCTTTGCCGCCAAATCAAGGCCGGGACCCCAATAAACGGGAGGAAACAATTCTCCTGAGCGACATTCCCGAGGCCTCCAGCATGATCCGGGACGCGTCTGCACCTGCGTCTCCCAGCTTGAATCTCACATCCACCAGCCTCGAAGCCCTCTCAGCCCGCTATGAGATTTTGGCCGAGGCCGGGCGCGGCAGCATGGGGAATGTTTACAAAGCGCGAGATCGCGAAACCGGCGAAACGATTGCATTGAAGATCCTCAAACCGGAGGTTGCGTCGGACCAGGCGATGATGGAGAGATTCAAGAACGAGCTCCTCTTCGCGCGGAAGATCACACACAAGAATGTCTGCCGCGTCCACGACTTCAACCGGATCGGCGGCATCTCCTGCATCTCGATGGAGTATGTCGAGGGCGAAAGCCTGCGGTCCGTGTTGAATCGTTTCGGCGGGCTGCCGCTGCGCAAAGGGTTCGATGTCGCTCTGCAAATCTGCTCCGGGCTGAAGGAAGCGCATGCGCAAGGGATCGTCCACCGCGACTTGAAGCCTGAAAACGTGATGATCGATGACCGCGGCAACGTCAAGATCATGGACTTCGGCATTGCGCGATCCATGGAAGCTGGGACGCGCCTGACGGGAACAATGGTGGGCACTCCCGCGTACATGGCTCCCGAGCAAGTCGCGGGAAAGCCGGTGGATTATCGCACGGACATCTACTCACTCGGGTTGATGCTCTACGAGGTCTTCACCGGCTCTCAAGCCTTCCAGGCAGACACGCCTGTCACAGTGGCACTGAAACAATTGCGTGAAGCGCCGCCAGCGCCGCATCAGGTTGATCCGTCCATCCCTGTAGGGCTCGAACGCACTATTCTGAAGTGCTTGGAGAAAGAGCCGGCAAGACGTTTCCAATCCGTCGGCGAGCTGGAGAATAGGCTTCGCCCCGTCGGAGGGGCGCCTGCCGCATCGGCACGTCTGCCGGTGCCGAGCTCAACCCCGTTCCGCGAGAGTGTCTCTTACACGGCTCCGGTGCAAAAAAGTGAACGCAAGCACACTTCTCCAATTCTCTGGATTCTACTGGGCGCGGCATTGGTCCTCGCGGCGCCAACGGGATTGCGTTGGTTCGCCGCTGCCAAAGCGGCTGCGACTATTCCTCCCCCGGCACCGTTCCCTGCCCCAAACCCGCCAGATTTTGCGCTCGAGGTCCCGGCAGTCCAGCCCGCTGCGGCTGAACCTGCAACAACAGAGCAGCAACAGCCGGTGGACTCAACCAGCTCGGCGCCTCAAACCGAGTCGAAACTTCCTGCTCCGGCTCCAACGGATTCTGCACCGCCAGACGATTCAACGCCGGTCGCGAAGGCTCCGTCGCCGCAGGAAGATGCATCGTCAAGGAAGCCATCGAAATCGCTCGAACCGGCTCCACAAGACGTGCAACGGCGCGCAGAAAAGGCTTTTGGTGAAATTGGCCCCGCAAAGAAGGGCGGCGACCAGACTTATGTTTGGGTTGGCCGGTTTCCGCGAGAAGAGGGTGCTCAGTCTGCGGCAAAGAAGATCGAAGGGCTTGGGCTGCCTGTGACAATAATTCCCAGGCACGGCCCAAATAGCGATTTCTACGTTGTATTCACAGGGCCGTTTGGCGAGAAGAGAGTTCCGGATGTGATGCAGTGGCTTGAAGCACAGGGTTTTCTCAATGTGCACCCTGTAAAGGCTCCAGGGCAAAACCAGCAGCAACTACCAAAGCAGCCGGAGTAGAGATAGTTGCATGAATTTGCTGGGATGCGCCGAAACTGTTATTCGAGTCCGAGTGCTAACACGCGAGGAGCCAACGGTTCTCATCCGACGCCAAGGGGTCAAGAGGCAGGAATGAAGATAGACGTCGGGGCTCGGAGCGACGCTGGGCGAGTTCGCGAAAACAACGAAGACAGTTTTCGCGTGGCTTCAGGAGTGAGCTTGTTTGTTCTCTCAGACGGGATGGGAGGACAAGCCTCCGGAGAAGTGGCGAGCCGGCTCGCTGTAGATGCCATTGTTTCTCACTGCCGTGAGGCGAGGTCGAACCCATCCTCGCCCCTCGTGGGAGCCTCTATTGCGGGGGTCTCCGAGACTACGAACCGACTGGCAAGTGCGATTCGAGCGGCGAATCGAGTCGTTCGCGCGGCTGCGCAGCGTAATGAGGGGCATCATGGGATGGGCGCGACCGCCGTGGCCGCATGGTTCACGGGAGAGCGAATGAGCCTGGCGCACGTGGGTGACAGCCGGGCGTACATGCTGCGAGGTGGACTACTCGAACAGCTTACAAAAGACCACTCCTTCGTTGCCGAACAGGTGCGCAGGGGAATGATGACCCCGGAAGAAGCAAGCGCAAGCCGGATGCAGAATGTGCTTCTCCGCGCGCTCGGCATTGATTCGGAAGTGGATGTGGATGTGGATGAAGAGCTCCTGACGGATGGCGACACATTACTGCTCTGTTCCGATGGGCTGACGCATGAGCTTCCCGACGCGCAAATTGCCGCAGTCCTTCGCGACACAAGCGACGCACAAGAAGCCGCCACGCGGCTGATCGACCTCGCGAATGAAGCGGGGGGCCGTGACAACGTCACGGTGATTGTGGTGCGTCACGTTTCAAAACCGGTCGGTGTATTTGCACGAATTGGGCGGTGGTTCAAAGGCCCCAATGGCTCAAGTCCCAAGGGAGGACGTTAAGATGCCGAAGCTGGTGCTGAAATTCGAGAATTCAATTCTGAAGGAAGAGGTGGTTGGCTCGAAAGAAGTGAGCATTGGGCGTTCTCCCGATAACATCATCATGATCGACAATCCGGCCGTATCGCATTACCACGCGCGCGTCTTCACCGAAGAGGGCCGGCTGATGCTCGAGGATTTCGGCAGCTTGAACGGGACATTTGTAAACGGACAGCGAGTAAAAATGGTCACGCTCAAACCGGGAGATTCGATCGCCATCGGGAAACACACGATCATCGTGATGGAATCGCGCGAAGATACCGGGTTCGCAACGGCTGGTCAGGCAATGAAACCCGCGGCGCCGAAGATTGAGGAAACGATGATGCTCGACACCAAAGAGCGCCGCGAATTCCTCCAGAAGGTTGCGGCCGTCGGGGAGAGTGCTCAACTCGCGCCGGAAAGGTTGAAAGTCGCCACGCTTGTTGTGCGCAAGGGAAGAACGGACAGGTCCGAGTACGTGCTGACCGACAAACTAACCGTCGTGGGGAAGTCAGCCATGGCTACAGTGAAGCTCAAGGGGTGGTTCACGCCAAAGGTCGCTGCACAAATTCACCGCCGCGAAGACAACTCCTACTACATCGGCGCGGCAGACAAATTGCCCAGCGTGAACGGGCAACCCGTCTTGCATCCAACGAAGCTCGAATCGGGAGACATCATCAGAATCGCCGACATAGAGGTCGAGTTCATTTATCGCGACTGAGCCGCCGGCACTGGTGCCTGACCAGGGACCCCTTTGGCGCCAACTACCGAAGCGAGGCTGTGAGCAGCAGCGCGTCCTCAATGGGCGCGGTGTAGTAGTTCTTGCGGCGGCCGGAAACCTGAAAATTGTAGCGCTCGTAAAAACGCAAAGCCGCCAGATTCGAGGCGCGGACTTCTAAGATCGCCTTTTCCGCGAGGAAGGTTTGGCTCCATGCAAGAGCCTCACGAAGAAGACTTGCGCCGACGCCCCGCCGGCGCGTGCCCTGCATGACACCGAAGTTCAGTATCTCAAGATCGCTCAGAACTCGCCTTGCGACCAGGAAACCGATGGCTTGCGCTTCCTCTTCGCCCACCCATCCAGCCATTTCGCCACGTGCGACACGGTCGTAATCCCACATTGTCCACTGCGCGATTTCCGGGCACCCGGATTGAATTACGAGGATGTGTTCCACATCCCGCACCTCGAGGGAACGGATCAGCAAGCTCATCTGGGCGCTTTCCAATTGAGTTCGGCATCCGACCGGCGAACGTAGTTCGCGTCGGCCGTCAGCGAATCGGAAACTTGGCCACGCTGCGCTTGAAGGTATCCGATTTGACCTATGAAAGGTGCGAGGACGGACGATGCGCGCTCTATGCGGAGACTCGCTTGCGACTTTGCGTTCGCCGATGTCGACTTGGTAAGTACTTCCGGTGTGGGCGTGACAACCGCAAAATCCGAGTGTCCCGCCCTTTTTTGAACTCCTTCGAGAAACTCCTCTGGCGACGCCACGCACTCTTCGCCCTCGAGTGCTAAATCGTTGGTCGGCCCTCTACCCTGGCGAATGTAATAGCCGAAATAGATCTGGCCGCGCCGAGCATCGAGAACGGGAACCACCAGTGGCGTCGCAGAACGCGACTGAATCGCCACGGCTTCCAGCGCGCTAACTGCGGCAATCGGCTTCCGATAGACTTCGCCCCAACCTTTCGCCGTCGCGAGCCCCACGCGCAATCCCGTAAACGAACCTGGCCCTGCTGCAACGGCAACCAGATCGAAATCCTCGAGCTGCAGTGAAAGCTCGCGCTGAAGAAAATCCAAGTGCCGAAACATTCGTGAGGAATAGGCTTCGTCAGTGTAGGTCGATATGTCGCCTATCACTTTTTCATCCCGAAGGACTGCAAGACTGCCTGCCGGCGAAGACGTGTCGATAGCAAGGATAAGCACGAGCACAATTATAGGGCAATCCGTGTGCCAAACCCGAGTAAAACAGGGCCTTTCCGCAAATCTCACCGCGTGAGAAATGATGAGAATAGCTTGACGTGGCCGTATAACGTGCCTAAACTTTAATTACGCTCCCTCGGGAGGGGACGTCCATCTATGGAATTTAAGCTGAATGACAAGGTCGTGTACCCGAACCATGGAGTTGGAGTCATAGAACAGATCAGCTATGGTTACATGAATGGTAAGTCGGAACGCTTCTATATGTTGCGAATCCTCTCAAGCAGTCTGAGGGTGATGGTGCCTCAATCGAACATCGAAAGCGTCGGGCTGAGACCGATCATCCGCTCGAATCAAGCAGGAGCTGTGCTCTCATTCATCGAGAAGGGCCGCTCTGCTTCTCACCATGATTGGAAGCACAGGTTCAAGGAGAATTCAGACCGCATGCGCACCGGATCGTTGATGGAGGTTGCGGCTGTGCTGAAGGGTCTCGTCGCGCTCAGTCGGACAAAACCGCTTTCCTTCCGCGAAAAAAAGATGCTCGAGCGGGCCAAGTACCTCCTCGTGAGCGAGCTCGCTACCGTGCGCAATACTTCCGAGCAGGCAGTAGAAGCAAATCTGGTTCGGGCCCTGGCCAAGGCTAGGCTGCAAATGCCAGACGAAGCGTTGCCCGCAGACTAGGCTCTACAGTATTCATTCTTCTTCAGCGTCCGGGCGCAATGCCGCGGAGTTGTGCCCGGTCGTTTCTTCGGTAATGAGTCAATTTCCGTTTTTCGCGTTATACATCAAGTGAAGCTTGTGGCCACAATCTCAAATCTTCAGAATCCTGTTTGTGGACCGAGAAGGCGACACATCCGGGATGTCGATTGTGGGCTCACCGGGTTGCAACGAATGGCCGCGCGGCCTATCCAGGGTTCGCCGGGAACAAACCAGTGTCTTCCAGCGTCTAAGTAGACCTGGGGGGACATATGAGAGCTCTGTTTCTTGTTTGTCTGTTTCCGGCCTTGCTATTCCTCATCGGCGCTAGCGACGAAAATCAGCCTCAGGATGCCAGTCGCGGGATCCTTCAGGCATTCGATGCCCACTCAATTGTGATGTTTGGCGAAGCCCACGAAAACAAGCAGGAATACGAATTTCTGCGCACCCTGGTCGCTTCACCGAAGTTCGCGGATAAGGTGGATGACATCGTTGTGGAATTTGGGAACTCTCTCTATCAACAGGCCGTGGATCGCTACATCAGCGGCGAGGACGTTCCCCTCGAAGAGGTCCAGAAGGCTTGGCGGAACACTTTGGCCTTGGGCCCCGTATCGCCAGTCTATGCCTCTTTGTATGAAGCTGTCCGGGCAGTCAATGTCGAGCGGCACGGAAAACATCAGGTCCGGATCCTTCTGGGCGATCCGTATATCAATTGGGAGAAGGTGCAAAGCCGCGAAGATGTCGGGCCCTACTTGGCTCATCGCGATGAATTCTACGCCAGCGTCGTAAAGGACGAGGTCCTGGCGAAGCATCACCGTGCACTGCTGATCGAGGGATGGGGCCACTTTCGGCGCTCACCAGCGGGCCCTGGCTACGTGGAGAAGGAACTCCGGGCAGCCGGTGCCACTACATTCGTGATCCTGTTCGGCACCAACGCTGTCGGTGGATACAACGATCTGGACAAACGGTTCGACACGTGGAAAGTTCCGGCGCTGATGCCCCTGAAGGAATCCTGGGCGGGTGATCTGCCCGCCGTGCCTGTCTTGACAGGTGGAACTGCGCCGGCCAGTCCCAATCCGATCAAGCTAAAGGATGCAGCCGATGCGCTGTTGTATCTGGGGCCGCGGGACACGCTCACGGCGGTGCACATGGCGCGTGTGGACCTGGAGGGCACACCATACGGCAGTGAGATCACGCGGCGCCTCGAAATACTTTTCGGCCAGACCCCGAGTATCTTCCCAGCAGCAACCGAAACCCCACAATTTCCGCCCGGCTCCGGTGGGCCGCCTCCACCGCTGCCGCCTCCGCCGAAGAGCATTCATGATCCTTTGCCGCCGAGGCCTCGATAACACCATCGCCTCGGCAGCAAATAGGATTAACGGAATCGCGGCCCATGCTTTTCGTGATTGCAGGACATTGACAAAGCGGGCGGGAAGTCCCGTCTGAAAAGGTCGTGGCGAGCGTAACTAATATCACTTGGACGTGCAGTCGTGTTATCGGAAACTGACCCGCTACCGTCTCCTCAGGCGGACTGCTTTCCCGTCTTTGCCGACACGATCTTGTCAATCTGCTTGAGGTGGTTAACGTCGTGGCCCGCGAACATCCGGGCAATCGTCTCGACTGTCTCCACACCACGCTCCGCGTGAACGCCGTGGTGCTTCCATTGCTCGGGCGTGAGTGATTTCAGCAGTATGAGATTAGCCTCGCGAATCGCACGGAACTGCTCGAAAGATTTTCGCGGATCGCGTTTGTCGTAGTGCCCTGCCACGACCCAGTCGTCCTGGTTGAACGCCTGAATCGGAGTTCCATGAGCTCCCAGAATCAGTCGCATCCGATAGCCCCCAACAAGTTCTGTGTCTGCAAGGTGGGCAATTACTTCCGCAGCCGACCACTTCCCCTGCTCGGGCCGTTTACGTAGTTTCGACCCTGGTACCCCCTTGAGAAGACGTTCCAGTTTCTTGGGCGTCTCCGCCAGAACTTTCAGAGGCGATTGACCCTCAGTGTAGCTGAGGATTCGCTTTTGGTATTCCTGGGCAGTTTCCTGCATGGCTGAATTGTCCCCCCTGCGCGTGATGGATTGTGTTCATTCTAATGTGACGCCTCAATTGCGGAAAGGAAAGCGGCTCACCTGCAGGTGTCTATTTCTAGTTCTGGAACCTGGCCGGTCGAAATTCGGCCCTTCAATTCGAGCGCGCCTTACAATTCAAGAGCAGGTTGAGTTTGGCGCGGCCCTCGCCGCGTCTCGAAACACGGCTCTCAGAGGCACACGAAATGGCTCCGAATGCGGCAGACCTCAATACCGTCAAGCCGGAGGAGCAGGAGCTTGCCCGCAAGCGCGAAGAACTAACCGCGCTCGAAACGGAGCTTGCCGAACGCGAATTGCGATCGGCAAACCTACGCGCCGAGTTGAGCGCGTTTGAGTGCCGCTATCTGCACTTTGTAGGTTCGTGCTATTCCGAGCTCGATGAATGGAAAGCCCAGCTCGCCGAGCGTCTGGCGAAGGAGCAACCGGACAATGTGCGCGCTCGACAAGCGGCACGTGACGCTCGCGTACGAGCCGATGAATCTAAATCCGTCGCCGGCAATAAGGCCGCGGAAGAACCGCGAACCTTTGAAGCGACCGGCGAACTGAAACGCCTCTATCGCGACGTCGCCAAGCGCATCCATCCCGACCTCACCGCCGACCGGGGCGATCGAGCAAAGCGCCAGCAACTCATGATGGAAGCCAATGAAGCTTACGGGCGCGGCGATGAAGCAAAGCTGGCGAAGATCCTCACCGGCTACGAGTGCAGTCCCGAAGCAGTCACGGGCGATGGACCCGGGGCGGAGCTTGTCCGCGTAATTCGGCGAACCAGCCAGGTGCGTGGCCGCCTCTCCGAAATTGAAGCCGAGATGCAGGAATTATTGCGCTCGGATCTCTATCAACTAAAGTCGCGCGTGCAGGAAGCTCGGGAGAACGGACGCGACGTTCTGAAAGAGATGATTGCGAAGGTGGAGGAGCAGATCGCGCAAGCGAAGAGCCGGCTCATCGACAAGCGCGGTACACACCCGTTGGACAAGGGCGCATGATGAAGACGCATGAGAAGCCAGTACAAAAGATAGTTCATGCCCCCGCGCAATCTCTTGCCGTGCGCTCGGCGGCGCTCGTATCGCGTGGCTTGCGCGATTTGGCCCGCGATTCGAACTGGCTGGTCAAGAAAGTCTTTGCAGGGCGCGCTTCTCATCTTGCGATTTCCGGGACAGGGCAGGTCTGCGGCATCACTTCGGAAACTTCTAAAGGCGCCGCGCACTTGGTCCTCTACGACATTGAATCAACCGCGCCGGAATTGGCGCTGGCCGTTCCCAAGCAAAGTCACGCCTGCCCGGCTGATTCGCCCGCGAGATTCGCGTGGTCCCCCACTTCGCGCTACATGGCTGCCGCATGGGAAGGATGGCAGCTAACGATCCACTTGTTCGACATGCACGGAAAAGCGTTCCTCGGCGAATTCGGCGAGTACAAAAACTTCCCCAAGTTCCTCGTTTGGTCGGAGACGGGAAAGTATTTCGGTGTTACCGCACCCGCAGGAAAGAAGGTTGCGCTTTGGCTTTGGAAAGCCGCGCGCCATGGGATGCCGATTTCCGGAGCGTCCATGAGCCGCGTGGGCGCGCCTCATGGGATCGAACCGCAATCGTTTGGCGAGGGATTTGCGGAAGAAGGCGCGTTCTTGGGCTACGGCCGCTGTGCGTTCAGTCCCGACGAAACATCACTCGCCACCGTTGCCGAAATCCAAGGCGAGTGGGCCGACGACTTGATCGTGATCTTCGACGTGCCCACGCTGCGCAAGCGCGATTTGTTGCAGGTACAGGGGCACATCACCGATCTCACATGGGCCCCTGACAACCAGCAAATCATTTACTGCGCTGCGGGACAAGCTTATCGCCTGCCTCTCGCCAGGATGGAGTTCGAGACCTTGCCATTCGGCGCCGAATTGTGCGCTTGCCATCCACATCTGCCTTTGTGCGTGTGCTTCAGCGCATGGCTGAAGAACTCGGCAAAAGGGCGGTTGTTCCTTGTGGACTTGAATGACCTCGCCATCCTCGATGAATACCCGGCGGAAGGCGTCGTCGATTTGCGCTGGAACCTCGATGGATCGAAGGCTTATGCCATCACTCAAGACGGTCTCGCATATATCTACGACCCGCCCTTGATTTAATGGATTTCTGAAACTGCCCGACTGACTATGCGAGAGGTAAGTTTGCCTCTGCGTTGAGCGTCGAATCCTCGTACTCCCCACGGAGGAAGTGCGCGTAACCTGCGGCAGCGATCATCGCTGCATTATCGGTGGATAGCGCGCGGCTGGGAAAGCGGACATCGAGTCCACGGCGGCGAGCCTCCGCTTCGAATGTTCGGCGAAGTTCGTTGTTCGCTGCAACGCCGCCGGAAACAAGCACGGTTCGGCATCCCGACTGTTCTGTTGCGGCAAGAGTCCGCATCACGAGATTTTCCACCACGGCACGCTGGAAGCTGGCGATCAAATCAAGCGTTGCGGGACTCGATAGCGCGCGCAGATCATCGGCACCCCGTTCGCCGCGCGCGAGCGATTCCCTTCGCGCTTCAATCTCCGGCTGAAGTTGCGGATTGCGGCGCAAATGGTAGAGGACAGCGGTCTTGATTCCACTGAAGCTGAAATCGAAAGGATTCCCTTTCATTTTTGGCTCGCCAAAGCGAACGGCGTGCGCGTCACCACTGGCAGCGAGCCGATCGATGATGGGCCCGCCGGGATAGCCAAGGGAGAGCATTCTCGCCACTTTGTCGTAGGCTTCTCCTCCGGCGTCGTCGCGAGTGCCGCCCATGCGTTTGTACACGAGTTTTGCGTCAGGTCCCTCGACCTCAGCGCTCACATGGTAGAGAACCGTATGGCCGCCGGAGACAATCAGGCAGACCGCTGGCAGTTCTGGAGCCCGGCCCGACGCGTGCGCTTCGAGAAGCACCGCATGGACGTGGCCTTCGAGGTGATTCACCGCTATCAACGGCTTCTTGAGCGCGAGCGCAAGGACTTTTCCGTACGTTACGCCGACAAGGAGCGCACCGATCAGGCCTGGACCGCGCGTCACCGCAATGGCGTCCACGTCAGCCAGAGAAACTCCCGCCTGTTCTGTTGCCTCGCGGACCACCGGCACGATTTGCCGAAGATGTTCGCGCGAAGCAAGCTCCGGCACCACGCCGCCGTATTTTCGGTGAATGTCCACCTGCGATGCGACAACGCTCGATAGAATGCGGCGCCCGCCTGCGACAATCGCGGCCGCAGTCTCATCGCACGAGGATTCGATCCCCAATATCAAACTTTCGCGCGCATCCAAACTCGTTGCATTCCTCTCTGCAGGAGGAGATTCAAATCCTATGGTAGCATACGCATGGTGACCGGCTGCTCGAGCGCCGGCGAGTCAAGCGGAAAGCTTCGGCGAAAAAACTGAGAATGAACGATGAGTGAAGAACTTACGATGACCCCAAAAAACAATCGAGTGCGCAAGGCTGTCCTCCCCGTGGCTGGGCTCGGGACGCGATTTCTTCCAGCCACAAAAGCGATGCCCAAGGAAATGCTCCCTGTGGTCGATAAGCCCTTGATTCAGTACGCAGTAGAGGAATGCATCGCTTCCGGGATCGAGAGCATTATTTTTGTGACAGGCCGGCGGAAAAACGCAATCGAGGATCATTTCGATTCCGCCCCGGAGCTGGAAAGATTTCTGGAGGAGCGCGGAAAACCGCAATTGGCTCAGATGGTGCGCGAGATCAGCGGGGGGCTGCGCTTCAGTTATACGCGCCAAAGTGAAGCGCTGGGTCTTGGACATGCCGTATTGACCGCACGTGACCTGGTTGGCAATGAGCCTTTTGCCGTGCTGCTTGGCGACGTCATCATGGATGGCCCGGTCCCCGCAACCCGCACCCTAATTGAGATATACGAAGCTACCGGCATGGGGGCAATTGACGTGGAGAAGATGGCGCGCGAGCGCCTTCACCTTTACGGAATCATCGACGCAACTCCCGCGAAGGACCCTCGTTGGGGTGAACGCCTCCTGCGTATAAAGGACCTGGTTGAAAAACCGAAAGCGAATCAGGCACCTTCGGACCTTGGCGTTACGGGTCGGTACGTTTTGCCACCTGCTGTCTTCGACTATCTCGCGCAGACAAAACCAGGCGCGGGCGGTGAAATTCAGCTCACCGATGCACTGCGCATGCTGGCAAAGCAGGATGGCTTGTGGGCCTATGTTTACGAGGGGAAACCGCACGATGCCGGAGACAAATTAGGCTTCTTGAAAGCGACTGTCGAAATCGCACTTAAGAATTCAAAATTCGGCGATGATTTCAGGGATTACCTCAAGGGACTCAGACTTTAGAGGCTCATTGCCTCCTGAAGGATCTCTCACCGCTGCTGATTGCCCTCTTCTAGAAGATGGGGGTCCTTGCGGGTCCCCTCACTTTTTCTTCTTGGGAGGTTCCTTCTCCGTGGACTGCTTCGTTTCAGCAGGCTTTTCTGAAGGCTTTTCTGCAGGCTTCGCCGACGCCCCATCACCCGAACCTCCGCTGGCTCCAACAGGGCCTTTCTTACTCGCGTAATCAGTTGCGTACCAGCCGGACCCTTTGAATTGGATCGCGGATGTCGAATGTTGCCTGTGAGCTTTTCCCCGGCAGTTAGGGCATTTCTTCGTGAGGGATGCGGAATGATTTTCAATTTTCTCGAACGTGTGGCCACATTTCGCACACTTGTATTCGTATAACGGCAAGACCGAACTCCTCCCAAGCATTCAGCAAAACAATAATGGTAGCACGGAATAAGCCTGCGACGCAGGCCACGCGCCACGACACTTTTCGTGTAATCTGGCTGATCGCTTCCCGATAAGCTGAATGCGCGTGTGCCTCATTGCTCCCTCTTGCAAGATGGCACCTCAGAGCATAGGCTCAATGCTCCGGGAAGCTGCGGGACCAAGTTCCGATGCGAGTGGATAGCGCGAAAACAAACGCGAACGAGACGGCGGGTTGTCTGTATGTGGTCGCCACGCCTATCGGCAATCTGGAAGATATTTCGCTGCGCGCGCTGCGCATCTTGAAGGAAGTGGACCTCGTCGCCTGCGAAGACACGCGCCAAACGCTGACGCTTCTCACGCACTTCGAAATAAAGAAGCGCCTCGTCAGCTATCACGAGCACAACGAGATGACGCGCGCACCCGAAATCGTAATCGAACTCGAACAGGGAGCAAAGGTCGCGTTGGTCAGCGATGCAGGCACACCGGCAATTTCAGACCCGGGTCACCGGCTCGTCAGCCTTTGCGTGCGTCATGGCATAAGGGTCGTGCCAATTCCCGGTGCATCTGCATTTGTCGCAGCTCTGGCCGCTTCCGGGATGCCCATCGACGAATTCGCGTTTGTTGGCTTCCTTCCTTCGCGGTCCGCGGAGCGCAAAAAGGCTCTGACGAAGCTGGCGGCAGAGCCAAGGATAATCGCAATTTATGAGGCCCCACACCGGGTTCTCGAAATGCTTGAGGACTCGCTCGAGATTCTCGGAAATCGGCCGGCCGTCGTCGCGCGCGAGGTCACGAAATTGCACGAGGAATTCCTGCGAGGACACCTGGTTGACCTCGTCGAAACGATGCGGAAGAAAATGCCTCGCGGCGAGTTCACACTCCTCATCAGCCCCCGGGACGAAGCGCAAGTGCAAACAACGGACGCCACAGTCTCGGAAAACACAATGCCACTCGCCCGTCGCGTTGAAGACATCATCCTTGAGCGTGGCGTGGATCGCAAAACGGCTCTGAAGCAAGCGGCGCGCGAGCGCGGTCTCACACGCCGCGAGGCCTACAAGCAACTCCTCATCACTCGCGACGAGTAGGAACACCGGGCAGTATCCGCCGGCGCGGCATTCCCCGCAACCAGTTAGATTGCGTGAGAGGCAGCCGAGTGCGCAAAAAAGGAATCCACCTGACCGAGAATCTCGGCAGCGGTGTGAGAGTGGTGCACGGCGCGGCGTAGCTCTCCGCCATTTCGCACGCCGTGCGTGAACAAAGTGGCGAACTGCTTCATTTTTCCAATTGCATCGGGCATTCCCGAGCTACTCAAGTCACGGAAGTAACCGGAGAGTAATCGGTAGCGATCCATTTCGGTAGGCTCTGTGTACATGCCGCTCGCGACATAATCGGCAATTTGGCGGAATATCCATGGATTCGACGACGCCGCTCGGCCAATCATCACCGCGTCGCAACCGGTTTCCTCGACCATACGCACGGCGTCCATTGGCGTGCGGACGTCGCCATTCCCAATCACTGGAATGCGCACGGCTTCTTTCACCGCGCGGATCAGCCGCCAATCGGCCATTCCTTCGTAACCCTGCATGCGGGTGCGAGGATGTATCGCCAGCGCATCAATGCCGATTTGTTCCGCCATGCGCGCCACATCCACAGCGACGATGTTGTTTTCGTCCCAGCCAGACCGAATCTTGATTGTCAGCGGAATGCGCACCGCGGCGCGAACCGCTCGCAGAATCTTCTCCAACTGGGGAAGGTCGCGCAAAAGGCCCGAACCGCCGCACTTCACCACCTTCTTCACCGGGCAGCCCAGGTTGATGTCCACCTGGTCGAAACCAAGTGCTTCCGTGAGCGCCGCCGCGGAGGCCATCACCTCAGGATCGGCGCCGAAAATCTGCGCGGCGATCGGATGTTCGCCTTCTTCGAAATAAAGGTAGCGGAGCGTGCGCGCGGCTTTGCGCGTCAGACCCTCCGAACTCGTGAACTCGGTCATCATCAAGCCACACGCGCCCATCGAGCGAATCACGCTGCGAAAAACGGTGTCCGTAATGCCTGCCATCGGCGCCAGGATTGTCGCCGGGCGAATCGTCAAACCTCGAATTGTCATGGCGGAAGGAAACATGGTGGAAGGCCGCAAAAGCACTTCTACAAAGCCGTCTTATCTCCGGGCCTTGTGGGGTCCGAAACCGGCGCGGGAGCGGGATTGCGGACAGCACCCATTACGGGTCCTGGCCCAGAAACCGCGCCGGCGGCCGCTGCGCGCGCGAGAGGAGGGGCCGTTCTGGCTGCAAGCTGGGTGAGCAGCGCTTCTTCAGAGCCACCGAAGTAATTCTTGACGATTTGAGCCACCGCTTGCGCGCGCGCTTCTTCAGCGCTCAGGTTGGCCCGATACACGTACGCCCGCCCTGCTTTGCGCCGCTCGACAACACCCTTGTGCGTCAGGCGGTCCATGATCGTCATGATGGTTGTGTACGCTCGAGGCAGGCGGTCGGCCAGGCGCTCGCGAATTTCGCGAACCGTGGCCTCCCCGATCGGCCAGAGCGTGTTCATGCAATCCAGTTCAAGGGGCGCCAGATCGAGGAGTGAGCGCCGTGGCGATGGTCTTTTCTTAGGCATGCGTAAGTTTCCTGCGGCTATCTCGCCGCTCAGATCACATTCCCTGAAAAACGAATCCTTACTTTCGACCCGTGGGTGATTTTGCAGCCAACGAAACGGGCCGTCCACCAACTTCCTTTGGGGCGTTTGATTCGCGATTGCCAGTCTTGCCCGCCAGGAAATCCTCGGAGCGCAACAGGGCTCTCCGCAACGATGGGTTTCGATCCGTCCATTCTCCACTGCCGGAGGGGGATTCCAGAGTCGCGCGCATCGCAGCCATCTTCGAATCGAAATCGTCGAGAAAATGAAGCGCGACAGCCTCGCGCGTCTGAGGCAGGGCGGGTGACCCAAACTCCATCGACCCGTGATGGCTCAGGATCAAGTGTTCGACCAGGACGGCGAGCGACTCGGGAAATTGCGGAATGGTCCTGATTTTTTCTTTTACAAGAGCCGCTCCGATCATGATGTGACCCAGCAGCCGTCCCTCCGTGGTGTATTCAAACCCCCGAACATATCGCAGCTCATCGATTTTCCCGATGTCATGCAAGACGAGGCCCGCAAGCAACAAATCGCCGTCGAGTTCGGGATAATGCTCGACAACGGAGCGCGCGAACCCGATGAGGCCAACCGTATGTTCGAGCAAACCGCCAAGGTAGGCATGGTGCATCATCATCGCGGCAGGCGCGCGCTTCAGCCGAGGCGCGATCGCCGGATCTTCAACCACAGAAGCGAGCAATTGTTTCAGCCATGGATTCTTCATTCCTGCAATGGCGGCGCGCAAATCCGAATAGAGCTGCTCGACATCGTATTTCGTCGAAGGCAGAAAATCAGCGAGGTCGTAGTCACGCTCGGCCATCGGCGTGATTTGCTCGATCGTCAATTCCTTCTGATCCTTGTATAGCTTGACGCGCCCGCGGACTTGGACCACATCGTCCAGCTCGAATTTCGTGGCGAGCTCGGAAAAGTTGTCCCACATTTTCGCGGGGATCGATCCGGTGCGGTCGCCCAGTTCAAGTTGCAACCACGAAGTGCCGGTGCGCGGCGAGGTGCGAATCTCCTTCTCACGCACCAGGAAGGAACAACTGATGGCCTGCCCATCTTGAAGGCCGGAAACGTAATGAGACTTCATTGGCCGTTGACCTTTGGAATCGGCAGCTTTTTCTTTTTGCCCTTTGGAGTGGTATCGGGGGTCGGGGATGCTTCCTGAATCACGGTCCCGCCGGGAATCGCTGCCGTGTCAGTAAAGCCCGGCTTCACCATCACGTAGCTTTCCTCCCGCAACTCGGCGAAATATTTCCTCAGTTCCGGTTCCATTCTCTGCATGCGGAGTCTATTGGCTATCGAGTCTTCCACTTTTTCGAAGGGTTGCTGGCCGGGCTGGAAGTGGTCAATCACCTTCAGGATCTCGAACCCGGTCTTTGCCTCAATCACATCCGTAATTTGCCCCTTCTCCAACTTGAACACCGCATCTTCAAATTGCTTCGAAAGCTGGCCGTGCTCAAACATACCCAACCCGCCGCCGTCTTTTGCCGTGGGGCCATCGGAATAGCGCTTGGCAATCTCGCTGAAATCATCGCCTCTCAAAACGCGCCTGCGCAGGTCTTCCGCCTTCATTCGAATTGCCACCATGTCTTCCGGGCTTTTCTCCGCCGTGCTCAGCATGATTTCGGCCAACTCAACCTGTTCGGGAAGAACGAATTCGCTCTTGTGAGCTTCGTAGAACTGCTTCACTTCATCGCGTCCGATCTCGATGTGGCTGGCCACTTCGCGGCTGATTACCTCTTGTGTAAGAAGCCTGTTGCGAATCTGATTCTTGTAATCCTCCCAACTGAGCCCCTCGGATTCCACCGCCTTTTCGAGGTCGTCGATGCTCGCCAGATTGTTCTGCTTGCGCACGTCGTCGAGCTCTTTGATGACCTGAGTATCGACGGTGATACTCATGTCTTTCGCGCGCTCAATCAGCAACTGTTGATCGATCAAGTCGCGAAGCAAGTCCTTTTCGCGCTCCTTGATTCCCGCCTGGATTTTGTCCGGACTACAGCCCTGGCAATCCTGAGTCACTTCTTGCCGGAGACTGTCGTGGGCTTTTTCGTAGTCAGACAACGTGATGATCTGATTGTTCACGCGCGCGACAATCTGTTCCACCACCACGCCCTTCGATTGTGCGCGGGCGCCCGCTGAAATCAGAAGAAGCAAGGCCGAAAAGGCCCACACGCTTATGGATTCTGTCCTACTGATTTTCATGATTTTCGCTCGCCTTGGATTTTATGCCTACGATTGTAGTTGTAGCAATACGTTTCTCACCGCCCCCAGCGGCCCGTTTTTGTCCCCTTTCGATCCAAGCCAAAGAACGCCGGTTGGGTCGAGGCGCATGTCACGGCGTTTGCGAATCAGTTTGACGACCCGCTCCGGGCCCAGCGGGGTATCGTCGTAGAACTTGATGGCAATTTGATCGCCACGCCGGTCCACCGAAGCAACGAGCAACTTTTCCGCCAGCGCCTTCAGCACCGCATAATCAAGCAGATTCTCGACCGCGGGAGGCAAGGGGCCAAAGCGGTCCGCTAGTTCCCGAGCCACTTCCACGCGCTCGGCATCGGTCGTAACCCCAGCGATCCGTTTGTAAATACGGAGGCGCAGGTTCTCGCTCTCGATATATTCGGGCGGGATTCGAATCTCCTGTCCAAGATTGAGAGCCGTCCGGCGCTCGGGCACAACGGCCTCGCCTTTGCGCTCCGCGACTGCGCGCTCCATCATTTGGCAGTACATGTCGAAGCCAACGGCCTCGATGTGACCGTGCTGCTCGCGGCCCAGCAGATTGCCCGCGCCGCGTAACTCAAGATCGAGAGCGGCAATGCGGAATCCCGCGCCGAGATCGCTGAATTCCTTCAGTGCCGCGAGCCGCTGCCGCGCAATGGGAGAAAGCGAGCCTTCAGGAGGAATTAGGAGATACGCATAAGCACGTTGGTTCGACCGTCCGACGCGCCCTCGGAGCTGGTAAAGCTCGGCGAGGCCCATGCGATCCGCTCGATTAATAACGATTGTATTCGCACGCGGAATATCCAAACCGTTCTCGATGATGGTCGTCGAGACCAGAACATTCGCCTCATTGCGGACGAATTTCAACATCACTTTCTCAAGTTCGCTTTCGCGCATCTGGCCGTGTCCGACGACAACGTGCGCCTTGGGCACAAGCCTCTTCACAAGCGAAGCCACCGAGGCGATGGACTCGACGCGATTGTGAACGAAAAACACCTGGCCATCACGCGCCAGTTCTTCCTCAATTACGCGCTGCACCATTGTTTCGTTGAACGGCGCGACCGTGGTCTGGATGGCGAGACGGTCCTTCGGGGGCGTCTCGATCACGCTCATGTCACGCAAGCCGACCAGCGACATGTGAAGTGTCCTCGGAATCGGCGTCGCGGACATGGTGAGAACGTCCACGTTCTTTCGCATCTCCTTCAGGCGTTCCTTGTGGGTGACGCCAAAGCGTTGTTCTTCGTCCACAACGAGTAAGCCCAAGCTCTGAAACTTCACGTCCATGGAAAGCAACCTGTGCGTTCCAATGACGATGTCCACTTTCCCGGCTTCGATCTCTTCGAGCGTTTTCTTCTGCTCCTTCGCGCTGCGGAACCGGCTCAGCATCTCAACGCGCACTGGAAATGCGGAGAAACGCCGGCGAAACGTCTCGTGGTGCTGGAATGCAAGCACGGTCGTGGGCGCAAGAACAGCCACTTGTTTCGAGTCGGCAATCGCCTTGAACGCGGCGCGCATGGCTACTTCCGTCTTGCCGTAGCCGACATCGCCGCAAAGCAATCGGTCCATCGGTAACTGAGATTCCATGTCGCGCTTAACATCTTCGATGGCGCGTTTTTGGTCCGGGGTTTCCTCGAATTCAAAAGCGTCTTCAAATTCGCGTTGCCAGTTCGAATCCGGCGGGAAAGTGTGGCCCGGCGCCGTCTTCCTGTCGGCGTAAAGCGCAAGCAACTTCTCGGCCATGTCGCCGACAGACTTGCGTACGCGAGTCTTACGCGCTTCCCAGATTCCTGTCCCGAGACGGTCCAGGGCAGGGTGCGCGCCACCAAGAGACTGATATTTCTGGACCAAGTCAAGACGCGCGAGCGGAACGTAGAGCTTCGCTTCATCAGCGTAGTGCAGGAGCATGAATTCTCCGTTTGCGCCTTCGATCGCCACCTGCCGCAGGCCTTCAAATTGCCCAATGCCATGGTCCACGTGAACGACAAAGTCGCCCGGTTTCAGATCGGAGAAATCGCTAAAGAAGCCGGCCGTTTGGGGGCGAGGACGGGGCCGCTGCGGCGAGGGAAGCGTTTCAAAGAGATCGGCATTGCCATACACAACCACTTTCGCGTCACTGAAGACCACGCCTTCCGAGAGGGGCGCTTTTATCAGAACCATCGCGGGAAGGCCGGCAATACTGCCCTCTTCGGCAAGACGAGTGACTGTGACGTTCTCCTCGAGTTCGCCCATGCGGTAGGGCAATTCGTATTCGTGGCAGATATCAGCGAACCGCTCAAGCTCGCCTGTGCTCGCGGCCGAAACCATGACCTGCTCGCCTTCTGAAAGCCGGCTACGCACTTCCGCTATGAATGCGGCCACATTCCCGTGATACCGAGTGGTTGGCTGCGTTCGAAGCGCATGGTCGGGAACCTGCGCCTCGGCCTGATCCTGTCGCTCAACGCTCAGATGCTCAAGAAAAAGACGCGGGGAGAGCTGTAGCGCGAGCGTCCATTCCTCTTCGGTGAATACGAATTTCTCCGGGGGTTCGGCAAGGGGGTCTTCGGTATCGTCAAACGATTCCTGCAAATCCGCGCGGTACTTCGCAACAGCAGCGTCGAGAAGCGACGGCTCGTCACCAACGATGAGCGGCTCGACCGCAAGATCGAACAAGACGTTCTTTCGCTCTTCCGTGAGGATTTCTCGAAACTCCCAGCCAGGATAGAAACCGGCCGGAAGCGAATCATCTTCACGCCCTGACGCCGTCGCGACGCGCTGGCGCTCAAGAACATCCGCGCTGCGGAAGAGCTCCGTAAGCGGAAGGAGTGTCGCGCGTTCAACCGGGTTTATCGAACGCTGTGTGCCGGGATCAAACGCGCGGATGGATTCAATCGTGTCTCCGAGCAATTCGACGCGAACTGGCCGAGGCGCCTCGGGCGAGAAGACATCGATGATCCCACCACGAACCGCGTATTGCCCAGGCATCTCGCAGGTCACTTGTTTTTCGTAACCGGCGCCGGCAAGGAATCCAATCAGATCGTTATAGGCGACTGATTCATCGCGCTCAATTGTCCATGCGAGGCGGCCATAGATTTCCGGTTCGCGCATCCGCCAGAGAGCCGCCTGCACGGGAGCAATCAGCAGATCCGCCTCCCCCGCAGCAAAACGCCAAAGCGCAACGGCGCGGGTCTCGGAGATTTCGGCGTGAGGCGAGCGCTTTTCGTACGGCAGAACATCGTGCGCAGGAAGATATGCTACTCGGTGCCCGGGCTTCCCGGTCACGGCTCGGTAAAACCAGCGCAACGACTCCAGCAGGGCTTCCGCACGTTGGTTGGATTCGACGAGGAAAATCACAGGGCGGCCAAGTTCCGTGGCCGTGGTCGCAGCGATCAAAGCCTTGGCGGGATCTGTGAGACCCGTCAGGCGCACTTCGCCCCCACTCCGGCGAAGAGCATCGAAGGCTTGCTCAACAGCAGGCCGGCGATTGACCCTACCAAGGAACTCCGAGACCAGAGAAAGAATCATGCGCGCAGATGTGTGATGCGCTCGACCAGCCGCGAGGTTGAATATCCAGGCTCAAGCGGAATGCGAACGATCTTAACTCCCGCGGCTTCGCTCTTGTCGTCATCACCGTTGGCGGATTCATCCGAGCCGGGCCCTCCGCCCTTCACGAGAAAATCAGGCGCTAGCCGCTCGATCAACTCGGCCGGTCCAGGCGCATCGAATTCGACAACGTAGTCAACCGCTGCGAGTGCAGCGAGGATTTCGGCGCGTTCGGCGGCCGGAGTAATCGGGCGAGCCGTCGAAATCATTGCGGTTCCCCTGCAGGGCACAAAACTCCTGCGGACGCTCGCATCGCTCTGAATTGCAACGATGAGGATTTCTCCCAGACCGGCTGCTTGTTCCAGCAGGCGTGCATGTCCAGGATGTAGAAGGTCGAAGACCCCGCTTGTAAAGACCACTTGCTTGCCATCGCTCTTCCATTCCTCACGGTGGCGAACCAAGTCGTCCTTAGAAACAACCTTGCCCAATTCCCTGCCCCCAGTTCACGAATGCAGCCAATTGCAATGACGCAATTCTACCACGCGATCCTGATGCAGGCCGGAAGGCGCCGTGAATTGATCGGCTCGACATCGCCCTGAACCTAGCGGCGATCCACCGCCTGTACGTCAAGGTACCAGGGAGTAAGGCTGCGCTGCAGCGGCTGACTTTGGTGCTATACTTCCCGCCTGGGTGGCTGGAGCGGCATGTCCGCTTGCTTTATCCGCACTATGAGAGAAATCAGCATCGTGGGAGGAGGGCCCGCAGGCGCAATTTGCGGCGAGCGACTTGCGCGCGCGGGTTTCCAGGTTACAGTTTTTGACGAGCGGCTTGCGTGGGAAAAACCCTGCGGCGGCGGACTGACCCACAAAGCCATCGAAGCCTATCCTTTCCTCCTCGATTCCCCCCAGCCAAAGAGAATTGTTCGAACGGCCGAACTCATTTCGAGTCGCGGAGACCGGGCTCGGTTCGACATGAAGCACCCCATCGTGATTTATGCCCGCAAGGTGCTCAATGGCCTGCTACTGGACCGTGCCATCGCTGCCGGCTGCAGCGCGATTTGCTCGCGGGTCACGAATGTCAATATCGACGGCGAAAGAGTGCACCTGACAGCCGGAGGCGAGGAGCGAAAAGCCGACTTCGTTGTGCTGGCCGCGGGCGCACGAAATCAACTTCTTCCGGGGACGACCGCACTCACAGCAAGCGACCTTGAGGTTACCCTCGGCTACTTTGTCCCCACCGAGGAAGACATCATCAAGGTCAAATTCCTGCGCCAATTTGAGGGCTACCTCTGGTCTTTTCCCCGCGCCGACCATCTTTCGGTCGGCATTTGCGCGAAGATGGGTCAAAGCTCCAGCCAACAGTTGCACTGGCACCTTGACAACTTCGTGCTTGAAGAAAAGATCCCCATGAGCGGCGCACAGTTTTACAGCCATGTCCTGCCGTCACCGCAGGCGCAGACAATTCGCGCGCGCCGTATCGTTGGGCGAAATTGGGCGATGGCGGGCGACGCTGCCGCATGCGTCGATCCGATCACCGGAGAGGGACTCTATTACGCACTGCGCTCGGGCGATCTTCTAGCGCAATCGCTGATTGAAGGAAATCCGCAGGCGTACCCGGAGCGGTTACGCTCCGCTTTTGCCGCGGACTTGGAATTCGCGGCCAGCATCGCAAAAAAGCTTTTCCGGGGGAATTTCCTCGGCGGAGCAATCACGACGCGAATGGTCCAACTGCTGAACTATTCCCCCACCTTCCGCGACCTCGTTCGCGATGTCTTCAGCGGTACGCAGGATTACCGCACGCTGAAAAGCAGGTTGTGGAATCAAGTCGGAATCACCGTGACAGAATTCCTGCGCAGTATTCTCGATCCCCGCGCGGTCTCGGCGCGACGCCATGCGCGCAACCATCAGACCTCACCTTGATCCTATTTAGAGGTGCGCGAAACCTCTGGCATGAAGCATCGCCTCAGTCGCCGCTGCCAGCAACTCAGACTCATTCCAACCTCGGCTACGCTGTGACCGGCGGAACACAGCGCGTTTCTCTGGCTTGAGCGCGCTCAGCGGTCATGTTAACCTGCACATTCAACTTGGCTGGAGTGGCGGAACTGGCAGACGCGCGAGACTCAAAATCTCGTGGCCGGCAACGGCCGTGTGGGTTCAATTCCCTCCTCCAGCACCAACCATCCTCTGTTGCGCACAATTTGCGGCTTGCGCCTGTGTGTCCCTCAAATGTCCTGCGTCGTCTCACCTCCTAATTCTTGTCGTCGGTCGCAAGCAAGTGCAGATACTAACCTTACCGGTACGACCACACCTTCCGCTGCGCCACGAACCTGAATTGCGATGTTTTCCTTTAGTCAAACAATCACCGCCGTTGCGTATCCATGAAAACTCTTGCACACATTCACCCGCGGTCGCCGCCAAGCCCTCGTCCAACGCAATGGAAGTGCTTCATTTCCTTTGCACGGGAAGTGGAACCTCGATTGCAACTCTTTCATGTGGGGGTTTACGTCAAATCAAGGAAGCGTCGGTGGAGCGACGACAAGCCAACGTCCCGCTCTTGAAACTTTGACAAGAGGCAATTTGTTTTTCCGCGATAAAAGGCCAACGACGATGAAAATGGCTCTTCTTCCCGGTTCCATCCTGCTCTTAATAATCGCTTTCTCCCTGCCGGCTTCTGCACAGGGCCGCGGTTCTGCTGGGGTCACTGCCAGCGCACTCACTCTTTCTGGAGGCGGAGGTGGCGGAGGCGGATACGGCACGGGAGGCGTTTCCTTCCATTCTCACACGCTCCCTCCCGAGGCTCATTACGAATTGGCTTACGCCCAAGGATCAGCCACCGAATATGTTGCCTCTACTTACGTCCCATACGAGGAAGCCGTGAAGCTTGGGAAAGAGGCTCTAGCTTACAAACCGAGGTCCATCGCACAAGTGGCTGCGGAGTGTCGCGCTGCGAGAAAACTGGCTCAGTAGTCCATCGAGCGCGGTTCTCGGGGTGAGTGGGCCCCGTTGCTTAAAGCAGTGAATCCCTGACCATCCTGGCTACGTTTGCGAAACTTGCTTGATCCCCCAAAACTCTGGAGCGGGCTTGATGAACTCGATCCCCACCTGAACCTTGCCCATGATTCTGGCCCCAACGTCGGTCACCCGCCCGAGCATTTCCTTCTCCGTCGTTGGATTTGATAGAGTCACGAAATCACCTTGGAAGACCTCCGCCGTCAAAAGTATGAGGCCACCGTGTGCGCTTACCACTAACGCTTCGGTGGTCTCCGTAATAATGCGTTTGTCGGCCAATTGCAGTCGAACCGCAACCGGGACCCTCACCTTCACGCGTTGACTCCGGCGCTTTTCTCTTTCTAACTCGCTCTTCTTTAGCATGGTCACGAGAACTCCGAGCGATTCCTATCTAGGATTATTCCACTAACACGCCTGAGTGTATCGCTAATCAGGGTCGCATTCTCAAAACCGCCGCGCGAATGTGTTGAAAAAATAATGCGCGATTTCCCTCTGCAAATGGTGTTTACTTCGGTGACTCCTCTCTCCTATTTTTCCTGGACTGTTATTTATTTTGGGCGATAGTAAGGTTGAGCGGCCAGCCAGAAAGCGAGGAACTTTATGGCATTTACCGGGCATCGTCGCAGCGAGCGCGTACTTCTCGATGTGCCGTTGGTGATTTGTGGCGAGACTCCCGACCAGCGATCTTTTCGCGAGGAAACTTTCTCGGTGACCGTCAGCGCTCATGGCGCCCTCATAATGCTCGGGGCGAAAGTTGCCCTCGGCCAGAAAGTCGTTCTGATGAACCCCAAAAACTGGGACGAACGCGAAGCACGGATCGCTTATGTCGGCCCAGACCATGCCGGCCTGGCTCAGGTCGCCATCGAATTCGCCAAACCAGCGCCCGAATTCTGGGACGTCAGTCCCCCTCCTCAAGACTGGAAAGCTGCTTGAGTTGATGTCCCCGTGTGCTCCAGACGCCTGACGCCGTGTTGGGCCAGCCCCTGTGACCTGTATCACTGACAATTTCGCGGCTCAGTGCTAGTTATAGAGCTAACGACAGGAGCAGGAGGCAACAGCGCGCGGAGGAGAGTGGTGCCGGTCCCTATGGAGCGCAAAGTTTCTTCGGCACGTGCTCTCACCGAACTCCTTTAGGAGCGACACGGGATAACCGCTTGCCGCCCTCTCGCTCGTGCCGGGATCAGGCGACGGCTGTCAACGAACTTCGCAGCATGCGCTGATAGACTGCGATGCACCGGCCCACCCTAATGCCGGAATCCTTTCGTTGCCAGCCGCCGCCTCTGTTTCTCCCCCTTTATCCTGAAGCCAGCGGACTTGATCGGCTGAAGGCCCTCCCTTTCGTTTCCGCTTGAGTTTCGTTTTTGCATTTGCTTTTGCCATTGCCTTTAATCTTGCCTCTGCCCTTGCCTTTAGCCTGAATCCCGAAATTAAATAGCACTGTTCCACCCTAACTCGGTAATGTTTCAGCTGGATAGAAGAAACACCGAGGAGGACAAAACAGTGCACTGGAAAATTACCTCTCTTTGGGGCGGGAAGAAAG
>Ga0371490_1000042_pt1 | contig 173166 bp, 161 predicted proteins | sample MB2SIPfraction_FD_207959 | JGI IMG/M metagenome (GOLD analysis project Ga0371490, IMG submission 207959) | Lab enriched peat soil microbial communities from McLean, Ithaca, NY, United States - MB28FN SIP fraction | ecosystem: Environmental > Terrestrial > Soil > Wetlands > Peat | place: USA... | reverse complement strand
TGCTGGAAAACGTCTTAACCTATGGGATTCCAACTTCGCCGAAGTTGCATCCTGAACCCGAAACCTGAACCCAAAATCAATCAAAGAATCTCGATGAAACCGCCTTCAGCTTCGGATTTCAGGTTTATTCTAAGATACTTTGCGATTGTGTTCATGCGGATTCTGAGGATCAGCGACGAATCCGTATCGACGGGCAATTCCCTTTCCGCAAGGGACAATCTCTGGTAGCATGAAATTTCGAAATCTTTCAAAGCTTTCTGACGGGAGCAAAGCAAGTATGGCACTCGAATGTGAAGTCTGCGGAAAAAAGCCGAGCTATGGCAATACGATAAGTCACGCTCACAATGTTCGCCGGCGGCGCTGGAACCCAAATCTCCGGCGCATGAAGGTCCTGGTCAAGGGAGTTCGCAAACACGTGCGTGTCTGCACAGCTTGCATTCGCGCGGGGCGCGTGAAGAAAGTTGCCTGAAGCAAGCCCTCACTGGAAGGAGCCCCTGTTGAAACGGAGAATCCTAACCTTGGCAGCAGTCGCCGCCTGCGTGCTGGCGGTTTCTTGCAAGAAGGAAGTGGCGCCGGGCCCGGACGTTTGGGCGGTGGTGGACGGCAAGGAAATCACGCGCAGTGAAGTCGAGAAGAATTTTCGCTCGCGAGTAAACGCCGAAGCGCCGGAGCCTTCCCAGGAAGAAGCACTCTCACTCAAACTGAGCATCCTCGACGAGCTGATCAACAGCGAGATCCTGCTCGAGCGCGCGAACAAAATGAATCTGATTGCAAGCGACGCCGAGGTCGAAGACAAATTCACCGAGTCCAAGAGCCCCTTCACGGAAGAAGAATTTCAGCGAAAACTTAAGGAAACCGGACTCGCAGTGAACGACTTGAAGAGCGAGATCCGCCGCCAACTCTCGATTCAGAAGCTGTTGAACCGAGAGGTGGTTGCCAAAATTTCCATCACCGATCAGGACGTCTCGGATTTCTATGTCAAGAATCGCGCGCAATTCAACGTCGTCGAGCCGCAGTACCATATGGCGCAGATCGTCATCACACCGCGGCCTGACTCTTCGGTCCACAACCGCAAAAGCGACAAGGCCGCGAATGAAACCGAGGCCGGTCGCAAAGCAGCGATGCTTGTGCAGAAGCTGAAGGCTGGCGCCGATTTTTCACAACTTGCGATGGATTATTCCGAAGATTCCACCGCATCGAGTGGCGGCGATATCGGTTTCGTGCCGGAGTCGGCGTTCAACAGGTCCGATCCGGCACTGAAGAGAATTGTGCTCTCGATGGCGCCGGGCCAGGTGAGTCAGCCCATCCCTGGCGGTGGCGGCTACCGCATCCTCAAATTGATTGCGAAAGAGCCTGCCGGACAGCGTGATCTGTCTGACCCGCAAGTGCAGCAGGGCATCCGCGACGCACTCCGCAACCACAAAGAGCAGCTTCTCCGTTCCGCCTATATAACCGAGGCGCGGGACGAAGCGCACGTTGCAAATTATCTCGCGCGCCAGATCCTTGAATCCGCCGGGAAACTCCCCGCGGGAAAATAGCACGCCATTGGAAAACTGCGCTGCACCGCGAGGATCGCATCAAATTGTGTGTGGCCGGACGGGCTGGAAAGTCCCACCGGAGCGGCTATGATGGCTTCTCTTGATATTTCTTCATGCGAGCAATTAGATGGCTGCCACTGAACAAGACCAATGGAAGAAAGCGGCCGCGGAAGCTGCCGCGCGGCTCGTTCAATCGGGCATGGTCGTCGGACTCGGCAGCGGCTCGACGGCGGCATTGTTCGTAAGCGCACTCGCGCAGCGCATTTCCCAAGAGAATCTTCGCATCGTCGCCATCCCCACTTCCGAGAAAACAGAGGAGCAGGCGCGCACTTTGAAAATCCCGCTCACGACGTTCGCCGAACACGCTCGAATTGATTTGACAATCGATGGGGCAGACGAAGTCGAGCTTGGCGGGCTTGGCTTGATCAAAGGGCACGGCGGCGCGCTGTTGCGCGAAAAAATCGTGGCAGCAGCAGGCCAGCGCATGGCTGTCATCGCGGACGAAACGAAGCTTGTCAAGCGGCTCGGATCTTTAGTTTCTGTGCCCGTGGAAGTCGTGCCTTTTGGCTGGCAGACCACAGAAAGAAGATTAAGAGACATCGGCGGGAATCCGGCGCTGCGGCTCGATGTTGGCGGCAAACCTTACGTCACCGACGGCGGGAATTACATCTTCCACTGCGCCTTCAAACCGATGGAAAACCCCAAGGAAATCGCGCACCATTTGGACCATGTCGTGGGCGCAGTGGAGCACGGCCTTTTCCTTGGTTTTGCGTCAGAGGCAATCATCGGCGGGCGCGACGGCGTAAAAGTCCTCGAGAAAACCTCCCGGAGTTAATCGTCGCAGGCGCGTGCCGCGCTGGTTGGCCTGCCCACATCCCGCCGACAAACATGCGCGCGGCAACATTCGTGAGTAGTTTCAAATCCTGCGATATCGAGACAGTGGCGTTTCTGACCCTCGGCGCGAGAAGCCGCCTCAGTGCAAGCCGGACCAATCGTCGGCGAGGAGGATGGAGTTACTTGGATTCGAGGGATCGTACTTCACACTGGCGACTTGTCCAGCAGCGACACGGCTCAGATGGAGCCTTTCTTCAAGCCCGGTGATGTCCTGCGCGGTTTCGTAAGTGACGCCGGAAATTGAGTACGTGTAGCAGAGAAGCTTCCGTGCTCCATTCGAGGGCCCACTCCCACGACGTTTGTCCCTGGCAGTATTGGCTTTCAGTTCTTGCGGGTCGCGAGTGCAGTCCACGATTTCAAGGACTTGACCTTCGACAATGCGTCCAATACGGTTCAGATACGCCCGGCGCTCGCGTTCGATCTCGCTCGGATCGTCGGGGTTGCGCCGCAGCCAGAAGATCATGCCTGCGATGGCCAGCGCGACAAGCCCGGCCACCGGCAGCAAATTGTGCCAGTCAGATAGAAAGTCTCTCAACGAAGCATCTCTGCAAGCGCGTTTCTGCGCCCGCGCCCCCTAACAGGTTGGAGAATCCATCTTCTCCGTGTATTCGCATGAAGAGAGATTCTTCGCTCCGTTCAGGATCGCGGCCAAGACGATTTTGCCCGCGCCACTAAGGCTGCAATCCCCAAAAGCCAACCGCCAGACGGTCCCTAATCCTCCGGGACTATGACGGGATTGCGCAGGGTTCCAATCCCGCTCACGCTCACCTCGACGACATCTCCTGGGGCAAGCGGGCCAATCCCCGCGGGCGTTCCTGTTGCGACCACATCGCTCGCCTCAAGCGTCATCACCTGAGAAATCCAGCGGATTATAACATCGACAGGAAAGATCATATCCGCCGCGCGCCCGGACTGTTTCCTAGCTCCATTCACAAATGTCTCCACGGTTGCTGCGCTCAGATCGAGCTCGGTTTCGAGCACCGGGCCGAACGGGCAAAAAGTGTCGAAGCCCTTTGCGCGCGTCCATTGATCGTCAATGCGCTGCAAATCGCGCGCGGTGACGTCGTTCAAACAAGTGAATCCGGCCAAGTAAGGCCGCACGTTTTCGTCGGCGCGAAGATGCGAACAGCGCCGGCCGATGATCACTGCGATCTCGCCTTCGTAATCCACGCGATGCGACACGGCGGGCATGACAATCGGCTCATCCGGCGCGATGACGGAAGATGGCGGCTTCAGGAAAATGAGGGGTTCTTTCGGCGCATCGTTCCCAAGTTCCTTGGCATGATCGAGATAGTTGCGCCCGACGCAGACGATCTTGCTCGGCGCCGATGGCGGGAGAAATCTCACCTCGTCGAGAGGCCATTTGCGGCCAGTGCGATCGTGGCTACCCCAGACTTCGCCGAGGATTTCCCAAACGGCCCCATCCTCGATGATGCCCGCTCGCGGCTCCGGCCGGATCTCGTGCGCCGCTCGGCTCACATCTTTTGATGCGAGCTCCAGTGGTTGGAAACGGCAAAGCTTCATGGTTGGCGATAATTTGCGTCGGGCGCCCGGTGACGAGTGGGCGCAATCGGATGGTGCCGCGCGTGGAAACACATCGCTCCGACCCACGACCCAGCGGCGACGACTCCGTAAACTAGGGCTCCCTCGACCAGAGCCTTAAATGGCGTGTGCCTCAACGCATAAAAGAGATTTGAGAAGACCATTCCTTCAATGTCGTAGGCAACGACGAACATCACCCAGCCGATCATGGCCGAGATGAAAAGTTGAAGCGGCCGCTTGAGGAAACGGAACACCGGAATCAGCATGAATAGCACGAACATGCTGTAAGAAACGGCGTTTCGTTCGAGCGCGTATTGCTCGAGCCCTGGGATGCGATTCGCCGCCACGAGAGCTCCGAGCGTCACAATGACTAGCAGCGCGCCCGTATAGAGGCCGGTCTTGAGCGCGTAGTGGGGCGTGTCCTTTGCGGAACTATGCCGTTGCTCGGTTATGGATGGCTCGTTCATGGCGTCGCCTGGCTTTCCGCCGACACGCCGCCAGAAACAGCCGCACTGGCACGGCTTTCGTTGCCAGCGCGGTCCACGGCTGTAATAGTGTACAAGTAATGGCGGCCGGGCACGGTATTCATATCGCGAAACACAGGCGTAAGCAACAACTCAGTGTTCAAACGAGTTCCAGAGGAGTTTGCCTGCTCACTCCTATAGACGTTGTACCCGGCGACATCGGTTTCAGGATTGACGGCCCACGATAACTCGATGTGCGCGGGCACGTTGCCCTGCGCCGGGACCAGCACCGCAACCAACCCTTGCGGCGCAGTTGGCGGGAAAATGTCCCGCGGCGTAATCTCAACGAGCTTGGAATCTGCGGATTCGAGCTTTGCATCACCGTACTGCGCAAAGCTGCGGACGGAATAAACATAGGTCTTGCCGAACTCGAAATGCGTGTCTTGAAACGATGGAGATTCGTTTTCTCCAATCTTCAAGAGAGGGGATATCAACTTCGCGGCTGCATCGGCCGTCACAGCGGTCGCAGAATTTGCGTTGGAACTGCCGCCATTTGTTTCGGACTCTCCCCGATAGATGCGGTACCCCACGATGGGCGGCTGGGAGCCTGTGAGCGTCTTCTGCGGCGGCGTCCAGGTGAGCGCGATTCCAAAGTTCGCGACTCCTACTGTCAAGTCCTCGATCGGGTCCGGCGCGGGGTAAATCCGCAAGCTTGCCGCATTCGAATCGGCTGAGGACTTTTTTGCAGAGGCTCGCGTGCGGACCACGTACCGCACAATCCTTGCGGCGTTGTTTGCGAAATCCTCGGCTGTGATGGAATCCGCATAGCGAATCTTACCGCGCACGGCGTACTGATTCACCATGGCTGGAGGAATCGTCACAAGCAGAGTTGGGCTTCCCGCAGCATCGGAGCGCGGTGCGCTCGCTGCGCCCGAGGCGGGAGCGGCTTCGAAATCTCGATAAATCTCTATAGCAAGAGCCTGCTTGAGTTCACGATGTTCGACCGTCTCCTTTGGCACTGTGAATGTGAGGACGACATCGTCCCCCGACTGTTCGGCAGCGAGGTCCGTGATTGCGAGCGGCGTGGGAGGTTTTCGCTCCAAGGGTTCGCCCGGCGAAGCACAGCCACACTGGAAGAAGGGGAAAACAACGATGGAAAGCAGCAAGAAAAAAACAGAATGCGCATTCGATAGGCCCCGCGAGAAACCGCGCGCAGGCGCCCACTTTGTCTTTAACATTTTCTAGAGGATGTAGCGGCTCAGATCCTGGTCCTTCACGATGTTCGCAAGCTGCTTCTGGACGTATGCGGCGTCAACCTTCACTGATTTCTTCTTCATCTCCGGCGCCTCAAACGAAATGTCTTCCAGAACTTTTTCCAGAATCGTATGCAACCGGCGCGCGCCGATATTCTCCGTGTGCTCGTTGACCTTGGCTGCAAACTTTGCAATGGTCGCGACAGCGTCCTCGGTAAAAGTGAGTTTCAGGCCCTCGGTATCGAGCAGTGCCATGTATTGTTTGATGAGGGCATTCTTTGGCTCGGTGAGGATCCTTACGAAATCGGCTTCCGTAAGCGAACTCAGCTCGACGCGAATCGGGAAGCGCCCTTGCAACTCGGGAATCAGGTCCGAAGGCTTTGTGGTGTGAAAAGCGCCCGCCGCGATGAACAGAATATGATCCGTGCGCACCATTCCGTAACGCGTGTTCACGGTCGTCCCTTCGACGATGGGGAGAATGTCGCGCTGCACACCTTCGCGCGAAACATCCGGGCCGTGCCCGCTTTCGCGCCCGGCAACTTTGTCGATTTCGTCGATGAAGAGGATTCCCATCTGCTCGACGCGGTCCACGGCAATTCGCGTCACTTGGTCCATGTCGATCAGCCGGCTCTCTTCTTCCTGGATGAGATAGTCGAACGCTTCCGCGACCGTCATTCTCCGCTTCTTCTTCTGCTGGCCGAAAAAGCCTGAGAGCATGTCCTTGACGTTAACGTCCATTTCCTCGACGCCCTGGTTCGTGATGATTTCGAAGGAGGGCATGGCGCGCTCGCGGACTTCCACTTCCACCAGGCGCTGATCGAGTTTGCCTTCGCGCAGTTGCGCCCGGAGTTTGTCGCGCGTGCGCTGCGCCTGTTCGCGGCGCTGCGCTTCCGCGGCCGGGTCGGCAGCGGCGGGCATCGGCGAAGCCGGCAGGAGGAGATCGAGGAGACGCTCCTCGGCCGATTGCTCGGCGCGCTCGGCCACTTCGTCGAGTTTCTCCTCGCGCACCATGTCGATGGAAGTCTCAACCAGGTCGCGAACCATCGACTCCACATCCCGGCCGACGTAGCCAACTTCGGTGTATTTCGACGCTTCTACTTTCACGAATGGGCAGCCAGCAAGCCTGGCCAGTCGGCGCGCAATTTCCGTCTTGCCGACGCCGGTGGGCCCAATCATAAGGATGTTCTTGGGGAGAATGTCTTCTGCGAGCTCGGGTGGCAGCTTCTGCCGGCGGACGCGGTTGCGCAACGCGATGGCCACCGCCTTTTTTGCGGCGTCTTGGCCCACAATGTATTTATCGAGTTCGCCGACAATGCCTCGCGGCGTCAGCTCGTCAAACGAGGGAAACGGTTCGGGCTCCGTCGCCTGCGAATCTCCAGCTAGGTATATGACCATGTCTTTTTCCGACTTCTCCCTCATAGTTCTTCGATGCTGAAATTGTCGTTCGTGAAGATGCAAATCTCACTCGCGATGCGCATGGCCTCCTGGGCGATATCTTTCGCGCTGAGCTTCGTGTGCTTGGAAAGCGCACGAGCGGCTGCGAGCGCGTACGGCCCGCCCGACCCGATCGAGCAGATGCCGTCGTCCGGCTCGATCACGTCGCCATTGCCCGACAAGAGGAACGTGGATTTTGCATCAGCCACGATCAGCAACGCATCCAAATGGCGCAGCGAACGGTCCGTGCGCCATTCCTTTGCGAGTTCAACCGCTGCGCGAGGCAGGTTTCCGTGAAACTCCTGAAGCTTGTTCTCAAAGCGTCCAAACAGGGAAAGAGCGTCTGCCGTGCTCCCCGCAAACCCGGCGACAATTTTATCGTTGAACAGGCGTCGCGTTTTTTTTGCGCTGTGCTTGATCACGCCTTCGCCCAGAGTCACTTGCCCGTCGGCGGCGAGCACCACTTTATTGTCCTTGCGGACGCATAGCACGGTTGTGCCGTGCATCGGTTGCCTTTCCCGCGTGGTTCGCATCCGGACATTATACGCCGTCACGCGCGGATTGGGCCATCGCGACACGTTTCCAGATGTATCCGCACGCATAACCTGGCGGCGATTGCCCACGAGTGCAGGCGCTTCCCTGTCCGGAAGGGTCTTGCTGCATTGTGTGCATCCACCCGGATGAGCATGGCAGTCGAAAACGAAACAGTCTAAGCTCATTATTTCGGAGCGACTTCAATGACCAAGGAAACGCGCGGAGTGGAGGTTCTGGGTTCGCTGGCTCTCGCACCGCCTAAGCTTGAAGATTTTCGATTCGTCAAGTTCCGCGCAGATGGGGAAGTTGCTCGCCTCACGCTCGACCGCCCCGAGCACAACCTGCTAAACGAACGGATGCTCGCGGAGCTTGCGGCTGGGATCAACATGCTGAGCGAGCGGAGCGGAATCAAGCTAATCGTGCTGGATTCGGCCAGCAAGGCCTTCTGCGGCGGGATTGAGCTTGGCGAGTACACGCAGCGACGCGTGTTTCAGTTGCTCGACGCATTTCACGGCGCGTTTTCGGCGATGTTGGATGTGTCGAAGCCGCTGCTGGTGGTCGTCAACGGACCTGCATTCGGCGGCGGCGCGGAACTGGCGGCGTTGGGTGACCTTGTCATCGCAACCCCGCGCGCCCGTTTCGCGCAGCCCGAAATCAAACTCGGCGTTTTTCCGCCCCTTGCTGCGGCGGTTCTTCCTTACATCCTAGGGCCAAAACTGGCGCTGGAACTTGTGTTGACGGGTGAAACGATGACCGCCGAACGCGCGCGCGAACTTGGCCTCGTAAACTGGCTTGTCCCCGAGAACGAATTGCAGGCCAAAGTCGACGAATTAATCGCGAAAGTTACTTCGCAATCCGGGCCTGTGCTAACCATGGCGAAAAAGGCCATCCTTGGCAGCTTGGGTTTGCCGTTGCGCGAAGGAGTCCGCAATTCGATGAAGGTCTTCCTGAACGAGCTCGCTGACCTCGAGGATTCGCAGGAGGGCCTGCGCGCATTGGTCGAGAAACGCGCCCCGAAGTGGAAGAATCGTTAACTCTGCCTCCGCCAAACCTCGTTTGACTGGCGCGAAACGCGCGGATATACTCGGAATCTCCACAGGGGAACAGAAGTCACGATGTTCAACATCGAAAACCGCTTCGAACGCAGCTACGTCCTCTCGACAGTCGATTATGCATTCAATTGGGCGCGGAAAAGCTCCATCTGGCCTCTGACTTTCGGGCTGGCGTGCTGTGCCATCGAGATGATCGCATCGACCACATCGCGCTTCGACATCGCTCGATTCGGCGCGGAGGTTTTTCGCCCATCGCCACGGCAATCCGACCTGATGATAGTGTCCGGCACCGTGACGCTGAAGATGGCGCCGGTTCTGAAGCGTGTGTGGGACCAAATGCCCGACCCCAAGTGGTGTATCTCGATGGGCGCGTGCTCAAGCGTGGGGGGACCGTTTAACGTCTATTCCGTGCTTCAGGGCGTGGATAGGATCGTTCCGGTGGATGTGTACGTGATTGGGTGCCCGCCACGGCCCGAAGGCCTCTTCTACGCGCTTTTGAAGCTGCAGGACAAGATTGACCAGATGACTCTGGCAAAACGCCCCACAGAAGTCCGGCTGCACCCAGGAATGGTCGAGGAATTCAAACAGGGTGTCATGATCGCTCAGACGCCCCAGCCCCGATAGGTTTGCAGACCCCATGTGGCATGGGGAGGACCCGAATGGCATTTGAGCGAACTGCGAAGACAGATGAAGTCCCTCCTGGGATGATCCGAGAGTTCCAGCTTGACGGTCAGACCATTGCCCTTGCCAATGTCAACGGTAAGTTGTTTGCAATCAATAATGTATGCCTTCATCGTGGAGGGCCGCTGGGAGAGGGGAAGATGTCCGGGAACGTTGTCACATGCCCCTGGCACGGGTGGCAATACAACGTCACCAACGGCGCTGTGGTGGCAAACCCGGGAGTAGCGGTCGAAACGTACCCTGTTGAGGTGCGAGGAAACGACATCTTCGTGGATGTCGGCTAAGCCCGGGTACACCCCATCTTCGGACGTGCCCATGCCCTTTCCCGCACTCCCCCGAAAAATCCGTGCATAATTCTGTTTATTTTCTTGCAGTTCCGTGTATATTGCGGCCGTTACCCCTAACGGATGACGCAAGCTCCTCCAAAACCAAGGCGTTGGCTGCTGGCCGTTGACCCGCGCGTATACCACTGGGATACCCTTTTCGTGAAGGGCAAGGAAATGTGGCGGCACGCGGGAAACCGTCCTAACGCGCTGCGCCAACTCAAACAGGTTCACAAGGGTGATCGCGCTCTTTGCTATCACGGGAAAGCTGAGCATTCGGTGTACGCGCTCGCAGAGGTGAGCCGCGATCCTTACCCCGACCCGCACCATCCTGACGATAAGCGGCTCGTAATGGATCTGCGCGCCGTCGAGCGATTGCCGCGACAGGTGCCCCTCGCGGAGATGCGCGAAAATCGCCTCCTGCGAAAAATCAAGTTTCTCAAGGACACTCGTCTCACGATTTGCCCGCTGAGTGAGGAAGAGTATTCCGAGATTCTGCGCATGGCGGGCATAGTTGCTTCGCCGGGAATTCCCCTGCCGTAGATACGCGGCTGAGCATCCAGTCACGAGACCCTGGCCTTCTGCTGTCCTGTGCTACATTTTTGTGAAGCCCAAAATGCCCGAACTGCCCGAAGTCGAGACGATCGTGCGTGGCCTGCAGGCAACTTTGCCGGGGAAGCGCATTCTTCAGCTACGCCTGGGCAAAACGGATTTCATCGATGCCCCTGCAGCGCTGCAGGCACGTTTGCCGGGAAGCCGGATTGCCACGGTAAAGCGCTACGGGAAATTCATTGTTTTCGACCTTGAACCTCCAAATGGAATGGCGCGAAGTTTTTCGTTCTTGATTCATCTGGGCATGACGGGACGAATTGTAGTTTGCCGACCTGACGTACTCATCCCGCCTCACACGCATGTGTTTTTTGCGCTCGATGATGGCCGAGAACTCCGTTACACGGATGCTCGAAGGTTCGGCAGCATGCAGATTCTGCCAGAATCGACGCGCGTCGATTTTCTAGGAAAACTTGGCGCCGATCCGCTTGAGACGACCGTGGCGGAATTCATCGCAACTCTGCGCAATCACCGCGCGAGGATCAAGTCATTGCTGCTCGACCAGCGTGTGTTGCGGGGCATGGGAAACATCTACACGGATGAAAGCCTTTGGCGCGCGGGGATTCACCCCAAGCGCATCGGAGCCACGCTCTCAGACGCGCAACTTCGCCGCCTGTTCCGCGTCGTGCGACTCGTGCTGAATGAAGCGATTCGCCTGGGTGGATCGTCCATTTCTGACTATGTGAATTCCGAAGGACTACCGGGGGAATTTCAATTCCGCCATCGCGTCTACCTGCGCGAAGGGAAGAGCTGTTTTCGGTGCGGTACATCGATTCGCAGAGTAATCGTCGCAGGGCGGAGCAGCTACTTCTGTCCGCGGTGCCAGCGTGCTCCGCGAAAGAGGTCACTTCGAAAATCGAAGACAGCAAGACGTCAGCGCCAGCGATAAATCAGGACGGCCCCCACGAGCGCGAAAACTCCCGCGTAGAAGAAGCCCGCCTGGGGGCTTACGCCGGACCAAAGCGCACCCACCGCGATGCTTGATACGAAGTCGCCAATCCCATTCACTGCGGCAAGCACGCCAAAGCCGGACCCGCGAACGACGGCCGGCAGAAGCTCCGCAGCCAGGGATTTCTCAAGCGACTGTTGCATGGCCCCGTGAACCCCGGCCAAGCCGAAGAGAACAGCGAGAACGGGAATGGTGAGTGGCTCGAAAATGAACCCGGCAAACGCAACCACGCCAACCAGGTAGCCCGTTGCAAGGAGTGTGCGTTTACCAACGCGGTCGCCGAGAGCTCCGGCGGGATAGGAGGCTGCCGCGCTGACAAAGTTATGAAACGTGTACAAGCCCACCGAAAGCGCTGCTGCACGGCCCATTCCCAAGCGGGGAGTGAGAATCTGGCTAGCGCGAAGTATCAGTAGTGTGGGCGCAAAGTCCCCTATCCCATGGGCAAAAACGCCCGCGAGGAAATGCCAGTAGCTCTTCGGAAGTTGAGAAAAGCTTGAGACGAAGCTGGGTGCATGATGACCCGCAGTTTGTTTTCCCTTGGGCGCGAGAAACGCAAAGACGATCGCGGCTATCAATCCGGGCAAGAGTGCCCAGCGCAAGACGCCCCGCGCGCCCAGCACTCCAATCAGCGCAGCGGCGCAGAGCGGGCCGAGGACGGCGCCAAGCGTGTCCATAGCGCGTTCAAATCCAAAGGCGCGGCCCTCCTGGCCTAGCGCAACGCACTCGGCAAGGAGTGTGTCTCGCGACGGCCCGCGGCTACCGCGCCCGGCCCATCCCAGCGCGCGCAGCACAAGCACCGTAGGCCAACTATGGGCGAAGGCGTAACCGAAGGTCGAGAGCCCGGTCGCAAAATAGCCCGTGATGCCGGTGGGCTTTCGCCACGCCGGATGGTCCGCGATCCAACCCCCAGCCAGCTTCGCGAAGCTCGATAGTCCGTCTGAGATGCCTTCAATCAATCCAAGCGCCATCGCCGGAGCGCCGAGACTGGCAAGAAACGCAGGAAGAATCGAAGTCGCTGCTTCGTGACCCCAGTCGGAGAAGAGGCTGGCAAGCCCAATGCCCAGAACGCCGCGAGTGAGCCATCTCTTCGAAGACGGATTTCCTGTGGTTTTTTCGCTCATTTTGGTTGGGCGAGATTCTATCGCGCTTCGGAGTCACTCGCACGCGTCGCCGTGGCAGATGGGAGAAGCGGAGCGGCCGCGGCAAAGATGCGTTCGGCCCAGACTCCCCGGTCGCGCGGCTCAAGCCAAAGCACGGGAGCGCGCAATTCCCTGAAAGGAGCTGATCCCAGCAGCTCAAGCAACATCTCGTGGATACGCCGCTGGAACGCGCGGTCCTGGGAGCGAAAGCCGTCGGCTGGAATCGCCGATTCGAGCGGCGGAACGCCCACAAGGAGCGAGTAGGAATTCATCCACCAGAGAAGCCATACTTCGAGTTGCGGCTGCCGGCCGAACTTGTTCGCGAGATAACAATAATTGTCGAGGACGGCGCGGTCGGTGATGACATGAGGAGCGCGGCGCGAAGCGGCCAGCTCGGCAGTAATCTGCGCATGCAGAATCCAAAGCTGGCCTTCCAGCGTCGTCGCATCATTTACAGGAAAAGGAGATTGGCGCGCGACTTCTGTGACAAGCTCGACGTTGCAATCCGCCTTCTTAAGCAGGGAGCAGATTTCAAACGCAAGCGTCGTCTTGCCGACCCCGTGCGTGCCAATCAGAGCGAGTTTCAACGGCTGCGCTCCACGTCGAGCGCCTCTTCGACTGTCGTGATATCCACAATCCCCCTGCATCCGTACAAGGCCGGCAGAATGACTCCCGGGCTGTGCTTGCGCCGAAGTTCCGCGACACGCTCCGTCCCTGTCTGATAGGCGGGCAGATACATGCGCCCGAGCAACGGGTGACGCCCCCAAGCGCCGGATAGCTTATCGGCGCGCTCGATAGAGACCAGGAAATCGCGCCGCAAAATCGACGCCACCTCTGGCTGCGGCATCCCCTCTTTCCATGTGAGATAGGAAGACTGGTTCTTCGCGTCGTCCTGCAGCAGCACCAGCAAGACGCCAATTTGCAGGTCCTCGTCCGGCAATTGCTCCACGTCCGTCACACCATGCGCAATAAGAATTGCGTTGTTGGCAATCCCCTCGAACAAAGTTGCTGCGCGCGTGTTCATCGTGAGCACGGTTGCTTCGAATCCCACAGCTTTACGCACGAAGAGGTTTTGCAGATAAGCGAACGTCGTCACGTGGCCGGGGACCACTTCATGACTCACAAGCTGCTCGAATTCCGGAAACGACATCTCAAGCGATGCGTTGAGCTCGTACGTCGCCTCGTACTCCGGCCTTCCGTCCGGACGCCGCGCACGCCCCAGATAATTCATCGACCCTGAAAACCAAGCGTCCTTGATTGGAAGGAAGCGGATATTTGCCCGCGGGACTTCACGGAGTTCAGCAGGAAGGTAGCCCGCAAGGTTTGTTGCGCTGAGGTTGTCGAATCGCGCGATCACCGCCGCGCCCAGGGACTTCACCGAAGCCATCGGCGCCCTTCTGTCTTTTCTCCATGCGTCCACGGCAGCCAAGAGCGTGTCACTATCCCGTGATGGATAGCCGGCACGGGCCAAAAGTTCCACCACGCGCTGCCTCTTCGGAGACGGATTCGATGGCGCTGGGCTCTTGCCTATGGAAGCCTGCACGCAACGTTCGTACGGGACGGGAGCGCCTTTTCCGAGAATCTCCGTGACCAGGTCCCACATGGTTTCAAAGCACAGCGACAGACCTGCGATGTATTTGCCGCGCAAGCCGCCAATGGCCTTGGCTTCCTGTGCCAAGTCTTGAATGGCGCCCTTCACATCCACGCCGTCAAGGTAAGCAGCAATCGCTTCGCGATCCGGAGACTTGGTTCCAACTCCTCCTGACTCCCTCACGCGGGCTGCTGCCGGGTGCGTGTAAGCCGGAGGCAACGGCTCATCGGAAAACCAGGAATCGGCGATGAACCGCCCCGTGCCCGACGCACACATCACGTCGCCGCCCCACAACGTGTCGATCCCGAGAATCGCGTTCCCTATCAACTGCTCAAGATTTTTGCTCATGACTCATGTTCCTCCCGCTTGCCCCGCAAGGAAGCCACCCAGATGTAAACACACAAGCCAATGAAAAGCAGTGCAGAGAACCCCTGCGAAACAGGTTCATTCGCGTAGAAGGGCGTGCGGATCCAGTCCTCACTGAATTTCGGTATCAGCCGACAAGCTGCACCGATAACGCCTCCCAAGGCCCCGCCTGCCATCAACCCTGAAGCAACCACCACGCCACGCTCTCGAATGCCTGCGCCCTCGGCGCCGCCGGCCTTGTCTGCTCGCTTACCGAGAAAGTGCGCGAGAATCCCGCCAACCAGCGCCGGGGTGTTCAACTCCAGCGGCAAATACATTCCGAGCGCGAAGATAAGCGCGGGCACGCTCAGCATCTCCATGATAACTGCCATCATCGCTCCGGCGCCAAAAAGCAGATAAGCCACCGGCTGATGGCTCATGAACCCTTCCACCAACGCCTTCATGATGGACGCCTGCGGTGATGGCAGCACGACGCGCATGTCTCCGGGCGCCGCTTCACCAAACTGAAAGGTCTTTGCGAGCATGACGATTGTCAGGCCCACGGCCAGGGATGCCGCGATCACACCGAGAAACTTAACTTTCTCTTGCGCTGAGGGCGTCGATCCCAGCCAATAGCCTGTCTTGAAGTCGGTGATGGCCTGCCCGGAAACCGAGAGCGCTGTGCACACCATTCCCGCAATCGCCATCACGAAGAACATCCCCGTCGGCCCCGACAGGCCGAACCTGAGCAGAACGACCGCTGAGATGATGATCGTCAGCATCGTCATGCCCGAGACTGGATTTCGCGCCGTGGTCGCGATTGCATTTGCCGCCACCGAAGTAAAGAAGAAAGAAAAGACCAGTGTCAGTACCAACCCGGCAGTAATTACTCCGTACGAAAACGAGAGGTGGCCCAGGAAGATCGCTACCGCCACCGCGCTGATTACCACCCCCGTCAGCATGGAGACCAACGAGATGTCGCGATCGGTCCGTTCGACGCCCGCGCTTTCTCCGTGCCGGAACGCGCGCAAAGCGATGCCGAACGACCCTGCGACCACCTTCAGCGATTTGATGATCCCGAATATTCCTGCGGTGGCGATCGCGCCCACGCCGACAAACCGCACGTAGCTGCGGAAGATTTCGTTTGCCGTCATTACTGCAATCGGACTGTGGGCGGGGTAGACGACGTCTCCTGTCAAGTGCCGCCCGATCATCCAGATCAAAGGGACCAGCACGAAGTTGGAAAACACGCCCCCCGCGCAGAGCAGCATCGAGCTGCGCAAACCCATCACGTAGCCGAGACCAAGAATGAAAGAGATTGCATCGAAATTGAATACGACCTTCGCCCGATCGGAAAGCGTCCGCGCTATTGGCAGGAATTGAAAATCCACGAATTCCTTCCACACATGGAACGTGGTCGCAAGGAAATCGTACACGCCCGCAATCGCCGTGGCCTGCAGCAGCAGCTTGGCTTGCGATCCGCCTTTCTCCCCGGTGACGAGAACTTCCGTAATGGCCGTCGCCTCCGGGTAGGGGAGACGCCCGTGCATCTCTCGCACGAAGTATCGCCGCAACGGGATCAGGAACAGCACGCCTAGGCAGCCGCCGGCCAAGCAGATGAAGATCGTCTGCACTGGGTGCGGGTCGAGTTTCAGGATGTACAGCGCGGGCAATGTGAAGATCGCGCCCGCCACAATCGATCCCGCCAGGCCGCCGATTCCCGTGATGATCACGTTTTCCAGAACGCTCGAACGCCGCCGATATAGGCGAGCCAGGCCGATCGCCAAAATCGAAATGGGAATGGCCGCTTCCATCACCTGACCGACCTTCAGTCCGGAATACGCGGAAGCGACTGTAAAGATGACGCAGAAGGACAGCCCCCATAACACGGAGCGCCATGTGAGTTCGGGCAATGCAGCCTCGGCAGGAACGGGAGGCTGATAAACCTGGCCTTCTTCGAGTGGCGTGTAAGCGTTCTCGGGAAGCGATATTGCCTGGGGCTCAGTTTTCATGATGGGAGTTTCTCCTTGGACGCCACGAAGCCACCTTTGTGAATTGGTAGCCGTCCAAATCCAACCTGCGGAGCCTATGCATTAGCCCGGAATTTTGCAAGGGCTCCTGCGGAAACAAGCGTGAGTCCACGCTTCGATCGCCTTCGCCGCAGAGCGAGCAAAACTCCGCCTTTCTTGAGTTCCCGCCAGCCTCCGCATAGAATCGCCATTGTTTCATGCACGCGGAGGATTTTTCTCCGTTTTGGCGAAGGACATTCATGCGGGCTGTAGTGCAACGAGTGACTCGAGGGCGTGTTCTTGTGGATGGACGCGTCACAGGTGAGATTGGGCCGGGATTGGTTGTTCTGGTTGCCGTCGGACGCGAAGATGTCCCGGCCACTGCGGTCTCGATGGCTGAAAAGATCGTGAACTTGCGCATTTTCAGCGACAACGCGGGAAAAATGAGTCGTTCGCTGCTGGAGACAGGCGGAGCTGTCCTCGCTGTTTCACAATTCACATTGTATGGCGACGCGCGCGGCCAGCGGCGCCCGAGTTTTGTGCAAGCCGCTCCTCCCGATCAAGGGAAAACGCTCTACGAGGAATTTGTGCGAGCGCTGGAATCTCGCGGAGTGCGCGTCGAGACGGGGGTATTTCAGGCCCACATGTTGCTCGAGCTTGCGAACGACGGCCCGGTCACGATTCTCCTCGATTCCGACAAGACCTTCTAATTGAAGCCACTGCTTTGTTGCAGGTTGCTCTTTCCGGCATATAATATCGTGTCGCGATATAATAGGGGCAAGCCATGACCACGCATGAACATGGGAACCGAGACGCGGATTACCGCGCATTGGCGAGCTTCAGGTACGAAATTCGCCGCTACCTGAACTTCAGCGAGAGCGCCGCGCGTGCTGCAGGCATTGAACCGCAGCAGCATCAAGCCCTGCTGGCGATCAAAGGAGCGCCGCGAGGGCAGGAGCCCACAATCGGCTGTCTCGCCGAACGGTTACAAATCCGGCATCACAGCGCCGTGGAGCTGACCGACCGGCTGGAAAGGCATCGCCTGATCCGGCGCTCGCGGGGCAACGCGGACCGGCGCGAAGTCCTGTTGCATCTGACGCCGCACGGTATGGACCTGCTTCGGAGGCTTTCGCTGGCCCATCGCGAGGAACTGCAACTGGCAGGACCAAAGTTGTTGGAATCGCTTGAGGCCCTCGTCGCTCATAGGAATCCTCATGCCAAAGCTCGCAAACAAAAGATCGCAGACACAGCGGTGCCACGTTTCACAAGGCGAGATCGCCGGAACAAATAGAAGCGCCGCAGGGATCGATCGAGATACTGATCAGGAGAATCATTGGTGGAATCTTCGTTGCGAACCACAAGACTTTCCGAGCCGCAGCAGTCGGCTGGCTATCGCATTGGATTCATCTCGTTGCTCGCGGCGCTCATCGGAGTCCTGGCTGGGATTATCGCTTACGTTCTGTACGACCTGATTGGACTGTTCACGAATCTAGCCTACTACCACGAATGGTCGTTCCACTTTCGTAGTCCGGAGAACACGCACATCGGGCCGTGGATTATCGTCACACCCGTCATAGGCGGCCTAATCGTCGGGTTCATGGCCAAGTACGGGTCGGAAAAAATCAAGGGCCACGGCATCCCGGAAGCGATGGAAGCGGTGCTGACTTCGCGCAGCCGGATTGAAGCAAAGGTGGCCATCCTGAAGCCGCTCTCGGCCGCGATTGCAATAGGCACAGGAGGTCCGTTCGGAGCCGAAGGTCCGATCATTCAGACCGGTGGCGCATTCGGTTCACTCGTGGGGCAGTTCGTCTCGACGACAGCGGCCGAACGCAAAGTGCTGCTTGCGTGCGGAGCGGGCGCGGGCATGGCCGCGACATTCAATACGCCGATTGCAGGCGTCATACTGGCGATCGAGTTGCTTCTCTTTGAGTTTCGGTCGCGCTCGTTCATACCGCTTGTGATTACGAGCACTATTGCCACGAGCGTTCGCGCCATTCTACTGGGGCAGCACTCGATGTTCTCGATGGGCAACGTCGATTTCGGCGTGCTGCGCGGCCTGCCGTTTTACATTTTGCTCGGCGCGATTTCGGGCGTCGCGGCGATTGGGTTCACGAAGCTGCTTTACTGGGTCGAGGACCAGTTCGTCCAGCTGTCAATCAACGATCTCTGGCATCCGGCCATTGGCGCACTCGGACTCGGCATCATTGGGTTTTTCGTCCCGCGCGTGCTGGGCGTGGGGTACGACACGATCTCCGACATCCTCAACAACAACCTCGCCCTGAAACTCCTCATCCTGATTGCGATTTTCAAATCACTGGCGCTTGTGATCTCGCTGGGCTCAGGCACTTCCGGCGGTTTGCTCGCGCCCATGTTCATGTCGAGCGCTGCCATGGGCGGCGTGTTTGCAACTCTCGTGAATATGATCATTCCGAGCGCGCACCTATCGCCGGGAGCCTACGCGCTGGTGGCGATGGCTGCGGTCTTCGGCGCCGCCTCGCGCGCAACATTCGCCTTCATCGTCTTCGCATTCGAGATTACGCGCGATTACAACGCAATTCTTCCGCTGATGCTGGCCTGCGTGATTGCCGACATGATCGCAATCCGCTATTTGCCGAGTTCAATCATGACCGAGAAACTCGCACGCCGCGGATTGTCCGTCCCGGATGAATACGATGCCGGGGTGATGAAGATCGTCCGCGTCGGCGAGGTGATGCAAAAAGACGTTGCGACGATTCCCCCGGAGATGACCGTCGCGGAACTGACGGAACACATGAGACGCGGCGAACCCGCGTACAACGTCACGCAGGGGCTTCCTATCGTAGACAAGGATGGCCGGCTGATGGGAATCGTGACTCAGGGCGACTTGCTGCGCACGCTGGAAATCGATCCCAAAGGCGAAATCACGGTGTTGGAAGCGGGCTCGAATACCCCGATTGTCGCCTATCCGGACGAAGTCGTATTCGATGCCATGTTTCAAATGCTCCAGAACAATATCGGCCGCCTGCCCGTTGTGAGCCGCGATGATTCGCAGCGGCTGATTGGCCTTTTCACTCGATCGAGCATCTTGGCCGCGTGGTCGCGCCATGCGGAGGAAGAAGGTGTGCGCGAAAACGGCTGGTTCGCCCAGTTGCTCCGAAGCGAGAAATAGTCCCAGACAAAGATGGCGGTGCGACGCATGTATTGGTCGCTTTCAGAGGGACCTCTGGCCCGATTTCCTTAAGGGACCTTACGACAGATCCTGCCGCAGCCTTAGAATCCGCCGCCGCCACCGCCGCCAAACCCGCCGCCAGACATGCCCCCACCGCCGAAGCCTGAGCCTCCCGAACTGCGCGGCGACGAGGCCATCACGTTTCCTGCTTGCATGGACATCGCGTTGAGGTTGTTGACGAGAAGTAAGGGCACAAAGACCTGGCCGTAGCTGCCCTGATACCACTGCGGAGGCTGCATGCTGATGCCGGCGAATGCCTGCACCCATTTCTTCTCCACGTGCAGGGCCATCGCGTAGGGAAGGTATTTCTCAAATAGTTCGGGCGTTTTCTCCATCCGCTCGATTCGATCGCTTTCGACGCGGCCCAAGAAATCCTCAAACCCAAGAACTTTCTCGAGAGTTTGCCAACCGGAAATCGTCCGCGCGGGCATGAACCAGCCGAAGCCCGCGAGGATTACTCCAGTTACGATGCCGGTAATGACCCACGTGGTGTGCGCGATGCCTGTCGCGCCCGAAAGAAAGTTGGCTCCCGCAAAGAAGAGAAATCCGATGACAAAACCGGCGCCCACGTAAGCTTGGCGAACAGCGTCAGGGCGGTGCAGGTAATAGCCGTCGGCCATTAGCGCATCGAAAATACGATCCCGGATCGACGGGAGGTGTGTGTAGAAGTGATTCTGAAGATCCGAGAGTCTTACCTCTGGATTTCCCCCGCCATCGAAAAGAGCGGAGAGCATTTCCACTTCATGTGGGCGGGCCGCGGTCCATTCTGCCGCTGGCTTTTTCAGATGGAAAACGTACTCCTGGCTGTGCGTCAAGCCGAGGAGATGACTTTCATTCTTCTGTTCGATCGTGAGGTAGCCTTTAACGGCCAGGTCCACAAGCGTCGCCGTGATATCGCGCATCGCGGCTTCGTTATCGACAAGCGTGCCGCACTCCCCCGGCGTGAGATTGTCCGGGGGTTCATATTGCACCGTGACGGCGCCGTGCTCGGGGTCGCGCCCGCGAGTCCACCACAGATAGAACATCACGAAAAAGACGCCGATCGGAACGAAAAAGGGCCAATTGCTGCGCAAAATAAGCGAGACATTTGCGAGAGGCCCCGGCGGGTGGACAAATCCTTTGTCGAACCCAACGACAGCGGTGAGGCCCTCATGAAATTCAAGCGAGCGGGTGGAACGAATTTCGACGATGTTATCTTTCGCTTCGACCGTTGCATCCTGCGCGCGGGAGCCGGATACGCCGGTGTACGCGATGGCGTGGAGGCCCGTGACGCCGAAGGGCAGTTCGATGTGCGCGCTTGCGGACTCGATGGGGACATCCCATTCGTTGCCCGTAACATTCCAATAGAGTTCGTCGTGATCTTCAAAGAAGCGAAGTGCGTCGAGAATGCGGTAGTGAATGATGACGGTGCGGGTGGTATCCACCGCGCCTGGTACCCAAATCTTGAACTTCGTATTGCGTCCCTGGCGGCTTTGGTCGTACTTGAGAGGGCGCGCGTCATCATCCGTGACCGAAAGCGGCTCAAGAAAAAGGGTGTAGTTCAGACCGTACGGAGATGTGTACTCCACCGGGATCGTCCGATAGATTCCATTCCAGGAGCCGGTGAATTGCGCTTCGATGGTTTCCGTCACTTCGATTGTGGCATCGGGGCCGACTTCCACTCTTTCGTCGAAGTGCTTGATGACGAGCTGGCGAGCCGCCACGGGCAGCGCCGTAAGAAGCGCCAGAAGGCATACGAGAAGAACTCGATGCGTGGTTTGCATGGCGCGTTCCCGCTACGCGTTGCCGCCGAAGCTTACCTTGGGCGCTTCGCGCTCGGCCGGGGCGCTGATTTCAAAGAATTCGCGCGGCTTGAAGTTGAACATGCCGGCAATGATGTTCGAGGGAAACTGGGCGATCTTCGTGTTGAAGTCGCGAACGACGGCGTTGTAGTAGCGCCGCGCATTCTGAACGGTATCCTCGATTTGATTCAGCGTCTGCTGCAACTGGGTGAAACTTTCCACAGCGCGAAGCTGAGGATAAGCCTCCGCCAGCGCGAACACCTGGCGCAACGCAGCCGTGAGCATGCCCTCGGCTTCGGCCTTCGCCGCGGGGCCTTCGCTGGTCATGGCCTTGTTGCGCGCCGCGATGACGCCTTCGAGTGTCCCCTTTTCGTGCGCGGCGTAACCCTTCACGGTTTCGACGACATTGGGGATTAGGTCGTAGCGCCGTTTGAGCTGCACATCAATATCGGCCCAAGCGTTGTCGCACTGCACCTTTAGCCTAACGAGTCCGTTGTAAATCGAAATAACAAAAATCACCAGCAGTGCAACAACTACAAGGAGTATCAACATGACGTGCCTCCGGAAACCGATTGGATTCTTCTGCCGCTTCCTGCCCGCGCGTAAGCATACGGCGGCTGGCCGGACGTGTAAAGCGGGGTCTGCGGAAATGTCAATGTTCAGTGCTTTGAGCTGTCCTTGGGCGGTGTGAAATTCGGGTCGAGCCGATGAGCTTCGCTGAATTCTTTTCGTGCCTCGTCATATTGCTTCAACGTGGCGAGCGCAATCGCCAGATTGTAGTGCGCGTGGGCGTGTTGCGGATTCAGCAGAATTGCCACGCGATAGCTGTCAACGGCAACCTGGTAGTGTTTCTTCGCAAATAGGACGTTACCGAGATTGAACTGCGCTTCCGCGTTTTGGGGTTCGAGCGCGACGAGCTTTCTGAACGCAGCCTCGGCGCCATCGAGATCGTGCGTCCTCACGAGTGCCGCCCCCAGGGCCTGAAGCGCTTCGGGAAAGTCCGGCTGAATTTCAAGTGCTTTACGATACGAATCCGCCGCTTCGCCGGCATCGCTGTTAGCCAACAGCGCGTTGCCCAGATTGTAGAGCGCATGTGCGTCGTTGGGGTGAAGCGCCAGACCCTTCTCGTACGCATCAATCGCTTCCGCAAGCTTGTTCTGGTCCTGATAAGCGTGGGCAAGCGTGAATTCAGCCTCGGGTTGATTCGAGTTAAGCGCCAGGCTTTTCTCGAGGTTTGCGATCGCTTCGTCCAATTGGCCCTCGAGATACAGCAAACTACCCAGCTCGAACCGAGCATGCGCATCGCTGGGGCGGGCGGAAACGATCTCCCGATAATTGGAGATGGCTTCTTCCTTGCGCTTCGCGCGTTGCAGCGACGCGGCATAGTTCACCCGGATATCCAGGGCATTCGGGGAAAGCGCAAGAGCCTGCTTATAAACCTGCATCGCTTCATCCCACTGGTGCTTCGAATCGAGCGCCGCCGCGAGATTGTTCATCGCGTCCAGGTAGTGCGGCGAAAGCTGAATGGCTTTGCGGTAGGCCGCAATCGCTTCGTCGGTCTTCCCGGAGGCGAAGAGCACATCCCCTAGTCCGTTGTACGCCTGCGGAAACTTCGGATTTAGTGCAAGCGACTCTTGATAGGCAGCCGCCGCGTCCGCATATTTCTTTTGGTGATAAAGCGCGAAGCCGAGATTGCTTTCCGTAATCGCGTCGGTAGGCTTCAGCTTCATCGCCTGCTCGAAGTCCGCGACGGCTTCGTCATCTTTTCCTGTGGCGTCGAGAGCGAGGCCGAGGTTGCTGAGCGCCTCGGGAAACTCCGTGTTGATTGCCAACGCCTGCCGGAACAGCGCTATTGCTTCTTCCGGTTTTCCTTTTTGATAGAGTTCGAGCCCGCGATTGTTCAGCGTGACAGCTTCGGCCGAAGACGTCGCTCGAGATTGCGCCCACGAGGCAATCTCGCACGTGGAGAGGCACAGCAACGCGGCGATGCACAGCGCTGATTTCAAGAAACCTCGAACCCTCATCACGGCACCGACGAAGTTACCGGAGAATAGCACACATCAAGATTCTCATAATACGCGCGTCCGAATAGCGTCGCCGGCGTAAAGTAGTATTTTGAGTTACCTTTTGCGTTCTGAAAGGCAACGTTATTTCTTGGAATGCTTTTCAAGACACTCAGCGCCGCGGTGTTCGGCATTGATGCTTCCCTCGTCGAAGTCGAGGTGGACATCGGCCCAGGCCGCCCAGGTGATTTCGCCGTCGCAGGCCTTCCCGATATTGCCGTCAAGGAAAGCCGCGAGCGCATCAAATCGGCGCTTCGAAACTGCGGCTTCGATTTTCCGACTCGACAGGCCGTGACCGTCAACCTCGCTCCAGCCGACATTCGCAAGGAAGGCTCCGCGTTTGATTTGCCGATGGCGCTCGGGTTGATGGGCTGCCAGGGCACATTTTTCGGGAAGGTTTTGGATTCGCATGTTTTCCTTGGAGAGCTTTCGCTGGATGGAAGCGTCCGTTCGGTCCGGGGCGCTCTCTTAGCAGCGCTGGCAGCGCGAACGCGGCATTCGAATTGCGGTCGTGCCGGAAGCAAACGCTCGGGAAGCGGCAGTCGTCGAAGGAATTCAAGTCTTTGCGGTGAAATTTCTGCCGCAGGCCGCGGACATGATCAACGCGCCGGAGTCGTTTCAACCCATCGCCGTGGACACGTCGCAGATGCTTGCCGAAGCCAGTCAGTATTCGGTGGACTTGCGCGACGCACGCGGACAAATGGCGGCCAAGAGGGCTCTCGAAGTCGCTTGCGCGGGAAGCCACAACATTCTCCTGATCGATCCCCCGGGCGCGGGCAAGGCAATGCTCGCAAAGCGTATCCCGACGATTCTGCCGCCGATATCGCTCGAGGAAACCATTGAAACGACGCGCATTCACAGCGTCGCAGGATTCCTCGACGATTCACGCGGTTTGGTGGGAACGCGCCCGTTCCGCTCCCCGCATCACACGATCAGCGACGCCGGCTTGATTGGCGGAGGAGCCGTGCCGCGCCCCAGTGAAGTCTCGGTCGGGCACAATGGCGTGCTTTTCCTCGATGAACTCCCCGAATTCCAACGCAACGTCCTGGAAGTGTTGCGCCAGCCGCTCGGGGACGGCTCCGAGACGGTTGCACGCGCCGCGCTTTCCGTGAGCTTCTCGTCGCGCTTCATGCCGGCGGCAGTGATGCACCCATGCCCGTGCGGCTCTTTTGGCGACCCCACGCGCGATTGCCATTGCACACCGCCGCAGACCAGCGGTACGTCTCGAAAATCTCGGGACCGCTGCTGGATCGAATCGACATCCATATCGAAGTCCCCGCGGTGAAATACAAGGGACTACGGGGCGACGCCGAAATCGAAAGCTCGGCATGCGTCCGCGAACGCGTGTTGCGCGCTCGAAAAATGCAACTCGAACGTTCTGCGGGCGAAAAGAAGCTCTATGCCTACGCGGCGCCAAAGCTCATCCGCAAGCATTGTGGCATCTCCGCTGCCGGCGAAAAACTGCTCGAAACTGCGATTCAGCGTCTCGGCCTTTCCGCACGAGCGCACGATCGTATCCTCAAGGTTTCGCGCACGATTGCCGACCTCGAGGGCGCGACGTCGATCGAGCCGAAGCATTTGAGCGAGGCAATTCAGTACCGCACGCTGGACCGATCCTATTGGGCGTGAGACCTCAATCCTCCTCGAGATATTCCCCGTCCATGTCAGATTGACTTGCGCGAGCGCGATGTGATACCCATACTGATCCTTTTCCCTTGGGGGATTCCTGGCTCAGGATGATGGCCACAGCCCAACGAATCGAGGTCACTCTTGAGACCCGGCTCGAAAGCGTTGACCTTGCCGAGAGTATTGTGATGCGTGTTGCCAAAGCAAGCGGCTTTGATGACGAAGACGTCCACAAGATCGGCATGGCGGTGCGCGAAGGCGTAATCAACGCCTATAATTACGGTAATCAACAGGACCGTCAAAAAAAGATCCTGTTGACGGTCGAACTTGACCCTGAAAAGATGGTCGTACGCGTACTGGACGAGGGGAAAGGCTTCGAGCTTGCCGAAGTGCCCGACCCCCTCTGCGAGGAAAATCTGCTGCGGACATCGGGGCGAGGATTGTTCCTGATGCGCGCGTTTATGGATGAGTTCACGGTGCAGCGCGGGCCGGCGGGAGGAGCCGAAGTCGTGATGGTTAAGAGCCTGCCTCGCGCGATCTCCGATGACGGCCGGCACCAACAGGAGTAGAATCCACAGGCGAGGTTTCCGTGACCCTGCAGGCAACATGTCGTGAATCTGGCGGTGTCGCCGTCGTGGATTTCAGCGGCAAGATCACGCTCGGCGAAGGCAGTTCGATCTTGCGGCGCACGGTCCGCGACCTGGTCGAGCAAGGCCACCGCAAGATTCTGCTCAATCTCTCCGATGTGGATTACATCGATAGCTCCGGGATCGGTGAGCTTGTCACCGCCTTCACGATGGTCCGCAACGTCAAGGGTGAGCTTAAGCTCCTTCAACTCACAAAGCGCGTCCATGATATCCTGCAAATCACGCGGCTCTTCACCGTCTTCGATGTCCAATCGGAGGAGGACGTGGCTCTTCGCAGTTTCCATTAGGTATTTGCGGCCCGGACTCCTTCCCGACCTCTTCGCAACTCCTGCTCGACACCGATTTCAGTTTGTGCAAGAATTCCGCCGTTCAGGCGGCCTTGTAATCCCGTGGGAGTGCGAGTCCCGATTGTAATGGGGTCCTTTGTGTTACCGACCGGCGTTACAAGCACTTGAATCGGAATCTCACCGGAAGAGGAGTGTAAACGTTGGCTCGAGAACAGGGTGTGGTGAAGTGGTTCAATGCGTCCAAGGGTTTTGGGTTCATTCAACGCCAGTCGGGAGAGGATGTCTTCGTTCATTTCTCCGCCATCCAGATGGATGGTTACAAGTCGTTGAACGAAGGGCAACTTGTCGAATTTGAGGTCCGCCAGGGCCCCAAGGGATTCCAGGCGGAGAACGTCACGAAGGCCTAGCGTACTCTCGCCCGAAAGCCTCGCCGGCCTTTCGGCGCCGTGCTATCCAGCGTGCCAGTCTCCATACGGTGCCCCTTTTGGCGCCATGAGAGTAGTTTTGCGCCGTCGTTCACGACCTCCCCACGGTTTGTGATACCATCAGGCTTTTAAGAAGCTCTTCGGGGTGCAATCTTGGCGCAACATATTTCCCGCAAAGAACTGAAAAAGGACGAAGTCCGCGACACACTCGCGCATGGCGCTGAGGCTGTTCTCGGACATCAGCAGCTCACCACCTACCTCGTTATCGCTGTGATTCTTATCGGCCTAGGTGTTTTTGGCTGGCGGACGTACGCGGAACGGCAGACCGTGAAAGCTTCGGCGCTGTTTGACGATGCGATGAAAGTCTTCCAGGCGCGCCTTCGCGCTTCAGGAGAAACAGCCGAACCCGGCGAAGTTACATACATCGACGAAAAGAATAAATACACGGACGCGGCACAGAAATTCGGCGACATCGCGACGAAGTACTCCCGCACGCGTCCCGGCCAGCTTGCCAGCTACTATACGGCGTTGAGTCTCGAAAAGCTGGGCAAGGATAACGAAGCGAAGAAATGGCTGCAAGCGCCCGCCGATGGCAATAATGAGGAATTCGCTGCCATGGCGAAGTTTGAGCTGGCCCATCTCGACGACCGCATTGGCCAGAGCGATGAAGCCCTCAAGCTTTATCAGCAACTGATCGCGAAGCCTGCCGTTCTTGTGCCGAAACCGGTTGTGATGCTGGCGCTGGCCGAGCACTACCGCCAGAAGAGCCCCTCGGAAGCGGCCAAGCTTTATCAGCAGATCAAGACCGAATACGCCGACACGCCGATTGCGGAACAGGCCGACCAGGAACTCGAGCTTTTGCCCGGCAAGACCTGATCGAGACCGATGGCAGCGTCACCGCTGGCATCCTACGCGATGGACGTGCGGCGCTCGCGCGGGCGACGCCACCCAGAATCTGCGCATCCCTACCGCAACGACTACGCACGCGACCGCGACCGTGTAATACATTCGCGGGCCTTTCGCCGTCTCGAAGCAAAGACGCAAGTTTTCACAACGCGGTTCTCCGACCACTTTCGGAACCGTCTGACGCACACGCTTGAGGTCGCCCAGATTGCGCGGTCCGTGGCCGGAGCGCTGGGTTTGAACACGGACCTTGCGGAAGGGCTTGCCCTCGTTCACGACATCGGCCATCCGCCGTTTGGACACGCCGGAGAAAAGCAACTCGACGCCCGAATGCGCGAATATGGCGGCCGTTTCGATCACAATCTTCACGCGCTTCGCATCGTCGAGCGGTTCGAGCAGCGCTATTTGGATTTCCCTGGCTTGAATCTCACATTTGAAGTCCGCGAAGGAATCATCAAACACTCCCGAGACTACTCAGCGGAGGAATTTCCGGAGCTTGCCGAGTACATCCTGGACCAACGCCCTCCGCTGGAAGCCCAGATCATCGATCCTGTGGACGAAATTGCGTACAACACCGCCGACCTCGACGACGGTTTCGAGGCGCATCTGCTCGATTTCGATCTGTTGCGCGCGGAGGTCCCGGTCTTTGCTGCCGCTTGGGCTGAAGTGGATCGTCTCCACCCCGAGGGACGCCACAAGCTCAAGTTCAACGAGTCTCTGAAACGCGTCATCGACCTCCTTGCGACGGACTTGATCGAGAATACGAGACAACAAATCGAGGCGAGCGGCGTGGAAACAACCGACGACATCCGCCAAAACCCGGCGCGCATGGCGCTTTTTTCACCCGGGGTTGCACAGCAGAATGCCAGCTTGAAACGGTTCCTTCACGCAAGACTTTATTCGCATGTTTCCATTTCAGAAGATCGCGATCGCTCAGTTGCGGCGCTCGATGCGCTTTTCCGTTTCTTTATGGAACATCCCGAACGCATGCCGGCGTATTATTCAGAACTCACCGAACGCGAACCCCGCCACCGTGTTGTCTGCGACTATGTGGCTGGAATGACGGATCATTTCCTTTTGCGCCAGTGCCAGGAATTGCTCGGCACGTCGTCGGATCGCACTATCTGATTCCGCCGCAGGGCAGAACCAGAGAATCATTGTCCGTTTGGTGTCAGCGGGGGAATCTTTCGCTGGTGGCTTTCTTGACATCGAAAGTGCCCGACATATAATGACGTTTTGCGAGAAAATCGCGGGGAATTCGATGTTCCTGGATGTCAACGAACTCGCAGTCCGTAAGACGCACATCCGGAAGAGCTATGTCCCCGGGACGCTCGATTTCCATTCCGGTGAGTTTCGCCAGGTGGATCCTCTGGAAGTCAACGCCACGGCGGAGTTGCTGGACGGTCAGATTCGCATCTACGGGAACCTGCACACGCGCATCGAGTTGGTCTGCGCGCGATGTCTCGACATCGTCGTCGAGGAGATTAGCCGCGACTTCGATCTCTGCTACCGTCCCATGGCTTCCATTGCCCACGACGAAGAATTCCAGTTGAACTTCGACGACACCGAGATCGCGTTCTTCGAAGGCGATGGTCTGTTTCTCGCGGATGTGCTTGCCGAACAGGTGATCCTGTCGCTTCCCATGAAAGTGATCTGCCGCAGCGATTGCCGCGGCCTCTGCCCGCACTGCGGCGCGAACTTGAACAACGAGGATTGTCGCTGCGAAAAGCATTCCACTGATCCGCGGCTCGCCCCCCTCTCCCGCTTAAAGCAGGACTGGTTCAAAAAGCAATAAAACGCTACACTAGTTAATTTGATTCCGGCGGTCGTCCATTTTCGGCTGTCATGAGGAGCTTCAATGCCCAATCCAAAAAGACGTCATTCGAAGGCGCGCACCAGCAAGCGTCGCGCCCACGATCACTTGCATGCGGTTGCCCTCGGCGAGTGTCCCAACTGCCATGAAAAGAAACTCCCACACCAGGCGTGTCCCCGCTGCGGGTACTACAAAGGTCGCGAAGTTATTGACACCGCCTCCAAGACAGCCTAACTTTCCCTCGCCTGCATATTTGAGCTGGTGCCCAGATGACCACCATTGCCCTTGATGCTATGGGAGGCGACCATGCGCCCCGCGCTGAGGTTGAAGGCGCTGTGGCTGCCGCGCGCGAACTCGGCGTCCGCGTGCTCCTTGCAGGGAACGAGACGGCCATCCGACAGGAGTTGAACCGCCATAAGCACCGCGGTCTGCCTATCGAAATTGTAAACGCCACGGAAGTAATCACGATGTCCGATTCGCCCTCACAGGCCTTTCGCCGCAAAAAAGATAGCTCGTTGCATGTGGCGGCGCGCCTGGTGCGCGACGGAAAAGCCGACGCGTTGGTAAGCGCTGGAAACACGGGCGCCGTGATGACGGTGGCGCGGTTCGTTCTCGGTACTTTGCCCTCGGTTGACCGGCCGGCGCTGGCTGCTGCGTTTCCGAACATGAAGGAAAAGGTTTCGGTGGTCCTCGACGTGGGTGCGAATGTGGATTCGAAGCCGGGACAAATCGAGCAGTTTGCCGTCATGGGCGAGATCTACTACCGTTCGATCTGGGGCGTGCGGAAGCCTCGAATCGCGTTGCTTTCAATCGGCGAGGAAGAATCGAAGGGAAACGAGCTCACTCGCGAATCGTTCCATCGGCTCAAGCAAACACCGCTCAATTTCGTGGGAAACGTCGAGGGCCGTGATATCTTTCGCGGAAATGTGGACGTGATTGTCTGCGATGGGTTTATCGGCAATATCGCCCTCAAGATCAGCGAGGGCATGGTCGAACACTTTGGAGGAATGTTGAAGAAGGCGATCAAGAGCCGGCTGACGTCGCAACTCGGATACGCCCTTTCCAAACGCGCCTTCGACGACTTCCGTAAGCGTACCGATTATTCCGAATATGGCGGCGCGCCTCTGCTGGGTGTCCGCGGCATCACGGTCATCGGTCACGGCCGGTCGAATTTCAATGCCATCAAGAACGCTATCCGCGTCGCAGCGGAACTTTGCCGCTCGCGCTTAAATGAAAAAATCGAAGAGGAGCTTTCCGCAGTCACGGCAGCCGCCGCGCGCGGCTGAGTGCTGGGGAAACAGCAATTTCACATGAGCAAACTCGCATTCTTGTTTCCGGGCCAGGCGTCGCAATACCCCGGCATGGGCCGCAATCTATTCGAGAGTTTCCCCGAATCACGCGCCGTCTTTGAAGAAGCGGACACGGCGCTGGATTTTTCGATTTCGAAGCTTTGCTTTGAAGGTTCGGAAGACGCTCTCAAACTTACTGAAAACACGCAGCCGGCAATCCTCACCGTTTCCGTCGCTGCCTATCGCGCTCTTGAGAAGCGCGGGATCACTCCGGATTTGGTCGCAGGCCATAGCCTCGGCGAGTACTCGGCGCTCGTGGCCGCCGGCTCACTGGATTTTTCGTCGGCCGTGAAACTGGTCCGGCAGCGCGGGCGCTACATGCAGGAAGCAGTTCCGCCCGGCGAGGGCGCGATGGCCGCCATCCTTGGGCTTCCACCAGCCGAGGTTGCAGACATCTGCCGCAAAGCGGCTAACGGAGAAGTTGTTTCTCCCGCCAATTTAAACTCGCAAGAACAAACTGTGATTTCGGGAGCCGCTGCGGCGGTGAAACGCGCGGTTGAAATCGCTTCGCAGAGCGGCGCAAAACGCACGGTCATCCTCCCTGTATCCGCGCCATTCCATTGCGAGCTGATGATGCCGGCGCAGAAACGCCTCGAACAAGACCTTCGCGCCGCTGCGTTCAGCGCCTTGCACTTTCCTCTTATCACCAACGTGGACGCGGGAGCGATCACTTCTGGAGATGAAGCGCGCGACGCATTGATCCGACAGGTAACGGCGCCGGTGCGCTGGCTCGACTCGATTCACGAGATGACGGAAAACGGCGCCGGAGTTTTCGTTGAGGTCGGCCCCGGAAAAGTCCTTTCGGGAATGCTGCGTCAAATCGATCGCTCGGTTCGCTGCTTGAACGTTGAAGATTCTGCAACCCTGCAAGCCACGATGGACAAAATCGCGCAGGCGCGCGTGGAATCGCCGGAGAGCTAGCCCGATGTTTTCGCTCAAGGACAAAGTCGCTTTGGTCACGGGCGCGTCGCAGGGAATCGGCCGCGGAACATCGCTTGCGCTTGCGGGCGCTGGCGCCAAGGTTGCCGTCGCCGCTCGCAGCGCAGATAAGCTTGCCTCGCTCGTCAAGGAGATTGAGGCTGCCGGAGGCGAAGCGCTCCCTGTTCCCATGGACGTGGCCGACGCGGCGCAAGTCAAGGCCGGATTCCAGCAAGTGCTCGCAAAGTTTGGCAAACTCGACATTCTTGTGAACAACGCGGCTATCACACGCGATACACTTGCGTTGCGCATGAAGCTTGAGGATTGGGAAGCCGTGCTGCGCACGAACCTGACTGGCGCGTATCTCTGCGCGCAACAAGCTCTCGGAGCGATGCTGAAGCAGCGCTCAGGGCGAATCATCAACATCACTTCCGTGGTCGCGGAAACGGGGAATGCGGGCCAAGCGAACTACGTGGCGTCGAAAGCCGGACTGATCGGTTTGACGCGAGCGCTGGCCGTCGAGGTTGCCTCGCGAAGTATCACGGTGAATGCAGTGGCGCCGGGATTTATCACGACGCCTATGACCGATCCTCTCTCGCAAGAAATCAAAGACAAAATGAAATCGCTTATCCCGCTCGGACGCTTCGGGACAGACGGCGACGTAGCTGCCGCAATCGTATATCTTGCGAGCGACGAAGCCGGCTACATCACGGGTCAGGTCCTGGACGTCAACGGCGGTATGCACATGGGCTAGCGGGAGCCGGGGCCTCGCTGGCTGCTGGATTCACATTTCAGTACAAGGAAGGTTGACCCAGCGCGAAGCCGCGCATAGAATGGGCGGGTTGTTTACGGGGCGAAACCCCCGCCTGTAGTTCCCGGGGGTTCAAGATAGCCGATACCGGAGGAATAATCAGAATGGCCAGCGTCGAAGAACGCGTTAAACAAATTATTGTCGAGCAACTCGGTGTGGACGAAGGCGAAGTGACTCCAACCGCTTCGTTTGTTGACGACTTGGGAGCCGACTCGCTCGACACCGTCGAGCTGGTGATGGCCTTCGAGGAAGCGTTCGGCATTGAAATCCCGGACGAAGATGCGGAAAAGATCGCCACGGTGAAGGACGCCACCGAGTACATCGAAAAGCACTCCAAGGGAAGCAAGTAATCCGCGATTGTCCCATTCCGAACAGGAGACGATTCCATTGAACGGCCGGGTTGTTGTGACGGGCGTTGGGTTGGTTTGTGGCTGCGGGATTGGCACGGACGAAGTCTGGCGCAACCTCCTGGCCGGAAAGAGCGGCGTCGGCCCCATCACGCTGTATGATGCCACGGGACACGACTGCCGGATCGCAGGCGAGGTCCGCAATTTCGACCCGCTGAAATGGGTCGAAAAAAAAGAACTGAAGAAAATGGGCCGCTTCATTCAACTGGCCCTGGCCGCTTCGGATTTTGCCGTGCGCATGTCCGGGCTGACGATCACGCCGGAAATCGCGGAGGCCGTCGGTGTTTACATCGGATCGGGCATCGGCGGGTTCGACGTCATCGAGCGCGAGCATACCAAGCTGATGCAGGGCGGCCCTGGAAAAATATCGCCGTTCTTCATTCCCGCCACGATCGCCAATCTTGCGTCCGGCCACGTCTCGATCCGCTATGGCGCGAAGGGCCCGAATTCGGCCACATCCACGGCTTGCTCGGCATCGGCGCATGCGATCGGCGACTCATTCAAGATCATCCAGCGCGGCGCCGCGACGGTGATGATCGCAGGCGGCGCGGAAGCGGCCATCACGCCCCTCGCTGTCGGCGGGTTCGCTTCCATGCGCGCGCTTTCGACTCGCAATGAAGAACCTGAACGCGCCAGCCGCCCGTTCGATGCATTGCGCGACGGTTTCGTCATCGGAGAAGGGTCGGGAATGCTGATCCTCGAATCGCTCGAGTTTGCGCAGCGTCGCAATGCCGACATTTTGGCCGAGATCATCGGCTACGGCATGTCGGGCGACGCGTTTCACATCACGCAGCCGGCCGAGGAAGGTGACGGCGGCTACCGCGTCACTCTCGCTGCCTTGAAGGACGGCAATGTCCCGCCCGCGGAAGTCGGTTACGTCAACGCACACGGCACATCCACCCCCATTGGCGACGCGATCGAGACCACGGCTCTCAAGCGCGTGTTCGGCGAGAACGCAAAGAAAGTGCCCATCAGCTCGACGAAGTCAATGACGGGCCATCTCCTGGGCGGCGCGGGAGGCCTCGAGGCGGGCATCAGCGTTCTCGCGCTGCGCGATCAGATTCTTCCGCCGACCATCAATTCCGAGTATCCCGATCCCGCATGCGATTTGGATTACGTCCCGAACCATGCGCGGAAAGCGGACGTGCGTTACGCGGTTTCGAATTCATTTGGCTTCGGTGGGACGAACGCATCGCTGGTTTTCAAACGCTGGGAAGGCAAGTGACGTTGCGACGGCTTTCGTGCGCCGGATGATGCACAACGCTCTCTTCTATTCATAGGTTGCGAAAGGTTCTTCTTCCTTTCCGGTCTCATCGGAATCATCTCAAACACTTGCTGTTCACCCCGCGGAGGCGAGCGTGAAAATCGGCGTTTGCGTCAAACAGGTCCCCGCGAAAGACGCGCCACTTGCGATTCTTGATGGTGGAGCGTGGATCCGCGAATCCGACATCGCATTCGAAACCAACGAGCCCGACGGCTACGCGCTCGAGGAAGCGTTGCGCCTGAAAGAAAAGCAAGGCGGCGAAGTCGTCGCGATCTCCCTGGGGCCCGAGCGCGCCAAGCAAACCATCAAGGAAGCCCTCGCCAAAGGCGCCGATCGCGGCATTCACGTCACCGACGCCGAATTCTTCAAACTCGATCCGCTCGCTTCCGCGCGTTCAATTGCTGCCGCCATCAAGGCCGAGAGCTTCGACCTCATTCTCACCGGCCTGCAGAGCGACGATCAAGGCTTCGGCCAGACGGGCGTTCTGCTCGCCGAATTGCTTGGCCTCGCACACGCAACGATCATCATGCAAATCGAAGTTGCCGATGGCCGCATGAAGCTGAAGCGCGAACTGGAAGCCGGGTGGTTCCAATGGATCGAGCTTCCCTTGCCCGCTGTGCTTTCGATTCAATCGGGCATCAACAAGCCGCGCTACGCAACGCTGAAAGGCATCATGGCCGCAAAGAAAAAAGAAATCACGACCATCGGGCGCGATTCGCTCGGCGTCGCGGGTTCTCCGACGCAGCGCATCGAGCGAATCTACGTCCCGCAAAAAACGAAAAAGACCGAATTCATCATGGGCCAGCCAAAAGAAATTGCCGCGAAGCTGATTGAGAAATTGCGCCACGAAGCCCGCGTGCTATGACTCGATTCGCGAAGCGTGAGGCCCTGTTGAGCGAGGATATGATCTTGAACAAGAGCGCGGTGAAAAAATGAAAATCCTCGTCGTCACCGAGCAGCGCGCAGGCAAGTGGATCAAAGTCAGCTTCGAGATGCTGGCCGCCGCGCAGCAAATCGCGCAGCAGACCGGGGGTGCGCTCGCGGGCGTCGTCGTAGGCAAAGGCGTTGCGGCTCTCGCCAACGAACTCGCCGGCTACCAGCTTGACGAAGTCCTCCTTGTCGAGCACGACCTGCTTGAGAACTACACTCCCGACGGATACGCGCTGGCCCTGCGTCCCGTGATCGAAGACGGGAAGCCGGATCTCGTCCTGTTCCCGCATACCTATCAAGTTCGCGATTTCGCCGCCAAGCTCGCTGCGTCGCTCGGCACAGGAATGATCGCCGACTGCATCGGCTACCGTCACGACGGCGGCAAGCTGATCTTCGTTCGCCAGATGTTCCAGGGCCGCACCGTCGCGGACGTCGTTTTTCCCGGAGAGCCTCCGTGGTTTGCTTCGTTCCAGGCCGGAGCGTTTCGCGCCGATCTTGCGGCGAAGCATCCGAGCGGCAAGGCCGCAGTGCGGTCTGTTCCCGTGGACTTGCAGCCGGAGCAGATTCGCACGAAGCCGCTCGAACTTTTCCACGAAGCGAAGCAAGCCGTGGACCTGACGCAAGCGCCTATCCTCGTCTCCGTGGGACGCGGCATCAAGGCTCCGGAGAACATCGCCCTGGCGGAAAAACTCGCGAAGCTCCTCGGCGCCGAGGTTTGCGCGTCGCGCCCCATCTGCGACGAAGGCTGGCTCCCGATGGACCGCCAGATCGGCAGCTCGGGCCAAACCGTTGCGCCAAAACTTTACTTCGCTCTGGGAATCAGCGGAGCAATTCAGCACGTCGTCGGCATGAAGGGTTCCCGGACCATCGCCGCCATCAACAAAGACCAGAACGCTCCCATCTTCGAAGTCGCCGATTACGGCATCGTCGGCGACCTCTTCGAGATCGTCCCCGCCCTCATCGCAGAACTCGAAAAGCCCTCCTGATAGTTACAGCCCTGTGGCTTCGATCTTTCCGTGCCCGCAGCCTTTTTGCCTTTCAGGTTTTCAAAGAACCACACGACTCTCGCCAGGAGAGCCTGAGACGTGCGCAGCCGCGCTCACTTGCCTCGAAATGGCGTCTCTCCATTCCGGCTTTTCCATTATGTCTTGTTATTACTAGAATGTCAATAGTTACCGCGTAAGTTATTCCAAACCTCTCGAAATGCAGGGCGTGTCGCGCAGGGATACAGAGGTTCTCAGGTTTGGGCGATGCTCAATCTCTTCGCGCTTATCAGGATCGGCATAGAAATATAGGTCACATAGAAGCGCATCCGGCGCCTTCCGAGTCTCTAGTGCTCGGATGACGGCTGTTGGCGTCTCGAAAGTTGTCACTTCAAAGTTCTCGCCATGGTCTCGTTCAAACGACTTGCGGTTGATCTCTCGGTCGTCAACCAACCACACGCGGTATCGTGATTTAAGCACCCCACCACTCCTCTGCGAAAGTCTTGTCTGGGGCGAATGACAACTCCTGTCGCCACCAAAAGCATCCTAGGAAACACTCCCCCCGGTACTTACTTCGATATAGGAGGGCGCGGACCGCGTTTTGTGCTGTGTGGACGAACGGCAAAGCAACAGCGATGCTTCACTCGGTCAAGTGTGCCAGGTTCGGGATGACGGTCCCCGCAAAAGTCACGGGGTCCAAAACGCGCAGCTCATCGGATCATCAATTGCTGGCTTGCGGAAAGAGCTTCTTGACCAAGTTGGCGACGTTGGCGGAAAAGTGGCGAATCGTGTCGATGCCTTCTGTATCCTTCCAAACTTCGCCAGGCAGCCGGCCGAAGACCATGTTCCAGTAGGTGGAGCCGGGAACGATCATGTCGTTAATGAGGAAGAACATCAGCATTTCCTGGAGTGTGAGGGTTTGCCCGCCACGTCGCGCCACGGCGACGGCGCCTCCCACTTTCCCTGTGAGGAACTTGTCCGTATTGCGAGAGACGTAGCCGATGCGTTGCAGCGCACACATCACGTCGCCGCGTGCCGTTCCGAAATAGACGGGAGCGCCGACAATGAATCCTTGCGACTCGCGCAGCTTGTCCATGACTTCGTTCAGGCCATCCTCAATATTGCACTTGCCCATTTCGGTGCACTTCCCGCAGGCCGTGCAGGATTCAATCTTCATGTCGGCAAAGGAAACGACCTCGGCCTCGACGCCCTGCTCGCGAATCACTTTCGCGCATTCCTCCATGAGTTGCGCTGTGTTGCCTTCCTGTTTTGGACTGCCGCTGATTAAAAGGACTTTTGACATTTGCTTCTCCCCGGGCCGCGTCGGGCAAAGAGCAATAGTTGCGTGCCGGAGCGGCGTTTGAATGAGTGCAACCTTACACGACAAGTCTAACGCATTTGCAGGTGCGCGGCGCACGAATGAGACTCTAGAAGAGATCAACAGCAGATTTCTCGTCCCACGCTCCTCCAAATCGAACCCAGTGAAAACAGGCGGGGCAAAGGCGTTCTGGTAAGATGCTCGGCATGCCCATTGAGCGGGAACGACTCGATGCGGAGGTTCTGATCATCGGCGCGGGGCCTGCGGGCCTCGCCTGCGCATTGCTTCTCGCAAATCTGATCGAGCGGCACAATCAAGACAAGAAATCGCCCGCGCTTTCCGCGGCGGATATCTACGTTCTCGAGAAGGCGCGCGAGATCGGCGCGCACCAATTGTCGGGCGCGATTCTGGACCCGCGAGCGCTGCGGGAACTGGTTCCCGAATTCGAGAAGACTGCGCCGCTCGATACGCCCGTGACGAGCGACGCCGCTTACTACCTCACCGAGAGAAATTCCTGGAAGATTCCCATCACTCCTCCGCCTCTGCGAAATCACGGCAACTATGTAATTTCTCTCAGCAGGCTCGTGAAGTGGCTGGCGCAGCTCGTCGAGAAAAAAGGCGTGAACATTTTTCCGGAATTCGCGGGCCAGGAATTGCTATACGAGGGAGAAGGCGTTGCCGGCGTGCTGACCGGAGACAAGGGCGCGGACAGGAACGGCAAACCGAAAGACAACTTCACGCCCGGCTACGAATTGCGCGCGAAGGTGACCGTGCTGGCCGAAGGGCCGCGCGGTTCGCTTACGAAAGACCTTGTCAGCCGGCTGAAGCTCGATGGGTTGAACCCGCAGGTTTACGGCGTCGGAATCAAAGAGTTGTGGGAAGTCGAGCCCGGCCGGATCGATGCAGGGTATGTGGCGCACACGATTGGATGGCCGCTCGGTTCCGCTACGTATGGCGGCGGTTGGGTTTATGGAATGCGCGACAGCCGCGTCTCGGTCGGGATGGTCGTGGGGCTCGAATACAGCGATCCGCTTTTCGATCCACACGAAGCATTTCAGAAATTCAAGACGCATCCTTTTGTGGGGCGAATCCTCGATGGCGGAAAACTGGTTCGCTACGGCGCGAAGACGCTTCCGTACGGCGGCTGGTATTCCATGCCGCGAAATTATGTGGATGGCGCGCTCATCATCGGCGATGCAGCGAGCTTGCTGAATTCGCGGCGCCTGAAGGGAATCCACACGGCCATGAAGAGTGGAATGCTCGCGGCTGAGACGATCTACGAAGCGCTGTGCGCCGGAGATGCGTCCGCGAAGATGCTCGCGGCCTATCCGCAAAAGATCGAAAAGAGTTGGATCAAGCGAGAGCTTTGGCCCGCGCGGAATTTCCATCAAGGGTTCCACCATGGACTTTGGAAAGGGCTGGCGCACGCCGCCGCGCTATCGGTGACCAGGGGACGCGGCCTGATTGATCCAATGCGCGCGCGAGCCGGTTATGAAAAGTACCGGATTCTTCATCGCGATGGTTCGCTGGTGGATCAGTCGGCACGATTTCAGGGTGACGGCAAGCTGACGTTCGATCGACTCACGGATGTCTATCATTCAGGGACACGCCATGAGGATGATCAACCTTGCCATTTGGTGGTGATCGAGCCGGATCTTTGCAGCAATCGCTGCGTCCGCGAATACGGGAATCCTTGCCAGTATTTCTGTCCTGCGGCTGTTTACGAAATGGCGCTCGAAAAGGGCGCGCCAAAACTGAAGATCAACGCGTCCAATTGCATCCATTGCAAGACGTGCGACATTGCCGATCCCTACCAGATTATTCGTTGGATTCCGCCAGAAGGTGGCGGCGGACCGAACTACGAAGGAATGTAGAGGCGCTCGCATACAGAGATGCAAACCTCTGCATAGCTTGACCTCTTCTCGCGTTTAGCTGCCGACAAAGATCCTCTTGAGTTTCGACCAGAAGCCGCCGCCCTTTTTCCCCGGCGTTTGTGGCGGCTGAGTCTGCGCGTGTGGTGCTGGCGAGGGTTGGTTGATTTTCTCGACACGCGGCGCCTCCACGTGGCCTGTGAACGTCCAATCGGGTTCGACGTGCGCCACGCGCACCAGAAGAATCATGTCGGTGCTCGGGCCCGACGGGGGAGTGGGCGCATCGGCTGAAAACGTAAGCGGCGGCATCACGACCTTGTACACCGGTTGTGCGTCGGGCGGTGGTTCGGGGTTCGGATTCGTTTTCATCGGCGGAGGGGCGATGGGATGCGTTTCGTTGGCGTGGGCAGGAATGCTGTATTCCACCGGCGGCTCTTCGGCGGGGAGTTCGGTCGACGGTGTGGCAGGCGGTTGGACAGTCACCGCGGGTGCGGCGAGACCCATCTGGGGCTCAGGCTGAACTGGTGTCACGTGCGTTTGCGTTACATCGCACTGGCAGCCGCCGGGCCCGCCTGCAACGGGAACCAGCTTCCCATTTGCCAGGAAGAATTGTCCGGCCTGCGGGACCACGAGCGTTTCGCCGGTGAACTGGTGCTCGAGGCGGATCGCTCCGGTCGTCGCCAGAACACATAGCGAGTCGTTCAGGTCGAGGCCGAAGGTGACGTCGCGGGGTTCGCCGCCAATATCGAGCGGGGTCGCGATGATGGTGGGAGTGAAAACGCGCAGCGCCGTCGTCGAAGGAAGCTGAACGCGCATGCGTCCGAAATTCAATGCGAGCGTGACGGCGTTGCTCGATTGAAGCAGCGTGAACTTTGCCGGGCCGCAAATGTCGATTTGCCCACCGGCAACGAAGGTTAGGTGCGCCGTGCCGGAATGGACGGTCACAACGCTGCCGTTCAGCACATAGATGCTCGGCGCGATGGTGGCCGTTCCGCGTCCCGCCGGCGTTCCGCTATCCACGGAAATGTCGTTGCCGTCAACTCGGCCGATCGTCCCGGACGGCGCATCTTGTGCGCGCGAGAGAATTGGGAGAACAAGGAACGCAGTCAGCAGCAGAGCTGCTCGCCGGATTCCACGGCGCCGCCCGGCGACGAAGATACGCTGCGCGAATTGGATGCGGGAGAACATCGAGACCCGGCCGAGGTTCGCCTATACTATAGCGCAGTGAACAACGAGCCGACATCCCGAGCGCCCGGAGGCAGCAAGGATCTCCGCGAGCAGTTCGATGCGCGCCTGCCCGAGCTTTCCGGCTGGCGCAGGATGCAAATCCCCGTTATCGCCGCGCTGGTTTATTGGATTGTTCGCTTGATCGGGCCGACGCTTCGGCTGGAGGTGGTTGGCATTCAGAACGCAATACAATTCAGGACCGCAGGAAAGCCGACGATCGGCACATTCTGGCACAGGTGCATTTTCCCCGCGGTGTGGATTTGGCGGGGCCGCGGCATTGTTGTGCTGAATACGATTCATTTCGACGGGCAGTGGACTCGCCGCGTCGTGGAACGTCTTGGATTCGGAACGGTGCAGGGGAGCTCGACCCGGGGAGGAGTCAGCGGGCTGACCGGGTTGGCGAAATACATCGAAGAAGGCCGCCACGTCGCATTCACGGTTGATGGCCCTCGCGGGCCGCGCTTTGTTGCCAAGCCGGGACCCGTGATCCTCGCGCGCCGCACCGGAAAGCCAATTTCCATTTTTCACATCGGCCTGAAATGGGCCATCACTTTCAAAAACACATGGGACTTGTTTCAACTTCCGATTCCGTTTACACGCGCTGTAATGTTCGTTGCTCCGCCGATTTCCGTGCCAAGCGATGGGGGAAACGAGACCATGAAACAAAAACAGGATGAGGTGCAAGCCGCGCTCGAGCGCGTTCGCGACCTCGCGGAATCGTGGTTTCGGCTGAGCGAAGATGAGCGCGATCGCTTGCGCGATGAGTGGCGCGAGAAGAGTTCCGCGGCTGAGGCAGCGCTGCCCGTTTCGTCGCAGGCGCCCAACACAGTCCGGTAAGCTACCCCTGGCCGAGCGTAACCTGGACGTCCATCTTCTTGCCGTCGCGGACGATCGTAAGCGTAACAGTGTCGCCGGGACGCGAGCGATTCAAGAGGAGATTCAGGTCCTGCTGGCTGGCCACTTCCTTGCCATTGATCGCAACGAGAATATCGCCGCCGATGCGCAATTCGCGCAATCCTGCCAGCACCGAACGGTTCCCGCCACGAATCCCGGCCTTTGCGGCCGGACCTCCCGGAATAACGCGCTCGATCAGGATGCCTTGCGCGACTGGGAGATCGAGCGCCTCGGCGAGACCGGGCCACAGGGTGCGTCCTTCAGCCCCGAGTGTCGCGCGATGCACGCGACCCGTATTAATCAAATCCTCCGCCACGCGCCGCGCGGTGTTGATGGGAATTGCGAAGCCGATTCCCGCCGTGGTTCCCGTCGGCGCGTAAATCGCGCTGTTGATTCCAATTACTTCCCCATGTGAGTTCAGCAGCGGCCCTCCGGAATTTCCCCGGTTGATGGCAGCGTCGGTTTGGATCGCTTCGTCGATAAACGTGTTCTCGCTGGTCTGCACTGTGCGGCCGAGCGAGCTGACGACGCCGGTCGTGAGTGTGCTTTGGAAGCCAAAGGGATTCCCGATGGCGAGCACGCGCTGACCGACAAGCAGATTCCGCGAATCGCCGAGCGTGAGCGGCGAGAGCTTGCGGCCTCGCGCGTCGATCTGAATCAAGGCAACATCGTTGCGCGTGTCCGCACCGATCAGCTTGGCTTTGTAATGCGATTGGTCGCCGAGCGCCACCTCAATCGTTTGCGCTTCCTGCACGACGTGATAATTCGTCAGGATGTGGCCGTCGGTATCAATTAGGAAGCCGGAGCCTGCGCCTTCCACCGGCACGGGATTGAAGAAGAAATCGTATTCGACTGTGCGCGTAATAATGTTTGCCACCGCCGGCGCCGCCTGCTTGTAGATACGGACGTTTTCCGCTTCGGTGGGATCGAGGCTTTGCTCAGCCCCTGCTGCGGGGGCGCGGAGTGCGTTCACCGATCCTGGAATATGCTGTCCATAGCGAGAGCCAAGCCAGTATGCACCGAGCCCAATCATCAGCCCGATAGCCAGCAGCCGGATAGCGCGCCTTTCTTTTCCTTCTTGGATCATGTCAGCAACCCTTCTCTCTGCCGAATGATGGGAGATCTGTCCGCCGCGGAGTCTCTGTTGAATGATTTCGTGGCCACGTCAGGAAAGGTTCCTCTCCTTGGCACCCGATTGCCGGAGCTGTTCGACAACATGCGCAACCTGTCGCGCCGTATCTTCGACCAGCCCCGAGCAGTCGATCACGTAGTCTGCCATGCCCCGCTTTTCATCGATAGGCATCTGCGCCGCGATTCGCAGTTGAGCTTGTTCTGGCGAAAGGCCGCGCTCAAGCAGTCGTTCAATTTGCTGTTCCGGGCGGCACCAGCAAACGATTATGCGGCCGAACTCCTTTTGAAAGCCTGCTTCGAGGATGAGCGCCGCCTCGACGAAGGCGAAGTCCGGGCCGCCCGGCCTTTCGAGCGCCGTGAACCATTTCCGGACTACCTCGAGAATTCGCGGATGCAGGATCTGGTTGAGCCGGGTGCGCTTCGCGGAATCGGCGAAAACAATCGCGCCGAGCTTTGCACGGTCTACTTTTTCATCGGCATCGAGAATTTCTTCGCCGAACTCGCGAACGATCTCATCGTACGATGCCTGGCCTGGTTCCAACATCTCGTGGCCAAGCGGGTCCGCCTCGAGCACGAGACAATCGGCTTCGCGGAGCAGGAACGCCACGGTGGACTTGCCCGATGCGATTCCGCCGGTGAGTCCGATGCGCAGCATCAGGGGCGCACAGCCCCTTCAACCCGATCGCGGGAGCCGCGCCGCAACCGGGCAGCCTTTACGGTATTGCTCATGAGCATGGCAATCGTGAGAGGGCCGACGCCTCCGGGTACGGGCGTCAAAGCTCCTGCCACTCCGGCGACGTCGGGGTGAACGTCTCCGACAAGCACGGAGCCCTTCTTCCGGAAGGTTTCCATCTTCTCGGGGAAATTCACGAAGATGCGCTCTGCCTCGGCCTGTGTCGTGACGACGTTTTGTCCAACGTCGATCACAACCGCGCCGGGACGGACATAGTCCGGCGTAATCATCGCGGCGCGTCCAAGGGCTGCGACGACGATATCCGCGCGACGCGCAACCCCCGCCAAATCGCGCGTCTTCGAATGGCAAATCGCCACAGTCGCATTCGCGTGCATCAGCAGGAGCGCCATCGGCTTGCCGACGATGTCGCTCCGCCCGAGCACGACGGCGTTTGCGCCTTCCAAGGCGACGCCGCTGCGTCTGAAAATCTCCATCACGCCCGCCGGCGTGCATGCAACGAGGGTAGGGCGCCCTTCAACGAGGCGACCGAGATTCGTGGGATGCAAGCCGTCAACGTCTTTCTCCGGGTCCACGGCCGCGATGATTCTCTTGGTATCCAATTGTTTGGGCAGCGGCATCTGGACAAGGATGCCGTCCACGTCGTCCCGGTGATTCAATTCACGAATGATAACGAGCAAATCGTCTGTCGTGATTGACGATGGCGGAGTAATGAGAAAACTGGCGAGTCCCAACTTGCCGCACGCTGCGATTTTGCTGTTGACGTAGAGATGAGAAGCGGGATTATCGCCCACCAGCACAGCCGCGAGGCCTGGGCGAATTCCCTCGGCAGCAAGCGCGGAAATCTCACTCGCGAGTTCCGAGTAGATTTCATCCCGGATGGCATTGCCGTTCAGAACACGCGCGGCCACAGGAGACTCCTCGTTGCGGCAATTTTGCTGCCTGAACGGCCATCATAGCACACGCGATTTGCGCGCGCCCCCATGCGTGTTCTTGGGTCATGGGTTAGTTCCGGGTTAGTACGTTAACTTGGCCGAGTTGCCTCAGAGAAGAAGGATTTTTGCGTTAGCGACGTTGGTAGAGCTAAACTTTCGGTTATGAGACAGGATTGGCTAGCGACTTCAAAAGGAGTGAATGCTGTCGCCGTGGGAATCTACGCAATCATGTTGTCACTTGTGGTCTTCGCACTTGAGGATACTTCGACTTTACTTACCGGAAGACTTGACTCGTTTTTTGGGCCGAGTGGTTTATGGGCTCTCTCTTGGGCAGCCATAGCCGCGGTGTTTTCCGCCATTATGGTATTTATTTGGCGGCCAGTTTTGCCAAGAATTGTGATGGCCTTGGTTTCTGTCTCGATGGCGTCGCACATCCTAGAACAGCTCGTTGTTTTCTCTATCCAACAGCTAAAGTTAGCTGCGCTGTGCCGAATCTTCGTTGGGGTGGCTCCTGTTGTTCTTGTCTTGCATTACCGTTCGACCACGGCCTTGGGTAAGTCCTGATATGTTGCGTTGTCGGAAACCTACCCACTCTCGCAAGAGGTGCGCCAAATCGATGAGCGCGTACTCGGTTGACTCTGCGCGAGGCGCGGCTTAAACTCGCCAAAGACAATTCAGCTGGCTTCGGGGAAAGCTCTTCGGAACTGCCGCTGGCAAGTTCCGAGGGTTATGGGAAGGCCGTAAAATTCGGCCACGGTCCCGCCACTGTGATTGGCCGGCGCTGCGAATGAAGCAAACCACTGGCTCCGCCGAAACGGAGCCGGGAAGGATGTCCGTGATGTTCAAAGCGGACAGCAGCGCCCGAAGTTCTCGCAAGATGAAGGAACCGCTCCGACCCGTAGGAGGGTTCGAGGCAGGGCGAGAAGGCCAAGAGTCAGGAAACCTACCCGAACTGGTCGAAGCTGACACTCTTCGCGAGAGAGGGTGTGGCGATGTGCCTCGCTCATTTCGCGAGGCTTTTTTGTTGCATGCCTGGGAGATTCGATTGCTTTACAGAAGTTGCAGACAGGTCTTCTTTATTTCCGCCCTGGGCGCGCTTTTCTTTTGCGCCTTGGAAACGGCGTTTGCCACTCGCCCAACAACTCGGCAGGCCGGCGCTCTTGTGGCGGCGGGTCGAGTGATTACTGATGAAACTGGGCGGCGAGTGACCATCCCCGCAGAAGTGCGGCGCGTGGTTACTTTGGCACCGAATCTCACCGAAACAATATACGCCCTGGGACTTGAGGACCGGCTTGCGGGCGACACTGACTATTGCGATACCCCGCCCGCAGCAAGATCGAAGCCGCACGTGGGCGGTACGGTGAATCCTAGCCTCGAAGCGATTGTCGCCCTGCATCCCGACCTGGTACTCGCAACGACATCCATCAATCGGATAGAAACTGTTGATTCGCTCGCGCGCTTGGGGATTCCGGTTTACACGAGCGATCCGCACACAGTCTGGGGCATGATCGATTCGACCGCTCGCATGGCTGAGCTGATGGGCGCGGCAACACAGGGAGCAGAACTGGCGGCGCGGCTGAAGCAACGTCTCGAGGAATTGCACTCGCGATTGTCCGAACTGCCGACCGCCCATGTGTTGTTTGTCGTCTGGAGTGATCCACTGACTACAATTGGACAGAACACATTCATCGCGGACGCCCTGCGCTGGGCCGGAGGCGAGTCCGTGATTGCGTCGCGGCAAAACTGGCCGCAGGTGAGCCTCGAAGAGGTTATCCGCCTGCAACCGGACTACATCGTGCTTGCGAGCGGTCACGCGGAAACAGGTTCGAGCGAGGTGGAAGATCTACGCGCGCGGCCCATGTGGAAGGAACTTCGCGCCGTCAAGGCGGAACATATCGTCGATCTCGGCGAGGAAATCTCCCGGCCTTCTCCCGGGCTTATCGACGCTATCGACCGGCTTGCGCACGAATTGCACCCGGAAGCATTCAGGTCGAAAGCAGACTCCCCAATTTCAAGTCCCGATTCTCACATTCCAACAGCCAGCTCGAATGGAGCCACAAAGGAGTGCATCCAATGCACCCACTGACGCCCCGGCGTATCCTCTGGGTCTGCGCCGGGTTGAGCGCCGTGTTGTTCGTGTTCGTAGTGATATCCCTGCGCATGGGTGCCTACCCCATTTATGTTCGCGACATCGTAATGACACTCTTCAACGGCGTCATCGGGCGCTGGGACCAAATCCCGTCGGAGTTCCGCCTGGTGGTCTTCGGACTTCGTCTCCCCCGCATTGCGCTGGGAATTCTCGTGGGCGCGTCACTTTCCGTTGCAGGGGCGGGCTTCCAGGCTCTGCTGAGAAATCCGCTCGCGGACCCTTACGTTCTCGGAGTATCGAGCGGCGCGGCCTTGGGAGCAATTCTCAGCTTGATTGTTGCGCCACACACGGCGGGAGCAATTCAATTGACGGCATTTCTGGGAGCTGCGGCAACGATCGCGGTAGTTTACTTTCTAGGACGCCGCGGCGGGCGGCTCGACAGCGCCACATTGCTGCTGGCTGGAATCGTAACCGCTTCATTCCTTTCGGCGGTCATCATGTTCGTGATGACAACTCTGAGCGGGCGCGATCTGCGCGGGATGGCTTTCTGGCTGATGGGTGATCTCGCGACACAGCCCTCGATTGACCTGCGATGGTTGTATCTAGTCCTGATTATTGCCGTAGGGTCGATTTACACCACGTCTTCAGACCTCAACCTGATCCTCACGGGCGAGCAGGAAGCGGTACATCTGGGTGTGAACGTGAATCGCGTGAAGCTCGTCGTGTACATCTCAGCTTCGGTGCTGACCGGCCTGGCGGTTTCAGTGAGCGGAGCCATAGGCTACGTCGGCCTGCTTGTGCCGCACGTAATGCGCATGCTCTTCGGTTCCGATTACCGTCTTCTGATCCCCACATCGGCGCTGGGAGGAGCCATTGCGATTGTGCTGGCGGACACGCTGGCGCGCACCGTGGTCGCGCCAACAGAATTGCCGGTCGGCGCGATGACGGCCCTGGCGGGTGCGCCAGTGTTCGTTTACCTGATGCGCCGGAGAGTGCGGTGAGCATGGTAGCTGAGTCTCGAACAACAGCCGCATCGCAAGCCGGCTTGGCCGGCGTGGGAACACGTCCGCGTTTGAAGGTCGAGCAGGCGAGTTACACCTATGAAGCGACCGATCGGTCAGCGCCGAAATTCACTCTCGAGCCGATGAGTTTCGGTGCGCAAAAGAGCGACCTGGTCGGCATTCTCGGCCCGAATGCCAGCGGTAAATCAACATTGCTAAGGTTGCTGGCGGGATTGACCAAGCCACTTTCCGGGCACATCGAAGTGGACGGATTGGAAGTGAGCGAACTGGATTTGCGAGCTCGGGCGCAAAAAATTGCGCTCGTTCAGCAGGAAAGCGAGCTGCTCTTCCCGCTTCGCGTGTGGGAGTACGTCTTGCAGGGGCGCTACCCTCACGGGCGGCGGTTACGATTCGAATCGGCCGAGGATTGCCTGTTATCCGGGAACGCGCTTGCGCAAGTGGGCGCGAGCGCGCTTCGCGACCGTTGGATGGACCAGCTTTCGGGCGGTGAAAAACAGCGCGTGATTTTGGCGCGGGCCTTGGCGCAGCAGCCGTCGCTGCTGTTGCTCGACGAGCCGACGCAGCACCTCGATATCGGCGGCAAGGTGGAATTGTTGCGGCGGCTGCGGCGACTGGCGGATGAGAATCGGTATACGGTGGTGATCGTCACGCACGAACTGAATCTTGCCGCTGAATTCTCCGACCATATCGTGCTGCTGCACAAAGGCAGGTGCCTGCGCGTCGGAACACCTGCCGAAGTATTTGACCGGGGTTTGCTTGAGGAAGTATTTGAGGCGCCCCTCGAGGTCGAAGCAAGGGCCAACGGGCGCCCGCGCGTGATTTTGCAGGGAAAGCAATAGATGTAAGGAAAAGTTTTCTGTAACAACTTCGCAGAGGCGAGCATCTGGCCTTTGCAATCGGTGTCCACTGAAGTTCTGCGGCGCCGTCCACAATCACCCGAGACTCCGCGCACGGGAAGACGGTGAAAAGCCGTCGCCGCCGCGCGACTGTAAGGCGGAAAAGTTCTCGGCACGCGCCACTATCTTCCGCAGCGAATCGCTCGGATTCACTGCGGGGACGGGAAGGCCGTGCCGGTGTCCCGCATTCAGTGGGATAAACCGCCAAGCCAGGAGACCGGCGGAGCCTCAGCCTGGTGCAACCGCTCGACGCAAATGCATCGGGACAACCTTCAACTCCCGCGCGAGAGGGAGAGGAGGATTACGATGAGATTCCGGATTCTAGCCTTCCTGATGGCAAGTCTGCTGTGCATCGTCGTTCGCCCCGGAAGCACCCAGACCCAAACAACCGCCACAATCAGCGGAACGCTAACTGATCCCAGCGGCGGTGTCGTGGTTGGAGCAAGGGTTGTCGCAGAACAAGTTGTCTCAAAAGAGAAACCTCTCAGCACGCAAAGCGGGGAAGACGGGAAATTCTCGCTGGAACTTCCCCCAGGGCGCTATCACCTGACAATCCATCATCCTTCCTTTGCGCCTGTCGATGAGGATTTCACGCTCGCAGCCGGAGACACCCGCACGTGGGATGTGCGGTTGGAACTTGAACGGATGTCCTCGAATGTTGTTGTGACGGCGGCCGCCGAACCCACAAGCGCTGAAACGACTCCTTCGCTTGTCGACGTCATAACCCGGGAGCAGATCGACCAGCGCCAGGAACTCTCGGTTTTGGACATGCTGGCTTCGCAGCAAGGCGTTTCTTTTGGACGCAGCGGGCCTTTCGGCGGCATCGCCTCGCTCTTTTTGGATGGCGGGAATTCGAATTACACGAAGGTACTGGTAGATGGCACCCCCGTGAATGAACCGGGCGGGGCAGTTGACTTCTCTAACTTGATGCTCGACGACGTGGACAAGATTGAAATCGTGCACGGCGCTTCGAGCGCGCTCTACGGCTCGGATGCGATGTCTGGAGTCGTGCAGATATTCACGCATCGCGGAACGACGCGGGAGCCACAACTCACTCTCGAGGGTGACGGCGGAACTTTTCGCACTGGCCACGGTAGCGGCCAATTGAGCGGCTTGCTGGGCGTGTTCGACTATTCTCTCGGCACAGCTTATTTTTCGACGGACGGGCAGGGGCCGGATGACTATTTCCGGGACGCTACAACCTCTGGGAACTTCGGCTGGAAGTTCTCGGAAACCGATTCGGTCCGGCTGTCCCTTCGAAATAGCTCGAGCGACGCCGGACAGCCGGGTCAAACGCTGCTCGCGTCTGTTCCCTACGCGGTCGACTTCGGACAGCACAGCGATCTGCACGATTTCTCATCGAATCTCTCCTGGAGGTTTGCGACCGGCGACCACTGGCAACACCAGCTTAGCGGCTTCGAATCGCGCTTCCAGGATTTCGAGGATTCCCCCGCGTCTGATTTCACTTCCTTGACCAAGTTCAACCGGGCGGGTCTCAACGAGCAATCCACCTATCTCTTCGATAAGGGGGGAATTACAGCCGGTTACATGTTTGAGGTCGAGAATGGCGAAGCCCAGAACCGGCAGAACCAAGCCGGCTACGTCGAGGCGCGTTACCAATTCAGCCAGCGCCTCACAGCAATTGCAGGGGAGCGCATAGAGGCCAACGGGTATTTTGGGACGCGCGCAGTTCCGCGCGTGGGCGCTTCCTACGCCTTGCGGTACGGTCACGGATTCTGGGGGAGCACACGCTTGCGAGCCTCCTACGGCAAAGGAATCAAAGAACCGGAACTGCTCCCGCCCGACTGCGGTCCGCCGCTCGATCCCGAGCGAAGCACGACCTGGGATGCGGGAGTAAATCAGGCGCTGGCATCCGACCGCATTCATGTGTCAGTTAATTACTTCCACAACAATTTTAGAGATATCGTGAGTTTCTCTTATGGGGGTTCTTCGCCGAATTGTCCTGCCTATGGCGGCAGTTTCTTCAACACAGACCTAGCGCGGGCGTTCGGTTCAAACGCCGGAATCGAGGCGACTCCTTTTCGCTGGTTGCGCGTTACCGGAGGCTATACCTATGACGATTCAAAGGTGCTCAAGTCGCCCTATGCGACGGACCCCGCCTTAGTATCCGGCAACCGCCTTTTCAGGCGCCCGCTCCATTCCGCGAACCTGATCGCCAACGCTCACTTTCGTGGAATGAACTGGAATCTTGCGGGCCATTACGTGGGACGGCAAACCGACAGCGATTTTCTCGGCCTCGGCATCACGAGCAACCCGAGCTACGTTCGTTGGGACATGGCAACAAGCCTCCCTCTCCGCTACGGCTTTACGGCCACTGCCCGGGTTGAAAACCTGTTCGACCGGCGGTATCAGGATGCGGTTGGCTATCCGGCACTTGGTTTGAATTATCGCCTCGGCCTCCGGTACACATGGGGCGGCGAATAGCCCATACCACAGGGGCGGGTACGGAATCCTCGCCCCGCATTCATCGGCAGCATCCGGCCCGAGGAAGCAAGGAAAACGTGTCGAGCCGCCGCGCGAGCGGATGCTATAATTCGTCACTCGGACTTCTATGAATCGGACTGCACAAGAAGCTTCGCGCATTGCGCCTGAAGCCCTGGCGCGGTACGAGGCTGTGATCGGCCTCGAGGTTCACGCGCAACTCGAAACGCTGACCAAGGCTTTCTGCGCATGCTCGGCGCGCTTTGGCGACGCGCCGAATTCGAACACTTGCCCGGTTTGCCTGGGCCTCCCAGGCGCGCTGCCGGTCCTAAACAAAAAAGCCCTGGAACTTGCGTTGCGAGCTTCTCTCGCGATTCACTGCAAGATCCAGCCGAGATCGCGTTTCGCCCGCAAGAATTACTTTTATCCCGATCTGCCAAAGGGCTACCAAATTTCGATGTATGAATTGCCACTCGCCACGGAAGGGTGGCTCGAGATCGAGACCGAGGGTGCGAAGAAGCGCATCGGCATCACGCGACTGCACATGGAAGACGACGCGGCCAAGAATCTGCACGAAGGATTCCCCGGATCCGATCGGTGGAGCTACATCGATTACAACCGTTGCGGCGTGCCGCTGATTGAAATCGTCTCCGAGCCGGACCTGCGCACGCCCGCTGAGGCTTACGCTTACCTGAACACGCTGAAACAAGTCCTCGAGTACGCGCAAGTGAGTGACTGCAACATGGAAGAAGGTTCGCTGCGATGCGACGCGAACGTCAGCGTACGCCTGCGTGGCGTCGAAAAGCTTGGGACGAAGGCGGAAGTGAAAAACCTGAATTCGTTCCGCTTTCTTTCGCATGCGCTCGAATACGAAATCGAACGGCAAATCGGCGTGCTGGAATCCGGTGGCACGGTGACGCAGGAAACACGGCTGTGGAACGTTGCGGCGGGGCGCACCGAGCCGATGCGCTCGAAAGAGTTTGCTCACGATTATCGTTATTTTCCTGACCCCGACCTTCTGCCGGTTACGGTATCAGAAGCGGTTGTCGAGGAGATTCGGCGCTCCATGCCGGAATTGCCGGACGCGAAAGTGGCGCGTTTTTTGCGCGACTACGGAGTCACTTCCTACGATGCAGGCGTGCTCACAGCCACGCGCGCTCTCGCCGATTACTTTGAGGCTACCGTGCGGGCAGGCGCGCCGGCAAAGGCTGCAGCAAACTGGATCTCGGTCGAGTTGCTTCGCCGCCTGAACGATGCGGGTAAGGAGATTTCGGATTGCCCTGTGCCACCCGAATCGCTTGCGGAATTGCTTGCCAGAGTTGAGAGCGGCGGAATCACGGCTGCGAGCGGGAAGAAAGTATTCGCGACCATGTTTGACACGGGCAGGCGTGCGGCGGAGATCATCGCTGCGGAGGGGCTCGCCCAAATCACGGATTCGAGCGCAATCGAGAAGATTGCGCGCGCGGTGATAGCGAAAAGTCCGGACAATCTGGCAAAGTATCGCGCGGGAAACGAAGGCGTCTTCAAGTTTTTTGTCGGTCAGGTGATGCGAGAGACGCGCGGCCAAGCCAATCCGCAAATCGTCAACGAAGTCGTGAAACGCGTGCTTGCGGAAACTTAATTGGCCGGCCCTTCGGGAGGAAGCAACATGCTAAAGGAAGGCGACGAGGCTCCTGATTTTCGCGCGACGGCCGACGACGGCACGATCCTTTCTCTCTTCGATTTTCACGGCAAGAACCTCATACTGTATTTCTTCCCCAAGGCCAACACGCCTGGTTGAACCAACGAAGCGTCCGAGTTTCGTGACGCAATGAATGAATTCAGCAAGCTTCATACCGCAGTAGTGGGCTGCAGCGCGGATTCCGTCGAGGCGCAGGCGAAATTCAAGGCCAAGCACAAACTGAATTTCCCGCTTCTGGCCGACACGGAGTTTAGCGTCATCGAAGCGTACGGTGCGCGGCGAATGAAGAGCTTCCTGGGAAAATCCTTTCTGGGAATTGTGCGCACCACGTTTTGGATTGGCCCCGATGGGAAGATTCGGAAGATCTGGGACAAGGTCTCGGCGAATGGGCACGCCGCGGAAGTCCTTGCCTCAATCCAAAATCAATAGCGGCTTGCGAGGCGGCTGCTGGCGCTACAAAGTAACCTTGAAGAAATCGCCTGCTTGCTCGACCAGCGCGTTGTCAATCAATCGCACGCCTCCCACAAACGCCGCGAGCAACACAAGGCATGTCCGTCGTAGGCTGACGACCGGTTCGAGTGTTTCCGCGTCCACGATTTCTGCATAATCGAGCACCACTCTGGTTTCCGTTTCGATCACGCGCCGCAGGGCTGTTATCAGGTGAACAGCAACACGTTGTCCAGCGCCGATTTCGCGGCGTATCTCGTCGAGCCCGCGATAAAGAACCGTTGCAGACCTGCGGTCGTCGCTGTTCAGGTAGGCATTCCGGGACGAGAGTGCCAGGCCGTCCGGCTCGCGCACGATGGGGCACACGACAATCTGCGTATCCAGGTCGAGGTCGGACGTCATTTGTTGGATGATCCGAACTTGCTGCGCGTCCTTGCGCCCGAAGTAAGCCGAGCGCGGCTGCACGATCTCGAAAAGCTTCAGCACAACGGTTGCAACACCGCGGAAATGGCCGGGGCGGGAACGTCCTTCGAGAAGTTCGCCGAAACCCTCGACAAGCACCGCCGTGCGAAAACCATGCGGATATATCTCTTCCGCCGCCGGGGCAAACAGATAATCGACGCCGAGGCCTTCGAGCAACGCGCGGTCGTGTTCGATGCGGCGCGGGTATTTCTGAAAATCCTCCGACGGGCCGAATTGTTTCGGGTTCACGAAAATCGACACAACCAGCGGCGAGCAGTTTTTCTTCGCTTCGCGAATGAGCGATAGATGCCCTTCGTGCAGCGCGCCCATCGTAGGGACAAGGCCGAGGATGCGCTCCTGCCGGAGCGCATCTCGTGCCACCTGCTTCATCCACTCCACGGTATGAATCGTTTCCATCAGCTAGTCCGGATGGGGTCCGCGCACAAACAGCGTTCGCGACGTTTCTCCCAGTCAGAAGCGCTCGCGAGTCGGCGGTTGCTCGCGAAGCTCGGTTGGCGAGTGGTACGACTCGGCATCGGAAGGAAAGCGGCCGCTGCGCACATCGTCGCAGTATTCGGACACGGCCCGGGAAACATCCGCCGCAACATGGGCATAATTCCGCACGAACTTCGGCGTGTGACCGATCGTCAGGCCGACCAGATCGTGGAACACGAGCACCTGGCCATCGCAATCCGGTCCCGCGCCAATCCCAATCGTGGGGATGCGCAACTTCTCCGTAATGCGCGCGGCCAACTCACGCGGCATGGACTCAAGCACAACTGAAAACGCTCCCGCTGCCTCGACGGCGCGAGCGTCCCGCTCGACTTGCCGGGCGGCGTCCGCCGATTTCCCTTGCACCTGGAAACCGCCGAGCGCGTTCAGGGATTGCGGCGTCAGTCCGACATGCCCCATGACAGGAATCTCGGCCTCCACGAGCCGTGCGATCAGCTCGATTCGTCGCTCGCCGCCCTCCACCTTCACCGCTTCCGCTCCGCCCTCTTTCACCAGCCGCACGGCGTTGCGAACCGATTCGTCGAGCGAGATGTGGAAGCTACCATAAGGCATGTCGGCGACCAGCAGCGCACGAAGAGTTCCGCGCCGAACAGCACGCACGTGGTGCAGGATTTCGTCGAGTGTGACGGGAAGCGTGGTGTCGTAGCCGAGCACGACCATGCCCAGCGAATCCCCCACGAGGAGGATATCCACGCCGGCTTCATCGAGCAATCGCGCCGTGGGATAGTCGTACGCAGTGAGGCATGTGATCTTATTCGTTTCTTGCGAGCCAGCCATGAAATTCTGTTTGCGGGAAAGAATGCCGGGCGCCGTGACTTTCCCGTTGCCCGGACGGGGAATCGTGCTCATGTTTCCTCCGGTGCCGCTCCCAGACTTCGGGATACAGCCCTATATATTAGATGCTAGCAAACGCACGATGCGCACAGCAAAGTGTTTCTCAAGCGCTCCTCCTTCCGCTTACCGTCGTGAGGCCCGGCGTCGGAAAGTAAGGGACTCGAATGCGGCACGCGCCGGTTTTGCCGCCACGACAAATGGGCGCACGTCGCTCTCGATCTTGCCGAGCTCTTCCTCTTCGGCCACGTCGAGGTCATACCGCGTTTGAAGATTCATCCAGAATTCAGGCGAGGTCTTGAAATAAAGGCCAAAGCGCAGCGCCGTGTCGGCCGTGATTCCGCGCCGCTCGGCCACGATGTCCGCGATCCTGGTGATCGGCACGCGCAGGTCCAGCGCCAGCCTGTTCATGCTGAGCTTGTAAGGCTTCAGGAAGTCTTGCATCAGAATCTCGCCGGGATGCACGGGCTTCAGTTTCTTTGCCATCGTCGCTGTCCTCCCTCAGTGGTAGTCCGTGATTTCAACGTCGTAAGCGTCGCCGTTGCGCCACGAAAAGCAAGTCCGCCACTTATCGTTGATGCGGATGCTGTGCTGTCCCTCCCGGTCTCCGTGCAACGCTTCCAGATGGTTGCCGGGCGGCGACGCCAAATCGCTCAGAAGTGTCGCTGCATCCAGTTGCCGCAACTTCCGAAGCGCCACTCGTTCAATACTCTTGAACCGCTTAACGGGCTCGCGCTTATGAAGCCGCTCCGTATCCTTGGAGCGAAAGAACTTAATCACACCATAAGTCTATACTGATTGTCATTATATGTCAATCGGAATATGCTTGGCGGGACTGCTGGCCGTTCGTTCTCTGTGTCAGTCGACCTCTGGTGGATTGGGAGTTTTCAAGCCGCATGCACAAGGTCAAGCTTGGACCATTTCCGCTGGTTTGCGAGGTTCGACGCCGCGCCAGCCCACGGGGCGTCCCTGCACCGCTTCCTTGAGAGCGAGGAAGAGGACGACGTACATCATCTGCCGGTAGTAAAAGCGCTGGATAATCAGCGGCGCAAGCAAAGTCCAATCCTCGTGCCGCTCGAGCGCAAAGGCCACAATGCACGTGAAGAGGTCGATCAGCATGAAAATGGCAAAGAAAATCAGCGAGCGCTCGACGTCCTGCGAGGTCCAGAGTTGCGGCAGACGAGTGAAGCGGAGTTGCGCCAGCGCCCACAGAGCGAGCGTCAGAATGAACATGAGATCGATCACCGGCGAAAAAAGCGGAAGGACAATCTGGAACAGGAAAATGTTGGGGATGGCGATCCAGCCAAGCGTGCCGTACCTGGGCTTGCCCGCGGCGTCGCGGTGTTTCCAGACGGCCTGAAGCGTGCCGAAAGTCCAGCGGAAACGCTGGCGGATCAACGCTTCGATCGTGTCCGGCACTTCGGTGCGGCCGATCGCCTCTTCGTCATAGAGTATTTTCGAGCCTTCGCGGCGGATCGTCAGTGTGAGATCGGTGTCTTCCGCGACGGTGTCGCCCGAGAAGCCGCTGTGGCGGCGAAGCACATCGGCGCGCCACGCTCCGGCTGCTCCCGGAACAACGGGAATGCAATTCAGCAGATCGAAAGCCCGTTTCTCGAGGTTCTGGCTGGTGATGTACTCGAGGGCCTGCCAGCGAGTGAGCCAGCGATTTCGGTTCATCACTTTCACGTTGCCCGCAACCGCACCAACGTTAGGATCGGCGAAGTGCCGGACAAGCAGCGAAATCGCGCTAGGGTCCACCATCGTGTCCGCGTCGATGGAAACGATGATCTGGCCGGTAGCTTCCGAAAGGCCGTGATTCAGCGCGGAGGGCTTGCCGTGATTCGACTGCGTCAGCAGCCGCACACGCGGATCGCGCCCGAAATTTTCAAGCACAATTTCCGCCGTGCGGTCGGCCGATCCATCGTTAATCACGAGGATTTGCAGTTTCGGGTAATCGGACGCGAGCGCCGCGCGGACGGTCTTTTCAATCACCGATTCTTCATTGTAGGCGGGGATCAGAACGCTCACTTCGGGCTTGTAGCTGGGATGGTCTTTCGGCGCGGGCCGGAATTTCTCGATAAGCGCGAGCATGCCGATGATGAGCGCTCTCCCGCCGACCAACAGGATTCCAGCGACAAAGATGAACGCGATGCCGGCCCGGAACCATCGGAACAAATCGAATATGAATGCATCCGCGCGGGCAAATAGCCATTCTTTTTGGCTCAGCGGAGGCATCACTTGCGCCCGTGTTTGGCCCAACAGCGCCGAGACAGAAACGAACTCGTAGCCCTTCGCGCGCAACGCGTCGATGACTTCCGGCAAAGCTTCAACGGTGCGGCTGCGGTCGCCGCCACCATCGTGCATCAAGATAATGTTGCCCTTGCCGGTCGCGGCGTCGGCGAGGATTCGATTGACGATGGTAGCGACCGGCGGAGGCGCGCCGCCGTTTGGTTCGCCCCAGTCGTGCGGATCGATTCGAGCGCCCACGATGATGTAGCCCATGGATTGCGGAATCGGAAGCATTTGGATTTCGCTCGCCGTCTCCGGTTGGTGGTCGATGCCGTAGGGGGGGCGAAAGAGGAGCGTTTTGACGCCGAGGCTGCTTTCGAGCAGCAGTTCGGTCACGTTCAATTGCAACTGAAGTTCTGTCCGGGTGATGGTGTCGAATTCCGGGTGTGTGAATGTGTGATTGGCGATCTCGTGCCCCTCCTTATATTCGCGCCTCACTATGCCCGCTTCCTGGTTTGCCGATTCTCCAATCACGAAAAATGTTGCGGGAGCTTGCTTTTGCTTCAGGATATCCAGAATCTTTGGAGTCCACTGCGGATCGGGGCCATCATCGAACGTAAGAGCCATCTTGTGGGGAGCAGCACCCATCTGCTGAATCCGCCACGAAAGCGGATAGCTCTCAAACGTCTCGTCGGTGAAAAGATCCGATGAGGCATCGTAGTCAAACGACCTGCGGCCGCTTTCCGGCGTTGCCGTGATGTGCCAGATGTCGCCATCGCCTTCCAGGATCAGATCGTATCCAGGCGGAACTTCCTCGAGCTTCTTGCGGATAGTGTCATCGGGATGCGTGGCGTCCCAGATGGACCATAGGGACGGGTCTTCTTGTCCAAGACGCCACACCGCCGTGCCGCGAACTCCGGCGCGCTCAGCGGCCCGGAGTTCGTTGTAGGCCGTCAGACCATCGAGCATCCACACGTTGTGCACAAGGTTGTTTTCATCTTCGTACGAATAATGCGGATTCAGAGAATCCGGGTCGAAATCAATCTGGGCCTCGGATTCCTGGGCGGTGGTGATTGCTTCCTGAAACGTCAGCGGCTGTGCGACGGGATGGGGATTGCGTTTCGTCTTCGACGGCCAATCGTAACTATAATTCGCGATGCCCATCACAAGCTTTTCCGGCGGCACCAGTTTCACTATGTTCTGTATGTTGCTGGCGAACCAATCCTGAGCCGCAATGGGGCCTGGCAGCGAGGTCGCCCAGTGAAAATCGTAGTTCATCAATATGATGGCGTCGGCCTGCGCGGACAGGTAGGCATAGTCGTAGCTCCAATCCGCGGCAGGAAGCGCGACCATGAACTTCAAGCCCGCTCCCCGAAGGGCCTTGCCCAATTCGGCCACGAATCGCTTGAAGCTCTCTTGGTCCGCATCGGAGATGCTTTCGAAATCGAGAACGATCCCCGCTTGTTTCTGCGTCGTGGCGTATTCGACGGTAGTCTGAATCAGATGATGCCGCGCGGTGGGCGAAGCCATCATGGGGGACAACTCACGCGTTTGAAAAACCGTGCCGTCGGAGTTGTTCATCATCGCCATCACGGGCAATTCGACACCGGTTGATTTCACAATCGATTCCATCCAGGCGGCCAGCTTAGGATCGGGAACGATCGTCAGGCGACCATCGGGGGGAACCACATGGAGCTTCCCGTCGGGGGTAACTACGTGGAGCGTTCCGTCGGCCGTAACCGAATGCAGCGTCTCTGGAATCAAGACGTCTATGTCGTGGTAGTGCTGTTGAAGCGATGCCAGGCTATTCGGGTCATAGTCCACGTAGAAAGCCGCTCGCAAGGGATCGTAGTTCTGGGGGATCTTGCCGAGAGCCGCAATTCTGCGCCTTCGCCCCTGCCTGACGGGTTTTGCCTTCTGACGGAAGTGAATTGCGTGCAGCCCTGCATGGGCGTTCGGCCGCAAGATTTCGGGCAACTCCGGCTTGCTAACGACATTGATGAGAAATATAACAAGGACGAGCGTGAAGAAGGCGCCCGCGATTTCGAGCGCCAGGCGGGTCCGGCGCCAGCGGCGCCGTTCCTCATCATAGAATATGGGCTTGCTTCCAACCATCGAGAGATTTCAACCTATTGCCGTTCCAGCGAACTGCAGCTATTCTCTGCGGTCCTACTGCGGAGTGAATGCCGCCTGACAAAGGGAGATTCTAGACGCAATACGCCAGCACAACAAGTTCGAACGGCGCCAGCCGTGCGCGAATCGATAGCTAATGACTCTTCCTTCTAAAACGCGGATCCACATCGCTCTCGCCGGCCTCGCGGGGCTGGTGCTGCGGACGTTCTTTGTCCTGAAGTATCCGGTGACGGATTCGGGCGATGCACCCTTCTATGTCGAGCTGGCCTGGAACTGGCTGAAGAAGGGCGTTTATGGCTTCCCAGTCGATGGACGACTCACACCGGTGGATATGCGTGTTCCGGGCTATCCTGCGTTTCTCGTGGCAGTTTTTTCCTTTGCGGGAAACTCGGCGCGAGCTGCGATGTTCGCGCAGGCGGCGGTGGATCTCGGCACGTGTTTTCTGATTGCGCTCATCGCTGCGCGTCTTGCTCCGGCAGCCTCACGCCGGCGGGTTGCGCTCGCCGCACTGTGGCTCGCGGCGCTTTGCCCATTCACGGCAAACTATTCGGCTGTCATATTGACCGAGACGCTGATCACATTCTTGACGGCGCTGACGATTCTGGTCCTTCTCGGGACAGAACTTGGCATGACTGGCGTCACCATCGTAGCGCCCGCTGCAAGCCGCCGATTGAGCCCGTGGTTTCTTGCGGGCATCGTCGCCGGATTTGGCACGCTGGTCCGGCCGGAAACGCCACTCGTGCTCTTCGCGGCTGGGCTAGTACTGATCGCGAAGTGGTGCCATCCGGTTGATTGGACCAAGGCCTTGCGGGCTGGCGCTTTGATGGCGGTCGGCCTCGTCATTCCACTCATGCCTTGGGCTGCCCGGAATTGGCGCACGCTCCACGACGTTCAGTTTCTTGCGCCGCGATATAGCGAACTCCCTGGGGAGTACACGCCGCTTGGATTCAACGCCTGGACGAACACTTGGCTCTGGCGATTCCGCGACGTCTATCTTACGCAGTGGAAACTCGATGTCGAGGAAATCTCGATTGACGACATCCCCGCTTCGGCATTTGATTCCCCATCCGAGCGGACGCGCGTGGAAGGACTTCTTGAACAGCACAACGAAAAGCTGACTCTCGAACCTGAAGCTGACAACCAATTCCGAGCGATTGCACGCGAGCGGACCGCCCGGCATCCCCTGCGCACCTTCGCGAAGATCCCGCTGCTTCGTTCGCTGACGCTCTGGTTCACGCCGCGCGTCGAACTGCTTCCCTTCGGCGGACAACTGTGGCCCGTGCGTGAGGAATGGCAAGACGACCGCCCCGATTTTCTTCTGACGCTTGGCCTGGCCCTCATAAACATCCTCTACATCGCCTTAGCATTGGGTGGCGCGTGGCTCGCCCGCCATCGGCCGGGCGTGGCTTTCCTCTTGTTATTCATCGCCGTGCGCACAGCATTTTTTGTCTATTTCGTGGAAACGCCTGAGCCGCGCTACGTCCTCGAATGTTTCCCCGTGGTCATCGCCCTGGCTGCCCAGACATTCTCCGGGCAGAGGAAGGATCATCTTTCCTCGAAGGGCTCCGGGTGAATCGTGAGGCGGAAAATCTGTGGGAAGCGTTCTTTGACACGATCCTCGAGCGCAGCCGTTAGATCGTGAACATCGGTAATCGGCAGGCTGCCATCAAGCGCACAGTGGCAGGAGACCAGAATCCTGTGCTCCACGCTTCGTACATGAACCTCGTGGCAATCCATCAGCTCGCGGTATTCGGCCTGAAGTGAAATCAGGAAATCCTGTACAGAACGGGAGAGATCCTTCATTTCTTCCGCGCTGGCAATGCGCGCTCCCAAAGGTTCGATGTGGATGTTGACGAGCGTGCCGGCACGTGTGACCCTTCGGATTTCTTCCTCGAGTTCGTTGGCATGCCGATGCGCCTCGTGAAGGCTAGCTTTCTCGTCCACTTCGAGATGCAACTCGACGAACAAGTTTCCGTCGTATTGATGCGCTGAAAGCTCGTGAACAGCGAGACCGCGGCGCTGCGCGATGGCGCGGATAGTCTCGAACAGATGTTCATTGCTCCGCGCGCGTGGCTCCACCTGAACGACTACGTCTGCCGGAACAATCTGCGCGATGCGCCGCTCGACCGCATCGGTTGCCGCGTGAGCCTGTTCGAGGCTTGCCGTGCGAGGGACGCTGATGGTTACGTCCACGAAGTAACGCTGGCCTGCTCGGCGGACACGCACGCGCTCCGTGCTTAGCACTCCGTCGGTTTCCTCCACGGCGTTGGCGATGCGTTCCCGCAAGCCGTGCGGCGCAACATCGAGAAGTCCGTCCATGGTCCGCTTCCCAAGTTGCGAGCCGATCCAAATGATGACCCCGGCGACGCCGAGGGCAGCCACAGCGTCGAGTCTGCTCAGCCATTCCATACCGAACCTCATCCCCAACCAAGCGCCGGAAATACCGAGAATGACGACAAAGGTGCTCCAAACATCGGTGGAAAAATGCAGCGCGTCGGCTTCCAGGGCTTCGCTGGGGTATTTCTTGGCGACGCGGTTCAGGGCTCGCGCGCGCACATAGTCCACGCCCATTCCCAACGAGAGGATGAAAATCGCAGTCAAGCTCGGCCGAATATGCACGGCATGAAATATCAGCCGCTGGGAAGCTTCCCAAATGATGTAGATCGCCGTGAGAAGAAGGAGCCCCGTTTCAACGAATGCAGAAAAACTTTCGACTTTGCCGTGACCGTAGAGATGCTGTGCATCTGCCGGCTTGTCAGACACCCGGACGGAGAGATAGGTGATAACAGCGGCGACCAAGTCCAGGATCGAATGGAGCGCCTCCGAGAGGACACCCAAGCTCCCTGTCACAACCGCCAAGAACACCTTCAGCGATACAAGCAACACGGCGGAGCCGACCGAAGCAGCGGCGGCCAGCCGCTTTTCGCGAGACGCTTGATCGTGGGATTCGGAAACCACTCGGGCGATTATACGCTTGGGACGCATTGGACCAATGGGCGGCCGCAAGATCTCCACTCAGGGTCCCGATTTTGAGACCAGTGAGAGAACCTGTATAGTCGTTCTAGGAGAGTTTGAGAAGTCTTATTCGCCCGATGACGAATTCCATCCCAGAAAACCCAGATGATGCTGTGCCCCGAGCACTTCTGGCCGAGGCCCCACGGCGCAGACGGGTTCGCTGGCCTATCGTTGTGCTCCTCCTGGTGGCCATCGCGGTGGCTGTGGATGGCCTCTTCATAGAGCCCTATTGGATCGAGACAACACGCTTCGATATTCAAGGCCCGGTGGCCTCGCCGCTGAAAATCGCTCACCTTTGCGACTTGCATACTCATGGCCTGGGCCGCCGCGAGCGCCGGATGCTGGAGATCCTCGACGCAGAGAAGCCCGACTTGATTGTCATCGTGGGCGACTCGCTCGCGAACAGGCGGAACGATTACAGCAAGGCCAGAGAGGTGTATAAGCAACTTCACGCGCCCCTCGGAGTCTGGTTCGTCCGCGGCAACTGGGAGAATCTGAAAACGCTCCACCACGAGCGGGCTTTCTACGAAGAGGCAGGAATCAAGTTTCTAGTGAACGCAAGTGAAGCGGCCCGGCCGGATGTGTGGATCGTTGGCTTCGACGATCCTATGTCCGGCACCGTGAAACTGGAGAGCGCCCTCGCGGACATTCCCCCGAGCGCGTACAAGATCGCGCTGTTCCATTCACCGATACTTTTCGATCGGATCGCCGGCCGCGTGAACCTATGCCTTTCGGGGCACACTCATGGAGGGCAGATTCGATTTCCATTCCTCAAGCCGCTGTGGTTGCCCAAAGGCTGCGGACGTTTTGTGGAGGGTTGGTACGAGGAAGACAATACGCGCATGTACGTGAACCGTGGCCTTGGAACGTCCATGGTCCCTGTGCGTTTCTTCTGCCGCCCCGAAATCACCTTTATCACCATCCATCCATAGGTGCGTATTTCGAAACATCCGCCTAGACCCGACCCTTCGAGAGGGCATCCCGGCAATCGTCGGTCAGTAGCGTGCCCGTTGCTTTTTCGCGGAAGTCTTAATTGAGCGGAGGGGCGGAAACGAGCGGGAGTCGGCGCGGCTCGCCATGGAATCCGCGCACTTCGACTTCATCGAGCAGTAGTGAAGGCGCGACGACTGTGCTTGGAATGCCGCTCTGCGCTGAGCCAAAAGCGCCGAGCGCCGTCCCGGCGAATCTATCGGTAATGTTCTGCATGTAGGTGAACACCGTGGCATCGCCGCCGATACCGGGGATGTTTCGCAACGAGCGCATCGTAAGGCCTTCCATCCTCCCGCCGCGTACCAACTCTTCGTGCCCATCGGCGACATAAACCCGATAGAGCAGCAGCGGGATTCGCTCGCCGCTCGAGACGCCCCCCGCAATGTCGCCGATGAAATCGGAGAAATCCTCCTGGTGAACCGAGGAGAGTGCAGGATTGTCCATCCGCCTCACTTCCAGACACCACTCATGGCCGTCGCCGTGGCAATCCTCAAGAAACTTCTTTCGCAGGCTGGCCGCATCGAGTGCTTCGCTCGACGTGAAGAAGAGATTGCTGCTGAGCGGTTGCGGGCTGGAAAGCATCGCCGAACGCGCGTGTCCGTTGGATTTCAGGAAATCCGAGCCGGGACGCCGAGACATAAGCAGGTTGCGCAGCATGCCGCTATCAACCAGCGTGACGCGTTCTGGCTTCACGCCTTCGTCGTCCACTTCGTAATTCCCCAACAGTGGCTGGCCCTGGAATTCGGTCGCTGTCGGATCATCTGCGAGGGTCACGGTGGTTGGCAGCACGCGTGTTCCCACGCGCCCTGTCCATTCGCTGCGCCCTCCCATGCGCTCCATAATCTGATCGAAGGCCGGCAGCATGGAAAGAGGCGGACGGGCGCCGGAAAGCGAGGGTTCGAGTACCTGCGAAAGCAAGGAGCCAGCCGCTGGGGCGTCGAACAGCACCGGACCTGTGTAATCGGGGACAAGCGGACTGGCGCGCAGCCTCATCAATTCGGCGCCCGCTTCCCCAAGCGCCTTTGCGACCATCGAGGGATCCGGCAGATTCGCCGGCCGCGCGAAATAGGAGGAATAGAAGTTGTGGAGCGGCATGCCATCGTCCGCCTGTGTGTCCAGCGCCGCTTCCACTGCGGCAAGGCTGTGCGAAGTTCGGATGGTCGTGCCCTCGCTGGTCATCAGATACGATGTGACGTAAACGAGGTAATAGTTCACGCGCGTGCCGTAAAGTTCCGGAAAACTTCGCAATCCCCGCGAAGCGGTCCGCGCTTCCTCTTCCCAATTGCGCGATGTCCAATCCGGATCGATTATGGGATCTATTCTCTCGAGCGGCGGTTCCTGAGACAGATCATCGATTTCAGGCGGCTTCGTCAGGCTCCGCAGAAATGCTTGCTTGAGAGACATCTGCGTGACGGCGGACTTGTAGGCCTGATCCGTCGCGAGCCAAAGATCCTGGCGCAGCGAGTTGTAGTCGCGGTCGATTCCCACTTCGCCCGAGGAGCCGAGAAACCCCTGGAAGCCGTCTTCGCTCACAAAATTCGAGCTGTCGAGATGGTAGTCGCCCACTCGCACGTCCACGGTCATATAGCGGTTGCGCGTGGTCGTTGTCGCGACGAGCGCGCCAAACGACGCCGTAACATTGCGGACATCCACATCAACCAGCCGGTATTCGATGAAGAAAGGCGGATCGACGCCGGGGAGTTGGAGGCGAGTGCGTGCGCGCTCCATTTCGTCTCGCATGGCGCGAAGTGTTTGATCGCCGTCTTGCGCCTGCGCTGCAACAAGAGGCGTCGCGAACGCCGTTAACAAAACAAGTGTGGCGAGTTTCTTCACGGCTGTTGCCCCTTTGCTTCCCGATCGTGCGCCGGCGGCGGGAGGATGGGCGGCTTGTCCGTTGAAGTCTCTTTCTTCGTGAATTCCATCTCGGAAATCAGGATGGCGGGCGCAACAGCCGAGACCGGAACCGAGCCAGATTCTGCGCCGCAATACCCGTTGAATACCTCCGGCTTGTCGCCGGTGGCCACAATCTTTGTCAGTGAAACCAGGGGGGTGCCGACAATATCCACGCCGCGAACGAGTTCGTCCGGACGGCCATCCGGAAATACTTTGTACACGACGAGAGGCGTCACTTGAAATGCCTGCGGTTGCCCTCGGCCGGTGAAAGTGAAGCCTCCGGCGATGTCGTCAATATAGAGGCCAAATGGCTTTCCCTGCTGCTTCACAAGCTCCAGAAGTTTTCTTCGCAACTCTTCATTTGTCACGGCGAGGGAACTGGAAACAATCAAGTTCCCCTGCCGGGCGACCGGAACGAAACCGAGTTGGCGGCGGCCGTGGCCGTTTGAGTGCGTAATGTTGATGAGCGGGGACCGGGACATCAAAAAAGTTTTCAGCACGCCATGGTCCACCAGCGAAACGTTCTCCGCGGGAACGCCTTCGTCGTCATAAAGATAGTTCCCAAGCAACATCTGCCCTCCGAACAAGGCTTCGGTCGGATCGTCCTTGATGGAGATGAAATCAGGCAGAATCTTCTCGCCAACTTTGCTCGTAAACGTTTGGCCCTCATTGATGTCTTTTTGACGGAACCCTTCCGCGCGATGGCCAAACACTTCATGGAAAAAAACTGCGGCAGCCCGGCCCGTAAGGAGCGCCGGCCCGGCATACGGATCCACGAGCGGAGCTTTATCAAGCGCTTCCGTCTCTTGAATCAACTGCTGGATGCTTGCGAAAACTGTCTTGTCGTCGGGAGCGTCCTTGGGATCGAGCCAGTCGAAATTCGCGTACCGGTTGATGTCCATTCCATCCGGAGCCTTGCTCTGCACGAACAGCTCGAGACGGTAGTGCACTTGGCCGAAAGCGAGCTTGGTGCCCTCGGTATTCACTTGATATTGGTTCATTCCAAGCGCCGAGAAAGTGGCAATGGAATTCAGCACAGCGGGCGACTTGCTGAATGCGGCCGTGTATTTCCGCACGCGCTCTTCCCAGGGCTTTCTGTTCACGTGGACTTCAACACGCTGGTCGATGTGAGTGTGAGGGTCTTCACGTGAAAAATCCGGGGCTGCACCTTCGGCGGTCTGCACCTGCACTTGTTGGCTGGTCTTGACCTTGATCAGCGCTTCCGAAGCAGCGCGATATTGCCGATCGGTCTCGCGCCAGACCTCGCGACGGAGAACCGGAATGTCATCATCCAGCGCCGGTGTCGTGCCGGGGCTGGTCCAGCTCGGCGGACGGTCGCCCAGTTTGTGCGTGTCATCGAGTTGATAACCCCCGACGCGCGTTTGGACTTCCAGCCAGCGCGCCCGGGTGTCCGTGCTCGAGAGCAGCGCCCCATTGGAGCCCGAGACCTCGGCGTACTGCCGATCCGCCACCGTGTAGCTGATGAAATAGGCGGGCGGGTCACTCTTCGAGAGGACCGCCATGGAGCGATCAAGCTCTTGCTGCATGGCAGTCAAAATAGGCGGCACGAAGGGCTGCGACGGGCGGTCCGCGGCCATGGAGATACACGTAGCAGCCAGGATGGCTGCACCGCCTAGGAAAGGCCTATGCTTCAATTTACGTTCAATCATTGGGCAGAATCTTATAGTTTAAGATAGGATGCACCTGATCCACAAACAAAAAGGCCGGGGCCAACCTTGGCTTCAGCCGAGTTTCAGCGCCGCCGAGACCAACCTCAATACGGCGGAAGGAGTATTAGATGCGCGCTATGGTAGTTAGGCAGTATGGTCCACCAAAAGTTTTTGAGTTGCAAGAGGTTCCCGACCCCCAGCCAAAAGCAGGGGAGGTTCTGATCCGTGTGAAATCGATTGGCGTTAACTTTGCCGATCTTCTGCAACGCATGGGGCTTTATCCTAAGGTCCCTAAAACTCCCTTCATACCAGGAATAGAGATTGCAGGAGTTGTGGACAAAATCTCCGATGGCGGCAAGTCTGGAGAGGGCGAGACGCTGAAAAGAGGCGACGCCGTCACCGCTTTTACGAATTTCAATGCCTACGCGGAGTGGGTGCCAGTCCCGGCACGACAGGTTTTTCGCCTGCCGAATGGGATGACGTTCGACGACGCCGCGGCAATCCCGGTAAATTACCTCACCGCCTATCATTCGATTTTCACTATGGGCAATTTGCAACCGGGCGACCGCATCCTTGTTCACGGTGCGGCAGGAGGGGTGGGCATCGCGGCGGTGCAGCTTGCGCGAGCGCGCGGGCTTGTGGTATTCGGCACGGCCGGCCGCACAAAGCAGGAGTACCTGCGCAAGATCGGCGTGGATCATCCGATCGATTACGAGAAAAGTGATTTCGTCGAAGTGGTCCGCAAGTATGCGCCGGATGGGATCGAGATGGTGATGGACCCCATCGGCGGAAAATCGTTCGCGCGCAGCCAGCGATGCCTCGGCTCTACGGGGCGGCTTGTTGTGTACGGTTTCTCGGCTGCGGTGGGCGCGGAGGGAAAGCGGAGCCTTTTTCGAAGCTTGATCGCGCTGATGCAAACTCCGCGATTTCATCCTCTGAAACTAATGAGCCAAAACACTTCCGTCATTGGCGTAAACATGGGACAAATGCAATCACGCGCCGCGCTCGTGAGAAACGAGATTGACGAACTCTTCCGCATGTACGGCGCCGGAAAAATCAGGCCTGTGATCGCCAAGACCTTTCGGATGGATGAAGCCGCGGTGGCGCACCAATTCATTCACGACAGAAAGAACATCGGAAAAGTGATTCTAACTGTGAAGTAGCCCCTGGTGGGTCACTTGGATGAAGTCACCTCGGGTTTGGCGAATAGCGACTCGTCCACTTTAGGGTTCAGATTCAACTCTTGAATTGTGGACTCCAAGTAAGGCGCACCGTCGCGACGAATAACGGTTGTATATGCGAATTGCCGTCCCTCGACTGTGCGATAGTCGCTCCATTCCTGTTCATTCTCCAAGGCTCCCTGGGGTCCCTCGGATCGGTACCGCGCCGCAACCAGCAGGTGGGTCGCGGGATCAAAATACAGCTTCACGGTGCCTAATGAGGCGTTGACAGCCACGCCGAGGGTCTTCCTTCCTTCAATCTCCTCTTCTCCAAGATATTGGCCGCTCACTTTGCCGGCAAGAACCTGCTGGTAGAGTCCCCAACCACCGCCGAAAAGAGATATCCCGCGCTCAAACTCTCCCAGCATCCGTGTGGCATCGTGTGTTTGCGATTGGACTTGCACCCATGCCGACTTACCATCGCAGCCCTGTGTAATATCCATCCCCCCCAACTTGAGATCGGCGTGCGCCCGGTCCGGGTACGCCACCAGCCACTTCACCTTTGTGGGCGTCTCGCCGCTGGGAATATTCAGTTCCCCATCCTCCGCCATCTCAAGGGCATGGACGGCTCCCAGTGAACTGCCGCCAGCCGCCTTGGCAGCCTCTAGCAGAATCTCTTTCCCTTTTCTGAGTGACTCCGGCGTGGCCGCGGCTTCCTTGGATTTCCGCAAATCGGGAGCCAGCACATCCACATCGCCGAAGGGGATTTCTTCATACTTCGCACCTGGAAATGCCTTTTTCAGAGCGTCACGGAAAGAGGAGGCGTTGCCGACAAGTACCATGTCGAGGTCGTTTGTCGCCAGGTAACGCTGGGACATCGCTTGCACCTGCTCGGGCGTGACGCTCCGTATTTTCTCCGGGTAGGTGCGATTATAGTCGGCGGGCAGTTCGAACATCGCCGCAGTAAGGACCCGATCGGCCACCTGAGTCGCCGTCTCCGATTGAATCGGGTACACACCGGCAAGATAATCCCGCGCGAAATCCATCTCCTTTGAAGTCACTTCGCCTGTGGACATCTTTCCGATCAAGTCCACGACCAGCTTCGTTGCTTCAACGGTGGCTTCGGTACGCGTGTATGTGCCCACGACAAACGACCCGGAATAACGGTGTGGGTCGAAGGAAGAGTAAGCGCCGTAAGTGAGCCCCTTTTTGATGCGGACTTCCGTATTGAGCCGGCTATTGTAGCCGCCGCCAAAAATCCGGTTCATCACTTCGACCGGAATGTAATCCGGGTCGCTGCGACGAATGCCAAGTCTTCCCACGCGAACTTGAGTCTGCACGGCATCAGGCTTATCGACTAGCCAGATATGCAATCCGTCGGGAGCGATGGGGGGGGGCGGAACGAGTGCTGCAATGTCGAGCTTCGGCCACGCGCCAAAATACTTCTGCGCTGCGGCAAACGCTTGTTCCGGCGTGATGTCCCCTGCAAACGCAAGCAGCGCCTGATTCGGAGCGTAGTTTTCAGCATGGAATTTCGCTATGACGTCGCGAGTGAGTTTCTTTACCGACTCAGGAGTGCCATCACCCGGCATTCCGTAAGGCGAATTCCCGTAAAGGGCCCTGTCGAATACGGCTGTCGCGAGATACTCGGGGTCTGAATATTGCACGGTTAAACTGGAGAGAAGCTGTTGGCGCTGGCGCTCCAGTTCCTCCGCGCGAAACGCAGGGTGCAGAATGACGTCGGACATCAGGTCGAGCCCCGTGTCCATGTCCTTCTTCACAACGCTGAGAGCTACAGCCGTCGAGTCCTTTCCTGCTGAGGCCTCTAGCGTGCCGCCAACGAAATCGATCGCATTGGCTATATCTCGCGCCGAGCGCTTCTCCGTCCCTTGCGTTAGGAGATTTGCTGTCATCTCCGCGACACCCGGCATTCCGGCGGGGTCTTTAATGGTCCCAGCCGACAGGATCACGAGACGCACCGCGATGGCGGGCTCTCGATGATCGCTGACTACAAAGACAGGAAGGCCGTTCGGGAGCGTTTTTGTAGCCGCTTGCGGAAACTGATACGGCCTCGGCGCGGCGGGAGCCGGCATTTCGGGCTCTAGTTTCACGCCTGACGGAACTACTCCGGTTCCATTCTTCTGACCGGAGCTTGGCTGGCTTGCGGCAGACGAAGCATCCTGTGCCAATACGGCGGGACCGGCCGACACGGATAGAATTAGAAAAAAAAGCAATCCCTTGCTTGCGCGATTCAACATAATTGCTCCTGGCATTGATGTTCCTCTTTCGCTCCGTCTCATTGGGCGGGCGTGCTGGGCGTGACGTACAACACGGTGGCGCGTTGGGGAACGAAATACTGGCTTGCAACGCGCTGAATGTCCGCTGGCGTAACCTTCCAATACCGCTCGTACTCGGCGTTGACCAACTCTGGATTCTTTCCAATCACGGCAGCGACCGCCAGGGCCACAGCTCGTTCTTCATCCGTGTCGCGGCCGAGGATGAACCCCGCGACCTGCTGGTTCTTAGCCTTCTCGAGCTCTTTCGCATCCATCGGCTGCGCCTTTAACCCATCCAGCACGGACACCACCACCTTTTGTCCCTCCTCCGCGGTGTGGCCCTGGTTCATGATTGCGTAGGCCCAGAAAAGATTCGGCGCTTCGGTGAAATTCCCAAATCCGGCTGACTGCACCGCAATCTGGTCCTTATAAACCAGCGTCTGATACAGGCGGCTGCTTTCGCCCGCCGCGAGAATGTTGGCAGCAAGATCCAGCGGATAAGCATCGGGCTCGTATCTTGCCGGGATTTTGTATCCGATCACAATCGCAGGGAGCGGAGTGTTGGAGTACGATTTCTTCACGACCCGCTCTTCGGTTTGGGGAGGCTCTGGCGCATCGATCCGTGGGATTGGCTTTGCCGAAGCGGGAATGCCTTCAAAGTATTTCTTCGTCCATCCGAGCGCCTGGTCCGAATTGAAATCGCCCACGATTACCAGCGTGGCGATGTTTGGCTTGTAGTATGTATCGTGAAACTCACGGACATCAGCAAGCGTCGCACGGTCCAAATCCTCCTTGCTTCCGATGGGAGTGTGATGGTAGCCGTGCACGGTGAAGGCCGCGGCGCGCAGGTCTTGTTCGATATACCCATACGGCTGGTTCTCAACGCGAACGCGCAACTCTTCCTTCACCACTTCGCGTTCCGATTGGAAATTCGCTTCGTCCACATTGAGACTGCCCAGGCGGTCGGCTTCAAGCCAAAGGACGCGCTCGAGATAGTTGCTTGGGAATGTCTCGAAGAAATTCGTTGTGTCGTCGCCAGTCTCGGCGTTGTCGAACCCGCCCACGGCTTCGATAATTCGCGAGTGTTCATCCGGCCCGACGTGCGCCGAGCCTTTGAACATTAGGTGCTCGAACAGGTGCGCAAAGCCTGTCCGCCCGGGTTGCTCGTCCTTCGAGCCAACGTGGTACCAGACCTGGAGATTAATCACGGGAACGGAATGGTCCTCGAGCAGAACCAAATGCAAACCGTTCGCGAGTGTGTCCGTAGTGAACGCCAGCCTCGGGGGACGAACCTCCACTGGCTTCTCTTGTGCTGCAAGAGGCGCTCCAAGCGCCACAGCGAACGCTATCGTCACGCCGAATCGAACCCATGTCTTCATACTCATTTGCTCCCATCAGAGGGAATTTGGTTCTTACGAGACATTGAAGCTGGAATGTGAACTCTCCAGTATCCGGATTGCCTTTGCGAGTGTCAAACCAGGCGTGACTCTCAAAGAAGTCTTCCCCGCACCCTCGCCGCCCATCCCTCTGTCCTTAGACGTGTGTAATCGAGAAAGGATTGCCCGCAAGCACGTTGCGCGGGACATGTCTTCGGAGTAAGCTGGCGAGTTATGACAAGAAAAGCCCCATCTTACGCAGGCAATGGGAAGCGATCCGAACCCAAGAGTGTTCTCGAATTGCGCGACCTTGTTTCCGTAGGCCCCGCAACAGTTAGGGCGCTTCATTCGCTCGGCGTGCGAAGTGTCGCTCAACTGGCGCGCAGCAAACCGAACGCGCTGTATGAAAAGCTTTGCCGGTTGCGGGGACGGCGGCAAGATCCCTGCTGCCTCGATGTATTCTCGGCAGCCGTGGCGCAAGCGCGCAATCCAAGTCTACCCGCTGAAAAATGCGTGTGGTGGTACTGGAGTCAGCAACGAAAAACGAAAGCCGCTGCACGCTGACTTGAACTCGAAGTTCGCTGCCGTGAGCCAGCCCTGCGCCGGGGAGGCGCGAAAGTGAGGCGCTTATGCGAAGCCTAGGGAACCTTGTCGGACTTCTCGTCGTTGCGCTCATCGCAGCCCTGACTTACAAGTTTTACTTCTCGCAACAATCCGCGGGCACGGCAACGCCCAAGCAGACCATCGATGTGGTTGGGGTCAAGAATGACTTGGTTGCCATCGCGCAAGCTGAGCGCACCTATCAGGCTGAACACAACTCCTATGGTTCGCTCGGAGATCTCACATCCTCTGGCGCGATGAATATGCTGAGGCCCGGTCGCGGAGGCTACACCTACGAAGTGGAAACATCCTCAGACAGTTTCCGCGCGGTCGCCCACTGCCCGGCCGCCACCATGCCCGGCTGCACGAGTTACGCCATCGATCAAACGCTGGAAATCCAGCCCGCCCCCTGAGGGATTTGACGGGTTTATTTCATCATGCAGCGTCAGCAGATACAGGGTACGAGTCTCGCGATCTACGCCGTTCCAGGAACTGGCGACGTGAGCTTCGCGCCGCAATGCGGACAGTGTGACCACCCGGCCTCGACGCCACGCCCGCAATTCGGACAAGGCGTCTGCAGGGCCGTGCCGCAGTGCGGGCAGAAAACGAACCCTCCCTTCAAGGGTCTCGCGCAGCCCGGGCAAACTTTTGGCATCGCGTCGCGCAAAATGAAATAAAGAATGATCCCGATGGCATCGGGAATGAAGATTGCGAGCAACGTCCACATGACGTACCGCATTTGGCGCCGCTTCGCGTCTCCGTAAACGTACCCAATCAGAGCAACAAACACGAACATGAACAGCGGGGGGAAGGCAAGCATCAACATCTTCAGCGCGACTGGCATTTCCCTCAGGCCCGGATCATGGCTGAAAGCAAGAAGTCCAGCGATCAGGCAGACGCACGCGACGTACAGAATTCCGGCCACAATCCACGCAGCTCGCGGAATCACCCTCAATTCTTCTCGGAAGCGACTCATGCCAAACTCCTTTCCCGGCGCTGGCGAAGCGACAGCAAAACCGCTGCTGTTCCACCGCCCAGCCAAACAAAAGTTGTGAATGCAGCGAACCCGACCCACGCCTGGTTCAAGCGTGGGTCCAACAGACCGAGCAATCCTCCGCTCACAAGCCGGACCAGGGGCCAGCTCATCAGCGTCAGGGCCCAGGCAAAGAACACGAGAAAAACCATCACGCCGCGATGCAAGCGGTATTCCGCTTCTTCGGCGAGCCGGGCTTCCGCTCGCGCTCGCGCGCGCTCGACAAGGCTTGCAGGAGGCTGAGGCGTTGGCAGGCGGCGCAGCCCGCCAGCAACGATTTGCCATTCTTCAAGCTCCGCGGCACAACTGGCGCAGGATTGAACGTGGGCCGCGACCCGCCGTTCCTCGTCGGGCTCAAGCGCGCCAGCGGCTGCAAGGGCCAGCATTCGCCGAATTGCATCGTGATCGTTCATTGCCAACTTTCTCCCGGGTACCGCGTTTCCAGGCATCGCCGCAGCTGCTCGAGCGACCTCCGCAGCCGCGACTTCACTGTTGACAGCGGCACGCCAAGAACTTGCGCGATTTCTTCGAGCTTCATCTCTTCCTCAAATCGCAGCGTCAAGACTTCTCGATAGGGCACGGGCAAAACGGTCAGCGCAGTCGTGAGCCGGCTGGATCTCTCGCGTTCCAACACTCGGTCGATGGCGGCGGGCTCTTTCGATGCGAGGCGATCCATTGCCGTCCCGCCGGGGAAGCCCTCCAAAATTGGCTCATCCAGGCTTTCGGGATGGATTCGCCGCAAACGGTCGATCGCAAGGTTCCGCGCGACGATAAACAGCCAAGCATCAAAATTGCGACTGGGATCGAAGCTGCGAATCTTTTCCACCACGCGCAGCCACGTCTGCTGGAACAGGTCTTCGGCTTCCGCCGGCTCTCGAACCAACCGCAATAAGTATCGATACAGCCGGTTCTGATAGCGCGAGATCAGCGCCGAGAGGGCGTCCATATCCCCTCGCCGAAGCCGGGCCACGTCATTTTCAGGGCCCACGCGCGCCTCCCACGGTATTGCTGCGCTGCCAATCATATCCATATTACGGGCGACCCGGCGAAAAAGACTCACGCTTTTGGGTGAACCAAGCCGACCCCGTGCTATAAGGAAACATGCAGGACTGAGAGGACTGTCATCTCCCTTAAGCCTTCCCCAACAGGCGTCCAAATTGAGATTCTCCCCTGCCCCGCTTTTGTGGACGAGGACGTTCGCATTCGCTTGCGTGGCCTCTCTCCAAGACAACTGGTTGTGATTTGCGCAACGGCCGTGGACGACGAACGCCGTCTGTGGCGTTCGCACGGCAAGTTCCGGGCCGATGAGTCGGGTTGCGTTGATGTAACCTCGCAAGAATCGATGAGCGGCAGCTATTGCGGCCTCTCGCCCGCGGGCCTTCTTTGGTCCATGCGCCTTGTTGAGAACCACACAAACGGCCCAAGCGTCTTCGTGAAGAAAAACGCCTATTCCGATTCTGTGTCATTTGAAGCGGAGGTTGGAGGACAGATTGTTGCGTCGGCGAAGCTCGACAGGCTCTTCTTCGCTCTGGGAACCATGACACGCGATTTGAAGGTTGGTGGAGAGACCATCGGGGATACCGAAGAGGCTGGAGGAGGTCCCCTCGAGGGTCACATCGCGCGGCTCTTCATCCCGCCGGGCCACGGCCCGCATCCTGTCGTCATAGTCCTGGCAGGGTCCGGAGGTGGGTTCGATCTGGACAAAGCCTCTGTGCTTTCACGACATGGCTTCGCCACCCTGGCAATTGCGTATTTCGGAATTCCTCCGCTGCCCTCATGGCTTCACCGCGTTCCGCTCGACTATTTTGAGGCGGCGCTCGCCTGGCTTGCCGCACAGCCGGAAATTGACTCGGAACGAACCGGCGTGCTCGGCATCTCGCGCGGGGCCGAACTCGCCCTTCTGCTCGGGGCGATGATCCCGCAAATTCGCGCCGTCGTTGCCTACGCACCAAGCTCCACCGCGTGGGCCGCAGGCGGACGCGATGAGGCCACGGGTGAGCTCATTCCCACCTGGACTTGGCGTGGTGCGCCCGTGCCGTTCGCTCCACTCCCGTTGCGAGGCTTCATGCTGCGCTCGGCCGTGCCCGTTGTCTTGCTGCGAAGGCCTGTTATCTTCCGCAACCTTTTTCGCGAAGCTCTGCGCAATCGTGAGGAAGTCGCGCGCGCGGCAATCCCCGTCGAGAAGATCCGAGGTTCCGTCCTGCTTGTTTCGGGCGGCGACGACCGAGTATGGCCGGCGGCGGAAATGAGCGAAGCGATGGTCTCACGCCTAAGACAGCGCGGATTCACGCACGGAGTCGAGCACCTGCATTACCCCCGCGCGGGTCACAATCTGCGGTATCCTCACCTTCCCACAACCTCCCGCCAGTCGCGGAACCGACACTTGCGAAACGCAAAGTTCTTTTATGGCGGCACCGCAGCGGCGGACGCGGAAGCGCAAACGGATTCATGGCGTCGCGCCATCGCCTTCCTCCAGCGGTATCTTTAGCGAACTCCGGCTGCGGGAACCGTGTGTGTTAGAATGGCCGCACCGTGCAAAAGGTTCTTCAGAATTTGCTCGAGCTACAAACCGTTGACATGCGGCTGATCGAAGTCCGGGCGCGACTCGCAGCACTTCCAAAGAAGCTCGCCGAAATTGAGGCGCGTATCGCTGCGGCAAAGGCCGAGGTCGAAAAAAGCAAAGCCGCGCAGCACGCCACGATCCGGGACCGCAAGAAATACGAGCTCGACGTGGAACAGTGGAAGGAAAGGGCCAGCAAGTACAAGGACCAGATGTTTCAAGTGAAAACGAACGAGGCCTATAAAGCCCTCCAGCACGAAGTGCAAATGGCCGAGCAGGAAATCGCGAAGGCGGAAGATCGCCTGCTCGAGCAAATGGTATCGGCCGAGGAATACGACCGGCACGTGAAATCCTCCGAAAAAGCTGTGAAGGAAGTGGAAGAGGCGATGCGCGGCGAGCGCTCGAAAGTGGAAGCAGAGAAGGCCGCCGTCGAGGCGGAACTCGCGGAACTCAATGCGGTACGCGCGCGCGCCACGGCCGAAATCCCGGAAGACCTGCGCGATCACTACGAGCGCATCGCCAAGAAGCACAACGGAATCGCGCTGGCTGAAACCCGCGACGAGAAGTGCGCCGCTTGCGGAATGCGCGTGCGCCCTCACGTGTTTCAGGAAATGCGCCGGTCCGAAAATAATGAAATCTTCCATTGCGAGACCTGCACGCGCATTCTTTACTACGTTGAACCCGCCGCATCGGCCGCGACGGCGTCTCCCGCCGCGCCTGCGACGCCCCAAGGCGGCACCGTTCCCAATGAGACGTAGTTCTTACGTTGAAGCCTGATGAAACGACCCTCCAAACCCGCTCCGCCAGCCAGCACGCGCTTATTTTCGGAATCGTGTCCATCCGCGCCTCCCGCCGGCGTCCATACCGCGAACATCGATGGCGCATCGCGCGGCAATCCCGGGCCTGCGTCCTATGCAGTCGTCTTGCGCGATCCTGACGGTCGCGTCGTCACGAACCTTGCCAAGAAGCTCGGCCGCGAAACGAACAACGTCGCCGAATACTTTGCCCTGCTCGCGGCGCTTGATTACGCCACGACGCACCATGTTCGCGCTCTTCGAATTCGCAGCGACTCCGAATTGCTCGTCCGGCAGATGCAGGGACATTACAAAGTGAAGAGTGCGGACTTGAAACCTCTTCACGAGCGCGCGACGAAGATGGCTCGACAGCTCGACTACTTCAAAATCGAGCACGTCCCGCGCGAAGACAACCGCGATGCCGACGCGCTCGCCAATTCCGCGCTTGATGCGGCGGGAATTTCGTCCCAGGGCCGCGGAGCGACGGGCGTAACATCCTCGGCGCGCCTCTCTCCATCGGACTTCGCCGGCTCGCAGCCGCCTCTTCGCCGCCTTCGCGCGCGATTCGAAAAGGGCGTCTTTGTGCCGACCGAACCCGCCGACATTCCCGAAGGCAGTGAAGTCACACTGGACGTGCAGGTCCTGCCGAAAAAATAGGGATCGGATTCGGAGACTCGCGCCCCGCTGGGGAACTCTCCGGTCTTAGCTCACCCGCCCCGCTACTGCTTCGAGAGACGGCTTCCTGAGGAAATATTGGCGGTAGAGAGTATCGCGTTGCGCGGGCATGTAGCCGGCGTCCGAGATGATGCGGCGGAGTTCAGTTTCGTTGGTGCGATTGCGCACGCCGGCGGCATGAACAACATTCTCTTCAATCAGAATGCTGCCAACATCGTCCGCGCCGAATTGCAGGCCGATCTGGCAAACCTTGATTCCGGGCGTGAGCCAGCTCGACTGGACGTGGTCGATGTTGTCCAGATAGATCCTGCTGATGGCAAGCGTCTTCAGATAGTCCACGGCCGTGGTTTCCGGAACTGTCTTTCCGAGGGGTGTATTCTCCGTCGCGAAAATCCATGGGATGAAAGCCGTGAACCCGCCGGTATCCTGCTGGATCCGGCGAATGCGTTCGAGATGGTTCACGCGGTGGCGAATTTCCTCGCCGCAGCCGAACATCATGGTCGCGGTGGTTCGCATGCCGAGGGCGTGCGCCGTGCGGTGCACTTGCTCCCACTCGCCGGAGGTGCATTTCAACCGCGAGATACGCGCGCGGACTTCGTCGTCCAGAATCTCGGCGCCGCCTCCGGGAATCGACCCGAGTCCCGCGTCGCGCAGCCGCGCGATCGTGTCGCGCAGCGAGAGCCCGGATACTTCGGCAATACAGAGAATCTCTGGCGCTGAGAAACAGTGCAGATGAATTTCTGGGAAGCGCTGCTTGATTGAACGAAGCATGTTTTCGTAGAAGTCGATCCGCAAGTCCGGGTGGAGTCCGCCCTGCATCAGCACGCCTGTCCCGCCAAGGTCGATCGTCTCCTGGATTTTCTCGTAGATCGTTTCCAGCGACAGGAGGTAGCCGTCCTTTGCGCCGAGTGGGCGAAAAAACGCGCAGAAGGAACAATACTCGGTGCAAAAATTCGTGTAATTGATGTTTCGGTCGATCTGGTAAGTGGCGACGCGCGGGTCCGTCTTCTTGCGGCGGACCTTGTTTGCCTCCATTCCGATGCCTATCAAGTCATCGGAGTTGAATCGATCGAGCGCTTCTTGAGGGGTGAGCGACATTCCCTTGTGCGCCTACTGCGTTGCCTTCGCGCGCGCGTTTGTGCTTGTCTGCGCGGTTGCAAATTCAAGCGGTCGCAACTCTGGAATCAAGCGGGCTGCCGCAGCCTTCTCGAAGTAAAGCCGCAGGCTTGCGAGATTCTCGTCGCCGAGATCGAATTGGATGTTCCCCGAGAGATAGCGCTCAAGCGCTCGCGGCGGCAAATCGAGTTTGATCGACGCCCCTTCGGAAATCTCCCGGATTCGCTCCAGCCCATACTTCTTCGACGCCTGAAAATCGGCGGCCACCTCCGGCGTGATCGCGTCGCGCCGCCCCGCCCAGATTGCCAGCACGCATGAGTGGCCGGTCATCTCGCGCCACTGGTGAGCGACGTCGTACACAAATACCGTTTCGAAGCCTGGTACCGGCATGTCTTCCGGATCGCCCTGGCAGCACTCTCCGCCACTGGCTTCTCGCGCCGCGAGAGCCTCCATTTTGAGCGACACGCGCAGCGCCGGATCGCCGATCACGAGCGCCGCGTCCGCCTCCTGCAGCATCTTCGAAGGGTCAGGCCCGGCTTCGGTGTATTCCGGCTGGATTCGCCAGTGCTCGGCCGCAAGCAACCGCACAAGAGTCGCCGAACTCCGTGAGCTTGTGTCGAGCGCAATTCTCTTCGCCATTTCGATCGGTTTCTTCGCAACGACAAGAATGCTGCGCACCTCGCCCTTCGCCGCCACAGCGATTCCCGGCAGAGCCACGATGCCTTTGATCCGCTGGTATTCGATGGAAGGAATGATGGCGACATCCGCGTCGCCCCGGCGCAGAGCCTCCGCGCACTGTGAAGGTACGGTAAACGACAGATCGTACTTCCCGGCCAGAGGCCCGTCTGTGAACCCCCAGACGAGCGGAGCCGTGTTCAAGTATTCGACAATTGAAATGCGCAGCTTGCTCACGATTTTCCTCGCAGCGGCGTTACATCGAATATATCACAATCTCGTTCTTCCTCTTTCCAGCCATGCCGGACCATTATGAACCAGTTTGCGGGAACTTATTGTATGCACCCCTCGCGATATTGGGTACTTCGTGGGGGAAGCATCGACCTAACAACTGGAACATGCCGTCCCGTCTACTTTGGTGCGCGGTAGCGTGCTGCCCGCAGTAGGCGCACAACAGAGAAGTTACTCGCTTGACAATAGGACGCGCTAGTGCGACGCTCACCCACTGGTTTGCCTCTCAATGGGCTCCGTGAATTCGGCAGCCCTGAGGCAATCTTCAACGCTTCGCTCACGACTCTCGAAGCCCAGCGCCTGCCTGCAACGGTCGCTCAGGCTATCCACACGCGCCAGCCGTTGAGCGACGCCACTAAGGAACTGGCAAAAGCTCAGGCAACAGGCTGCCGTCTGCTGACATGGGAAGAACCCGAGTACCCTTCTCGCTTGCGGGAGATTTCCGAACCTCCTCCCCTCCTGTATGTCCGAGGAAACGCAGGACTTCTGAATCAGCATACGATTTCGATAGTAGGCGCGCGACGCCCAACGCTCTATGGGAATCAAATGGCGGAGAAGTTGGCCAGAGATTTGACCGATGGGGGACTTGTGATTGCAAGTGAATTAGCTCGCGGGATTGATGTCGTCTACCGCGAGGAAAACAAGAAGATATTCGAGGAGATGGAGAAGCGTGGCGCGATCGTGTCGGAATTCCCATTGGGAACGTTCCCAGCGCCGCAGAATTTCCCAATTCGGAACCGGGTCATCGCCGGAATGGCGCTCGGGGTTGTCGTTGTCGAGGGTGCGCAGTACTCCGGGTCTCTAATCGCGGCGCGCTTGGCGATGGAATTCGGCCGTGAGGTCTATGGCGTGCCGGGGAATGCGACGCAACCATCCAGCTTTGGCCCGAATCAACTGATTAAGCAGGGTGCCAAGCTCGTGACAAGCTGGGAGGGCGTGGTCGAAGAGCCTCCGTCCCCGGTTCGTGCGGAGTTATTGCCCGTTGAGGCAGCTTCCACGGAAGAGCGCGCCTCGCTGATCGAGGGGAGCCTAACCCCGGCCGAACGGCCTCTCTACGCCCTTTTGAGCGTGGACTAGGCGCTTCACGTGGACGATTTGGTCGAACGTTCGGGCCTAACTTCTTCCGAGGTTCTGGCAACCCTATTTGACTTGGAGCTTAAAGGCGTGGTACGCCAGTTGCCTGGTAAGCAATTCCTTAGAGTCTTGGTTTGATAGTTGCAGGCGTTCACAGGTTAGGATGGTACCGGCGGCGCAAGCCGCCGACATTGTTTTAGGGGAAGCGGTTTTCGGAGGGATCGTTCCACAAGGAACGCCCGTCCGGCAGAGCAGCTCAAAAGGGACCGAACAAGAGAATGGGACGATCACTGGTAATTGTCGAATCGCCAGCCAAGGCAAAGACAATCAACAAGTATCTCGGGCGGAGCTACACCGTCAAGGCCTCCATCGGCCACGTGATGGACCTGCCCAAGAGAATGATCGGAATTCGGCTGCCCGGCGAAGAAGAGGGCGGCAGGAAGAAGAAAAAGAGCAAAGCCAAGAAAGGGAGCAAGAAAATAAAGGGTCAGGAAAAACTGGCCGGGAAACTGATTAGCATCGATGACGACAAGATTTTTGAGCCGACGCTTCAGATCATCCCGGGCAAAGGCAAGGTCATCAACGATCTTCGCAAGGCTGCTCACACTGCCGATGCTGTCTATCTGGCGGGTGACCCCGACCGGGAGGGGGAAGCCATTTCGGCGCATCTCGCCTTGGTTCTCGCCAAGCCTGCCAAGTTTATAGAGCAAGAACCGAGGCTTTCTAAATCAAAGCAGAAAGGTGCAGCGCCCGAGGACCCTGTTAAGAAACAGGACGACAACGATTCCAAAAAGGAAGCCGTTGCCATCGACCCTAAGAAGATTTTCCGGGTTACGTTCAATGAAATCACGCCCAAGGCCATCCGCGCGGCCTTCGATAACCCCCGGCAGGTGGATACCAATCTGGTGGATGCGCAGCAGGCACGCCGCGTGCTCGATCGCATTGTTGGCTATAAGATTTCTCCGATTCTCTGGGACAAGGTTCGCCGCGGACTTTCCGCTGGGCGCGTCCAGACGGTGGCGCTTCGTCTGATCGTCGAACGCGAAATGCAAATTCGCGCGTTCGTTCCGCAGGAGTATTGGACGATTCACGCAATGCTGGATGCAGGGCAGCCGCCGCTCTTCGAAGCCAAGCTCTTCAAGCACAAGGGCGAGGATGTCGCGGTCTCAAACCAGGAGGCCGCGGACAAGATTGTCGCAACCGTGAGCAAGGCCAAGTGGCAGGTGGCAAGCGTTACGCAAAAAGAAAAGAGGAGCAATCCTCCGCCGCCTTTCACGACTTCTAAATTGCAGCAGGCGGCTTACAACCGCCTGCGCTTCACGGCGAAGCGCACGATGTCTCTAGCGCAGAGGCTCTATGAGGGCGTGGAGCTCGGCGACGAAGGTTCGGTCGCGCTCATCACTTATATGCGCACCGATTCCGTGCACGTTTCGAACGACGCGCTGAATCAGGTTCGCGAGTTGATCCCTCAGCGCTTTGGTTCAAACTATCTTCCGGAAAAGCCCAACTATTACAGATCCAAGAAGGATGCGCAGGAAGCTCACGAAGCGGTGCGTCCCACGGACGCCATGCGCGCGCCGGAAGACGTCCGCAAATATCTCGACGGAGACCTCTTCAAGCTCTACCAACTGATCTGGCAGCGCTTTGTTGCGTCACAGATGCTCCCAGCGGTTTTCGATCAGACCACGATTGACATTTCCGCCGGCGATTACACTTTCCGCGCGACCGGCTCCGTCCAAAAATTCGACGGTTACCTCCGCGTCTATCAGAGGCCTGAATCGATCACGGACCGCGAGGATGATGAAAAGGATGACGAAGGCGAAGGCCGCGCGCTTCCTCAGGTTGCAGAGGGCCAAGCCCTTCGCCTGGACAAGATTCGACCGGACCAGCACTTTACCGAGCCGCCGCCCCGCTACAACGATGCCACGCTAGTGAAGGAACTCGAAGAAGACGGTATCGGGCGGCCCTCGACTTACGCATCGATCATTTCAACGATTGTCGAGCGCGAATACGTCACTAAGAACCAGGGGCGTTTCTCGCCCACCATGCTCGGAGAGCGCGTCAGCGTGCTGCTGGTAAAAAGTTTTGAAGACATCTTCGACGTCGGCTTCACCGCCCGCATGGAGGAAGAGCTCGACGAAATCGAAGAAGGCAGACTGCCCTGGCGTGAGGCCGTCAGGGAATTCTGGGAAAAATTCGTCATTGATCTCGACAAGGCCGACGACGAGATGCTTTCCTACAAGGCTGGCATTCCCACGGGGAAAAAGTGCGAAAAGTGCGGCCAGGGCGAATTACTCGAACGCATCAGCCGGCACGGTTTCTTTCTTGGGTGTTCGCGCTACCCCGAATGCGATTTCATTCAGGACCTCTCTCCGGAACTTCCGGAAGAAAGCAGCGGGGAGCCTAAGACCGAGTATTGCGACAATTGCGGCAAGGAGATGGCCATCAAGCGCGGGCGCTTCGGCACTTTCCTCGCCTGTACCGGTTACCCGGACTGCAAGACCACCCGCCGCCTCGTCCAGGGCACGCGCATCGCGCATCAGCCCGACGAGGTTCTCGCCGAGCTCTGCACACTTTGCGGCAAGAATCTCGTGAAGAAGAGCGGTCGCTTCGGAGAATTCATCGGCTGTTCCGGATACCCGAAGTGCAAATACACGCGCCCCATCACGCTCGGCATCAAGTGTCCGAAGTGCGGTGGAGGCGAATTTGTTCGCCGCGGCTTTGCCAAGGGGCGCCGGCGGATGAGCTTCTACGGTTGCAGCCGCTACCCGGATTGCGATTTCACCACTCCGCACAAACCCATTGCTGAGCCTTGCCAGAAGTGTGGTGCGCCATTTATTGTCGAGAAGCGCACCAAGCACGGAGCCGTTCGCGCCTGCCTCCGCGAGAATTGCGATTGGGAGGCAGCCGCTCCTGAGCACGTTCCCGCACCCGTAGTGGCGGCACAAGCTCAGCCTGTCGAAGTGGTGGCTTCCGGCTTATCGAAACCCTAGCGGGCGGCTAAAAGGCTCCTCTTAGTGCCAGACTTCTCCCTTCGTCACATCCCCTGGCACATCGGCTAGCTGGATACTCGATACGGTTTTCATGTTTGCGTGGTCCTGAAAAGTCCAAACGACTTTTTTGTCAGGAGTCACTTCAATCACGTGGGGCGCCTGGCCAAACTGGCCATGTCCCAGCCAATCGGTCATTACCGTGTCTCCGTTGGGGAGGCGCTGAAACCCTGCCATGAATTTAAGACTGATCCCGGGCAAATCGCCATCACGGATTTGCCAAACCGTTTTCCCCTGCGGGTCCACTTCAAAAACCTGAGGGCCACCTGGATGATCGGCGCACGAAATGAGCGTATTGCCATTGGGCAAACGCACCACACTATGCGGACCGCCAGGCGCCGGAATTTCTCTTATTACCCGCCCGTCTGGCCCATATTCGCGGACGACATCCTCGCCGTAATGCGCCACCAGGTAATTCCCGTTGGCTAGTCGACGTGCGTTGCGCATATAGGCATGGCCGCCATCGGTTCCCTCAGGCAATAGCCGGATTTCTTTCACAATCTTTCCAGCGGGCGACACTTCCAACAACCGGCCAGCGTTGCATTCCCCGATGAAAGTGTTGCCATTGGCCAGGCGTTGACACGCATAGATCTCGCTGCTCGATTCATAATCGAATACCACTTTTTTGTCCCGCGTGACTTCCTTTACTCCATGGCCCGTATTGAAAAGAAAATTGCCATTGGGCAGGATCCAAACGTCATTGGCATCGGGCGCCGGATACTCCCACTCCACTTTGCCGGTTTGGGAAACCAGAAAAACTTTGCCTTGAGTGTAATCGGTGCAGACAAAGCGGTGCCCCTTGCCTGTCTGAATCGGGGGAGCGGCAGGCTCTTGATCGAGAGCATGGACCAGTGCGCCAAATGCAAGAGTGGCGGCCAAGCAAAACCCAATAGTCAAGAAGAGGCCGGGAAAGCCATTGCCTTTTATCTTTGGCATAAGGATCCTCATCATCAATCTGGCCGCTGCGCGAGCCACTCCGCAAAGCATGCTTTCCCGTTAGCTTCGAGCTTCGCGCTGTGCTCTCTCGTTTCCTCGCGCAGCGCACTTGGCCGAATGCCATTTACGCCGAGTTCGCACGCATGCCCCACCAGCCAGCGCTCGATTCTCGCTCCTATCAATTCCGGATGGCACTGAAACGCCAGCGCATTTCGCCCCCAGGAAAAGATCTGGTTCTCGCACGCATCCGTCGAGGCCAGCAGCGTCGCATCCCGCGAAAGATCGAACGTATCGCCATGCCAGTGAAACATGCTGGTCCGCTCCGGCGCCAGGTGCCGCACGGGCGACTTCATGCCTGCTTCGGTGACGATCAGTGGGTTCCATCCAATCTCTTTTCGCGGCCCTGGATAAACGCGCGAGCCCAGCGCGCGCGCCATCATCTGCGCTCCCAGGCAAATCCCAAGAATCGGAAGGTCCCGCTTCATCCGTTGCTCGGCCAGCCGGATCTCGTCTCGCACGAAAGGATATTCCGCGTCGTCATAGACGCCAATCGGCCCGCCCAGCAGCACCAGCAAATCGGGCTTCGCGGTATCGATAGCTGCGAGATCGCCCGCCCCTGCCTCGACATACTTTATCTCGAACCCGCGTTCGGCCAGCGCCGCCGCAAACGTGCCCAGGTCCTCGAAGCCCACATGCTGCACCGCTACCGCTGTCTTCATTCCGCCTCTCCTCGCCTTTTTCGCCTCGTCACAGTTATCAAGCGCGCTTTCTTGCGCACGATTATAGAGTCTGTTCGCCGCGCTGAGCGAGCGCGGAATTGGCCGAAACGATTGCGTTCGGACTATTGGATTGTGACGGTTACAGAAACGCTGGCCGAGACCGTGAGGAGGCCAGCGTTGGGGCTCGGAGTGGTAACAGTGACTGCGAACGTGTAGTTGCCGGGTGTGGTGCCCGGTATAGTTGCGGGAGGCGGACTCGGATTACCGCCACCCCCGCAACCAGCGAGGCTCCCAAACATAGCTAATCAGCATATTCTTAATTGTGCAAATCCAGGCTTGGCTGCCACGGGAACGGCTTGCTTGGTTTTACAGCCATTAACAGTGCGACGGAGCAGATTGCGCCGCTCTTCAGCGATTGGGTACGGCGCCAGGTTTGATCAGCGCTTGTGGGCGGCACTACTGAATCGTTACGTTCACCATGAGAATCTGTGACGGGTTCGACTGCCCTGCGTTAAGCGGCGTATAACCGGCCTCCAGCATGAAAATGTAATTGCCAGGGGTTGTGCCCGGGATCGGCGTACCACCACCTCCGCCACCGGCATTCCCAACCCCGCCACAGCCCGCTAATGCCGCAAACAACGCGCCGGTGATCAACAAGCTTGCGAGACGACGGCTTTGAAGTCGGCCCACGATTCCGATCACAAGGAATGCAGCCAGGACAATTCCGACGCGGAGCCCGAGCCAGGACGGAGGGTCGAGCCTCGGTGGGCTTATCGTGGCTGTCGTGGGAGCGGTCGAGTAGATCGTCATCGTGGTGATGACTGGGTTGGGGCCAGTGAGGCTGACCGTCGGCACCGAGCAGGTGGGAAGATGCTGGGCTCCGGGAGGATAAGATTCGATTTTGCAAGCGAAATAGGCCTGTCCGGTAAAGCCGGTTTCGGGCGTTACCGTGATGGTCGACGTATTGCCGGTGGTGGCACCGGGCGCTGAGATGAGGACCGGTGTCGCGGTCAGAGTGAACGGATTCGTGACGGAGAGCGGAACGACCGTGCTGACCGGCGCGTAATTCGAATCGCCACTGTACTGCACATTCACGGTCACCGGTCCGACGTTCCAAACCGGACTCGTAAACGTGAAGCTGGCTGAGCCGTTGACCAACGTCGCCCCGGCACTCCAACTCCAGTACGGGCCAGTAGCCGAGAACTCAAGGCTTCCGGTCGGGGCGGGCTGCCCGGCAGCCCCGGAAACGCTGCCAGTAACCGTAAAGTTTTGCAGTGGATTAATCGTTGTGGGGCTTGCGCTGGCCGTCAGGCTCGCCGGCTGCATCACGACCACATCGACGGGGCCAGTGGACGTGGCCAAATTGTAATTGGCATCCCCGCCGTAGCTCGCGGTTATCGCATCCGTTCCGACGGGCAGAGTGCTTACGATCAGCGAAGCGGTCCCGACACTTGGATTGTAGGGCCAGGGCCCAAGCGTGGCCGTCCCGAGGACGCTGCTGCCCAGGTTGAAAGTCACCGTGCCGCCGGGAGGCACGGCCGCGCCAGTGATGCCGACATTTGCGGACAACGTCACGGGAGTCCCAACTCCAACCTCGTTGCCGTAGTTGAAGGGTGGTCCTACACCGAGTCCCATCCCGGGCGTGACCTTGGCGATCGTGAAAGTCAGCGGCGTGCTGCTTGAGAATGCATTGAAACTGGCATCGCCGGAATAGGTCGCGGTCACCGTGTGCGTCCCGACGGCGAATCCGGACGCAGGCACCCATTCCGCGGAGCCGGTACGATCAACGTTCAGCGTGGCGGAAGTGCTGCCACCGGAACTGATCGTATCCGTGAACGTGACCGTTCCAGTGGGTATGCCGTCGAGCGAACCTTGCGGGGCGTTTACCCCGCGGGGTTGCGCATCAATTCCGATGCAACCGCCATAAGGGTAGCTGCCCGCATTTGAGAGCGGCGTGGACGGGATGCCAGGATAGGGATAGAAATTGAGATACGGATAGCAATAATACGAATAGCTTTGCCCGGACAGAGAGACAGTGCTGTTCTCAGGAGAGACGTTGAGGGAAACCGGAATCGAGGTACTCGAGGCAAACAAGGTGTCGCCAGCGTAACGGGCGGTCAGTTGGTATTGTCCACCCGGGAGGCTGTCAATGGTGGTCGTGGCGGCGCCGCTTTGGAGAGTAACTTCGCCTAGACTCGTGTTGGAAGCGGGGCTGGCGGTGCTGACCAGCGCGACGTCACCCGAAGGTGTGCCACCGCTGCCGCTGACACCCACGCTGACGTCGATGGGCGCGCCGTGGGTAAACGTCGTAGAACTGAGGCTAAGAGTCGTGGCCGTTGGTTTGAAAGTGAGGGAGTCCCAATACTGGATCAGAAGACTGGCGTCCACGCTGCCCAGGCCGGTAGCCAAGTCATAGCCAGGACCCGCGTAGTACCCGAGCGTGTAAAAACCCTTCGTGTTGTCGTTGGCGCTGCTAAGAGTGCAGTTGGGGCTGCCCTGCTGGCAGGGCACCATGTTGCTGCCCAGCGTGACGTCATGAAATGCCGAACGATGCTGTGCAGCCAGCGCGTAGAACTTGTAGTTGGCCTGCCCCTGCGCTCCGTATCTCTGGTTGATCAGCGCCATGATCGCGGCCATTGCCGGCGTCGAGGCCGAGGTGCCTCCGCCGACGGTAATTGTCAGATTGCCGTCTGAGACGATGCACTCACCTGGGAGGGTACAGAGCGCATAGGCGCTGTCGTTCTCACTCGCCGCGGCAAACAACGACACATCGGGAAGATCGCGTACGCCATCGGCCGGTACGCCGGACCCACTCTGCCATGAGGGTTTGGCATAGCCTCCACTGCAGGAGGAATACGTCCCATTCGTCGCCTCAACTCCTGTCGAACAGTTGCTGGGTCCGCCACTGCCGGCAGCGATGGTCGACGCTTGAGGATTGTAAACGCCGCCCGTGGAAAGATTCAGGCCGAACGGATCATCCCACGGCTGCTCAGGAACGGGTTTGAGAAGGGACGTCGTGGGAAACAGTGTGCCAACTGTATCCCAGTAGGTTTGCAATTCGGATTGTTGCGCTGCGGTGGTGCCGTTGTAACTGCTGTAATAAAAGTCAGTGCCTCCAACCGCGACATTCCAGGGAGTGGAAGCGAACCCGTTGATGGCGATGCCATCCTGTGCCACCTGCGCCGTTTGGAAGTCATCACAGCCAGCCGGGCCGCCGTCCCCAGTGGCCACGAAGGGCGTCTGCCCCTGCGCTGCCGCCTGCTCCCACAGGCCCGCCCAGAATTGATTGCCTGCCGAACCCAGATCTTGCTCGCAGGTCCCGTAGCTTGTGCTGAGGACCGTCGCGATATCGTCGTCGACGGCTCGTTGAGCGGCGAGGATCAGCCCGCTCTGTAGAGAAGTGTCCGCCGAAGTATAGAGATTGATGGTCGCTTCAGGGGCAACGGCGCCAGAAATTTCGAGGTCAACATAGGACTCCACGAGAGCATAGTTCTGGCCGGGGTCCTGACCATCAAGGACCACGTTGAGGCGGCCGGCGGGAAGGCCAAAGAACGATCGATAGGCGGCGACAACGGTGGGATCGACGTTCGACGCGCCGATAATGCCGATAGTGACGCCAGTTCCGGTGATCCCTTCTGCATAAAGAGGATTCAGGTCATACTGGAGCGCAAAATCACCGGGCCCGAGGGTCAGAAGATCCGCCTGGCTGGGAAATGTCCACTGCGGGACGAATTTGTGCAAGCTGCGGTCATATACGGCCTGACCCAGAATCTTCGCGTAAGACTTGGGACGGAAATCATTCATCGGGGTGATTCCCGCCACGACTGCTGCCAGTGCAGCAGGAATCTGTGGGTCGCGGTTATTGGCATGGTGCTCCACGCCGTTGATCCCGTAGCTGTGGATTTCGGTGTTGAAGGCTTTGCGCAGTTGTCCCGCGTTGCCGGAGAATTCGATGGCTGTCTTGCCTTTGGTGACTCGGGCTACCGAGAAACCCTGCGACTGCAGCCACGTCTTTACGACCGCGACATCCGAGTCAGCCGGGCCGTAAAGGGTGCCGAATTGTTCCGCCGTGAGCCACTTGTGATAGCTCGGGCTGCCAAGAGTGTGGGCATCCTGAAGGAACTGCTGGAGCGCTGCTTCGCTCTCCGGCGAGCGCTTCAAAAGCAGAAGCATGCGCTCTGCTGGAAAGGAGTCGGGGACTGCGCCTTGGTCGTAGCGCGCCTGGGCGAGGGGATGCACGTTGCCCCTCAGGGTCACGCGCTGATTGTCATCGATTGGCTGCGCGATGCGCGATAGAACGTTGCTCGATTGCGCAGAAGTCAGAATAGGGCAGAGAAAGAAAAACAGAAAAGAGAGCGCAAGTCCCTGCACGGGCTGGGATTTCATTTTCGGCTCCCGTCAAGCACAACATAGTACATATTTTGAGACGTATTCGCATGAAAAAGCCGTCGCTCCTTCTGACGTGTCACGTGGACAACTGGTTTTAGGCGGCAGGACGTTCCATCCGACTTGGCAACGAGAAAAGCCGCAGAAATCTGGGGGGAAAGGGAGAGCCCATGCGCATAATGCCTTTGCCACGAGGGCAAGAGGAAGTCGGAAGTACAAACGCGGAGTGGCGAATCGCCTTTACAACGGCTCGGAAATTCGGACGCGACCGCCCGATCGGCATATAATCCAGCAAGGCAGGCGGGAGTGCGATGAAGAAAGCGATCGAGGGGTTCATTCAGTATTTGCGGTACGAGCGGAACGCGTCGCCGGAAACGATCACCGAATACGGGCGCGACGTCGAGCAATTCCGCGAGTTCCTCACGCCACCGGGTGAGCCGACAATGCCTCTCGATCAAGTGGACCATCGCATCGTCCGCGAATACGTGGGCCTGCTCTACGAGCGGCATCTCGAAAGGTCATCGGTGGCAAGAAAGCTCGCCGCGCTCAGGACGTTCTTCAGGTATTGCGTGCGCGAGGGGTACGCAAACCACAACCCGGCGCGCCTGGTGAGCACGCCGAAGATTCCCCAGCGTGTGCCCCGCGTCCTCAGCGCGGAGGAACTGAATGCGTTCCTCGACAGTCTGGCGAAAGCCACGCCCCAGCAAAAAGGTAAGCATCGCCGCACGCCGCGCCTCGATGAGGAAGCGAAAATCATCCTCAAGCGCGACCGCGCCGTCCTGGAATTGCTCTACGGCTCAGGCCTTCGCGTCAGTGAACTTGTTGGGTTGAACCTCTTCAACATTGACCGCCACGGGAAGATGCTCCGGGTTCTCGGCAAGGGACGCAAGGAGCGCGTGGTCCCTTACGGCGAGAAAGCGCAAGTGGCGCTCGAAGCGTATTGGCCGGTGCGCGACGAACTTCTGCTGCATGCGACCGTGAAGCCCGATCCCCAGGCTGTTTTCATCAATCATCGCGGAGGACGGCTGACATCGCAATCCATTCGGATTCTCGTGAAAAAATATGCGCGGCTCAACAACGTCAATTGGGATCTGCACCCGCACTCGCTGCGGCACGCGTTTGCCACGCACCTGCTGGCCGATGGTGCCGACCTTCGCGCGATTCAGGAGCTACTGGGCCACGTTTCGCTCTCCACTACGCAGCGCTACACGCAAGCAACAATCCAGCAACTGATTGCGGTTTACGACAAGGCTCACCCGCACGCTTGAAAATCAGCAACGAAAGGAAATCACTTCCACGAAAATCGAAGCGAATGGCGCTAGACGTTCAGCGTGAGGGACGAATCGGGAATGAACCCATCGGAACGCCGTGGAGGAGTGGGCGCAACCGGCGGCATCTTCGTCGGATCCACCGGATTGTAAAGCGTGTCGCGCTCAACCGGAACGCGGCCGGCGGCGCGGATCAGGCGTTCGAGTTCCGCGCGCGTTAGGTGCTCGGGCGTGGTCGCGCCGGCATCGTGATAGATCTTCTCTTCGACCACCGTGCCATCGAGATCGTCCGCGCCAAACCGCAGCGCAATCTGCGCGACTCTTGGAGTGAGCATCACCCAATAGGCTTTGATGTGATCGAAGTTGTCGAGCAGAAGACGCGCGACGGCCACCGCTTTCAGATGATCGAAGCCGGTCGGACCTGGAAGATGAGAAAGTCCTGTGTTCGCCGGATGAAAAGCCAGTGGAATAAAGGCGACGAAGCCGTGCGTCTTGTCCTGCAGGCCTCGAAGCTGGAGCAAATGATCCACGCGCTCCTCGGCGGTTTCGACGTGGCCGTAGAGCATGGTTGCGTTGGAGCGCAGGCCCATTTCATGCGCGGTTCGCGCGATCTGCAACCACATCTGGCCGCTCACCTTGTGGTCGCAGATGATTTTTCGCACGCGCGGATGAAAAATCTCAGCGCCGCCGCCTGGGAGTGAATCCACTCCGGCCTCTTTCATCGCCAGCAGCGTCTCGCGAACCGAGAGCTTCGTGATGCGTGCGAAGTAGCCGACCTCGACCATGGTGAAAGCCTTCAGATGGACTTTTGGGAAGCGTTGCTTGAGGCCGCGAATCAGGTCGAGGTAATGCGAGAAGGGCAGATCGGGATGCAGCCCGCCGACGAGATGGAATTCCGTCGCGCCCTCGGCGACGCCCTGCGCGGCGCGCTCCCAGATTTCCTCGAGCGCGAACGTGTAGGCTCCAGGCGCATCCGGTGAGCGCCCAAACGCGCACAGCTTGCAGTGCGCGACGCAGACATTCGTCGGATTGATGTGACGGTTGACGTTGAAGTAACAAATGTTTCCGTGCCGCTGCTCGCGCACATGGTTCGCAAGCCAGCCTACCGCGAGCAGGTCGTGCGACGCAAAGAGCGCCTGGCCATCCTCGGATGAGAGCCTTTCGCCTGCCAGAACCCTGTGCGCGATAGGTTCGAGCTTCGGGTCGCTGATGTGCAGTTCAGGTGTCATTTGCGCGCCAGTACTCGCCGCTTAAGGACGCATTACGACTGTTGCTGCGCCCCAAAAAAGCAGGAAGATAAGACTAATATAGCCATTAATCGTGAAAAACGCAGCATTCATCTTGCTCAGGTCGGTTGGCTTCACGAGCGAATGTTCATAGGCCAGCAGAATCGCAACCACTGCAATTCCCGCCCAGGCCAGCCAGGGAAGATGAAAACTCCATGCGAGCCAGGCGAGCAAGATACACATGAAAGCGTGCAGCAAACGCGCTATCAAGAGAGAACGCGCAATTCCGAATTCCTTGGGAATCGAGTGCAACCCCGCGGCCTTGTCGAACTCGACGTCTTGGCAGGCGTAGAGCACGTCGAATCCCCCAACCCAGAGCGTGACAGCGGCGCAGAGAATCAGCATGCGCCAATCGAGCGAGCCGCGAATCGCGATCCACGCTGCGGCGGGAGAAATGCCGAGGCAGAATCCAAGAACAAAGTGCGACCAAGCGGTGAAACGTTTCGTGTAGGAATAGGAAAACAAAATTGCGAGAGCGACGGGAGAAAGTTTTAGCGCCAATGCGTTCAACTGCCACGCTGCAAGGACCAGCACGGCGGATGCAAGCAGAGTGAAAGCCCATGCGAAACCGAGCGAAAGCTCTCCGGTGGGCAAAGCGCGATTCGCCGTGCGCGGGTTTCGACGGTCGTACTCGACATCGGCGATGCGATTCATTGTCATGGCAGCGGAACGCGCGGCCACCATGGCAACCACGATCCACAGAATTTGTCGCCACGTGGGCAAGCCGCCTCCTGCGCGCGCCGCGAGTAGCGCCGCGACAATCGCAAACGGCAAGGCAAAAACGGAGTGCTCGATTTTTATCATTTCGAGCACAATGCGGATACGGCTCTTGGTCATACGAGGTGCAAACTAAACTTTTTCCGACTTTTCCGGCACTCCGCCTCGCCAGCGAAATTGCTTTTCCTGGGGCAATCCGAGTTGCGCGAGCACACGATACGCGAACTGCTCGACAAGATCTTCGATGCTCCTAGGGCCGTAATAGAACGCGGGCATTGCGGGCATCACGATTGCGCCAGCATCATGCACGCGCAACATGTTCTCCATGTGCAAACGATTGAGCGGCGTTTCGCGCAGGCAGAGCACGAGCCGCCGACGCTCCTTCAGGCAAACGTCTGCGGCGCGTGTCAGCAAGTCATTTGCGATGCCAGCAGCAATGGCACCCAGTGCTCCCGCCGAGCATGGAACGACAACCATGCCATCGACAGCGACGCTGCCCGAAGCGATGCTCGCCCCAATGTCTTTGTTGGGAAGGAATTCGATCTTTTTCGTGGGAGTACCGGCAAGCAAAGCCGGGAGTTTCTTGCCATCCGGTGCGACAATTCCCAACTCCGTAGAGAGCAGCCGCATGCCCGCTTCGCTCACCACAAGAAAAACGTGCTCGACGCGCGGGTCATCCTCGAGCAAACGAAGAACGCTTCGCGCATACATCGCGCCGCTCGCGCCTGTCACTCCTGCTGTGATGATCTTGCCACCTGTATCCGTCATTGGCTTGGGACATCGAGTCTAGGCGGGCCATTTTGGCAAAGTCAAGATGAGGAGTGTAATGTTGCAGGAGGCGTGCTCACATGTAGAATCAGGCAGCGTCCAAGGCAAGAAACCATGCAGGTGTGTTTGCCATCCGCCGTCCAAAAATGCAGAATAATGTGCGTTGCGAGGAGGTGAAGAACGTGGCTGCAAAGCGCTGGAGGAAAGCTGTGCTCTTGCCGCGGATTTTGGGCTGTCTTGGGTTGAGCGCGGCGCTTGTCTGGGCCGGAGGTGTCCGAATACCGAATCTTGAATTGCACGATTCGCGGCTCGACAACGGCCTGCGCGTCATCCTGGTCCCGGACCATAGCGCGCCCGTGTATTCGATCAACGTCGCTTACAACGTGGGGAGCCGCAACGAGCACCCCGGGAGAACGGGCTTTGCCCATCTGTTCGAGCACATGATGTTCGAAGGCTCCGAGAACGTGGGCAAAGGCGAACAATTCAGCCTGGTGATGAACAATGGCGGCGGCATGAACGGCACGACGAACGAGGATCGCACCGTCTATTTCGAGGAGTTGCCAAAGAACCAGCTTGACCTCGGACTGTTCCTTGAATCCGATCGCATGCGCGCGCTAAATATCACGCAGGCAAACTTCGAAAACCAACGCAAGACCGTCCAAGAAGAGCGCCGGCAAAGTTACGACAATCAGCCCTACGCCCATGCGGAATTGGACCTAGACAATCTCTCCTACGACAACTTCGCCTACAAGCATTCAACGATCGGCTCGATGGCCGATCTGGATGCCGCGACGCTCCAGGACGTCACGGATTTCTTCCACACCTACTACGCGCCGAACAATGCTGTGTTGACGCTCGTGGGCGATTTTGATCCGGACGAAGCGCTCGCCAAGGTGAAGAAATACTTTGGGCCGATTCCGTCTCAACCCGCCCCGCCCAAGGTGGACTTGACGGAGGATCTGCACTATGGGGAGCGCCGCGAGACAATTTCCGATCCGCTCGCGCGGCTGCCGCAAATCAATATCGCTTACCACATTCCGCCGGGCAACACGCCGGACAATTATGCAGCCCAGGAGCTTGCTGTCATTCTCGGGCAAGGCCAGAGCTCGCGCTTCTATCAGCACCTTGTGAAAGACAAGCAATTAGCGTCCGATGTTTCTGCCTTTGCCGACGCGAGAATCGGCCCAAGCTTGCTTTATCTTTCCGCGAATCCCGCACCCGGTGTGAAGGTGGAAGACCTAGAAAAAGGGATGGAAGAGGAAATTGCGGCTGTCGTGAAAGATGGCGTGACGCCCGATGAACTCGCGAAGGCCAAGACGCAACTCCTGCGGCGCTTCATCGAGCAGCGCCGGTCGTCGCTTCGCACGGCAATCCTGATCGGACAGTACACGGTGTACTTCAACGACCCGAATCTGATCAACACGGTTCAAGACAAACAGGAAGCGGTGACGCTCGAGCAAGCAAATGCCGCGGCCAAGAAATATCTGGTTCGCGATCAGCGCACTCTGATCACCACGTTGCCGGCCTCGCCAGACGCAACCAGGCCGGCCAAACCGGCGCATTGAAATCAAATGCATGTCCAGCGAAAGCCATTCAAAGGAGCGCTTGCGATGAAAACTCTTGGCCTGAGTTCGAAATTGATTTGGCAGCCGGCTCTTGCTGCCCTGGTCCTCGCTGCTCTATCAGCGCCGATTGCGCCCACGGCTAGAGCGCAGGAGAAATCGATGCCGCTCAGTCAAGTGCAGCGGCTGAACCGCGCACCTGTCAACAAAGAAGTTCTTCGCGTCCAGCTCCCGCGCCCAACGGTCGTGATGCTCAAAAACGGGCTGACGCTCCTGCTTCTGGAGAACCACAAGCTTCCGACCGTCGCGTTCTCGCTCTGGATTCGTCCGGGACAATTGGCTGATCCAATCGATCTTCCGGGATTGGCTTCTTTTGCCGCCGGTATGCTCCGCGAGGGCACCGAGCGCCGCACGAGCGCCCAGATTGCTACTGAGACCGACTCGTTAGGCGCGACCTTGAGCGCCACGGCAGTCTTCGGTTCTAGCTATCTTTCCGTCGATGCCTCGGGATGGATCAGCGACGCGTGGCAAATCCTGGACCTCTTGAGCGACGTTGTGCTGCACCCTTCGTTCCCCTCCAGCGAACTTGCGCAGTACAAACAACGCGAGCAGGCAAGCCTCGAACAGCGTCTTTCAAATCCGGGCTTCCTCGCGCGACAGGCTTTCCGCCGCGTGCTTTACGGGGATGCGCCTTTGTCGGTCACCTCGCCTACGAAGGAATCGATCGAAAAAGTCACAGCCGATGACCTGAAGAAATTCCACGATGAACACTTCCGCCCCGGCAACGCGATTCTGGGAGTGACCGGGGATTTCAAGACATCAGATATGCAAGCGCTCGTCGAGAAATACTTTGGTGGGTGGACAGGCGCCGCCGAGCCGCCAGCGAAACTGCCGGCAAGCGCAACTCCACGACCGGCCCAGATTACTCTCGTGGATCGCCCGAGTTCGGTGCAGACGTTTATCATCGGCGGCAACCGCAGCATCCGCCGAACGGACCCTGATTTTTACGCGCTCACAGTTATGAATCAGGTTCTTGGAGGCGGCCCACAGTCACGGCTTTTCCTCGACTTGCGCGAGGAACACAGCTACACCTACGGCGCATATAGCCGCTTCAACTCGGAGATTTATCCTGGCGATTGGGCCGCAAGCGCTGCTGTGCGGACGCCCGTGACGGACGGCTCGATGACGCAATTCCTGTATGAATTGAAGCGCATCAATCATGAGCTCGTGCCACAGGGTGAATTGGATGAATCTCGTCGCGCCATTATCGCGGGATTCGCGCTATCGCTCGAACAACCGGCACAGGTGCTGGCCAGTTGGCTGACTGTGCAGCACTTTGGCCTGCCCGCCGATTATTGGAATACGTATCCCGACCACATCGCGGCGATTGACGCAGTTGCTGTGCAGGCTGCGGCAAAGAAATTCATCGACCTCGACCACTTGCAGTGGATATGCGTAGGCGACCGCAAGCAAATTCAAGACGTGCTTGCGAAATACGGACAGGTTGCGGTTGTGGACGTCAACGGGAAAAACGAAAACTGAGGAAATCTTGATGCGCTGGATTCTGCGGTCGAAGATACACAAGGCAACCGTCACGGAGGCTCGGCCCGACTACGTCGGGAGCATCACGATCGATTTGGACTTGATGGAGATGGTGGGAATTTGGCCGGGCGAGAAAGTTCTGGTGATCAGCAACACAACCGGCGCGAGGCTGGAAACCTACGCGATTCGTGGCGAACGTGGTTCGGGCGTGATCTGCATGAACGGCGGGGCTGCGCACATCATCAAGGAAGGGGAAGAGATCATCATCATGGGGTTTGAACTCTGCGATGCCCCTATCGTCCCCAAAGTCATTCTCGTGGACAGCGGCAACAAGTTTCTCCGCTGGTTGCAGGGCGAGGGTGGCCCGCTCGCCTGATGATGCGGAAGATGTGAAGGAACTCCCGCGAGCTATGAGGAGCGCTTGATCGCGCGAACGATAACAAGCAGTATCACCGCGCCCACGACCGACATCACGAGACGACCGAGCAGCCCGTAGGCTGAGAGCCCCAACAACCCGAAAATGAAGCCGCCCAGGATCGAGCCAACTACTCCCACGATTAAATCAACCAGCAGGCCCATCCCGCGCCCTTTCACAAGCTGACCTGCAAGCCCGCCGGCCAGAATGCCGAGAAGTATGGTCCAGATTAGCCACATCGTTGCGCCTCCAGGGGAATTCCTAGTTTGAGACTGCGGGAACTTGCCCGCCCCATTGCGCGACACTCTAGCACAAGTGGACGCAAACGCAGAGCGGGGACAGTTCCCGGTGAAGTGCTAGAATGCGGGACATCCTGAAAGGTGAGCTATGAACGAGCGTGACGTCCGGAATTTCGTGGAGGCTCTCAAGCGGGGAAAGCTTTCCGAGGAAGACGCCGTCAAGAAATTGCGGCAGCTTCCCTACGAAGACCTCGGATTTGCAAAGATCGATCACCATCGCGCGTTGCGACAAGGCTACCCCGAAGTGATTTTCGCGCGTGGCAAAACGCCGAAGCAGGTGACGGAAATTGTGCGCGGAATGCTTCGCGCAAAAACTTCGCACAATATCCTGATCACGCGCGCAAATGAGGAATGTTTCGCGGCCATAAAGCGCGTCGTTCGTTCGGCGAGGTTACGCCCACAACAAGTCGAATATCACGAACTGTCCGGCGCCATCGCTATCTACCGTGACCGCGCCATCCATGGAAAGGGACTCATCCTCGTGGTTACCGCGGGGACGAGCGACATTCCTATCGCGGAGGAGGCGCTTGTCACAGCGCGGACGATGGGCAGTCGCGCGGAAGCCGTTTACGACGTCGGTGTTGCGGGTTTGCACCGGCTTTTGGAACATCGCGAGAAACTTGCCGAGGCGCACGTGATCATTTGCGTGGCGGGGATGGAAGGAGCGCTGCCAAGCGTCGTCGCGGGCATGGTCGCGGCTCCGGTGATTGCCGTGCCTACCAGCGTGGGCTACGGATCAAGTTTCGGCGGCCTGACGGCGCTGCTGGCCATGCTGAACAGTTGCGCATCGAATGTGAGCGTGGTGAACATCGACAACGGCTTCGGCGCAGGTTGCGTTGCCAGCGTGATCAACCGGCTGTAGCGGCAGAGAAAATGCATTGCACGTATTATTGAAGAGCGGAGACGAGAGCTGAGGCGAGAACAGATTCTTCGTCCGGGAAGACCGTTCGCAAATCGATCACCAATCGATCGTCGTGAATGCGCGCGATGACGGGCATGCCGCGGCCAGGCTTGCGGAGCCGCTCTTCGAGAGTTGCAGCGGAATGGCGACGGCTCGCAACCGAGATGAGATGCGTTGGCGGTTGCTGATCCGGCGTTGAACCTCCGCCAATGACCGAGAATCCAGCACGCAATTCAAGCGCCGCGTCTTGTGGGAGAGACGGGCGAACCTGCTCCACGAAATGCGCAGCACGGCCCGCAATTTCGTCCGCCGAAATACGCATCATCCGCAGCGCCGGGATTTCATCGAGCGCGCCGCGAAGATAGATCTTCAGCGTCACTTCAAGCGCGGCAATCGTGAACTTGTCCACTCGCAGCGCTCGAAAGAGCGGATTGTGGCGGATACGTTCGACAATCTCCTTTTTCCCCACGATGATTCCAGCTTGCGGTCCGCCGAGTAATTTGTCGCCACTGAAGGAAACCACGGAAACACCCGCTTCACAACTTTTCCGAACAACCGGCTCGGTAATTCCTATCGCGGCTAGATCGGTCAAGCAGCCCGAGCCGAGATCTTCAAAAACAGGCAGCTGAGATTTCCGTCCTAGCGCGATCATCTCTTCAAGCGATGGACGAGCGGTGAATCCTGTCATGCGGAAATTGGACGGGTGCACGCGGAGCAACAAATGCGTCCGCTCGTTGATCGCTCGCTCATAGTCGCGGATGCGTGTGCGGTTCGTCGTTCCCACTTCTCGGAGCACTGCGCCGCTTTCCGTCATGATGTCGGGAATGCGGAATCCGTCGCCGATTTCGATTAATTCGCCGCGCGACACAATTACTTCCGCGCCCTTCGCAAGTGTGTTCAGCACGAGGAACACCGCCGCCGCGTTGTTGTTGACGACGATCGCTACCTCGGCGCCCGTGAGTTCGGCAAGGAGCCGCTCCGTGTGAACGTCGCGCTTGCCGCGCCCTCCACTCTCGATGTCGTATTCCAGATTTGTGTATCGCGCCGCCGTTTCCGCGAATTGCACTGCAACGCCGGCAGAAAGAGGCGCGCGGCCGAGGTTCGTGTGCAAGACTACGCCCGTCGCGTTGATGACGCGTCGAAGCGACGGAGTGAGCATCGCATTTACTTCGGCGAAGATTTTTTCCTCCATCGCAACGGCGTCCAATGGGAATGTGGCAGCGAGAGTTCCGCTTCTTATTTCGTCGCGCAAATTCGCGAGGACGATTCGCGCCGCTTGCGTCACGACTCCTCGTCCAGCCGACTCAGATAGCTCGAGCAGACGCGGCCTTGACAGAAGTTCATCCACGGACGGGAGCTCGCGCAACCGGGAACTTTGGTCAATGCCAAGTTTCGCGGCGGAATCGGCTGGGGAGCTCATTGTCAACGTATTTGAGCACAGCGCCACTGGGACTCGCAACCTTGGGCCTTTCATTTTGCGACAAGGCTTCGCACGCCCTGGTTGACGCGGCTACAACCTCACTCTACGCTGGAATCTCGCCCGAAGCGCCTAAGACCATGGCCACCGCCGAAGAAGAACTAAACCAAATCGAGAAGGATATCCGCACACTGAAGATTGAGTATGAGCAGTTCTTCGGCGGCGGACGCAAGCGGCCCCCGTCGGACACGCAATGGCGAGTCGAGACGATGATCAAGCGCTACTCCGACCGTTCCGGAGATTTGACCTTTGGGCAAAGGTTTCGCTACAACAACCTGACGCAGACCTACGCGAAATACCAAGACATGTGGCGCAAGAAGCTGATGCAGAAGGAAGGCGCCGTCACCGAGCGTCACTTTGGCGCTGCTGCCCGAGCGATTGAAGCCGAGCGAGCGCGCCAGGCTGCGGTTGAGAAAGCACACCCCCCCCCGCCGCCGCTCGAAACTCACTCACGAGATGCCGCGCACCATGACGCGATTCCTCACGAGGCTGAGCGTCACGCAGCCAAACCAGCCGCGAGCGCTGCGGCCGATCCCAACAGCTTCGCCATGTCTTTTTCCGACCCAGAACACGAAAGAGACAAAGTGAAGAAGCTTTACCAGAAGTTAATCGAAGCCCGAGCGAAAGCGGGCGAAAAGACTGCGGCGCCCACCTTGAAGGATTTCGAGCGATTCGTGCGCCAGAAGACAAAGGACCTCAAACAGCAGGAAGGCCAGGAAGTAGAATACAGCGTCAGCATTGAAGCCGGCCGCGTGAAATTGAAGGCGCGCATCTCGAGCTGAGAAGTTTCTGCTCACGGCAACACTCCTCTTTCGAAAACCTCCGCAAACGCTTAAACTACCCAGCCCTTCTTCTAAAGGAGGCTCATCCTTGGCAATCGAGCGTGCACTTATCAGTGTCTATGACAAGACCGGCATTGTCGAATTCGCGAGCGAGGTTTCCTCGCTGGGAGTCGAAATCGTTTCGACGGGTGGCACCGCAAAGCTCTTGCGCGAAGCGGGAATCTCGGTGCGCGATATTGCCGACCTGACCGGCTGGCCTGAAATGCTCGGCGGCCGCGTGAAAACGCTGCACCCAAAAGTTCACGGCGGAATTCTCTTCCAGCGCGGCAAAGCGGAGGATCTGAAGCAGGTCTCCGATCACGGGATCGTTCCCATCGATCTGGTTGTGGTGAATCTTTATCCATTTTCGAAGACAGCGGCCAAGGCTGGGGTGACGCCGGAAGAACTGATTGAGAACATCGATATCGGCGGGCCGTCGATGGTCCGTTCGGCGGCGAAGAATTTCCAAAGCGTGGGAATTGTGACGGACCCCAGCGATTATGCGGCTGTCGCCTCCGAGTTGCGCGAGAAACGCGAGTTGAGCCTTGCCACTCGCCTTTCGCTTGCGCGCAAGGCCTATGCATGCACCTCGCGCTATGACGGCGAAATCACGATGGAACTCGAGCGGCTTGTCGCCAACGGCGGGGTGACGCTGGGGAAGGCCGCAAAGTTGCCAGAGCGCATTCACATTGCACTGGAACGGCGGCAATCCATGCGTTACGGCGAGAACCCTCATCAAGCTGCCGCTCTCTATATTCCCGGAGGGCGGCCGCCGGGCGGCCTGGCTGGCGCGGCCCAGATTCAGGGGAAGGAACTCTCCTACAACAATCTTGTGGACCTCGACGCAGCGTGGGACCTGGTCACCGAGTTCCACCGGCCCGCGGCTGCAATCATCAAACACAATAACCCGTGCGGCGCAGCCGAGCAGGAATCGCTTCGCGACGCCTACTTGAAAGCGCTGGAATGCGACCCGGTTTCCGCATTCGGGGGAGTCTTTGCATTTAACCGCGCGCTCGATGCCGCGACGGCTGCCGAGGTCGCGAAGCTGTTCGTCGAATGCACCGTGGCTCCAGGATACGAACCTGCTGCGCTCAAGGAACTCGCTTCAAAGAAAAATCTGCGAATCCTTGAAATGCCCCGCGAAGCCCGACCGGAGGAACTTCTGGTCAAGCGAATCCTGGGAGGCATGCTCGTTCAGGAGACTGATCGCCATGAGTTGAGCGAAGCGGATCTCCAAGTGGTCACCGAAAGGGCGCCGACTGAATCCGAACGCCGCGCTCTTCTCTTTGCCTGGAAGGTGGCAAAGCACGTCAAGTCCAACGCCATTGTTTTTGCGCGCGAGGGACAAGCCGTCGGGGTGGGAGCAGGTCAGATGAGCCGAGTGGATTCGGTGAAGCTCGCGGTGATGAAGGCGGGAGCCGCAAGTCTTCCTCTTGCAGGCAGCGTCATCGCCTCCGACGCATTTTTCCCTTTCCCTGACGGAGTCGAAGAAGGTGGGAAGGCGGGGGCGACAGCCGTGATTCAGCCGGGAGGTTCGGTGCGCGACGCCGACGTGATTGCTACAGCGAACAAAATGGGGATGGCGATGGTCTTTACCGGCGTCCGCCACTTCCGCCATTAGGCTGCTGTGCTGGCTGTTTCTGCCGGTGGTAAGTGATCTCGATCACCTGCATGTCGCCTTTCCCCGGCACAATTTCCGAGCGCAACACATAGGTGTCGCCATCGATGCGCGTGATGATGGCGTGTTTGGGTTGGCCGTCCACCGGATTCTCAAAGATTGCTCTCATTGGGTCGTGGCTCGCCAGAATTAGCACGGTAGCGTTTGTTTTTTCCCACGGCAAAAGCTCCGGAGTAAAGTGGCGCAAGCGGAACTCGATCCCGCTGGGCTTCTCAAGCAGGACGAGCAGCTCGAATACGAGCGTTTTGTCGCTCTCTGCGAGACGAAACGTGCCCAGCATCGTGCCCCCTTTGGGGGCCATCCACACCTGTTCCGCAATCCGAGGCCCCCATTCACCTTGCCAGCGCCCTTCGAGCCAGGCGAAATCCGCTAAAGCGCTTTTCGGCGCAGTCTCCGGGGATACATTCGTGGAGGGGGAAGCACCGGATTGTCCCCCGGTACCCGCAGGCGGTTGACCGGAAACGCTTGTTGAGAATCCTGCAAACAAGATTAGCGTGCCGAACAAAGTTAGAAAGATAGTTCGAAGTCTCGAGATCATTAGCTTTCTCCCCAGCCATCCCAGGGTATCCCACAGAGTATTAAACACAATCGAGGAACGGTTTGGTAGAGGGCACCCCAAAATCGATCCCGTGCGCCCCATGGAGCAGGAGTATGTAAGGGAACGCGGTTTCGGGGAAGGCTAGGTATGTCTGATTGGCATTCACAAGCCGCCATCGTCGGCTCGCGGCACGCACAGGAATCTCTCCCGTGGAGGAAGACGCATGAATGCTCCTACAATAGCGACGGAGGCAAAACACGTCACGGTCTGGTCTATTGCGGTCAGCCTTCTCATGATCCTTTGGCTTCGTCCATGGCCTGTTGGCGGAAACCTGAGGCCCCTGACAGAAGCACACCATTAGGAGTCAGGCAAACAGACAACTTTCCCTAGGGCTTCGGATCATGTCATAGGCTAGACTCAACAGGGAACCCCAACTGTGGCAACCTTGAGACAAACCCGGGCACCAGACACCGCCACCACGGAGCGGGAGCATCCGCACACCATCAGCCTCAAACTGCGTGAAATGAGCCAGCTTTTCAATTCCATGGACCCTTCTCCGTTCATTGAGAAGGATCTCGACGACGACGCAGAGGAATTCATCGTAAGCTGGGCCCAAGAATTCTCCCCTGATGCCCCGCTCAAATTGCGTATCTACTTGGACCAGTGGCCGGCCGAAGACCCCAAAGAACTGATCAGGACGGCCGTCCACAACCACTTTGCGTACCGTGCCAAAATTGCTGACTTGGAGTTCAAGCGCCTCCTGAAGCAAGGCCGCACCAGCCTTATCATCGGGCTGCTGTTCTTGTCTGCCTGTCTACTTCTCAGCAAGATGTTGTTAGGTCATGAGGGGGGCACATGGGCGGCCGTCATACGGGAGAGCCTTACGATTGCCGGATGGGTCGCCATGTGGCGTCCGATGCAGATCTATCTTTACGATTGGTGGCCTCTCCTGCGACGGACCCGGATCTATGCCAAGCTGAGCCACATGCCCGTGGAACTCGTCCAGGGAGGCAAAAGTTGAGGGGAAGGCTTTGACGCCCTCGCATCCGTATACGATAATGGAGATTAGAGCCTTCCCATGAAAACAGCCATCAAAATTGGAATTATCGCTGTCTTGTGCGTTGTGGCGACTCCCGCGGCCCAGACCCCAGCGGCGCAATCCCCGATGGATTCGAAGACCGGGAGCGAATCCGATCGCGCAGATCTCTACTATAACTTCACGATGGGGCATCTGCAGGAGCAGCAGTATGAAGTCACGGGACGTGGTGAACTGGCCACGCAGTCGATGGAGTCCTACAGAAAAGCGCTCGAGATAGAACCGAAGTCGCCGGTCATCATGGAGCGCCTCGCCGAGATTGAAGCAAAGTCGCAACACATCCGCGACGCGGTGATCGAAGCACAGGAAGCGCTGAAGATCGACCCGGATAATCTGGCGGCGCACCGCCTGCTGGCACGCATTTATGTTCGAACGCTAGGCGACATGAACGCTGGTGAAGTCCAGAAAGAAAGCCTCTCGAAGGCAACGGAGCAGTTTCAAGCCATTTTGAGAATCCAGCCGAACGACAGCTATTCGGCTCTTTGGCTCGCGCGACTCTACCGCTTCCAAAACCAGCACGATGAGGCTGAAAAGGTTCTCCGAGGTATCCTAAAGCATGACCCCGATGACGAAGCCGCGCTCGAGCAATTGAGCCAACTCCTGATTGATGAAGGCCGGTCGCAGGAGGCGATTGATTTGCTGAAGCAGGAGGCGGAAGGTTCCTCCTCGCCGGAAATCTACGATCTGCTTGGCAACGCCTATTCGCAATCGAAGGATTTTGCAAATGCGGAAGTAGCTTTCCGCAAGGCAGTGGAGGACGACCCGGATGACACGGGCCACCTGAAAGGTCTTGCTCAAGCGTTGTTGTCGCAGGATAAGTACGCTGAGGCACTCGAACAATACAAGAGGCTTTCCGAGCTGGAACCTGGCACCGCCGAAAACTACATCCGCCTAGCCCAGCTTTATCGCCGGCTGGGGCAGTTTGATCAGGCCGAGTCGAGCTTGCTCCGCGCCAAACAACTTGCTCCCGGCAACCTTGAAGTTTTGTATAACGAGGCGCTGCTTTACGAGGATCAGGGGCGCTTTGACGACGCCACAAAAGTGCTTAGTGACGCGATCGCGGGAATCAAGGGCAAGCCCGCCGATGAAGAAAACCCCAATGCACTCGCAATCCTTTACGAGCAACTCGGCCGCGCGTATCGCGAAAAACAGGATTTCCCCGCCGCAATCCGAACCTTCGAGGAGATGGCGAAGCTTGGCCTCGAATCGAAGAAGAGTGCGCAAATGCTGCTCATCGGAACCTATCAGGAAGCCCGCGAACTCGACCGCGCTATCGCCGAGGCAAAGAAGGCACTGGAGGACTCTCCGCAAGACACAAGCCTGATTGTCACGCTGGCAATGCTCTATGGCGAAAAGAATGATACCGCCACGGCGACGAAGCTCCTAGGGGGATTGCTGAAGGGAAACGACAGCGATCTTGACTTCTATTTGGACATCGCGCAGGTGCAGGAACGCGGCCGGAAATATGCCGATGCGGAGCAGTCGGCGCAGAAGGCCGAGCAAATGGCGCACCTGCCTTCCGACAAGACGGCGGCCTGGTACATGCTCGGCGCGATTTACGAGCGCCAGAAGAAGTTCGATGAGGCCGAACAACAATTCAAGAAAGTGATCGAAGCAGACCAGAACAACGCCTCCGTCCTGAACTACTACGGTTACATGCTGGCCGATCGGGGCATTCGTCTTGATGAAGCGACGTCGCTAATCCAACGCGCCGTCCGGCTGGAGCCGAACAACGGCGCCTTCCTCGACAGCCTGGGCTGGGCCTATTACAAGCAGAACAGATTCACCGAGGCGGAAGACTACTTGCGGAAGGCCGTTGACCGCATGAGCCACGATCCCACCATCCTCACTCATCTGGGCGATGTTTACATGAAACTTAACCAGACCGAGCGTGCTGCCGATCTTTGGGAGCGCGCTCTGGCGGAATGGCAGCGGGCAGTGCCGGCAGACTACGAAGCCGATAAAGTAAACGAACTCGATTCCCAATTGAAGAATCTTAAACGCCGACTGGCGCAGAAATCCGTCACGGAAACAACCAAACCGCAGTAATCTCTTCCCATGAAACGTTCGGTGCGGCTCCCCGCGTTCGCAAAGGTCAACCTCCGCTTGCATATCCTGGGACGGCGCGCCGACGGTTATCACGAGTTGCGTACGATCTTCCAGGCGATCTCGTTGCACGACACGCTCGCGCTTTCCATCACGTCCGGTTCATCGAGTACTGAATTCTCCTTGTCGTCGAATGATCCGGCGTTACCGTCGGGTCCGGAAAATCTCGTGTGGCGCGCGATGGAAGCCATCAGCCGCGAAATCGGATTTCGAGGCAGCGTCTCCGCACACCTCGAGAAGAAAATTCCTGTGGCCCGCGGCCTGGGTGGGGGATCGAGCGATGCGGCAGCGGTGCTGATCGGCATGTTGCGGCTCACAAGGAAAAAACTGCCACTGGGGCGCCTGCTGGAAATTGCCGCAGGCTTGGGCGCGGATGTTCCGTTTTTTCTTTTTGGCGGCCGGGCAGTCGCCGTGAATCGCGGGGATGAGGTGTACCCGCTGCCAGACAGCCCAAAGCGAACGATCCTCGTGGTTTCCCCGCACGATACAAGCGTCAGCACGAAAGAGGCCTATCAATGGGTCTCGGCGGAATTGACAAACCGCCCCGTAACCCATAGAATTCAAGGGTTCTGTGCTCTGTGCTGGAGCCGGCAGGAGACAGGCCTCTCGAACGATTTCGAGGAGCCCGTCTTCCTTCGCCACCCGCGACTCGGTGAAATCCGGGACGCCTTGCTCAAGCGAGGAGCCGCAGAAGCCGCGCTGGCGGGTAGCGGGTCGGCGGTGTTTGGAGTCTTCCGAAACCCAGCGCAGGCGCGCCGAGCCGCTCGCAAGTTCCCGGAAGACTCGGTTTTCGTTGTCGAAACTCTTTCCAGGGAAAAGTATGGCCGGGCACTAGGTTGGCGTGTGGCCGGCTGAGGGACAAATCTTGGCAGAAGACAAGTTTAAGGTTTTTTCGGGGACCGCGAATCCTGCCCTTGCGGATGCCATTTGCCGTTATCTAGGTCTCCCATTGGGTCGTGCCGACCACGGGAGATTCTCTGACGGCGAGCAGCGCTATCAGGTTCTTGAGAACGTCCGCGGCGCCGATGTCTTCGTAGTACAACCCTGCAGCAATCCGGTGGATTTCCACCTGATGCAATTACTGCTGATGGTTGACGCATTCAAGCGCGCTTCGGCGTGGCGGATCACGCCAGTGATTCCCTACTACCCGTACGCGCGGCAAGACCGCAAAGACCGGCCGCGTGTGGCGATTTCGGCGAAGTTGGTGGCGGACCTGCTCGAGACGGCAGGGTCGAGCCGCGTGCTTTCGCTTGATCTGCATGCCCCGCAGATTCAGGGGTACTTCAATATCCCGGTGGACCATTTGTTTGCCGCCCCGGTGCTGGTCGAGTACTTCCAGAAGAAAAAACTCGGGCCGATGACGGTGGTTTCCCCGGACGCGGGCGGCGTCGAGCGCGCTCGTTATTTCGCCAAGAAGATTGACGCTCCGTTGGCGATCGTGGACAAGCGGCGAATCGACGTGAACGTCAGCGAAGTGGTGCACTTGATTGGAGACGTCTCCGGACGCCCTGCGCTCGTGGTGGACGACATGATCGACACAGCGGGGACTCTTGTCAAGACAGCCGAGGCGCTGCTCAAGCACGGCGCGACAAAAGTCTTCGCCGCCTGCACGCACCCGGTGCTATCGGGCCCGGCGGTTGAGCGCCTTGCGAATTCCGAGTTCGAAGAAGTGGTTGTGACGGATTCCGTACCGCTTCAGGAGCCGGCCCGAAAACTCTCGAAGATTAAGGTGCTCAGCGTGGCGACGCTTCTTGCCCGCGGCATCCAATCGATTCACGAAGAAACGTCCATCAGCGAGTTATTCATTTAGCATTCGCCTGGATGGGCGCGTGAGTCGGTGATGAAAAAAGCAGTTGGCATGGCTACAAGGAAGGACGTATGGAGACACTCACAGTCAAAGGTAAGGTCCGCGAGGGACGCGGGAAGAACGCCGCGCGGCGCACACGTCTGACCGGAGAGATCCCGGCGGTCCTCTACGGCGGTGGCAAAGACGCGGTTTCCCTCTCCGTGAATGCCAAGCAAGTCGCGCGCATTCTTCGTTCCGAAACGGGCCGCAACACGATTTTTGCGGTCGAGGTGGCCGGCGGCAAAGAAGAAAGAGCCATCCTGAAGGACTGGCAGGTGGATCCCGTCAGCGGCGCGCTGCTTCACGCGGATCTGTTGCGCATCGCGATGGACGTGCGAATGCGAGTCCAGGTGCCCGTGCACACCTTCGGCGAGCCGCAGGGCGTGAAGATGCAGGGCGGAATTTTCGAAATGGTCACGCGCGAAGTCGAAATCGAGTGCTTACCTGTCGACATTCCGGAAGAGTTTAAGGTGGACATAAGCGAATTGTTGATCGGCAAACAGCTTCGCGCCGGCGATTTACCGCTCGATGCGAATAGAATGAAGCTTTTGACGGACCCGCAGCGCGTCATTGCCCACGTTGTGACGCTCAAGAAGGAAGAGGAGCCTGCGGCGGAAGCGGCTGTTGCGGTGGAAACTGCGCCAGCCGAACCGGAAGTAATCAAGAAGGGCAAGAAGGAAGTCGAAGAGGGCGAAGCCGAAGCTGCCCCAGAAGCTCCCAAGGCCGAAAAGCCGGAGAAGAAGGGCAAAGAGAAGTAAACGGCCTGGCTGGCGCGTTGCGGCGAAGCGGCGGGCCCAAACATGGATTCGTCGGAGCACCAAATAAGCCCTGGATGAGCCCTTTATGAGACTGATCGTCGGCCTCGGCAACCCAGGCCCCGAATACCAGTGGACGCCGCACAACATGGGCTTCCTCGCGGTGGATGAGTTGGCGGAGCGGTCGGGAATCAGGGTGACGCGACCGGAGGCGAAGTCGTACATCGGGCGCGGCGAACTGGCAGGGCAGGAAGTGGTTCTTGCCAAGCCGCAAACGATGATGAATCTGAGCGGCGTGGCCGTGCGGATGCTGCTCGAGCGATTCGAATGCGACCCTGCGGAGATGATCGTGCTCCTGGACGACGTGGATCTCCCCTGGGGCATGCTGCGGATTCGCGAGCGCGGAATCGGCAGCGCGCACAACGGGTTGAAGTCGGTGATCGGCGCGATCGGCACGGATGAATTCGTCCGCGTAAGGCTGGGAGTGCAGCCCGAACAGATTTGGGGCGACCGGGCGGATTACGTATTGAGCAAGATCGGCCCCGCGGAGAAGGACGTCGTGAGGAGGATGGTTTCCGATGCCGCGCAAGCCGTCCGGTTGGTTTTGACCGAGGGCGTGACCAAGGCAATGACTCAGTTCAATCGTCGCGTCACACCTGCGGAAGAAGATTCGAAGTAAGCGATGGCAGTTGCCGTTAAGAACGCAAGGAATCGAGGGCACATGGAAGAGCGCCAGTATGATTTGATTTTCATCTGCCGGCCCGACACGCCGGAGCCGGACATAGACAAATTGATTTCGACACTCGAACACGCAGTGGCCGAAAAGGGCAGCAAGATCGAGAAGACCGAAAAGTGGGGCCGCAAGCGGATGGCCTACCGCGTGCGCAAGCTGCAGGAAGGTTTCTACGTTTACATGGTCATCCGGTCAAGCCACGGCGAGCTTGTGAAGGAACTCGAGCGCCGCCTGAAAGTTTCCGACCCCGTGATCAAGTATTTGACCGTGCGTCTCGACGAGGAGCTGAAGCGGCAAGATAAGCTGAAGCGGATTCGCGAACGCCGTGCAGCCCGACGCCCGCGCAAATCGGCTCCAGCTCCAACCCCGGCGCCGCCAGCCGCCGGCGAACAAAACGCCGCAACACTTTAGTCAGGGAGATTTCGAATGGCAGAAGAAAACGTACCCCAGCAACAACCGGCGCCCGCGCCAGCCGGTGCGCGTCCTCACGGCAAGCCCTCGGGCCCCGTGCGGCGAGGCAAGCGGAGTTTTGTGCGCAAGAAGAAGGTCTGCCGGTTCTGCGTCGATAAGGCGGACTTTATTGATTACAAAAAGGCGGAGATTTTGGCGCCGTTCCTTCAGGAGCGGGGAAAAATTCTGCCGCGCCGCATGACCGGGACCTGCGCGCGTCACCAGCGCTGGCTGACCGTGGCGATCAAGCGGGCGCAGAATATCGCGTTGCTGCCGTTCGCCGCCGGACGGTAGGTGCCGCGCGGATTCGCATCCGGCGCGAGCTGCTCAAACGGAATTCTCGAGGAAACTACCATGCAGATCATATTGCAGGAAGACGTGGAAAAACTCGGCACGCGAGGGCAAGTTGTTACTGTCGCCGAAGGATATGCCCGGAATTTTCTTCTCCCCCGCAAGCTGGCTCTCGAAGCCACGCCGGGAAACATGAAGCGGCTCGAAAAGATGCGCGTAGCTTTCGCAAAGAAAGAAGCCACCGAAAAGGGCGCGGCGGAAGATCTGGCGAAACTGCTTGCGGGCGTCTCGCTCTCTCTTGTGCGCAAGGCCGGCGAAAACGATCAGCTATTCGGATCGGTTACTTCCGCCGACATCTCGGATGCGCTTGCCGCCCAGGGTTACATTATCGACAAGCGCAAGATCGTGCTCGACGATCCCATCAAGCTCGTCGGCGAATTCGAAATCCCGCTCAGGCTCCATCGCGAGGTCACGGCCACGGTGAAACTCGCGGTCACAAAGGAAGCGTAAGCTCCACTCGCGGCTCTCTGTCGCGATTGCTTTGGGAGGGCGTCTGCTGAAGGGGGCGCCCTTTTCGTTTTTCACACGCGCAGTTGCCGCGGAACTTCTCCCGCCATGGTTTTCCACTTTTCCTAAAACATCCACAGGCTCGTACCGTTGACGTTCACACCAACGATGTCAGAATGTTTCGTCCGCCGGGTAGCAGCCGGATGATTCTGGCATTCCCAATGCAACGGGGATAGACAACCCTCTTGCGTTAGAATTCTACTTGGGCGAAAATAAAGCGAAATACCATGGCTAGCGACACCACATTGGAGCGACCCCTTCCGCACAATATCGAAGCGGAACGCAGCATTCTTGGCGCAATTCTCCTCGACAATCACGCCCTGAACGCCGCCATAGAAAAACTGCGGTCAGAGGATTTCTTCCTCCAACAGCACCGGTACATCTTCGAACGAATGATCCAGCTTGGAGAAAAACAGCAAGGGATCGACACCGTAACGCTGATGGAAGACCTCAGCCGCCGGGGTGAACTCGAAGCCGCGGGCGGCGTGCCCTACCTATCGCAACTGGCGGATGGTCTTCCGCGCATCACGAACGTCGAGCACTACGCGCGCATCGTGAAAGAAAAGGCGATCCTGCGCAGCTTGATTCATTCCACGTCGGCGATCCAGGAGCAGGCGCTGGCCGCAGGCGACGATGCGGACACGATCCTCGACCGCGCGGAATCCGCCATCTTCCAACTGGCGGAAGACCGCGTAAAAGCAGGCCTCATCGGCGTGAAAGAGCTGGTCCGCGAGAATTACGAACGGCTGGAACGCATCTTCAGCGAGGGGCGGCGGATCACGGGCCTGGCCACGGGTTACTCGACTCTGGACAACGAGACCGCGGGATTGCAGCCCTCTGAATTGATCATCCTCGCGGCGCGTCCTTCGATGGGGAAAACAGCGCTGGCGCTAAACATCGCCGAAAACGTGGCGCTGCGGCAGGGATTGCCCGCAGCCATCTTCAGCCTCGAAATGTCGAAGGAATCGCTGCTGCTGCGCCTTCTGGCCTCGGAAGCGCGTGTGGATGCTCACAAGTTTCGCACCGGGCATCTGACGCGCGACGATTGGAACAAAGTGTCGAAGGGGCTGGCAAGTCTCGGTGAAGCGCCCCTCTGGATCGACGATTCGGCTTCCTCGACGGTGCTCGAGATGGGCGCCAAGGCTCGCCGGTTGAAACGCGACCGTGGACTTTCGCTCATGATTGTCGATTACCTCCAGCTCGTCGTCCCCACAAACACGGGACGCGGCAGCAACCGTCAGGAAGATGTGGCGAGTATCTCGCGCGCTCTCAAAGGCCTGGCCAAGGAACTGAAGGTTCCCGTGCTGGTCCTCAGCCAGTTGACACGTGCGCCGGAGCGCGATGAACGCAAACCGCAACTCTCCGATCTTCGCGAGTCCGGCGCGATCGAGCAGGATGCGGACGTCGTCATCTTCATCAACCGCCCGAACTTCTACAAATCAGATCTGCCGGATGAGGAACGCGCAAAAGCAGAGTTGATAATCGCCAAGCAGCGGAATGGCCCTACTGCTACCTTGAACTTCGTGTTTCTCGCGCGACATACCCGGTTCGAGCAGGCTCAGCCCGACGCATGGACTTCTCCTGGTCCAGAAGAGTAGGGCTTCCTGGTATTGTCGGTCTGCTGCAACAGGTGTGTCGCCTGGCCCGCGATGCTGCGGTATTCCGCTTGAACGCTTCGTACGCACGTCTGCCCGCTAAGTGTCTGTTTCTCTGGGCGATCCAGAGTGGACCAGCGGCGCTGAGCAGGGTCCCGCCTGAACGGTGTTGCACGTGCAACATTCCAAAGTGGCCTGTTTACCTAAACGGCGCGAGGTACACGCGAAGTGGAATTTCATTCGCGCCCTCGCGGCAAAGTCTGGCATGCTAATAGGCTAGGCATGACGAAAACGATCCCTGTCGGAAAGCGGCCCGTTTGGGCGGAAATCTCGCTCCAGAGGATCCTTCATAATTTGCAGGTGATTCGTCAACATATCGGACCCAAACCCAAGATTCTTGCTGTGGTTAAATCCAACGCGTATGGCCTGGGCGCTGTCCCAATTTCAAAGGCGCTGGACAAGGACAATGTTGATTGGTTCGGCGTCACCTCCGCGGACGAAGGCGTGGAGCTTCGCGAGGCGGGCATACGAAAGCCGATCCTGATCCTGACAGGCTTCTGGCCAGGGGAAGAAAAGCGCCTCATTGAGAATAACTTAACGCCGGTCGTGACCCACGTCGAGGACTTGCGCCATCTCGAACGGGCTGCCAAATCAGCCGACAACAGAACTTCCCGCGTGCGCTTTCACCTGAAAATCAATACAGGAATGAACCGCCTGGGGATTGAGCCTTTGGAGATCGAAGCCTTCGCAAGCGCGCTGGCTGAATGCAAGAATATCGAAATAGGCGGCACGTTCACGCACTTCGCTTCGGCGGAGGATTTCAAAGCCAAGCAAACAGATGAGCAGGAGCGTATTTTCAAGAGCTGCCTCGACCGTATGCGCGCCCTCGGAGTCTCGCCGGGGATGGTTCACATGGCGAATAGCGGCGCAATCTGCGCGCGTCCCAGCACTTGGGCGGATATGGTGCGCCCCGGCGCGATACTGTATGGCTACCACCAGTCGTTCGAGCCGCTGGAGAAAAAAGAAGAAATCATGGCGCTCATGCCATTCAAGCCTTGTTTATCGCTATGTGCTCGTATTATCACGCTGCGGGACGTGGCGCCGGGGCAAGCGGTGGGTTATGGCGCGCGGTTTGTCGCCCAGCGGCCGACACGCATTGCCGTGATCAATGCCGGATACGCCGACGGGGTCCTGCGACAGCGCACAAACCGGGGGTTTGCTCTTCTCCGCGGGCGCCGCGTGCCGCTGGTCGGATCGATCTCGATGGATCTCACAACCCTCGATGTCACCGACGTTCCAGATGTTGTTCCTGGTGACGTTGTGACGATCTACGGCAGGGATGGAGACATCGCGATAGAAGCTTCCGACGTGGCTCGCGAGCTGGGCACAGTGACATCCGACTGCCTTTGCGCCCTTGGCCGCCGCGTGCCCCGCTACTACGTCTGATGCAACGCATTCACATCTAGAATTGGTGCGCCCCTTGTTTGTGGTGCTATACTCGCCGGGTTGGATGGCTTGATAGCCGATTCGGCTCATAGCGAAACGTCGAATACCTTTCATAGATCGCGGAAGCTGGGAGAAAGGAAGATTTCGTCGGCTCATACCGACTCATATCTTCATAAGTTCATAGGGTGCGAAAATGAACAGGACTTCTAGTATGCCCAACCGGCCACCAGTTGGAGCAAGCACGGAGAATTTGCCTTACAAACCAGTCGTCTTTTCTCCTTCCATGCAGGATAGCGTGGGCACATTTTGGGACATGCTTCTGGTCCGTGCCACATTCACAGGCATCTGCACGGTTGCGGGATACGTCTTCCGCCCATTCAATTTGTCTGCGCGTTATGGAGCTCTGGCGGGTCTTGTCTTTGCTGTAGCAGTGATTTTGTTCGAGTTGCGGTTGCGACAAGCCAGTCTCCGCCGGTTGATAGGCGCCGCGATCGGGTCGATCCTCGGCATCCTCGGAGCGTACCTAGCAACGCTGATCTTCGCGCATACTTCGATGCCCGATAGTACGCGGTCGTTCCTGAGCCTCAGCATCTTTCTCGTAATGGCCTACGTCGGCCTGATCCTTGGCGCGAACAAGGGCGACATGCTGAACCTGCAGGCGCTCGGCGGACTTTTCGGGGCGGAGCACGGCACTAAGCAGACGTTCAAGTTGCTGGATACGAGCGTCATCATCGATGGCCGCGTTGCCGATATAGCCGATGCGCAGTTCCTGGATGGAACCGTCGTCATCCCTCAGTTTGTTTTGCGCGAACTGCAACTCGTCGCGGATTCGGCGGACCCGCTTAAGCGCCAGCGTGGGAGGCGCGGGCTGGAAGTGTTGCAGCGTGTCCAGAAGATGCCGCACCTCGACGTGCAGATCGCCGAGGACGATTTTGCGCAAGTCGCCGACGTGGATATGAAACTCATCGAGCTGGCAAAGCGCTACAACGCGAAGATCGTGACGAACGATTTCAACCTGAACAAAGTCGCGACGCTGCAGGGAATTGAAATCATGAACGTCAATCAGCTCGCGAATGCTCTCAAGCCCGTCGTTCTGCCGGGCGAAGTGATGCGCGTGTTCATCCTGCGTGAAGGGAAGGAATACAATCAGGGCGTCGCATATCTGGACGACGGGACGATGGTGGTAGTGGATGGCGCGCGCAAGATGATTAACAAGACTGTCGATATCAGCGTCACCTCTGTCCACCAAACCACGGCGGGCAAGATGATTTTCGGCCGCTACGATGAGCGCGGCGAACAAACACCGCGAGCGACTGCCGTGGCGCCTGGAGAAGGGCCTGGGGGTTTGCGTGGCACTGAAGGAAGCGCAGGCGGAGAGCGTCCGCCGAAGCCGCTCTATCCGGATTCCGGGCGGTCCTGAGTTTTCGGTTCCGGCCGTTCTCTTTCCGCTAATGTAACCGCTCTTCTACTCGCCGATGATGGCTTGAGTGCGATAGACTGTTGTCCTTTCGATGAGCCGCATTGCTGCTATCGTTCCTGCCGCTGGATTGGGCACCCGCATGGGCGTGGACACGCCCAAGCAATTCCTTGAGCTTGATGGCGTGCCCTTGATCATTTTCACGCTGCGGCGCTTGGCTGTCTGTGCGGCGATCACCGATTTCTTTATCTCCACGCGCGGTGACGACATCGTCTCCCTGCAGGACAAAGTCGCAAGGTCCGAGATCGGACGGCCCGCCCGGGTGGTTCATGGCGGAGACACGCGCCAACAGTCCGTTGCAAATGCGCTGGCACAAGTCGATCCATCGACAGAAATCGTTTTGGTGCACGATGCTGTTCGCCCGTTCGTCACGCCCGCTCAGCTCGACCGCATCATTGCCGAGGCGCGCGGTCGCGGAGCTGCCATTCTTGGCATCCCTGCGATCGACACAGTGAAAGAAGTGAAACGCGCGAGATTGCCGGAAGACGTGGCTTTGATTTCGGCGACCATCCCGCGCGAACGCATCGTTTTGGCGCAAACGCCGCAGGCATTCTCTTATCCTCTCCTTCGCGACGCATTCCGCAAGGCCCAGGAGGATGGCGTTACGGCGTCGGACGAGGCGGCGCTTGTCGAGCGCTTCGGGCACGACGTCTTCGTCGTCCTCGGCTCCGAGCGCAACCTGAAAATCACGCGCCTTGCCGACATGGACCTCGCCCGCTTCTACCTCGACCAGGAGCGTCGCGCAAAATGACGCGTTCCGGGATCGGCTACGATCTGCACAGATTGGCGGAGGGGCGAAAACTGATGATCGGGGGGGTCGAGGTCCCGTTCGAAAAGGGTCCTGTGGGACATTCCGATGGAGACGTCCTGAGCCATGCGCTGTGCGACGCGCTGCTGGGCGCCGCGGGGCTGGGCGACATCGGCACGCATTTCCCCGACACCGATCCGAAGTGGAAGGGTGTTTCCAGCCTCCTGTTCCTCGAACACACGCGCCAGTTGATCGGCGAGCGCCACCTGCGGATCACCCACATCGACGCAGTCGTGATTTGCGAGCGGCCGAAGCTCGGCCCTCATTTTCCGGCGATGCGCGCAGCGCTGGCAAAATCGCTCGGGATCTCACTCGAACAAGTCAATCTCAAGGCGAAGACGAATGAGGGTACGGGTGAAATCGGCCGTGGCGAAGCCATCGCCGCCCACGCCATCGCCACGCTGGAAGGGTGATGCTTCCCCGCCGCCCGGCCCGACTGATATAGAATCCACCCTGATGCCGCCCGACTTGCCAGCAGAAGCAGTATCCGCGAACACGAATCCATTCACGGCTGTGGAAGTTGAGGCCATTCTGCGTGAACGTGGCTGGCTCGGAACGCCGTTCGAATCCGATTCTGGCATGAAGGGTTGGCTCGCGCGAGCTGCCGAGCTACTTGGACCGCATGCGGCCGATCGCGCATCCCTTGAAGAGTTGCTTTCTCTGATTTTCCATTACGACGCGACCGCCTTGCTGAAACAGCGAGTTAGCCAGACAGTGCTGGCACGTTCGGGCGCGCGTGAGGTGATTCGCGAACTCGCGAGTCGCGTGCTCGAAGGGGGCGATGTCGACTCCGACCGATTCAAGGAGATCATCGACTCGATGAAGATGGCGGTTCCGTATCGAAGCCGCGCCCTGTTTCATCCGATACGACTTGCGCTGGCGGGGCGTGCGGGCGAAGGCGAGCTTGACCGCGTTATTCTGCTGCTCGATGAGGCAGCAAGACTGGATTTCGCGGCGCTGGTGAAGAACGTGCGCCAAAGAATGCTCGATTTCTGCGCCGCACTGGATTAGGAATGTGTGTCGCCCCTTCTGAAACGAGGGACACAGAGAAGAATCAATGAACTGGATGACGGGATTCCATGCGGTCGAAGAAGCCCTTGCAGCCGGACGCGCGCTGGATCGGATCGTGATCGCGCGAGGGCGACATGGTGAGCGCATCGAAGCAATCGTGCAACTTGCGAAGTCGCGCGGCGTCCCCGTGCGTTTCGAGGACCGGCAGCAGATCGACCGCCTCACAGGGACCCGGGAGCATCAGGGAATCGCTGCGCTCGGCGCTGCGAAACCCTCGATGGAATTGGAGGATCTGCTTCGAGCGAAGACCGCGCAGGGTCTTCTGGTCTTGCTCGACGGGATTGAAGATCCGCACAATCTGGGCGCCATCATTCGTACGTCCCTTGCCGCCGGAGCGGATGGCGTCGTCATTCCCGAGCGGCGCTCGGCGGGCTTGAGCGACACGGTCGAGCGAGCCTCTGCTGGCGCGCTCGCCCATTTGCCCGTGGCGCGCGTGAAAAACCTGGTGCGAGCGATGGAGGAAATGAAAGAGGCGGGTTATTGGCTGGTGGGACTCGACGAACGCGCGGAGAAAAAACACTCTAGCGTCGATCTGACAGCGTCCGTTGGCATCGTTTTGGGCGGTGAGGGTGAAGGCCTGCACGAACTGACGCGGAAACGCTGCGACTTCCTTGTTTCGATTCCCACGACAGGCCCTGTCCGTTCACTCAACGTTTCGGTCGCCGCGGGCATCATGCTCTTCGAGGTCGTTCGCCAGCGGACAAGGTAGAAACGGCAATGAAGCAGGAGGGAAAGCCACGGATCGCCTCGCAACCGAAGCGCTCGGCTGACTCCTCACCTACAGCTTTCTGCTGTCCACGCGCCGGATTCAGGCGTCAACTCCAGGAATCATTTGTCGTACTTCAGCAGGGAGAAGACATCGATGCCGGGGAGCTTCGAGCGGCCGTTGAGGAAGTTGAGTTCAACGGCAAACGCCGCTCCGGCAACCTCGCCACCAAGCTGACGAATCAATTTGATCGCTGCCGCGGCAGTCCCGCCCGTCGCGAGCAGGTCGTCGCAGAGAAGCACGCGCTGGCCCGGCCGCACGGCGTCGGCATGGATGTCGAGCTGGTCCGTCCCGTATTCGAGCGCGTAGGTGACTGAAGCGGTCTTCCACGGCAGCTTTTTTGGTTTGCGTACCGGGACAAACCCAGCGCCGAGACGGTAAGCGAGCGCTGGAGCAAAGATGAATCCGCGCGCTTCGATTCCGGCCACGACGTCCACTTTCTTCCCCACGTAATGGTCGCAAAGCTGATCCACAACGGAATGGAAACCGCGCGGATCTTGAAGCAGCGTTGTGAGGTCGTAAAAAAGAATCCCCGGCTTCGGATAATCGGGAATTTCACGTATGAGTTTCTTCAGATCATCCATGATTTCCTCTTTCATCAAGCGCTGGATTCGATTGAGAATCCGCGCGTAAAATTTTCATCCAGCGGCGCATCTTCCTCCACTACGCCTGAAACCACAGCGCCGTCGGGACCGCGTTCGAGTTCCACGCGAAACACCGTGTGTAAAGTAACGGAAGCGATTGCGAATACCTCGACGCGTCCGTCGCGACGATTTCTCACGTACCCTGCGATGCCCATCTGGTCGGCGACTCTCTGCGCGAAAAAGCGGTATCCCACGCCCTGGACCATTCCGCTGACGAAGTAGCGCTTCGCTCTCTGCGTTTCGTGCATGCTGTTTCGACCCATGTACCGCAAGCGCGAGATTTTATCAGAGCCTCGTCGGAAAAAGTGAAAGAAGACTGCGCATTGTGTGTACAATCCTTTCGCCTGAGAGTGAATTGGCGAAGGGGGTGTTCACGCAGCCGTTGGCCTTGCTTCGCGAACTCATGGCAGAATTGCAGCGTATGCAATTCTCCACACCACAGTCGCATTCCTCGTTTGCCTGTCGTCTCGTCCACCGAGGGAGATGGGCCGCGCTTGTCCTTTTGATTGGGGCGGTTATTCCTGCGAGTCACTCGGCGGCAGGACCGATTCCTTCGCAGGCAAATCAGGACCAGAGTGCAGCCACACAAGCAGCGCCTCGCGGACTGGAAATTGTGGAGCACGGCGGATATCCGGAGCTCCGAGTGGATGGCGTGCCATTCTTTATCCACTCCGCAGCCTTCTTCTACTATCGAATCCCGCAAGATTTGTGGGAGCCGATGCTCGATCGTTACCGCTCTCTCGGCATCAACACGCTGGACATTTACATTCCCTGGAACTGGCACGAGCCAAAGGAAGGCGAGTTTGATTTCGACGGCCACACGAATCCGCGCCGCAATCTGCACGCCTTGCTCGCGCTCATTGAGCAGAAGGGCTTCAGGCTCATCGCCCGGCCGGGACCGGGGATTCTGAATGAATGGCGCCACGGCGGCTATCCGGACTGGTTGCTGGAGCGACCCGAATACAAAATGGATCGGGTGGACTGGCTCGAAGGGCGATACCCGCCGCTGGACAACTTGAACGTGCACGACGCGGAAGCCGCTGCTCGCGGCTGGCTCGATAACGCAACACACATGGAGCACACGCGTGCATGGTTTGCTGCCGTGGCGAAAGAATTGGCTCCCTACAGCTCTCATCGCGTCGCACCTTTGCCTCCCGAAGATCCGCATGCGCCGCCGCGCGATGCAAGCGGCCCGCTCCTTTTCGTTCAACTCGGGGATGACTTTGGCATTGGCCGCACAAACCGCACGGGACCCAACTTCTGGAGCTATGTGGAGGATCTGCGCGAAATGCTTGCGTCCGGAGGTCTGGACGTTCCCGTGTTCATCAATCCCGAGGACATGCGAGTTTCGGCGGCAGGTTCGAGTCTGCCGCAGCCGATAGGCGTGATGGGACAGTGGTACATGCCCCCACGCGAGACAGCAGCCCCGGCCAAACACTTTCTGGGCACCCGCGACGCTACTGAAATCGAGTTCTTCACCGAGGAGCTAAAGACGCAGCCAAATTTCCCGCCGATCATGATCGAGTATCAGGCCGGATGGTACACGCCGGCCGATGACGACCGTCCACTCGCTAGCCCGCCGGAGAACACACTCTTGAGTTCGCGCCTCCTGATCACCAACGGCATCCACGGGATCAACTATTTTCCGCTGCAGGATACGTTAACGCCTGCGGGCTACTCGGTCCCGTGGGCCAACCGTTGCTATCGCTGGGACGCAGCGTTGAGTCCCGATGGCGACCAGAGGCCGCGACTGGAAGCCGTGATGCGCAACACGCGATTGCTCAAACGGTGGGGGCCGTTGCTGGCTGCCTCCCACAAACGGGCTGATTTCGGCATCGTGTATGCGATGGGGGCGTATCCACAAGAGCTTCTGCAAGCGGCTGACATCCATCGAGTGTCGGATTCCGTGATGCGCTTGGAACGACTCAGCACGCTTTCCATGCTCTCCAGCGAACTCTTGGACCCGGAGTATCAGCCCGTCGAACAGCTCCTGCGAGACGCGATCCTATTGTTTCCCGTCATCGACCCGGAGAAACCGCAATTCCAACTTTCTGAAAGGGCGCAAAGCACACTGGTCGAATACGTTCGCCGGGGCGGCACGCTCGTTGTCTTTCCCGCGCGCCCCGCAGGGAGAACCATCGATCAGCTCTGGAAAGCGGCGCCCGAACCTTCCGCCGCGACTCCGGAGTCAGCGATTCGCTTTCGCTGGAAATTCGGAGACGGCGAAGTGGTCGAGTCATCGAAGGATTTCTATTCGTGGATTGCGCTCGGCCGCAGCATTTCCGAGAATGATGGTCAAACAGAGAGTGCTTGGGCTGCTCGGGTTCTGCTCGAATTGATCGGGGCGGCTGGGGTGCAACCTTCGGTGAAACTTGCAAACCCACTGACCGGTTCGCACGAACTTCTGGTGTCGGAAATTGTTGCGAATGAAGGGACGGGCTTGCTTGGCGAGAGGAAGGATGGCCCGGGATTCCTTAGTGTGACGAATCTGAATGCGAGCGAACCAGCGGAAGCAACATTCCATCTCCTTCCGCCAGGATGGTCCGCGAAAACCAAACAAGAAGAGACCATCTCACTGCATCTTGTGATTTCGCCGCACGAGTCGCTTTTGCTCCCGCTTCATGCGCCAGTATGCTTTGACGATCCCGCGAACGCGCCGTGCGGAGAGGCCGTCGCATCCGGGGGCGCGGAATTTCTCGACGCGTGGCGCGATGGCAAGACTCTCAAACTTCTTTTTTACGTCCCCACGCAGGCGGCTGTTCGGGTTCACCTGGCGCAACATCCCGGCCGGGTCACATTGGAACAGACCGCCAAACCCGATGCGCGATGGCTCCCGCCGGAGAATGAACTTGAGGTCACGATCCCCCGTGGCGCGGCCCCCGATTTTCTTCGCACAGTGGAGATCGATCTCCCCAGTAAACCCCACGTCCCAGAACAGGAAAAGGCCAGCAAGCTTGTGCCGAGCGACCTCACCTTTTCCATCTGGAACGCAGCGCGATTGCCCGTCAGCGCAGGCGCCTTTCTGAAGACAGACCCGCCACTTGTTATTGTGGACCGCTCACGCCGGCCGGGAGTTGTGTTTGGAGCAGTCAATCACAATCCGGGAAAGGTGAGGGATCTTAACATTGCGATTCAGGGGCCGCTGCATGCAAGTGAAAGTTATCGCATTCCTCCGAACAGGAGCGAGGTGGAAAACATTTTGTTGAGCCGCAACGCAAAGGACACTCTGACTCTGCCGTCGGATTTCGAGGGATTTTTGCACGAAACAATCGAACTGCACTCCGGCGCTGACCGGCGCGATATTCCGATGATTCTTTTGCAGTCAAACGAGGATCACGCCATCAAGTACCGATTTGATTTTGACCGTGACGGCGCGGACGAGTGGGTGCTTGAAAATGAAGAGCTTCGGTTGATTGTCTCTCCGGAAGCCGGTGGACAGGCCATCGCTCTCGTGGAGAAGTCGTCCGGCACAAACCTCACGACGAGCGTCGGCCTGCTACGCGACGGTTTTTCGCAAACGGAAAATCCTCCGGGAATCAACGAATCCCGCGCACGCGGGCGCTACGGCCTTTTCAACCGTCCTTACGATGCCGTGTGGCAGACCGAGAATGGGAATCCTGTACTGACGCTCCACTATGAGGCGCCCGACATCTTGCCGGCAGGCGCAACCATCAAGAAAACGGTCCAACTCGAGGGCAAGACTGTGCTACGCGTGGACTATCACATCGCACTCCAGCCTTCCACTGGGAATACGAGTGCGCCGCCGAATTCAAGCGCTCAATCGTTCGTCACTCTGAATTCGCTCCCGGCTCTCGCGCAATTGGGCGAAACGACGCTCTTCTGCTGGTCGGCAGCGCCGATTGTGGGCAAGCAGGCGAGCATGGAGAAGTCTGAAGACCCCGCAAAATCGGCCGATCATTGCGAAGACTTCAGGCCGGGAGGGGAAACAATCAACGTCCCGGTTGGCGCGACGCGCATCGAAGTGCGCGCACCGAACTGGCCTGGAATAGCTATCGAGTGGGAATGCGCCCACGTGTGCCCGCAAATGACGATCGAGCCCAAGAACTTTTCCGCTCTTTTCCGCCTGGCATTTCCTCCACTCACACCCGGCGCCGACGCGGCGGAGTACACGATGCGCTTTCGCACCCTTGGTGTGCTATGACGCTGCTCGTTTCGGAATTGTCTCTGGATTTCCTCAGGAAAGCGCCTTCGCGGCTTGCGCAATCCACCTTTGCACGCGCAACCTGTATGGTGCTTTGTGGACGGATTGACACCGCCTGGGAGGACGCCAGCGGCTTGTGAAGCATCTAACGGAACCAAGAGAATCGCGCGATGAAGAGACTCTTTAGTTTTGTGACCCTACTGACAGCGCTTGCTTGCGGCGCGACGCTGCCGACTTGCGCGCAGGAAGATCAAGGACCGATTGCGCCTCCGCCAAAGTTCGAGGTTAAACGCATTCCCGCCGAGCCGCATCCCGGCCCGCCCCCCATTCCTGAGCAGGAGATCATTCAGAAATTCGCGGCGAACGAAGACGTGATGAAAAACGTATACGACACTTACAACTTCACAGAGACGATTCGCGTCGAGGAGTTAAGCGATCTTGGCGGGAAGTTCACGGCAACAGGCGAGGTGTACACGAAAGCCGGCGGAGAACGCTTCTGGCGGGTAACGAAACCGATTGAATCCAACCTGAAGCTAACCAACTTCACGCTCGAAGACATCCGGACGATTGCGACAATTCCCCTCTTCTTCCTCATGACGGAAGAGATCGGCAATTACAACTTCAAATACGCGGGACAAGACAAGCTCGATGAGCTCAATACCTACGTGTTTCAGGTGAAGCCGAAGGAGTTGAGCAGGAAGCGCCTTTTTTTTGACGGCGTCATCTGGGTGGACGATCGAGATCTCGCCATAGTGAAAACGTACGGAAAATTTGCGAGCGAAATCACCGGCGAAGGCACGAAGCTTCCTTTCTCCATGTTCGAGATCTACCGGGAGAATTTTCGGGAGAAATACTGGCTCCCGACCTATGTAACTTCCGATGATTACCTCGATCGCAAAGACTCGCAGCTTCTTCTTCGGCTCGTGATCCGCTCGACCAATTTCAAGCTCAATAATCCAAGCGCCGCAACCACAACCGGACCACCGCCTTCTTCCCGGTGAGTTTGTGAGGCGCGCAGCCGGTCCGCTCCGTAGTCCACAGCACAATGGGCACCTTGCCCTCCGTGATGGAAAGCCAGAACTTGCTCCGGAGAGGCCGTCTGCTGGTGTGGATTCGCTCCTCTGCAGGTCCCTCTGGTACAATGGCGGCAACGAAGGAGAGCTACCCATGAATCGAAGAGAATTCCTCGCCACAGGTGTCGCCATTACAGGAGCCGCTCTGGTCGCACGCATGCCCGCACCGCTTTTTGCGGCGACACCCAAGAAATATGCCAATGACCGTGTCCTGCTCGGCCCCATGAAGATCCCGGTGACGCGACTGGCGATGGGCACGGGCACGAACGGCTCTGGCGGAAGCTCCGACCAAACACGGAAGCTCGGTCTCGGTGGCATGGCCGATCTGCTTGAAGCAGCCTGCGACCAGGGCGTCACGTTTTGGGATTCCGCCGATCAGTACGGTAGCCACCCGCACCTGAAGGAAGGGCTGAAGCGCGTGCCGCGCGAGAAAGTGACCATCCTAACCAAGACTCATGCCTCCACCGAAAAGGAAGCGCTCGCTGACATCGATCGCTTCCGGCGCGAGATTGGGACTGATTACCTGGACATCCTTCTGCTCCATTGCATGATTGACGACCGATGGCCCGAGCAGAAGAAAGGCGCCATGGAGGCAATCGAGGAAGCCCGCGAGAAAGGCATCGTCAAGACTCACGGCGTCTCCTGCCACACTTTGGGAGCCCTAAAAGCTGCGGCGATCAACCCATGGGTCCAAGTGGACCTGGCCCGCATCAATCCTGCGGGCATGATCATGGACGCCGACCCCTCAACGGTTCTCTCCGTGCTCCGCCAGATGAAGGCCGCAGGCAAAGGCGTCATGGGGATGAAGATTCTTGGCGCCGGGGGCTTGAGCAACCGTGTGGATGAGGCTCTCCGATACGCGCTCTCTCTCGACTGCATTGACTGCTTCACGATTGGTTCCGAGAGCCGTGGACAATTCCAGGACTTGGTCAAGCGGATTCCCGCCGCCAGCGCTTGGGCATAGTTCCGCGAGGTCTTTCTCGGACGGAGCGCAAGCGAAGCGTTGCTCAGGTATCCTACCAGCCTATTGAAGAGCGAGATTCAAGGGATAGCGTGCAAGCATCGCGGCAGGCTGCGGATGGACCGAAGGATTACTTCCGGTCGCGCTGCGCGGAGGCGGCTGGCCGTGGGAAACGGCCCCAAGACTGCAATCGAACGCACGCTAGCGCGCCGCGACATCTCAATATCCTCGGCAGCATCACCGACAAACACACAGTCCTGCGGTTCTATGCGAAGTCGCTTCAGCGCAAGCATAAGCGGCGCGGGATGGGGCTTTCTCTCGGACGCGTCCTCACTGCAAACGCAAGCAGAGAAATAGTCGGCAAGCGCAAAAGCCCGGAGTTGTCGCCGGACGCGGCGGCGGTTTCCGCTCGAGACGATCGCGAGGATGAAGTCGTGGCTGAGCCTTTGCACCACATCTCGCACACCTGGCAAGAGGTTGGGAGTCTCCTTCTCGTATGCAAGCGACCACAGCCGGTCGGCTTCGGGCCACTTCGCGCGAGGCATTTTTGCGGCACGGTAAACGTTATGCCAGTCGGGCGAGTAATGACGATTGAATTCTCGGACACCCCAGTTGATTCCCAGCGCATGAAACATGGAAAGATAAGCGCGGGTATCCGCTGCACAGGAATCAAGCAGCGTGCCATCCCAATCGAACAGGACTGCACGCGCTTGCAACCGTCTGAAACTCATGGCAAGGGTAGCGTATCAGAGAAACCAGCAGAGTCGCCGCCCCAATTAGGGATGGCGGCATCGCATGAGAAGAGAAACGTTTGGAGGTTATGCCGTGCGATAGCGCAAGGGAATCACGTCGTCGCGCTGAAGGGCAAAATCATCGAAAGTCGCAGCGTAGCCCCGCCAACCTGGCATCTCTGTTTCTTCCGCGCGAACAATGTGGGCTGCCGTGCACATTTGAACGCGGCCTTGGCCCAAGGGGCGCTCTACCAACGCCACTTCCAACTCGATGGCAGTGCCGGGCTCCATGTCGCGTGGCGCCAGAAAGTAGATTCCGCTCGAGCTGATGTTCCGTGTAACGAGCGTAACAGGAATCCGCTCCGTGATATCGCCTATCCGCGTTAAGCGCATTGGCAGAGATAAGGAAGCTCGTGGATAGGCTCGCCGGTCCCGTGCCACACTGATGGCGTGGGTCGGGACGTGCGCAAAGCGTCTTGGCCCCGGCTTTCCCGAAATGGCTATTGTGGATTCCGTGCGGTCTTGAAAATCATGCAGCGGCGAAAGAACTGTCACCTGGTCTTTAAGTCCCGGAGCAGCCCCCATGTCCTTCTCCCCCAAGAGTTCCCGAAGATGACTCCAACGGGTTCCCCGAATATGCCCGGTGTAATGTGGCGCGTCAACGGAGTGATAAACGAAGTTGCCGTATGATGTAACACTTGGGGTGCAGGGGGGCCGAGCCGTCATTCCCGAGCCGGATTTGAGCGCAAGAAACGGATAGCCCTCCTAAGCGGGATTCGGTACCTTAGGGCAGTCGAGGACTAAGAAAGTGTCAAAAGCCCTGATTCGCGAGGAACAAACCAAGCAACGGCCCACCATCCAGATACTTTGGCGGGCAGTCCAAACCCGTGACCGCAGCGCGGATGGGAAGTTTGTTTACGCAGTGCGCTCAACGGGAGTCTATTGCCGCCCGTCATGCCCTTCGCGGAAGCCACGGCGCGACCAGGTGGTGTTCTTCCCTCTGCCTGAGGCTGCCGAGGAGCAAGGCTTCCGGCCTTGCCAGCGCTGCCGCCCCCGCCGCGCCGGGCATCGCGACCCAAAGATCGAGGCGGTCGCGCGAGTCTGCCGCGAGATTGAGGCTCTCATTCAATCCGATGGTGACGCGAACGGTGAAGCGCGTCTGACACTTTCCGCGCTGAGCGAGCCCGCCGGCATGAGCCCACATCAACTCGGGCGCGCATTTCGCAATGCGATGGGCATCACGCCTCGCCAGTACGCCGATACACAACGAATGCGCCGCCTGAAATCGCGGCTGAAAAAAGGAGACAACGTGACTACCGCACTTTACGGCGCAGGATACGGCTCAAGCAGCCGCCTATACGAGCGCGCCCCTGCGCATCTTGGCATGACCCCGGCCATTTATCGCCACGGAGGTGCAGGGATGCGCGTACATTACTCGATTGTCAGCTCGCCCCTCGGGCGCCTGCTCGTGGGTGCCACGGACAGAGGTATTAGCGCTCTTTATCTCGGCGATTCGGATGATCGCCTCGAAACCGCATTGCGCAAAGAATACCCGCGCGCCGAAATCCGCCGCGCCAAGAATGGCCTGGAAGGATGGATCGAGAAGATCCTCGCGCACCTGCGGGGGCAGGAGCCGCACCTCGACTTGCCCACGGATGTTCAGGCCACCGCGTTCCAGCGGCGCGTGTGGGAAGAACTGCGGCGAATTCCTTATGGCGCCACACGAACTTACAGCGAAGTGGCTCGCGCCATTGGGCGGCCAACTGCCACTCGCGCAGTGGCACGCGCTTGCGCCACGAATCCTGTTTCCGTGGTCGTGCCATGCCATCGCGTCGTACGAGAGGATGGCAACCTCGCAGGCTATCGATGGGGGCTGGAACGCAAGCGCGCGCTTCTGGAGCGGGAATCCACGTCGTTAGGAGAAAAACGCAGCACAAAGAGGTGAGTTAACCCTGGGGCTTTACCTTCTCAGTGCCTTTGGGCCAATGCGGCTTGAATTCGGCATCCGAGATGGATGGGTTTCGGATGATCTTGGAGCAGCGAATTATGAAGTAATCGCCGGAACCGGTTTCGTTGAATTGCTGCTGCAACGGCAGCCAGGAGGATTCGTCCAGCCAAATCTGAATCTTTGAAATTTGGTTGCGCACAGCTTCGGATTTAGGCGTGAGTTCAATCTCCACGGTCTTCTTTTCGTCGAGCGAAGTCTCGCCAAGCAGCGTAACTAAGTAAGCCTTTTGGAGCTCCCTCCCCGACGTACCAAACCCAAGCAACAAAAACTGGTCGATGAGTGCGCGGTGCTTTGCCAGGTTATATTCTTCGACGCGCTTCAGCCCAGGTGTGTAAACGTATAAGTTGTCTCCCGTCCGAAGGATCTTGCGCTCATTGGGTGGTTTCATCTCAATCAACATCTTGTCTCCGCGCACGAGGAGACTCCCGGTCTCTGTAGAACGGTCATTCACGACAACGGTCACCTTCGTTCGCTCGATATCGGCAGAGAGACTGTGGAACCCTTTTGCCTGCTCGTCTAATTGCCTCAGAACTCCGTCCAGCGTCCACGCCCCGTGGCCCTGGCCAGGGAAAGCCCACACACACATGCAGACCATTGTCACCGTGACAGAGAGGCAAAGCGCGGCTGCAAGTCTGTTTCGCATCAAAATCGAAATATGCCTTTCCCTTGGGAATTCATCCCTCTAGGCAAACCGGGGCATCATAGCACAATAGATAGGACGTAGAGGGAGTTCCGCGGTTACGTGAAAAGGCGGCAGCGCCGAAAGAATCAATATCCTGATTCGGGTCTTACTGTTACGTCATAGTAAGTAACCGACCCATCGTCGGCGCGCACCGGATCGATCCGCAGGACCTGGAAGGTTCGGCCTTTTAACTCATCGACGGTGCGGCCAAGAATGTCGTGCGTTTCCCGCTCGAGCTCCGGCGTTGGTTTCGCCGTGCGTTTCTTAAGGGCAAGCAGGTCTGCGTCGAGGCGGTAGGTACGTGTTCGGCGAGCCGAATCCTCCGAGAGAATCTGAACGCCCGCGGTTGCAAGCGCGCTCGATTGGGGCTGGTCGTGAAACCAACTTCGAGGCGTGAGGAGGACAAAGAGGACGATGGCAGCAACCATCAGGTCGTAGGGCCAACTCCCACGCTCGTAAGACCAAAGAACCGTCCGTACCACGCCTCGCCACAATCTGCGCATGTTAATGAACCGCCGAGCCGTTTACGACCATGCCGTCTCGCATGTGGAGCACGCGGTTCCCATAGGTCGCTGCCTCGGGATTATGAGTGATCATGACGATTGTCTGTCCGAGGTCCTTGTTGAGTCGCCGCAGCAGGGAGAGCACGTCTTCCGAAGTCTTGGTATCAAGGTTTCCCGTGGGTTCATCCGCGAGGACGATCTTGGGCTCACTGATGATCGCTCGCGCGATGGCCACGCGCTGCTGCTCGCCCCCAGAAAGTTCCGATGGCTTGTGGTGCAGGCGATCGCTCAGACCCAGCAGGTTGGCGACAACTTCGAACCGATGAGGGTCGTAACCATTTCCACGAATGTGTTGTGCCAGAATGATGTTATCGCGCGCGTCGAGGGTGGGCAACAAATTGAAGCGCTGGAATACAAAGCCAACCTTGTGCCGCCGCAGGAGTGTCCTCGCCGCATCGCTCATCGTCGTCAGATCGTTCCCATCAAGCAAAACACGGCCACTGGTGGCTTGCGCCAAGCCGCCGATTACATGAAGCAACGTGGATTTCCCGCATCCAGAGGGGCCCATAACGGACACAAACTCACCGGGAAAGATATCAACGTTGACGCCGCGCAGGGCAGGCACGTCCACCTTGCCCGTGCGATAAACCTTCCAAAGGTTCTCGGCCTTGAGTATGGGCTCCAATCCCAACCCCTCTACAAATGACAATGCCTCAAATGGCGCAATTATTCTAGTCGCCTTTGGCATTTCTGCATAGCCCAGGACACATAGGGCTACTTACACAATGGCATGCCAAAGTTCGCTGCGCGGCACCAGGAACGTCTGTAAGTTAATGAAACATAATACTATTAACGCCTTTGGTGGCCTCTGGAGCCTCGTTTGCGACTTGTTTGTTGCCTCGAGACGCGATCCGTGTCGCCACCTTGTGGCAGGTGGATCGGAAGAATCAGTCGTACGCTAGCGCCTCGACGGGGTCCTTGCGGCTGGCCATCCACGCGGGATAGGCTGCTCCAAGCAGTCCACCGATAAAGGCGATCAGCCCGGCGCGCAGAATCCAGTTGAGTGAAATCAGGATTGTCAGCGTGGGAAAGGCCCGGATAAAGACCGCACGCATGATGTAACTCAGGCCCACGCCACCGACGAGTCCAATCAGGCAAAGCAGCGCGGTTTCGCTCAGAACGATCTGCACGATGTAGCGCTTCGAAGCTCCGAGAGATTTCAAGACGCCGATCTCGCGGGTGCGCTCGATGATTGTCGTGTACATCGAAAGAAAGATTACGAGAAATCCGATCGCCACGGCGATTCCGATCATGACATTGATGAACGCGCCCAGCCCTGGCAGGTTCGACGACGTCATCAGGGAGATGTAATCCTTAAGAGCGCGAATTTCGTAACGAGGAAGGAGTTCGCGTATTTCATCCGTGACAGCCGGAGTGTGATCCGTGCGGTCGCACTTCACATAGAAGATAGAGGCTTTGTCGTGCGCCCCGGACATATCCTGGAGAGTGGTCATGGGCACGAACAACCGTGCACCTTTACCGTGCTCGACAATACCAACAATGTGAAAATCGTGATCGAACAGGTGGATTGTTCGTCCCACCTGAACTTTCTTCGACCGGGCGTATACATCGTCCACCAAAATATCGTCGGGGCCCTGTAGGTCACCCCCCGCATGAAAGACAAAGCCTCCGGAAACCGCCCGGAAGCTGTCCGGCTGGATACCGTACACAATCTCAAGGCCGTTGACGGAATTGAACTGCAGCAGGACGGGCGCAACAGCCTGGACGTATTCGAGTTCCCGCAACTTGTCCGCAATGCTGATGGGCATCGGAGCGTTGGTGAACGCCATGAGCATGGACGCGGACGGGGGCTGCACCATGACGTCGGCCCCTACGCCCTCCGTGCGCTTGGCCGATTCCGTCAGCAGGCCGGTCGTCAGGCCGACCACGATGATCACAAGGGTGACTTCGACTGCCACGGCAGTCACCGTAATCAGGGTGCGTACCGGCCGGTGCATCACGTTCTGGACGATCATGTGGCCGATCAAGGCTGCTGCTCCTTAAGGTCTTCACCCACGTGCACGAGTTGTGTCCCCGGCGGCTGCCGCAAAACAAATCGGTCGGCGGCAATTGGCTCGTTGACGCTCAGTTTCTTGATTTCAATCTGCAATGCATAATCATCGTCCGGTCGCGACAGGGTGATTTGCCGGGGATACATGAAAGCTCCAAACATATCCCAGCCGGCACAGTGAGTGTCCGACGTCACCTTGCCCTCGGGACCGTAAATTTGGATGCGCGAGACGTTCAGATCAGCGCGGTCAAACCATATCTTCCTTACGATCTCCCATTCCGTTGAACTGGGAGTCCCGAGGTCTCCCGTCGGGCCATTGCCCGATGGATGAATATCGGTCAACACATAATAGCGTGAGCTTGCGTCATTTGCTTGCTCGAACAGCACCGGGTTCCCCTCCGGTATAACAGACCAAAGAATCGCGTCAATCACATGCTGTGGCCGAAGATTCTCGATCGGTTTCGCGGACTGTCGCTGCAGGCGGGCCGAGCCCACAAGGAACTTTGCTTTGGAAGGGATGAAGATTTGGAACGTTTCTCCATCGCTCACCATGTCAAAAATGTTCTTGCCTACGACGGGGGCCTGGCCGATCACGCGGATGCTCGACGGCCTTTGCGCCAGAATGAATCCATTCACTTCGTGGTACTGCTCGATTACGCCCGTGTAGGCCGATCCTGCGGTCAATTTCATCGTCACGGCGGCGTTGAGGGACGTGATCGACCCAGCCAATCGATTGTATTGCACAACGAGTTGGTCTCTTGTCGCGTTCTTGATTTGAGCCGGAGCCGCCGAAGACGTCACGACGGTCTTTCGGCTGACGGCACAGCCGGAAGACAAAGCCGCCACCGCTGTCATCGTAGCCATGCAAATAATGCCGCGTACTCTCAGTTTGAGCCCCTTAACTAGCGCAAATAGGGCAATTTAGCAGTCACCCGAGTGGGTGTCAACGAAAGCTCCGATATGGGAGAGCCTACTCACATCGTATCCCCCTGGCGACGTCGAAGTCTTGGCGTTGGAGGCGGTTAAAGGAGTTCTCTGAAGTTTTGCCTTACGGGCAAACTGTGCTAATTTCGGGCAGTCATGAGGAAACACATCGGTGTGCTCCTATCAGGGCGCGGCTCGAATTTCGTTGCGCTCGCGGAAAGCGTCGCGGTGGGACGCATCCCCAACGCCGAGATTGCGATTGTGGTGAGCAACCGCGAAAACGCGCCGGGAATGGGGAAGGCGCGTGCGCTCGGAATTGAAGCGCGCGCCATCCCGTCCAAGGGCTTGGAGCGCGAGGCATACGACAGGCTTGTTGTGGCCGTACTCAACGAAAAGAGAGTGGATCTCGTCTGCCTTGCGGGCTATATGAGGTTGCTCTCACCGCACTTTGTCGCTGCGTTTCGCGGGCGCATCTTAAACATTCATCCCTCGCTGCTCCCGTCATTTCCAGGGCTCGAGTCCCAGCGGCAAGCGCTCGAATACGGCGTGAAGTTTTCCGGTTGCACAGTGCATTTCGTAGATGAAGATCTCGACGCCGGCCCGATTGTCATTCAAGCGGTGGTACCAATAGAGGACGGTGACACGCCCGATACGCTCGCGGAGCGCATCCTGCGCGAGGAGCATCGCATATACTCAGAAGCGGTCCGCATGGTATTAGAAGGGCGATATCGTATCGAGGGCCGCCGCGTCCTCACGACCCGGGAGAAGAAATAGTGGCCCATTCGAAATTTCCACCCGTCGATGAACAGCTCGCGTACCTGAAGAAAGGGGCAGCGGAGATCATCCGCGAGGAAGACCTGAAGGCGAAGCTCGAGCAATCCACGAAAACAGGCAAGCCTCTTCGGGTGAAACTCGGCGTGGATCCGACGGCGCCCGATATTCATCTTGGTCACACCGTCGTCTTGCGCAAGCTGAAACATTTTCAAGACATGGGCCATACCGCGGTCTTCCTCATCGGCGACTTCACAGCGATGATTGGCGATCCCTCCGGGCAATCCGAGACACGCCCGCCCCTGACGCGCGAGCAAGTTCGGCAAAACGTGGAGACATATCTCGATCAGGTGTACAAAATCCTCGACCGCAAGAAAACCGAAGTTCGCTATAACGAGGAGTGGCTCGGCAAATTAACGGGCGAGGAACTCATCCGGCTCTGCGCCCACTACCGGCTTGCGCGCATGCTCGAGCGCGAAGATTTCCGCTCTCGCATACAGAACAATCAGCCGTTCTCGATTCACGAGCTCCTCTATCCGTTGCTCGTGGCCTACGACTCGGTCGTGCTCGAGGCGGACGTGGAATTGGGTGCGACGGAGCAAAAGTTCAACCTGCTTATCGGCCGGGATATCCAGCGCGAGTACGGGCAGCCGTCGCAAGTCGCGTTCACGCTGCCGATTCTCGTCGGCCTCGACGGCGAACGGAAAATGTCGAAGAGCCTCGGCAACTACATCGGCATCACGGAATCTCCCAGCCAAATGTTTGGAAAAGTGATGTCCATCTCCGATGAGTTGATGTGGTCGTACTACGACCTGCTTACCGACTTTCCCCCGCCCGCGGTTGTACGGTTGCGAGAAGAAGTCAGCATCGGCGTGCTGCATCCGATGGACGCGAAGATGCAGCTCGCGCACACAATCGTCGCGGGCTTCCACGGTGAACAGGCGGCTGCAAAGGCAGCCGAGGAATTTCGCCTCGTCTTCCGCGATCGCCGGGCCCCGACCGAGATTCCGGAAATGAGATTGGGATGGGGCACCCGGCCTTTGTTTGCCGTCTTGACGGAAACCGGATTAGCCAGTTCCAGAAGCGAGGCGGAGCGCCTGATCAAGCAAGGCGCGGTCGAAGTGAACGGCGACGTCGAAAAAGACGTGAAGCGTATGGTCGTGCTCAATCCGGGCGATCTCGTGCCTCTACGGGTGGGAAAGAAGAGATTCCTGCGCGTAATCGGTGTCTGACAAACCATCGGGAGGAATCCATCCCCGCGCTTGAAGTTCAATTGACCTCAACCAATACCAGGGAAACGTCGTCGGGAGGCGGGCCTTCGCGCCATGCCTCGACGCGGTCGAGGATTCCCCGCTCCATTTTGCTGAAAGGAAGGAGCGCCGTTTCGCGCACAAATTTCCTTATGCCTGGAACACCCAACATTTCACCCTGCGAGTTGAAAACGTCCGTGATCCCGTCGGAGTAGAGAACAACGCGGTCGCCCTGCTGCAGGTCCACCTCCAGTGTCGCTTCTCTATCAACGGCTTCCGGGAGCGCGCCCAGGACCATGCTGCGCGACTCCAGCAGCCGCGGCTCCTGGCCGGGTGTCACGACCATCACCGGAGGATGACCCGCGCCGGCAAAGAGCATTCTTCGGCCACGGCGGTCGATACGCGCTATCGCGACAGTGAAAAAGAAAACAGAGCTTCCGATGTTCTCCATGACGAAACGATTCATGTGTCGCAGCACGTCACCAAGTGGCATAGCCGCTCGAAATTGGGCCACTGTCTCGGTGTAGATTCGATTGGCAACCAACGCTGATCCGATGCCATGGCCCGAGACGTCGGCAACAAGCAAATTCAGATGGTCTTCACCATGAGGCGTAACGAGCCCAAAGTCACCGCCAATTGTGCGAACGGGATGAAAATACGTTTCGACATTCATGCGGCCCCAAACAAGTGGTTCCGGAGCGAGGCTTTGCTGGACGCGGGCTGCGAGGACTAGGTCTTCTTCGATCTCTTTCTGCCGCTCTTCTAGTTGCGTGTTCGCTTTGCGAAGTTGTTCCTCGGCTCGTTTTTGCTCGGAAATATCCGTGAACGTGAGCACGCCAAAATGGCGGCCATCAGGGTCCTCAATCGCGCGGGAACTGATGATCACTGGCAGCCGGCTTCCACCCTTGCGCGGCAAAACGAATTCGAAGCGATCGTGACCCAGCTCCCTGGCCCGATCCCTCTGCCTCATGATCACCATCCATTCCTCCGGCGTGTAAAAGCTCTTGGTTTCCACTCCCACAATTTCTTCGCGGGACATATCTGTCATCTCGAGGAAATTCGAATTGGCGAAAAGGACGTGCGCGCAATCGTCGGCCACAATCACGCCTTCATTTAGCGTTTCAAGAACGCCCTCCACCTTCTGAAGCCATTCGGGCTTTTCGATGTTCACAGGGCCCCTCTTTTCCACGCCCGGCGGGTGAACCTGTATCTTACCCAATCGCCTTCAAACTACCAAAACTCCCAGGACGATTGCGCCCCCGAATACGTTTACTTCTTGTTCCCCTTGCGGGCATTAAAAGCGTTCGATGGCGCGGCCTGGCGCTACACTCGCAGAGGGGAGACGGACAAGGGGAATACTGCAATGAGACTTTGGGCGACTTAGGTCGCCACGCGGGGATTCAAAATGGCAGCAAACACACTGGACCGACTGGGAGAACATGATTGGGTTTTGATGCTGGCAAGGGCGTGCCGATTGACGTTCAAGCCGGGCGAAGAAATCATCAAGGAAGGAGCTCACGGCAAAGCTATCTATCTCATCCGCAGCGGCATGGCCTCCGTTCAAGTTACCAGGGGAGACAGAAAGATGGAAATTGCCACGCTCGGACCGGGAGAGGTTTGCGGCGATATGTCGTTTCTTATGAAAACCCTGACTTCCGCAGCAGTCGTCGCGAAAGAGGAACTCGTCGCCGACGAGATGGATGGGAAGGAACTTGACGCGCTGTTCGAATCCTTCCCAGGCGTCGGATTGCGCTTTTACCATTCGCTAGCTGTTGTCCTCGCTAGGCGGCTTCGTGACACGTCAAACACCCTGGCGGGCACAAAATCGTAAATGATCTGAGAACACTCCACCCCATTGTGTCCGTCCAGTATCAAACGGACTAAGAATCTCCCTGCAATCCGCTAAGGCACGAATTGAGGCTGCTTGCCTTCCAACCACGGCTCGTACGTCAAGGAGAATTGAATCCGGTCGGAAATTGGCGGATGGTCATAGAAGAGGAACACATTCACCGGGTTTGGCTTAGGGTCAGACAGGTCCACTTCCCCCAACACTTGGAACGCCTGCGCCGCGACTTGTCCCGAGTCCTGCGTTAAGCCATGTGTCACTTCGAGACCGTACACATCCGCTTGGTGTTCGAAATGGCGACTGACTCCACTTGTGATGGGACTCGCAATAAAGGAAAGAACAGTCAGCAGGAGCAGTAGGGCCGGCAGCGACGCAAAATCGTCCACACCACGGACTCCCCAGTTTCCGCCCCAGCGAGCCAAAACCCATCCAATGGTCCGGAACCCCATATAGAAAAAGACAAAAAGAAGCACGGCGGCGAATGCCAGACCTTTGGGAATGTGCTGCAGGACGTAGTGCCCCATTTCGTGACCCACAACGAACGTAATTTGCGAAGTCGTCATCTTGGCGATTGTTGTGTCCCACACCACAATGCGCTTCGAGGCGCCAAAGCCCGTGACGTAGGCGTTCAAAGCCGTCGTTTTCTCTTCGGCTCCCATCCAAAACATCCGTTCGGGTGGAATGTTTTGTCCCGCACGCTGCACCATCTTTTCCAGGCTGACGGTTAGCGCGGCGTCTCTCTTTGCGAGTGGCTCGAATTTGTGGAACATGGGATCAACAATTAATGGCTGGAGGAAAATCAGGAATGCGGCGATTGGCAACGAAACCAACCAGAAATAAAACCACCAGCGCCTCGGGCTTTTGCGTATCACGGCATAAAGAACCCAAATGAGAAGACTTCCGATAGTGAGGGAGATGAGCTCACCCTTTGCCCAGTCCCATGTCCACGACCCCCATCCCTGCACGGAAATCCCATACTTGCGGGAGATCCAGTTGTCGTAAATGCCGGTGGGCAATTCGAGAATGTCGATGGTGAGAATCAGAAGAGGCGAGAAGACGAGCGCCTGTAGAAAGCGCTTGGATGAAGCATTCTCTGCCCACGTGCGATACTTTGCCCCCAACTTCCATCGGAGCACGACCCCAAGCGCAAGCAAGCCATAAACGAAGCTGATAAGAATGAAGCGAAATTGAATTCGGCTGAGGTCGCGCGCCTTTTTATACCGATCCGGTGGGAGTGTGTAGGCCGTCACTTTTTGCTGTACTAACTGTGGTGATGCGGCTTCCGGAGAGGGAGGTAGTTTCGATGGCGGTTGCGCCTCCTGCACGATCGCAGAATGAGAATGGAATGTTTGCCCGGCAGTCAAAGCCGAACTCAAAGAGAGCGCGAGAGCCAGCATTGTAAGAGAGAGCCAAGCCTTTTTCATTTCTTGACCTCGGCAGAAACAAGACGGACACCGAATCAGGCAAAACGCCCTGCGGAGTATGCCCCCGATTATGTTTCCCAGCAACCATTCGCGCCTTTGGCAGTGGCCGCTCGAGTCGTATGCCCCCAACGAGGCTCAGCTGCATCAGACCAAAGAGACGCATGTTGCCTGCCATGACTGCCGGGAGGGACAGGTTGCCTCTTTGGATGCGGCTCCGAACGCCAGTTGCACCCGGTTGGACCTGGCGACTACTATGAATAGTTGGCAACCTGCCGCTTGGGGGATGTGCCATGAAAACGGTGAAGTGGTGCTGCGTGGTTCTATTCGTATGGTCAGCGAGCGCTGCCACTGCGCAGCAACAAGAGCCGCAGCAGCAGCCCGCACAGCAGCAGGAGGATTCGCTCGCTGCCGCTGCTCGCCGCGCTCGAGAGCAGAAAAAGGACCCGTCTAAAACGCAAAAAGTTTGGGACAACGATACTCTGCCAACAAGCCCTCGCGTCGTTAACGTCGTCGGTCAGGCTTCGCCGGCGACGGAAAACGCGGCCCATTCATCCACAGGCAGTCAGAGCGCACACCCCGCACCCGGACCCGCGGAGAGCCCTGAAAAGATAGCCAGTGAGAAGGCTTCCATTACTTCTGAGATCGCAGCGGCGAAAGAGCAACTCCAGAGCCTCAAGACCGACCTCGACATTCTCCAGCGCAAGAACGCGCTTGACCAGCGAAGCTACTACGGCAAGCCAGATTTCGCCGCCGATAAGGATGGCGCGTCTAAGTTGAAGAGCGAGCAAGACGAGATTGATGCCAAACAAGAAGAAGTGGCCGCCGCGCAGAGGAAAGTGGATGAGCTGCAAGCAAAGCTGGACGCTCTGAAATAGATTGTTTGCTGCCGAATCGGTCTTCTCCTGCCTTAGCAAGCTGCCCACAATTCGTTGTGGTGTTTTTTCTTGACACACTAGAAACCCCAGCGCACAATTCTGCCGGTTGCGGGGGCGTTGATCTTTTTTCAGTTGTCTCGACGGCACAAATTTGCATTTGTCCGCCATCTAGCCTTTCTGGGAGGCAAGAGAAACGATGCAATACCTGCCCGGTTGGACGGTGCAATGCCTGAATCCAGAATGCCCGTCGCGGGGACACTGGCTAAGGGTGCAGGGGGAACCGCAGGAAATATGCAGATGTTGCGGAGCACCGCTCCACAATGTTCCTCCACCACTCGGCCCTCGTTTTCGGATGCGTCCCCGACCGCTAACAAGCCGTCGCCCGTTCGGGCTCCTGCGCTGATCCACCGCAAGTGAAGATCAACCTACTTTGGGCTCTTCCAATTCGCAGGAGTACTCGATTGTTTCGCTTTAGTAAGGGTGACCACTGAGGGTGTAAGAAAGCCCTGTGTCCGAAAAAGGTAAGCGGCCGGTGGGGGTGCCGGCCGCTCGTGGGCATTGGGGTAAATGGAGGTGCAGACACTCGAAACGCCTTCCGGCTGCCCGGCAACATGGGAGATTTGCCTCTCCGGTCTCGTGCCGAACGCCGCACAGGGCCTCGAGTTCGAAGCGATTCTGCCCGCAGACCTCTCAGGAGTCGATAGGCCACAAGGTTCAATTGGTCCTAGTACAGAGGTACCTCCGTACAGTTCGAATCCTCTTCGCCCCTGCAGCGAATGCCTGACGAGTAATCCAGGGCGATAACCTGTCCACGCGTTTCTCGGATGGAACGCAAAACAACGCGCGTGTCACAACCCGGATGGTGTTTCTATCTGGGAGGAATCTTTTGGAGGCAAAACCGGCATCCTTGTGGCCTGACAGCCAACCGAAGGATGCCGGTCTCGAAATTGCCACCAACACTACTCGAGAACGAAATTCACCGTAATATATGTATCAACCTCTACCGGATTGCCACTTAGCAAGGTTGGTCGGTAGCGCCACTCGCCGACCGCTGCGACGGCCGCCGCTGCAAGGATGGCGTTGCCACTCTCGACCTGAAGTTGCTGAATGGTCCCATCCGTCCCAATGATCGCGTGGAGAACCACCGATCCGGATATGTGGTTGAATCTTGCGATCGCAGGATAGGCTGGTTGGACCCGATGAATCAGCGAAGCCTCCATCACTCCTTGGCTTCGGGACACGGGCCTCTCGATATGCGCGGGTGGATGTGTCGCGTCCGGAAATCTTGGCATGTCGCCTTTCCCGCCCGGAATGATCGTGCCCGGACCGTCGCCCAATCCGATGCAGCTCCCTGTGCAAACCTGGGTGGGTTCAATATCAGTCTGGTCTGCTGAGCCCCCGGACGTCGATGGGCGACTGGGGGTTTGAGGAGGAAAGTACACAAAGGCGCCTACTGGTCGGTGGTGTGTTGCGCCAGTAGGGTGTTGGTTTCTCCCTGTGTGTGGCTTTGTGCCCCCGCCTCCCCTGTAGGGCGGCCTCGGAATCCATACGATATCCCTATGGATCACACCTGGCGTGACGAGCGGCCAAAGAAGCATAGTCGCGATCAGCGCCGCCTCCAGAAGGAGCGAGATCACCAACGCATTGAATCGGATCCGCCGCGCCCTCGTGCGAACGCTACGATCACTATCCATCAAGCAGTTGGAAAGGCTTCCAAGTTCGCTCATAGGCACACCTCCTCCCTTCGAATTGCACAGATAGGGAACCAGATTCAAGGCGGCCTCGGCTCAATCTGTCTTGTGCCGCCCGGGCTTGGTCAGCCCTTGAGTTCGCGACCTCTGTCTAGATAGACACCAAACTCAAGCCCCGGTTCCCGCAACTGGATTCTTGCGTCGACTCGCGACCAGGCAGTTTCGCTGTCCAGAAGACAATTCCTTCTGGGGCAACTACTTACATTGTTCTGCAGGTTGGGTGCATCACTTTGCTCTGTCGATGCGTCTAAATGATGAAAATAATCAAGCTTTGGAACGAGGTAACAAACGTGAACCGATCACCTTCAGAAACAGTTGGAGTTCGCTATACGGGCTGGGCAGCTCTGGATCGCGACCCGCTCGACGACCGCGTCGAGTATACCTGCCCGCACTGCGGCATGCGAGGCTACAAGGCCGCAAGGCGCCCGCGGTCTGAGTATCACTTTACCGATGGGTTCGTACAAGACCTTCAAGGCGAGGCCGCCATTTGCCGTGGGTGCAAGCGCTCTTTGCGCCTATCGCCTATCGTTATGCTCCACAACCAGGGCGAGAAGCGGCGATTCAGCGCCATCTTTGCTGCTGATCTTGACGTCTCGCAGAACTAACGACCAGCCATCGTGCACTCCGTGCGGTTGGCACATCTTAGTCGGCAGGCGCACAAGGTGGTTCGCACGTTTGTAGCTATCTGAAAACAAACAGGATAACTACTTGCGGTCCCAGTCGGGGTCCAACGAGAGGTGATGTTTTTCCATCTCTCCTCGCACTCGATCAAACGCTTCATCCACCGTGTCTGCAAACTGGAGTACCTTGTATTCCTTCTCGTCGATCGTTCCCGATTGGACCATGTGGCGCCAGTTGAGCACCTTGTCCCAGTACTTTCGCCCGTAGATGAGGATCAAGTGGTGTGAAGATAGTTTCCCCGTCTGCATCAACGTCAGCATTTCCCAAAGCTCGTCCATGGTCCCAAAACCACCGGGGAAGACAATGAGCGCCTTGGCCATCTGTGCAAACCATAACTTGCGCATGAAGAAATAGTGGAAACAGAAGTTCAAGTCGGGAGTGATGTACGGGTTGGGGCGTTGTTCGTGCGGAAGTTCGATGCTCAATCCCATCGAATATCCGCCTGCTTCCGCAGCTCCGCGGTTTGCCGCTTCCATGATTCCCGGGCCGCCGCCTGAGCAAACGGCAAACCTCTTTGGCTGCGTGCCGAGCGTCATGGCCCAGGCAGTGATCCGGCGGGAAAGCTCGCGGGCGTCTTCGTAATAGCGCGACATCTTGAGATCGGCCCGGGCTGTGCGGACCTTGGCACGCCATTCAGGACTTTGCCGCCCGCGCGCTTTGTTTTTCACTTTTTCGAGTTGGGCAAGCGCCTCCTCACGCGGATGGATGCGCGCCGAACCGAACATTACGATTGTGTCGCCCACGTTGGCTCGCCGCAGCCGCACCAACGGGTCGAGGTACTCCGCCAAAATCCGAAGCGGCCGCCCTACCGAGCTTTCGATGAAGTTCATGTTGCGATAAGCCAGTTTCGCCATCGGCAAATGACCTGAACGCTTCATTAGTTCCCCCTTCGCGACACACCTGTAAAGCCCGTCAAGTTAAACGGTGCCTGCAGCTCACCCTACTTTTGCGATGCAAGCAACTGACCATTACGGCTTCGAATCAGATACAGTGTAACCTCGATGCGACCCGCACCCATGCGCTTCTCTAGAATTGTATCGGCTTTGTGCACTGTCGGCTTGGCCCTCGCGTTTCTGCTGCTAGCTGGGCCTCTGTGGCCGCAGGGCGCTCCACCGGGCCCGATCATTCCAAAGGCCGGCGTTGCGCCGGAGCCGATGCCCTCCGCCGTGGAGCAGGAGCACAGGATCCGCGTGCGAGTAAATGAAGTGACGGCGCCGGTCACCGTGCGCGACCACAACGACGAATTGGTCTTCGATCTCCAGAAAGAGGATTTCCACGTATTTGACAACGGTGCCGACCAGAAGATCGATCACTTCAATCTGGGCGGTGATCCGCTTTCCGTCGTACTTGTCGTCGAAACAAGTTCGCATGTCGAACCCATGCTTCCCGCCATTCGCAAGACAGGAATCATTTTCACGGAAACGGTGATGGCGCTGACGTCGGAGGCTGCCATCGTCGGGTTCGACGACACCGTGGACTTGCTGCAGAAATTCACGACCGATCCTGACTCGATTCAGGAAACGATCAATCACCTGTCCATGGGAACTTCTGGCTCGCGCCTTTACGACGCGATGGCGCGGGGCATTTCGCTGCTGGAACAGCGGCCTTCGGTGCGCAGGCGCATCATGGTCGTCGTCGCAGAGGCCCAGGACAGCGGCAGCGAAAACAAACTTGGCCAAATCCTGCGGCAAGCGCAACTCGCGAATGTGACGATTTATTCCATCGGATTGAGCACAACGATGGCCGACTTGCGCGCCAAGCCGAGCGAGGCGAATCCGCCCAGCCTGGGGCCGCCGGGAACGTATCCCATCCCCACGCCGAATGGGCAGCCGCAGACTCCACAGCTCGAGCAGGAGATGCAGGGCAACATGGATCTGCTTCAGCTCGCGATTTGGCTCGTGAAAACAGGGAAGAACGCGCTGGGGCCGAATTCGCTTGAACTTGCGAGCAAGGCGACCGGCGGATTGCACGTCAACACAAAGAAGGACCGCTCGATCGAGACGGCGATGGACGCGATTGGTGGCGAGCTTCACGCGCAGTACACACTGGGCTACCGCCCGCCGGGCGACGAGCCTTTGGGATACCACGAAATCAAGGTCGTCGTGGATCGCCCCGGCGTCACTGTCCGCACTCGCCCCGGCTACTACATCCCCCCGCCGTCGTTGTAGCATGAAGACGTTTAAGCCCTTCACTTCTTCTCGGATTCAGGTTCGGCGCCGTTCTCTTCTTCGAGGATCGCGGCAGCCGCTGCGATGCGGTCGCCCTCTTCCAGCCGCAACAAACGCACGCCCTGCGTCGAGCGGCCCGCCTCACGGATTTCGCCGGAGTGGACGCGAATCACCTTGCCCTGGCCCGTGATGATCATCACATCGGAATCCTCGCGGACCTGCAGCGTTGCGACCACCGAGCCATTTCGATCCGTTGTCTTGAGGTTGATGACGCCCTTTCCACCGCGTGACGTGACGCGATATTCGGCAAGCGGCGTGCGTTTCCCGTAGCCTTTTTCGGCGACCGTGAGCATCAGCGTCGTGAGCGATTCGCGGATCTGGTCGCTCTCCAGTTCGTCCAAGTTCTGAGTCGTTTCCTTGTATTCCTTCTGAATGATCCCGAAATCCACTTGGACGGCGTCCATGCTGACGACGAAATCGCCCTTCGCCAGGTCCATGCCGTTCACGCCGCCGGCCTGACGCCCCATCGCCCGCACTTCCGTTTCGCGAAACAGAATGGCCTGTCCATCGTGGCTTGCGAGGAAGATCATCTGTTTGCCGTCGGTGAGTCTAGCGCCGATCAGTTCATCGCTTTCTTCCAGATTGATCGCGATGATTCCAGAGGGGCGCGGATTCGAAAACTCCGCCAGCTCCGTCTTCTTCACCGTCCCAGTTCTCGTGGCGAGGAAAACGTACCGCCCCGTCTCTTCCAGATTTCGCGCGGCAACCACCGCCGTGAGTTTTTCGCCTTCCTGGAGGCGAACGAGATTCGAGATCGCTTTCCCGCGCGTGGCCGCCGCGGCCTCGGGAATTTCGTACACTTTCAGCCAATAGACGCGCCCCTTCGACGTGAAAAGCAAAATGTAGCTGTGCGCCGAAGCGATGAAGAGATGCTCGACAAAATCCTCTTCCCGCGTCTTCGCGCCTATGCGGCCTTTGCCGCCGCGCGATTGGTGGCGATAGACGTCCACGGAGGTGCGCTTGATGTAGCCCGCGTGGCTCACCGTGATCGCCATCTCCTCGTCCTTGATCAGGTCTTCGAGCTTGATCTCCTCGACGCGGTCCACAATCTGCGTGCGTCGCTCGTCCCCGTAGTTCTTCATCACCTCGCGGAGCTCGGCGACAATCACCGCTTTCAGTTTCTTCTCGCTCGCCAGGATTTCCTTCAGTTCCGCGATGCGTGCCCGGATTTCCGCAAGTTCCTTCAGAATTTCATCGACGGAAAGCTGGGTCAGACGGTGGAGCTGCAGTTCGAGAATGGCGTCGATCTGGATATAGCTCAGGCCCACAGTCTCGCCACCCGAAAGCCCGTATTTCTTCTGGTCGAGCTTCACGCCGCGAACCGTGGTTTCCTTGCCTCCCACCAGAACGCGCACGGATTTGTTTTCGAAGAACTCGTGCAAGTTCTCGCGGGCGTTGACGCGGCTCGACGATCCGCGGATGACTTTGATGACGTCGTCGATGTGGTCGAGCGCGATACGGTAACCGAGCAGGATGTGCTCGCGTTCCTGCGCCTTGCGCAATTCGTATTGCGTGCGCCGGCGGACCACGTCCACGCGGTGCTCGATGAAAAGCCTCAGCAGGTCAAGCAGGCCCAGCTCGCGCGGCTGCCCGCCCACAATGGCAAGCAGGATCATCCCGAACGATTCCTGCATCTGCGTGTGCTTGAACAGGTGATTGAGGATGAGTTGCGGCTCCTCGTCGCGCTTCACCTCGATCACGATGCGCATCCCGTCGCGGTCGCTTTCATCGCGGACATCGCCGATGCCTTCCACTTTCTTGTTCTGAATGAGTTGCGCAATGTTCTCGATTAGCCGCGCCTTATTCACCTGGTAGGGGAGTTCGGTGACGACGATATCCTGACGGTCTTTCCCGCGCTGTTCGATGGCCGCCTTGGCGCGCACCTGGAATGATCCGCGGCCTGTTTTGTATGCCTGCTCGATCCCCTCGCGGCCATAGATGTAGCCGCCTGTCGGAAAATCCGGCCCGGGCACTATCTTCATCACCTTCTTCAGGGTCGCGTCTGGCTCTTCGATCAAGAGGATGGCGGCTTCGATCGTTTCCTTTAGGTTATGCGGCGGGATGTTCGTCGCCATGCCAACCGCGATACCAGAGGAGCCATTGACGAGAAGGTTTGGAATGCGTGTCGGGAGTACGGTTGGTTCCTGTTCGCTCTCATCGAAGTTGGGAACGAAGTCCACCGTTTCCTTCTCGATGTCCGCCAGCATTTCTTCGGCGATTTTCGAGAGGCGCGCTTCGGTGTAACGCATGGCTGCGGGTGGGTCTCCATCCACTGAGCCGAAGTTCCCCTGGCCGTCCACGAGCGGATAGCGCATGTTGAAGTCTTGCGCCAAGCGGACCAGCGCGTCGTAAACAGGCGAGTCACCATGCGGGTGGTACTTCCCGAGGACTTCCCCGACGATCTTCGCGCACTTGCGGTAAGCCTTCGTCGATGTGAGCCCGAGTTCGTACATGCCGAAGAGAATCCGCCGATGGACGGGCTTGAGGCCGTCGCGCACGTCGGGCAGCGCGCGCCCGATGATTACGCTCATGGCGTAATCGAGGTACGACTTCTTCATTTCGGTTTCGATGTCAACCGGCGTCAGAATCGATTGATTTTGCTCGTCTGCCATGAAAACCCCTTCGTGATCAGTGATCCGTCATTCGTAATCTGCACAGGCATTGAGGAGAGGGTCTGTTCCCTTTTCGGCTCTCGAATTGAACGGCCTGTCCAGAGCCCTAAGCCAAGCTTCCGGCCAGACTCCTCAGATGTCGAGATTGACGACATCGAGGGCGTTCTCCTCGATGAACTTACGGCGCTGCTCGACGTTTTCGCCCATGAGCGTCGAGAAGATATCCTCGGCGGCGACGGCGTCCTCGAGCCGTACCTTCAAAAGCGTGCGCGTTTCCGCGTTCATTGTGGTTTCCCACAACTGCTCGGGATTCATTTCGCCAAGGCCCTTGAACCGCGTGATCGTGAAATCTTTCTTGGCGTCTTCGAGAACGTAATTCAGGACCCCGAGTGAATCTCCCTTCACCACTTTGTCGCCATTGTGCGTGATGGTGAATGGCGGGCGATCGTAGGTCTCGATGGCCTGGCGGAGCGCGCGGAGACGTTTGTATTCTGGCGTTGCTGCCAGCGCCCAGTTGATGCGCCGCTCTCCGCCATTCTTGAGGAGCAACTCGTGCAGGCTATGCTCCTCGTCGAATTCAAGCTTGGCATCGAGGTTCAGCTTCGCCTTCTCGATGGCCTTGACCAGTTCTTGAAGCTTCTTCTTGTCGACGAAATCCACTTTCTTTTCGAGCTCGCTCTCAGCCAGCAGCTCGACGAGCTTCGGTTCCCGCAAACGACGAGCGAGCTTCGACGACACCTGATCGTATTCCTGGATGTTCAACAAGAACTGCGTGAGGGCGCCGCCTTCGAGCGGCTTGCCATCTTTGCCTTTTACGACGTGCGCCTCCGTTGCGCGCTTCATCAACTCGCGCGCGAATTCGCGTTCGTCGCGAATGTAGCGGTCCATCTTGCCGCGTTTAACGCGATAGAGCGGCGGCTGCGCAATATAGATGTGTTCCTTCTCGATGAGCTCGCGCATGTGGCGGAAGAAAAACGTGAGCAGCAGAGTTCGGATGTGGCTTCCGTCCACGTCCGCGTCGGTCATGAGAATGATTTTGTGGTAGCGCAACTTGGAGGCATCGAAATCGTCCTTGCCGATGCCGGTGCCGAGCGCCGTGATGATGCACCGGATTTCCTCGTGGCCGAGCATCTTGTCGTAGCGGGCCTTTTCGACGTTGAGGATTTTGCCCTTGAGCGGGAGAATGGCCTGGTATCGGCGGTCGCGCCCGCCTTTGGCCGAGCCGCCGGCCGATTCGCCCTCGACGATGAACAGCTCGCATCGCGCGGGATCGCGCTCCTGGCAATCCGCGAGTTTGCCCGGAAGGCCGCTGGAATCGAGCGCCGACTTGCGCCGGGTGAGCTCGCGCGCCTTGCGGGCCGCCTCGCGCGCGCGCGCTGCGTCGATGCACTTGCCAATGATTTTGCGAGCGATCGACGAGTGCTTGTCGAAATACTCTCCGAGTCTTTCGTTCACAAGCGATTCGACCAGGCCCTTGATGTCGCTATTCAGCTTGCCCTTCGTCTGCCCTTCGAACTGCGGCTGGGGCAGCTTCACGGAAACGACGGCGACAAGGCCTTCGCGCACGTCGTCGCCATTGATCGAGACTTCGTCTTTCTGCTCCTTCAGCATCCCGAAAGAGTTTGCGTAGTAATTGATCGTGCGGGTGAGTGCCGACCGGAAACCCGAAAGGTGCGAGCCGCCGTCCACGGTGTTGATGGTGTTGGCGAAGGAGAAGATATTTTCGGCGTAGCTGTCGTTGTATTGCAGCGCAATTTCGATCTCCACCTGGTCGCGCTTGCCTTCCATGTAGATAGGCGAATCGTGGAGCGTCTGCTTGCCGCGATTCAAGTGCTTGACGAACTCGGAGATGCCGCCGGTGAAACGGAACTCAGCCTTTTTGTTGGTGCGTTCGTCGTCGAGTGTGATATTCAAGCCCTTGTTGAGGAAGGCCAGTTCGCGCAAGCGCTGCGAAAGTGTGTCGAAACTGTAGTTGATCGTCGTGAAGATTGACGTGTCGGGGTGGAATGTGACTTTCGTTCCAGTCTTCTTCGTCTTGCCGGAGGCCTTCAGCTTCGTTGTGGGGACGCCCTTTTCGTAGGATTGCTCCCACACTTGACCATCACGCCAGATTTCGAGATCGAGCCAGTCGGAAAGCGCGTTGACAACCGAGACGCCCACGCCGTGGAGTCCGCCCGAGACCTTGTACGACTCGCTATCGAATTTCCCGCCGGCGTGCAAGACCGTCATTACAACTTCGGCGGCAGGCTTTTTCTCGGTGGCGTGCATGTCCACGGGGATGCCGCGGCCGTTGTCGATCACTGTGACGCTGTTGTCGTCGTGGACGCTGACATTGATTTCGTCGCAATACCCCGCCATTGCCTCGTCAACCGCATTGTCCACCACTTCCCACACAAGGTGATGGAGGCCTAGCTCGCCGGTCGATCCGATATACATCGCTGGGCGCTTGCGAACGGCTTCAATTCCGCCAAGGACTTTGATCGATGTCGCATCGTACTTGTGCCCGGGCCCTTTGGTAACCGCAGCTTCATTGTCAGCCATGAGTCGTGCGTCTCCTCAGAAACTTGGTCGGTCGCTTACCGAACTGGGGAAGGCGGTCGCGCGGACTTGTCCGAGACTTGCCTTGCCCATTGGCCCCATTCTCTCGACGATTCGAGCTCGAGTTGGGACTCGAAGGGTTGCTGCTCCATCCCGTTCCGTTCCGAAAAACTTCGGAGAGAACGCGGCGTAGCTCTTTCTTTTTCCCCGCAGAGGGGAATGCTCCGGACTGTCGTTCGCCCCGGCCTTTCAGGCTGCTCGCCCTGGCGCAGAGCCTTCGTTCCCATCTGCGGCGGGAGCGGAGAATCAGCGAGCAATTAGGAGCAAGTTGCGTCCGGCAAAGCATTGCTCAGGAGGAATCCCGAGCAACTAATTTTACCGAAACATGGCTGTTTTCACAAGAGAAATTGAGCGGAAGAACCCACATAGCGCCTTTATTTTCAGAAGCTTATAGAACATTTCCACGGGTTCATTCTAGAAAAGTTGGCCGTGCGATGCGCGCAAACGGACGCGGAAAACTCCAAATGTTCCTGACAGATCAATCCCCATAAGAGTTGTAACGGAAGTGGCCCTACCTTCAGATGCGCATGGGCATGACGACGTAGCGGTAGCGGCTAGATTCGTCAGCCAGCGGGCGCAATTGGCCTGCGGACTGATCGTCTTTGAGCTCGAAACTGATGGGGCCATCGGCAGCGGCGGCAAGGAAATCGAGCAGGTACTGCGCGTTGAAGCCGATGGTGATCGGGTCACCCTTGAATTCCTTTTCGATCGCTTCCTTTGCTTCGCCATATTCGGGGCTGGACGCAGAAATTTCGACGCCTTCTTTCGCCAGCACAAATTTCACGGCACGCGACCGTTGGTCGGCAAGCTGCGAGACGCGGCGCAAGGCGTCCTGGAGCTCGTTGCGCTCGATGACAACGGACTTGTTTGCATCACGCGGCAGTACGGCCTCGTAATTCGGGAATTGGCCGGTAAGCTTGCGCGAGGTCAACAGGCGACCGCCAAATTGGAAAAAGAGATGGCTCTCGTCCTGTCCGAATTCAACGAGTGCATCGTCGCCGGACCCTGCCGCGAGGCGTTGCACTTCGGTCATGGCTTTCTTTGGGACTAAGACGCGCGTCTCCTGAGAGAAGCCCTCGAATTTATAGTCTGTCTCGACCAAGGCGAGGCGGTGCCCATCGGTTGCGATCATTGCTAGCGATCCCGGCTTGATAACGAGCAGGCCGCCATTAAGTGTGTAACGAGACTCCTCTAGTGAAATGGCGAATGTGGTCTTGGCAATCACGTCCGCAAGCAACTTGGCCGGGATTTTTACGAGCGCATGCGGGAAGGCGGGAAGTGCCGGAAAATTATCTTTCGACATTCCCACAAGCTTATAGTTGCGACGGTCACATGTGACCTGCACCCAGTGGTTTTCGAGCAGCTTGAATTTAATCTCTTCCTCAGGGAGCAAGCGCACAAGTTCGAGAAGTTTTTTCGCGGGGATGGTGCCCGCGCCCTCTTTTTTAACCTTGGCCTCGCATGACGTGCGAATGCTGAGCTCAAGGTCGGTAGCCGTGATGGTCAGGCGGTTGCCCTTGGCCTCGCAGAGAAGATTCGAAAGAATTGGGATCGTGGTCTTGCGCTCGACCACACCTTGCGTCAGCGAAAGTTCTTCCAGTAGGTCGAATTTCTTTACACTGAATTCCATCTTGGGCAGCCCTCGTATTCCGTTTTGCTGCGGTTACTTTACCTCTTTTTATTCTCTATTAATAATATATATAAAAGCCGTCGCCGCATCTGTGGATTTAGCGGAAAACGCTCCAACCCGAACGGCCACCGTTGCTTACCACGAGCGTCACATTGTGGAACGCGGCGCACCGCTGAGGATAAACATCAAGCCGGGCGGGAACCGTGGATGCCTTCCACAGGGCATCCACGGTTGAAAGGGGTGCCCGACCGTCTTTCCATTCCTAACTCTAACCAAAAGAATCGAGTAGCCTGTTGATCGTCTTGTTCAAATCCTTGTCCACCTGCCGGAGCGCCTCAATCTTGTTGATTGAGTGAAGGACGGTGGTATGGTGCTTGCCGCCAAACTGTTTGCCGATTTCCGGTAACGAGGCCGATGTGAGTTGCTTCACAATGAACATGGCCACTTGGCGCGGGAAGGCAATGACCTTGGAGTTGCTGCGGATCTTCAGGTCCTGTGCCCGAAGCCCAAAATGCTCGCCCACGCGCTTCTGAATCTGCTCGATCGATACTTTCTTGTCCTGCGTTTCGATAATGTTCCTGAGTACCTGCTGCGCCGTCGGCAGGTCGACGTCAGCGCCGGTGAGCGAGGCATAAGCCATCAGGCGGATCAGCGCACCCTCCAACTCGCGGATATTGGACTTGATCGCGCGCGCGATGTATTCGGCCACGTCATCGGGGAGATGGACGCGCTCGGTTTCCGCTTTCTTTTGAAGAATGGCGATCTTGGTTTCCAGATCGGGCGGCTGAATATCGGCAATCAAGCCCCATTCAAAGCGCGAGCGCAGGCGCTCTTCGATCGCGGAGATTTCTTTCGGCGGACAGTCGGAGGAAATCACGATCTGCTTTTGCTGGTCGTAGAGAGCGTTGAAAGTGTGGAAGAATTCTTCCTGCGTGCGCTCGCGGGTCGCGATGAATTGGATGTCGTCCACCATCAAGACATCCATGTTGCGGAAGCGATCACGAAACGCCGCCATCCGCTCGAACCGAATCGACGCGATCACTTCGTTGGTGAACTTCTCTGCGCTGATGTACGTCAGGCGCATCGCCGGGTTGCGTCGCTTCAGCGTATGGCCAATTGCCTGCATCAAGTGCGTCTTGCCCAAACCCACACCGCCGTAAACGAACAGAGGGTTATAGGATTTTGACGGTTGTTCGGCCACAGCCACGGCTGCGGCGTGCGCGAATTGGTTCGATGCGCCTACGACGAAAGTGTCGAACGTGTAGCGCGGATTGAGCAGGTTGGCGGTCGAGTCAAAATCGAGCTTGGCCTGCGAAGCTGCTGCCGGGCTTGCTGCGACCGGCTCAGACTCCGCGCAAATAAAACTGAGCATGAGTTCGGGCTTGCCGATTTCCGCCAGAACCGCCTTGAGCAACTCGCCGTAGGTTTCCGTCAGGCGCTTGCAAAACAGGCGCGTTGGCACGCGGACGACCAAGGAATCTTCGTCCGCTTTTTCCTGACGCGTTGGGCGGAACCATGTGGCAAAACTATGCGGGTTGACGCGGCGCTCCGTGTGTTGGAGGATCTTGTCCCAGAGATTCATCAAGAAAATCAACCCCTACGAGATTTTCCACCCCTGTGGAAAACCCGTGGAAATCCCCGCATAGCAATAGGCGAGGTGCTTTAGGTTTAACTCTTCAGGTTCGTCGCCGCGAGTATTTGCCCCGGCCTCGCGACAACCCATGAGTGCTCAGACCTCAAATACAATCAGGCGATAAGTACGAGCGGGGATTCTGCCTAATCGCGGCGGGATGAGCAAGAGAAAACTGAGCGAACTCCCTTCGCGCCCTCCACACAAAATTCACAGGTTTTCCACAGCGCCGTACGACCGTCAAAAGTGGCGACGAAATAATTGTACGGAGCGACAGGAAGAATCTCCCCGCACTCAGACCTCGCGAGCAAAGCGCGATCTATTGGGGCAAAGTCAAGGATGAAGCCGCAGTGCTGCGTCCGTATCCTCCCCTGAACAAGAACTTCGGATGTTGATATCAACAGAGTTTTCAACAGGCAGACGCGCGTGCCGTGCTGTGGAAATTCTGTCAGACACCTCAGAGAATTGTTCAAGCACTTTCAAGTTTGCCAAGAACTGGGATGTTGCGAGTGCGGACGCACGAAATAGAAAACACCAAAGGTGTCTGCGTGCGGCCCCTTAGTCGAGGCGATAGTTGGATCGCACGATCGAACGCGCGCGGCCAGTGGATTCGTCCACGTCGAGAATCACTGTGTTCATTTGCACATCGCCTTCGGCCACCGCAAATCGCGAGGGCATCGCGTCAAGGAATCGCTGCACGATCCCCTGCTTTTCCATGCCGATGACGGAATCGTGCGGGCCGGTCATGCCCACATCGGTGATGTAAGCCGTGCCTCCGGGCAAGACGCGTTCGTCTGCCGTGGCAACGTGGGTGTGCGTCCCGATGACCGCGGAAACTTTTCCATCGAGGTGCCAGCCCATCGCTTGCTTTTCCGACGTGGCCTCGGCGTGCATGTCCACGACAATTACTCGCGCGTCTTGCGGGATTCTCTCCAATTCACGCAGAGCTGTGCGGAAGGGATCTTCTATCGGGACCATGAACGTGCGGCCTTGCAGGTTTAGGACAGCAAAGCGAATGCCCTTCTTTGTTTGGCCGACGTAAAGGCCGCTGCCGGGTGACCCGTTGGGGAAATTGGCTGGCCGCAACAAACGCGGCTCGTGGGGAAAGAAAGCGAAAATCTCTTTGCGGTCCCAGATGTGATTCCCACCGGTGATCACTTCGATGCCGGTGGCAAAAAGTTCTTCGGCGAGGCGCGGCGTAATTCCAAAGCCGGAGGCAGCGTTCTCACCGTTCGCGATGCAGAGGTCGATCGCCTGCTGCATCAAGATATCGGCGAGCCGATCTTGAACGATCTTACGGCCGGGCGAGCCAACGATGTCGCCTATGAAAAGGATTCTCAATTCCAGTTTCCAATCTTCCGGGTATTATGCCGGAGCGGTCCACTTCGCCGTGCGGTGCTAGGCCCTGAACCCCACGAATAGGTGGGTGCTCCGCGCCTGCTTTCAGGCTTTCCCCAGCCGGCAAGCCGGCGAAGGACGTGCACAAGGGCAGGGCGACAAGGGCTCCCTGGGATCCAGTGTTGGTTCAAAAAGGCTTTCGCAACGTCACCTGCGTCGCAGGCCATCTCCAGCGGTTTATTGTAGCAGGAATCATCAGTGCAGCGATTTCAGGTAGGTGACGATTTGCCACTGGCGTTGCACGGGTAGGCCGGACCACGATGGCATTCCCTTGCGTAGATTTCCGTTGCGCAAGAACCAGGCAAGTTCGCCCGGAGTTGCATTCTGCACGGACGGCGAGCGGAGATTCGCCGCGCGGCCCCTGCCACGCGCGTCTTCGCCGTGACATTCGGCGCAGTGCTGGCGGAAAAGTTTTTCGCCCGCAAGAACTGCGTCCGGCTGCCCTTCGTAAGGATTTTTCCAAGCGAGGGCTTCCGCCGGGGCTTTGGCGATCGCGGGCAGAACATCGCGGACGAGTTTGCTTTCCCTGTTTTGCGCTGCAGCGGCCAGGGCGAAGTTGATTGTGAGTGTGAGACAAATGAGAATCGGGAGCGACTTCATCGAAGCAAACCCTTCCCACGGTTGACGAAACCAGAAACCTCATAAGAGACGCCCCACCGCAACACAAAATGATGACTCGCGCCGTTCAAGCCCCATCCCGGCGAAATGCGCAGCGTCGCACCGCTGGGAAGCTGCCAACCGAGGATTGGCGCAGCGTAGTGCGACGTGCCGGATGTGGTGAGCTTCCACGATGTTCCCAGGCCGCCGTAGAATTCGGCGCCCGCCAGAAAATTCTCGCGACAGAATGTGCAAGGACGCGCCGTGGCGACCAACCGGAGCGGTCGGCTTGCTCCCACGGCGTAACCAAACTCCCAAGGATCATGCCCCAGGTTCTTTTCGGCGATGAAGTTCTCCGAGACGTTCCAGCCTTGGAAGTCGCTCGAGAGGACCAACCTCGTCTCCATTTCGTGGTCCTTCGCCTGGCGAAGAACCGCATTCGGAGGGGCGTGATCCGACTGGCTATCGAAGCCGGTGACTTCGATCATCGTCTTGTCCGCTTCGCTGACGTTTTCATACTCGACATACACAACTGGGTTGATCCAGTGCTCGCGCATGAGCGGGCGGAAATGGTTCTCCCAACGAAAGCCAGTGAAGAGCGTGCTGTCGTGGAAGGTGGATTGCCCATCGAGATAGAACTCGGAGGTCCACCACGCCTTGACTCCATACTCGAATTCAGTAGTGGCGGCCAGAAAGTCGTTGCCGCCACCCTGCGAGGCGAAGACGGGATTGACCTCGATTTCAAGGTTGCCCGGCTCTTCCAGGCGGTGCGAATAGGTGACGAAATAAGGAGTCCCTTGTGCGGCAGAATATGGCGGGAGAAATGCACACGCTGCCGCAACAAATGCGCATTCGATGACCATCACAAACCTTGTCATGGAAACCCCAGTTTAGGCAGAGATTGGCGGAGACGCGCGGCGGAGCGTGCATCCCCCTCGGAAGCCAGTTGACAATTATTTTCAACTGAAACGGGGATGATTCAGTTGATAGTCTCTATCAACTAGAAATCAGCGAGCGGCGCTTCCATTCAATTGAATGGGGTCTGCACAGCCCTCACCGGCGAGGCAGTGTCGCGCAATGACCGCTCATTCCCGGCGCGCGGCACCATTGAAACGCGCCGAGCTAGAAGTGGAAGCCGATCTCGCCTGTGATTGCGCGCGGCGTGACGTAATGGGTTCCGCTGAACGTTGACAGGAAGTTATACAGAGCGACTTTGTTCGTGAGATTAATCACGGTTACTCGCGCACTCCACTTGTATTTCTCCCCGTGAAACAAGTTGTCCTGGCCGAGAGAGAGGTCGAAAAGATTCCGAGATGCGATCCGCGGTGGATTATGGTCGTCGTTCTCGGTTCCATTTTTCGGTACTTGTACAAGACTGGATCCGAGCGGTGCCGGGCACGGGGAAGGTAACGGAGTGGTCGGGGTTGCGCGGACGCCATTGCAAGTGAACCCAGCCTGGAACTCCTGATCGGCGCTCAGGGGGTTTCCGAAAACATCTTGCAACATGACGGCGGGCTGCGCGCCTATCGTGGTCGATTGCGGGCAATCGTTGCTTGCGCCTACCCCGTAACATGGTGCATTACCGGCCACCAGACCGCTATCGTACCGCCAGTTGAAGCCGAGCCATGGACCGCGCTTCCAGGGCTGGTATTGCAAGTGGGTTGTCTGGTTGAACTTTTCATCGTGGTCGATGCGGAACGGGAGTCCCGCGGCGGTAGAGACCGTCGCGCCTGCCCCGCCAATCTGGGGCTGGAAAAAGCGCGCCGCCACGCTTGAGAAAACCATGAGCGCAGAGAAGCCATGAAGGTCAGGCACACTCACGCGGCCCGCATAGCCGGGGATTTTCGAGTTGTGCCACTCGATCGGGAAGAAGATCGGAGTATCGCCGAGCACGCTGAAATCGTAGCCATTGTGCGTGTACTTCGTGATCCACTCGCCGGAAAAGACCAGGTAACGCCCAAAAGCTTGCTCGAAGCCAACGTGGAATTCATTGCGAAAGCCGGGACTCAGCGCTCCGCTCGACTCACCGGTACACAGAAGAAGCGGGGCTAAGACAGAGTTCTGGCATCCGGTACTGGACAATATCAGATTCTCATTGAATGGAGATTCCAGAGTACGCGCATAGGAAACGCGAAGAACCGTATTGCTCTGTTTGATGTTGTAAGCGATGCCCAGGCGAGGCTCCGCCTGCCGCGCAGTGGAGAGCCCATTGTACAAGTCACCGCGAATTCCCAGGTTGAAGGACCAGTTTCCTTTTGTAATCACGTCCCGGAGGTAGAGAGCAAGCTCCTTCACGTCCGTGTGGCCATTGAAGGCGTACAGGCCTCCGCCGCGAGTCAAGTCGTAGGGGAGCAGGATCGGATTGAAATAGGGGTAAAAAACGGATGTGGGGTTAAGAGACTGGTACGCGTTCGGGTTGGTTGCAATGTTTGCCTGATAGCCGGCCGCAGCGCATTGCGAGGGATCGGTGAAACCTGGGACAGGGACGCCGGGGGTCGTAGCTGTTGTCGGCGTCAAGCAGGGTGCGTTGTAGGTGGGATCGACGATACCGAGTGTGTCGTTTTCGTTGAGAAATGTTTGTTGGTAGACGACTCCAACCTTGATTTGGTTGATCCCTTTGACGTAGGAGAGATCGGATCGAAGCCCCGCGTTGGTGAGTGTCCGATTCTGACGCACTGACTGTCTCTGAAGACTTGGCGGTCCGAGGTCCGCGAAAGGGTCACTGCTAGGGTAGTAGTTGTAATCGTCGCGACGAACGAATGCGCCCAGTGTAAGGACGGTGTGCGTATTCAGCAAGCGCGTCCAAGAAGGGGCAATATTGAACGTGCCGATCTTGGACCGTTGGTCCGTTGCTCCGACGGTGACACCATTGGGAGCAACTCCCCCATAGTTTTCCACTTGTGGAAGGACGCCGTCCAGTCCACTCCAGGGCGTCGCGTTCTGGGCGTCGAACGAATTCGGGGTCTGGAACCAGCTCCGGCTGTAGCCGAAGTTCAAGTGGATCGAGTCGGCACTTGAGAGCTGAAAGTCCACACGGTCGAACAGGTTCTCTTCGTTACCCTTGTCATGCATCACCATGAATTCCGGGGGATCGAGAAACCGGCCGCTTTTCAAACCGTTTGCGGAGATGAAGTTGCCCCAGTTCTGCCCCCCGTAAGCAAGCTCGACGGCCACGTTGGATGTTCCAAATGACCCATAGGAGGTGGTCACTCCGCCATGAGGTGTGGTTACGCCCTGGCCAGACCGTGTGGTGGCTACAATCACAACACTGGTCTTGCCTCCGTATTCGGCGGGCGGTGCCCCCGAGATCACTTCCATCGACTCGATCGAATCGAGGGGAATCTGGTTGGAAAACACTTTGCTTTGTTGGTCGGTAATGGGCTGGCCATCCACGGAAAACGAGTTTTCCGCGTGATCCCCGAGGCCGTGAAAAAGACCATTCGAATCGGCGGCAATCCCAGGCGTGGCGAGCGTGACCTCCGAACTCAGTGACGACGACGCGCTTTCCAAGGGCATTTTGTCGAACAAGTTCTTGTCCACGTCAGTGTGGAAGGTTGAATCGTTCTCCACCAAGTCTCCCCCGGCCTCGACCGTAACCGTGCTGGAAGTCCCGGCCACCTGAAGATTGATCTTGACGCTGACAGGCACGACCGAGCGGACCTCCACGTCCTGTGCGGTTTGGGCAAATCCAGTCGCGGTCACCGTCATGTGATAAGGATTGAAAGGCACGTTCGGGAAGCTGAAATTTCCGGACTTGTCCGTGGTGGTTGACTGATCGAAATGACTGACCGGGTTGTGAATCTCAACGATTGCATCGGCAACAACGGCACCGCTAGGGTCCAGTACGGTGCCCGTAATGGAACCAGAACTCCCGCTTGAGCCTGTGGAAGCAGTCCCCGGCGATACGAAAAAGCAGGTAATCAGAAGCAGTTGCATGAATGCCAAATTCCGAATCCGCATGAATCCTCCTCGCTGGACGAAAGGAAAACGTCAATCAGAGCGATCCACGGAAAACGGGGACCGCGACTTTTGAGCAGACGTCAGCGAACGGAAGACTAAGCGGGAGGTGCGCGGGGGAATGTCTGATGGACAACCAGTTCGAATTTGGGATCAACCGAACTGGCAAGAACGAGCCGAGCGACACCAGTCGGCATCGGCAACAAGGAAGCGTTCAGTAAGGGTGGGGCTACGGAGTGGGCGAAATGGCACACCTGACATTGATGGTCCTCGGACGAACTACCGTGCCAGTGCCCTGCAGCCTGAATGCCGAAGGACAATACGACCGCAGCCAGTAGGATGGCTAGGGTTTTTCGCATTGTGATGCGCGACAGATGCACCCTGGGTACCCTCAGAAAGGTTAATACTTAGACGCCCGAAGCTGTGGAAAAGTTGCTGGTCTCGTGCCCCAACCTGTAACCCCTTCAACGCAGAGGCGTTATGCCATCAAACCTGCAAGACGTCTCCTTCGCGGGCGACCATCTGGTAGAGCACAGGGCTCACGATACGGCCAAGGAATAGCCGCGAGATGAGTCCCGCCACAATGACGATCGCAAATGGTTTCTGTGAGTCCGAGCCCACGCCGGTGGAAAGCGCCGCAGGCAGAAGACCCAGGCAGGCGACCAGCGCCGTCATCATGATTGGCCGTAGGCGGATCAGCGACCCCTCCAGAGTGGCTTTGCGGATGCCCTGTCCTTCGAGACGAAGCTTATTGATATAGGAGACGTCGATGATCGCTGTCTCTGCAGAGACGCCCATGAGCACCAGCAGGCCGAGTACGGAGGAGACGCTGAAGGGTGTGTGCGTGAGCTTGAGCGCCAGCAGGGCCCCGACCGGTTCGGTCATCACCACGCCAAGGACCACAGTGACCGGAAACTTGAAATTGCCGTAGAGCGCGAACAGGATCATAAAAATCAGGAGGACAGCGAGTGGGCCAATGACCGAGAGCTGCTGTCGTGCGACGACGTATTCGCTGTATTCGCCGCCCCAGTCTAGGTGGTAGCCCTGCGGCAGTTTGACGGTCGAAAGCACGGACTTCTGCGCTTGATCCACGGCGCGTGCCAAGTCGCGCCCCTCGATGCTGAATTGGACTCCGATGTAGCGCGAATTATTCTCGCGATAGATAAACGAGGCGCCGTTGCCCTGACGAATGCTGGCCAGCTCGGAAATTGGAACTTGCTGCCCGGAAGGAGTCGGCACCAGCAAATTGCCGATGGCGTGCGTGCTCGAGCGGTATTCGGGCTTCATACGCACCACCAGGTCAAATAGCTGCTCTCCCTGGATCACTTGGGTGGCCGCCTGGCCCCCCACTGCGGCCTGGATCACGCCCTCGACATCGGAGACATTAATGCCGTAGCGCGCGATTTTTTCCCGGTCCACGTCGATCTGCACACTGGGCTGCCCCAGTTCGCGCACAACGGTGAGTTCGGTGAAGCCGGGCACCTGCTGAAGCACGCGCTTGATCTCGACCGCTTTGTCTTCGAGCACTTGCAGGTCCGGGCCGAAGATTTTCACTGCAAGCGCGCTCTTGAGGCCTGTCAGTGCTTCGTCCACCGCATCTTCCGCCGGTTGCGTGAAGTTGAAAATCACGCCGGGATACGAAGCGACCTTTTTCTGAATATCCTTGGTCAGATCGGCCTTGTTGCGGATCGGTCCCAACTTCCACGCCGCGTCCTTATAGGGCTTCAGCCCCACGTAAAACTCGCAGTTGAAAAAACCAGTGGGGTCGGTGCCGTCGTCGGGGCGGGCCAACTCCGAGCCGACCTCGGTGACCATCGGGTAGGCCATCAGGATTTTGCGGATCTGCGGAGCGAATTTGGCAGCCTCCTCAAAGGAGATGGTATATGGCATCGTGGCGCGCACCCAGATGGCGCCCTCGTCGAGGTGTGGCATGAACTCACCGCCGATGAAAGGAATCAGAAGTAGCGAAGCGCCGAAAATGGCGGTGGCCAGAATCATCGTAAGATTCGGGCGATCCAGGCACCAGCGTAGTTCCGCAAGGTACTCCTCCTTAGCCCATTCGTACGCGCGGTTCACCTTTTCCTTCACATCGTGCGTGAACCAGTAGGAGGCGAGCACGGGAACGAGTGTAAGGGTGAAAATCAGCGAGCCTAACAGCGCCCAGGACATCGTTTCCGCCATCGGGTGAAACAATTTTCCTGAAGGCCCGCTCAGCGCGTAGATGGGGATGTACCCGGCAATGATGACGGCGACGGAAAAGAAAATCGGCCGGTCCACGTCGTGCGCCGCCGCGATGATCACCTGGTGAAGTTTGTACTCCTGCCCGTGCCGCGCGGCCAGCTCGCGGTAAATGTTTTCCATCATCACCACTGTGCCGTCGATGATGATTCCGAAATCGATGGCCCCGATGGAAAGCAGGTTCGCCGGGATATCGCGCCCATGCAGGAAAATGAAAGAAAACAGCAGGCTCAGCGGAATGGTCAGGGCGACGATAATCGCCGCGCGCAGGCTGACCAGGAAGAAGATCAAGACGATCAAGACCAGGCCCATGCCGAGCAACAGGTTGTGCTCCACTGTGTCGATGGTCACCTGCACCAGGTCGCTCCGGTCATAGTAGGGCCGAACTTTCACGTCGGGCGGCAGGAGGTCGCGGTTGATCTCCGTAGTTTTCTCTTCCACCCGTTTGAGGACGTTCTGCGTCTGCTCGCCGGTCAGCATGAGGATGACGCCTTCGACTCTGTCGTCATCATTCTGGAAACCGAACTCCCCGAGGCGAGGAGCGTGGCCGATCGTGACCTCGCCAATGTCGCCGATGCGTACCGGCACGCCGTTGTTGTTCCCGACGATAATGTCGCCGATCTCTTCGGTCTTAGTCAGCAGCCCCAGTCCGCGCACGTAGAAGAATTGCGAACCCTGCGAGTAGAAGCCTCCGCCGGCGTTGGCGTTATTGGCGGCCAGGGCATTCAGCACTTGCGGCAAGGGAATGTGGTAGCTGTAAATCTTGGCCGGATCGAGCAGCACTTGGTATTGCATCACCGTGCCGCCAAAGCCTGAATCATCGGCTACGCCCGGCACGGACTTGTAGGCGCGCTCAATCACCCAGTCCTCGTACGTCTTCAGCTCTTGCGGCGTGCGGTCCGGGCTCTCGATCACGTAGCGATAGACGAGGTTTGATGGGCTTGAAAGCGGCGCCAGGCTGCCCGTGACGCCCGGTGGCAGAGTGGCATCCGAGAGCCGTTCAAAGACAACTTGCCGGGCGAAATAGTTGTCCGTGCTTTCTTGGAACGTCATGATGACGTCGGACAAGCCATAGAGCGAGATCGACCGCATGAACACCATGTGCGGCACACCGTTCATCTGTAGTTCGATCGGCAGCGTAACCAGGCGCTCGATTTCCTCAGCCGCGTGTCCGGGCCATTGCGTGATGACCTCGACAAGCGGGGGGGAAAGGTCAGGGTAAGCATCCACGGGCATCCGGTGAAACGAGACCGCACCGGCAACGACCACGAGCACTGCCGCCATCAGGATCAGGAAACGCTGCCGAAGAGCGAATTGAACGATGTGATGAATCATCCCTGGTCCTCTCCCCCTCAGCGCTGAAGTGAGTTCTGGAATTGCAGGAAAAGGCTGCCGTCGCCGACCACGCGGTCGTTCGCTTGCAACCCGGTGAGGATTTGAGTCTTTCCGTCCTGGCTTTCGCCGAGGGTGACGTCGCGCCTGGCGAACTGGCCGTTTGCGGTTTGCAAATAGACGTAGGGCATGTTTTGTTCGTCGCGCAGCACGGACGAGTTGGGGACGAACAGAGCGTTGGGAATCACGCCGGCCCGGACCTCCGCCGTCACGTACATTTCTTTCTTCAGGCGCTCACCGGGATTGGAGGCTTCAATGCGCGCCTGAAGCGTGCGTGTGTTGGGGTCGAGCGCGGGAGAAATGTACTCGATCTTGCCATGTACAACATCGGGATATGATTCGTTTTCGATCGTCACCGAGTCGCCAACGTGCACATAGGCCACGTCCTTCTGGTAGATGTTGACGAGAATCCACACTGAACTCATGTCCGACAGCGTGAAACACTGTGTGGCACCGGCCGCCAGCAATTGACCCGCAGAGCACTCGCGGTCCACCACCTCTCCGGCCACTGGCGAGTACAGCGGGATTTCCGGTGAGGGAGGCTTGGTGACAATCGTTTCCGGATCCGCTATGCCGAGGATGCGAATGGCGTCGCCGCTGGACTCGAAGTCCGCCTTTGCCTGATTGCGGTCGGACTCGGCCTGCAAAAGGTCGCGTTCCGCGATCGCATTGTGCGCATAGAGATCCTGGGCCCGGGCATAGTTCTTGTCCGCCACGCGATAGGTGTCGCGCGCCTTCAAGTACGCTGCGCGCAGCAGAGAGTAGTCCGGGCTGGCGATGTAAAGAAGCGCCTGGCCGGCGCGCACGTGCTCACCCGGCGCAACCACGACGCGGCTGACCGGCCCACCCACCTGCGTGATCACCGGCGTGGTCTTGAAGTCGTTGTACTCGACCGCGCCGGTCAGCCGGAGCGTGCGCGCCAGCCGTCCTTGCGTGGTCGTCACGACCGATATGTGAGACATCTGGTCGGCGGGTAGCGAGAACAGCTCGGCCTTGGCACCGGGGCTTTCCCCCGTCGAGAATGAGGTCATCTTGCTGGCTTTTTCTCCCGCTCCTCCGCAACCGGCGAGTGCGAAAGCTAGGACGATCGGCATGGCGATTTCCCAATCCCACCGGTGGCTCATTCTTCGTACAGTCTTCATGGCAAGGACCTCGTTCCCACTGCTTCGCGAAGCTGCTCGAGCGCAATCAGGTAAGAAGCGAGCGACTGGCGATAGGCGAGCTGCGTTGCGCGATAGCTGCGCTCCGCGTCGAGAAAGTCGAGCAGGCTTGCGGCACCGCGTTTGTAAGCGTATTCGCTGATGTCGCGCGACTCCTGGGACTGGTCGAGATAGCCGGAGCGGTACAGTAATACGACTTCGTCGTTCGTGCGCACACCTTCATAGGCGTCCACCACGTCTGTCATCACCTGATCAGTCGCGCCCGCGGCTTGCTCCTGCTCCTGAGTAATGGCGAAGCGCGTGCGAGCGATCTCTCCTTGATTGCGGTCGAAGATCGGAAGTTGAACGCTCCAGAAATAGGACGCGGTATTGAGATCGCTCAGGTGCGTGTAGTTCATCTGAGCCGTGACGTCGCGTTTGCCATTCGCCTTGGCCAACTCGTACTGGCTGTTTGCTGCGGTCACACTCTGCTGCGCCGCGCGCAGGTCGGGGCGTTCGCGCAAAGCCTTCGTTTGCAGATCTTCGAGTTTGACCGTCAGCGGCTGATAGTCGAAATTGGCCGCAACGTCGTAATCGGCAGGCACGGATTCGTATCCGAGCAATTGTCGCAAGCCCACGAGCGCTTGCACTCTGGTGAGACGCGCTTGCGAGACGTCCGTTTGGAATTGCAGCAATTGAAGCTTGATCTTCAGCAAATCGCCCTCGCCGATGTCGCCTGCTTTGTAGCGAGCTTCACTGATGTCCACCGTGTTCTGAAAACTTTTTAGATCCTGTTCGGCAAGACTAAGCGTGGATTCGGCCAGTTGGACGCCGACGAACTGAGAGGCGACGTTGAACGTCAAGTTGCGCTCGTCGTCTACCACGAGCGAGCGGGTGACAGCTGTTTGGTCCTTCGCGGCTTGTAAGCGGTGCTGGCGCTTTTTGCCGCGTTCAAACAGATAGCTGAGACCGAGGTCGAATTGAGCGGAATTGTCGATGTAATTGGAGCTGAATTGACTCGGCTGGAAGATTGGCAGGAACTGCGCGTCGCCCATCACCACGGGGTTCGGGCGCAAGTTCGCCGTGGTCTCCTCCGCTTCATTCTGTAGGACGACGGTGCGCGCGGCCTTCAGACTGTGATTGTGCTCGATCGCCATCCGAATTGCTTCATCGAGCGTGACTTTCACCGGTCCTTGAGTTTGTGCCGCGAGGCTGCCCGCCAGGACGGTACCAGCAAGATAGACTGCAACCGCGATTGCAAAACGCGCATTTGAAAGAGGCATAAGCTTTCCTTAATCGAAAGGAATGTGAATCGGAATGACGGCCGTGGTGCGCAGCAGTAATTCTAGACGAGAGGAGGTGCCCGGGCGGCAAGGCAGGGAATCACAGGGCTGGGCGAGAATCGAGGCTCGTATTGCTGCGCCTGAATCTCAATAGGAGCCAGACTTGGGGTACGGTCACCCGCAAGTGTCCGCTCCATCGGTTGATGGCTCAGGTGACAGATCGGGCAGTTCGCGCAAGAGGATGTGGAGTGATGATGCCAAACGGCGCCCAGCGCCATGGTCAAGACGAGCAGTGCCAGCAGCATCGCGGGCACCATCAGGTAGCGGATTGGTTTTCGCGATGGCATTTCTAACCTGCAAGGCAGAAACCCTTGCAGCAATTCTGCTGGAGAGGTCCAAGCACTCCTATGGGTTGTGCCCCGTCGTACAGGGAGTGGCACCTTCAGTTCGACCGCTCGAGCGCCTTTTCCACCATCGCCACGCACTTCTCGACACGCTTGCGCAGCGGACCTTGGATCTCCTGCTGGCGCTGCCGAAGTGTGAACATTTCGTCGGCCATGTTCAGCGCGGCGAGAACGGCAACTTTCAGCGAATCTACCGTCCGGGTCGCTTCCGCAATGGAGCGCATTTTCCCATCCACGTATGCGGCCAATTCCTGCAGGTACGCTTCGTCATGATCCGCGCTGACGTTGTAGCTTTGGTCGTAAATCTCGATTTTCACGTTCAGGCTCCCCGGCCGGGTTGAAGCCATTGTCGGCCATTGGCGGCATCGGCGCAAGCACAACAGGCTGGCGACACGGGGAGGCTTGGAGGTCGCGCTCGGTCGGCGGAAACTTCAAGAATCGCGAAGCGTGGCACCGAGCCGCTGCTCGAGTGCCGCGACAATGCGGGAGGAAAAATCCGCGAGCTGTGGGTCGGTGAGCGTCGTCTGCGCGCTCTGAAAGGTCACGCGGATCATCAGAGAAAACTTTGCAGTTGGCACCTTGCCGCCCCGAAATAAGTCGGCAGCTTCCACGCGTTGAATTTCCTGAATTCCAAGCGAGCGGATCGTCTCAGTTACTTTTGTAAACGTAATTCCTTCATCCAGTACGAGTGAGAAGTCGCGCTCAACGGCGGGAAAGCGTGGCAGCGGTGAAAAACGCAGCGCGGCGCTCGCTGATTCAATGCCCTCCAGCAACGCGCCAAGCTGCAACTCGGCGACAAAAACGTCCTGCCGCAGCTTGAATTGTTCGGCGATGGGGTGAGCAAGCTGGCCCGCCACTCCTATGTGCTTTCCGCCGGCACGTGCGATTGATACTCGCCCCGCACGTGCGGTCGAGAGCCAAGGGAGCTCGCATGGCTGCCAGTCGAAGCCTCCGGCAAGCTCGCCCAGTTGATCGAGGTCGCCCTTCAAGTCGGCAAAGGAGAATTCGCGCGCCGCTTGGTGAATCGTCTTTTCGCGAGCAGAACCCGTGGCTCCGATTGTCAGAACTGGCGTTTCGACCGGCTCGCCCCCGCGCAGTTCGTAAGTTCGTCCAATTTCGAAGAGGCGCAGGCTTCGCTGGCCGTGGTTCAAGTTCCACTCGACCGCACTGACCATGCTCACTGTGCCCGTCGAGCGCATCGCGGAGGCATCTTCCGCGAGTGGATTCCCGATCACTGCGGGAGAAACGCCCTCGGGACGAAAGACTGCGTCGCGCAGCTTATCCACCAGCGGAATTTCCACAATTTCCTGATAGCCCAGAGCAACGATCCTTTCGCGCAAACGGTCCATTGCTTCCGCGTGCGGCAAGCGATGTGCCGGCTGCTTTGCAGGCGGCAACCGCGGCGGGAACTTGTCGTAACCGAAGTGGCGCGCGACCTCCTCGATCAGGTCGATTCCCCGAGTGACATCGCTCCTCCAAGACGGCTGCTTGCACTGCCACACAGCACCAAGAGACTCTTTGCTGCCACGGTTCGCATCCGTGCGGACCGGATGAAAACCAAGCGCGCTCAGGATATCTTCGATATCGCGATCAGGGACATCCGCGCCCATCACGCGAAGGAGCCCTTTGCGCGAAATCTCGATTGGAGTAGCCGCTGCTCGGCGAGGGTAGATATCCACGACGCCGGAAAGAAGTTCGCCGCCCCCCCACTGCTGGATCAATTCCGCTGCGCGGCGGGAAGCCAGTTCCACCATTTCGGGATCGACGCCTCGCTCGAAGCGATAGGACGCCTCGGTGCGCAGGCCGAGCGACTTCGCCGTGCGCCGGACCGAAATCGCATCGAACCAAGCGGCTTCGATAAGAAGATTGCGGCTGGAGAAGCCGATCTCGCTCTCCCCGCCTCCCATCACTCCGCCGATGCCAACGGCTCGGGACGCGTCCGCATTCACGCACATGTCTTTCGTGAGAGTGCGTTCGACGCCATCGAGCGTCCGCATTTTTTCGCCCGGGCGCGCCCGCCGCACTACCATGCGGTGCTCGGCCAGCTTATCGAGGTCAAAAGCATGCAGCGGCTGGCCCAGCTCGAACATCACGTAATTCGTGATATCCACTACGTTGTTGATCGAATTCTGGCCGATTGCTTCGAGGCGCTGCCGCAGCCAGTCGGGAGACGGCTGCACCTTCACACCCCGCACAATGCGTGCGGTATATCGCCCGCAGAGGTCGGGGCATTCGATTTCAACGCGCGTGGCGCTGCCGACTTCTTCAGAGGATTCCTTAAGCTTCGGTTCAACTGGTCTGAGAGGGAAGCGGTAAATCGCCGCAGCTTCGCGCGCTACGCCGTAATGACCGAGGCAATCGGGACGGTTGGCAGTAATTTCCGCGTCAAGCACCGGCCCCGCGGCACTCTCCTCGACCGAGTCGATGGCAACGCCAGCAAATGAGAGGCGCGAAGCGATTTCTGTCGCCGACGCTTTCACGTCCACGAATTCCTTCAACCAGTTGTATAGGACTTTCATCTTCGAGTCTTGAAACTCGCCAATCGCTCGCTGCTCTAAGGAAACTGGCGAAGGAATCGCACGTCATTCTGGAACAGCACAGGCAGCTCCGTGATGCCATACTTCATCATCGCCAGGCGGTCCACGCCCATGCCGAACGCAAAGCCCGAAAGGCGCTCCACGTCGTAATTCACAAAGCCATAGACTGCGGGATTCACCATGCCCGCGCCAAACAATTCAATCCAGCCGGAATGCTTGCAGATGCGGCAACCGCTGCCTCCGCAGACGTGGCACGTCGCGTCCACCTCCGCCGAAGGCTCGGTAAAAGGGAAATAGCTTGGGCGAAGGCGCGTCTTCGTTTTCGGGCCAAGAAACTCTCTCGCGAAATAATCCACCGTCCCTTTGAAGTCGCAAAACGTGATGTCCGTGTCCACCGCGAGACCTTCAATTTGATGGAACATGTAGCCGTGGGTGGCGTCGGGATTATCGCGGCGATAAACCTTCCCTGGGACCACGATGCGCACCGGCGGCGGCTGTTTCTCCATTGTGCGAATCTGCATCGGCGAGGTGTGCGTCCGCAGGAGATGTCTGCCGCGCGCACCCTCGATATAGAAGGTGTCCATGTTGTCGCGCGCGGGATGGTGCTCGGGAATGTTCAGCGCTTCGAAGTTGTAATAAGGCGTCTCAATCTCCGGTCCCTCCACAACGCTGAATCCAATTGAGAGGAAGATGCGCTGCAGCTCGTCGAATGTCTGGCGAACGATATGGCGCGTCCCGAGAACGCGCTCGACACCCGGCAGTGAAAGATCAATCCGATCTCGCGCCTGCGCGGCCTGCGCGGCGGCCGCTTCGATCTCGCGCTGCTTTACTTCAAGCGCGGCCTCGATATGGGCTTTGAGCTTGTTCAGCTCCTGGCCGACGACGCGCTTCAGTTCTGGCGATGCAGGCTTCAGCCAGTTGTCAGCAATTCGCGAGAGCGTGCCCGATTTTCGGCCGGTCCAGTTGACAACGAAGATCTTCCAGCTTTCCTGGCCGGAAAAAGGGCGGGCAGCCTGTTCGTCAAAGCTTTGCCGCACACCTTCGAAAAGGCGAAGGACATCATCGGGCGCGGAAATGCCGAGTTTGGCGAATGTCTGTTCGGTTGGGTTGTCTGTCGTCATCGAAACGTGACGTACGATCGTGGGGGCGCGTCTGAAACCCGCCCCCCTCTTTGTATCAAAAGCGCGTTAAGCCTTTGGTTGCGACGCTGCTGGCGCGGCCGCGAGGTGTTGCTGCGCCTGTGCAACGAGCGCCGTAAAGCCCTCGGCATCGCGAACTGCCATATCCGCCAGAATCTTCCGGTCGATGTCGATGCCGCCGCACTTCAAACCGTGAATCAACTGGCTGTACGTGATGCCGTTGTTCCGCGCGGCGGCGCCGATGCGCTGAATCCACAGCGTGCGTATATCGCGTTTGCGATTCCGGCGATCGCGATAGGTGTACCGCAGGGAACGATTCACCGCTTCTTTTGCTGACCGGTAGAGTTTTCCTTTCGTAAGGAAGAAACCCTTGGCATGCTTCAATAGCTTCTTGCGCCGCGCACGACGCTTTGTACCGCGTTTGACTCGAGCCATGGCTCTATTCTCCTGTGACGCGCCTGGCAGGCGCAAATAAATGGGGAGACAACCGAAGTCCGGCTGGCCAAGGCAAAAGAGGCCAGCAAGATGGGTTTGTCTCGTGGGACTGCTTCAAACGTCCCGATGCAACAGGGCAGCCGGCCGGCAGGCACCCATTACGCTCTGCCTGGCGCGGATAAAGAAATCTAGCCGTAAGGCAATTCGCGGCGCACGTTCCTCACATCAGCAGGGTTCACCTCAACCGATTTGAGGAGCTTGCGCATCCGCCGCGGCGACTTCGTGCCGAGCAGATGGCGCTTGCCGGAATGCATGCGCATAATCTTGCCGGTTGAGGTCACCTTGAAACGCTTGGCAGCGCCGCGGTGGGTCTTCAACTTCATTTTCTTATTCTTCTTCACAATTTCCTCTTTGCAGAAATCCCTTAGGCTTGGCCGCCCGGCCCCGGCTGTGAGGGTCGTACCGCGACTGCAGCAGCGCCCTTCTTGGGCGCAAGCAGCGCCAGCAAAATATTTGCTTCCATGCGCGGCCCAAATTCCACCTGGGCATGCTCCGTCACGTCTTTAAGCAGCCGGTTCATCTTTGCGCGGCCCACATCCTGGTGGGCCATTTCGCGGCCACGGTGGAAGATCATGGCCTTCACTTTGTGTCCTTCACCGAGGAAGCGGATGATCTGGTTCTTGCGAACCTGATAATCGTGCTCGGCCGTCGATGGCCGGAATTTCACTTCCTTGATCTGTGAACTCTTTTGGTTTTTCTTGGCCTCGTGAGCCTTCTTGCTTTGCTCGTAAAGGAACTTGCCATAATCCACGAGCTTGCAAACAGGTGGCACGGCATTCGGCGAGATTTCCACGACATCCAAGCCGGAATCCCTCGCCGCCTTCATCGCGTCGAACAGGGACATCACTCCAAGCTGATTCCCTGCCTCGTCAATCACGCGAACTTCGCGAGCGCGAATGCGCTCGTTGACTCGAAGACCCCCACCGCCCCGCTCTGCGATAAACTCACCTCCGAGGCACGCGGCTCAGGTGTCCGGTGCCCGTCCATCCCTCCGGGTACAGAGAAACCAGCACAGAGGGGCAGGTCGAAAAGTATAACATGGCTTCGCCGTTCCCTCGCAAGGGGCGTTTACTCATGGCTCAAGAGCCGCGTCCCTGTCATGGGATCCTCGCCAAGCAGGAGGAAGAACCGTGAAATTCTGGGCCTACGTGTTCGTGGATACGGAAGACCCCGGCCCCCGCCGAATCGTCGGTGAAATCCGCAAGCTTGCCGGCGTTGTGAAAGCTGACGCGCTCTTTAGCACACCGGACATCATTGCAATTGACGAGGGCGATGATCTGGCCGCCATGGATGGCGTGATTGACCGCATTGTCGAGATACCTGGCGAGCGTGACACCGACACTAAAGTAGCCCGTTGGATCCCATAGGCTACAATCCCTAGGCTTGCTGGTTTGACGTTCCCGTTTAAGAAATCTGGCGAGAATCGATTTCCTGGTGCAAGGCAGCAACGAATTGATCGAGCGGGCGAGGTCCAAGATCACCCTTTGAGCGGTGCCGCACGGCGACGCTGCCTGCTTCCGCCTCTTTGCCGCCGAGAATAAGCATATAGGGAATTTTCTCGAGCTGCGCATCCCGAATTTTGGCTTGCAGCTTTTCGTTGCGGTCGTCCAGATGAACGCGGAAGCCAGCGTCTTGGAGCTGTTGAGTCACCTTCTGCGCGTATTCTATAAACTTGCTACTCACAGGGAGGACAGTCGCCTGCACCGGCGCGAGCCACACCGGGAACGCTCCCGCGTAGTGCTCGATCAGCACGCCAAAGAATCGCTCAACAGAACCCCAAAGCGCGCGGTGAACCATCAGTGGTTGGTGGCGCGAACCGTCTTCCCCCACGTACTCAAGATCGAAGCGGCGCGGCAAATTGAAATCGAATTGCACAGTGGTGAGCTGCCAGGGGCGGCCAATCGCGTCCACCAGTTTCACGTCGATCTTCGGCCCGTAGAAAACAGCTTCGCCCGGCATGTATTTGTAGGGAACGTTCATCCGATTGAGCGTATTGATGAGGGCCCCTTCGGCGCGTTCCCATTCCTCGACAGTGCCTGCATAATCCCCGGGCCGCGACGCATCGCGCGCGGAAAGCTCCACTTCGTAACGGTCGAATCCAAAAACGCGCAAAACTTCCCAGGCGAATTCGACGCAGTCCTGAACTTCCTTTTCAATCTGTTCCGGCATGCAGAAGATGTGCGCATCATCCTGCGTGAAGCCGCGGACGCGCAGCAGCCCGTGCAACACACCCGAACGCTCGTAGCGATAAACCGTGCCGAGTTCAGCGAGGCGAACGGGGAGTTCGCGATAGCTGCGCAAGCGTGATTTGTAAATCAGGATGTGGCCGGGGCAGTTCATCGGCTTGAGCTGGTATTCCGCCTTCTCGACTTCCATCGAGCCAAACATATTCTCGCGATAAAAGTCGGCATGGCCGCTTGTCTTCCACAAATCGAGCCGCATGATATGGGGAGTGAAGACAAGATCATAACCGCGGCGTATGAGTTCGGCGCGCAGCCAGTCTTCCATTTGCCGGCGAATGATCCCGCCCTTCGGATGCCAGAAAATGAGTCCTGGCCCGGCTTCGTCCTGAATGCTGAAAAGATCAAGTTCCGCGCCGAGCTTGCGGTGATCGCGGCGTTTAGCCTCTTCCAGTTTGTGCAGGTATTCCTCCAGTTCCTTCGGCTCGACGAAACATGCCCCGTAAATCCGCTGCATCTGCGGATTGCCTTCCTGGCCCTTCCAATACGCGCCCGCAACGTTCATCAGTTTGAATGCCTGGATACGCCTTGTGGAGGGGATGTGTGGCCCGCGGCAGAAGTCCATGAATTTCCCCGTGGTGTAAAACGAAACCATCGGTTCGCTGGCCTTCTCTTCAATCAACTCGCACTTAAACTCCTGCTTGCTCTGGCGATACAGGTCGAGCGCCTCTTGCTTCGGAAGCAGCTTGCGCTCGTTCGGAATGTCTTTCGCGGCGAGTTCGTGCATCTTCGCTTCGATTTTCTCGAGGTCCTCCGGTGTGAAAGGCTCATCGCGCAGGAACTCGTAGAAGAAACCATTTTCAATCGGCGGCCCCACGCCAAGTTTAACGTTGGGATACAGCTCGAGAACTGCCGCAGCCATCAGATGCGCGGCCGAGTGCCGGAAAACTTGAACTGCCTCGAGGTCTTTCGCGGTCAGGATGGAAAGCTTCACGTCGTGGTCGAGCGGGCGCGAAAGGTCGATTAATTCTTCGTTCGCGCGGGCGACGAGGGCTTCCTTCGCAAGCCGCGGCGAAATCTGGTTCGCGACCTCTGCCGGAGTCGAGCCGCGCGGCACTTGTCGGGTCGCGCCGTCAGACAGCGTAATCAGAATGGTTTCCATGCGTGATCTTCTCTCGTTGCGAAAAAGTCTAGATTACTGGCACTAGAGATGCCGGTCAAGGCAAGAGGCGATAACGACCCAACCACCAGACCTTCGACGCCCCTATCGACGGCGGGATTTGGCGCGTGCGCGGGGCTTCTTGGCCCGGCGGCGCGCCTTTGATGGCTTTCCAGCTGCGGCACGCTTCAATTCAGCGCGGCGCGCAGCGGCCCAGCCAGGCTTATTGATTTGGCGGCCGCGCGCAATGGCGAGCGCGTTGGCGGGGACATGCTCGGTAATCGTCGAGCCCGCGGCCACATATGCGCCATCGCCCACCCGAACCGGCGCCACCAGCGCTGTGTCGCTTCCAATGAAGACGCGATTCCCAATCGTCGTTGGGTGCTTTGAGACACCATCGTAATTGCAGGTGATCGTCCCTGCGCCGATATTCGTGTCCCGGCCTACTTTGGCATCGCCAAGATATGTCAGGTGCTGCGCCTTCGCGCCTTCGTGCAGAACAGCTTTCTTCATTTCCACAAAATTGCCGACGCGCGCTCGTGCCCGGACATCAGCGCCCGGCCGTAGCCTCGAAAATGGCCCTACATGTGCCTTCTCGCCGATGCGGCTTGAATCCAGAATCGAATGCGCGTCGATCACGACATCATCCTCCACTCGAGAATCTCGCAAGATGCTTCCCGTGCGAATCACGCACCTGGCTCCAACGCGCGTCTTGCCGAGGAGTTGAACGCAAGGTTCAACGAGTGTGTCCGCCCCAACCTCCACTTCCGGATCGATCACCACGGTCTCGGGCAGATAAATCGTCGCGCCCGCATCCATCAGCTCCGCCGCCTTTCGCGCGCGGAGAATGCGATCCACGTCCGCCAGGGTAGTGCGCGTGTTGCAGCCGATGATTTCCTTCGAATCAGCCACAAGATGAGCCAGGACACGCTCGTTGCGTTGGCGAAGCAAGCCAACAACGTCCGTCAAGTAAAGCTCGTGGTGGTAGTTTTCGGGGCGCAGCGCGTTGAGGGAGGGCCAAAGTTTCTCGAGCGTGAAGCAATAGATGCTCGAATTCACTTCGCGAATCGCTTTCTGTTCAGGCGTCGCGCTCTTTTCCTCGACTACGGCCTGGACCCGGCCTTCGGAATCCCGCAAGATGCGCCCGTAATCGGTGGGGTCATCGAGTTCAGCCGTGAGGATGGTCGCGGCGGCCTCGCCTCGGCGGTGAGTATCGAGCAGCGCCGCCAGTGTCTCCGCCCGCAAAAGCGGCGCATCGCCGGGCACGACGAGAGCGATCCTCGCGCGTTTGCGAATCGCGCGCCGTGCTATTTGTAAGGCGTGGCCGGTTCCGCGTTGCGGTTGCTGCGAAATGGTTTCCGCGCCAAGCTCACTTACGGCCGTCCCGACCTCCTCGGCTTGGTGCCCAACAACGACGAGCATTTGCGCTGGTTTGAGAGGCTGACAGGCGCATACAACATGCTCGATGAGCGGGCGTCCCCCCGCGTGGTGCAGTACCTTCGCGAGATCGGAACGCATTCGCGTCCCTTTCCCCGCGGCTAGAATCACAACGACGGTGTCGCTTGAATTCATTTCCCGGATATTGTCGCTTTCCCGGCGAGCTTTGGCAAATGAAAGAAGGGTTTTCCTAGACATTTCGATGAAGATTTGCAGTTCAGGATTTAGGACGAGGCCGAAACGGCCACAGGAACCCTTGAGGATGTCTCGCTAACCCTATGGTCCTCGGTTGTTTCGGTCCACAGACTACGGTCAGCTAAGAGCCTGGTGACAAGCTGCGTGTGCAAAGCATGCCCTGCTTTGTGCGCGACGACGAGGGCCTTCAGGGGCCGCCCGACAAGAGCGAGGTCGCCGATCAAGTCAAGCGCTTTGTGTCGGCCAAACTCGTCCGGGAAACGCAACGGGCCATTCGTGATAGTCTCATCGTCCAGCACTATCGCATTCTCCACTGACCCGCCACGAATCAACCCCATCGCCTGCATTCCGGCAAAATCCCTCACAAAACCGAAAGTTCGCGCCGGCGCCAGTTCGCGGCTGAACGAGTCACGGTCCACGGTCATCTTGACTTCCTGCGGGCCGACCTTCGGGTGATTGTAGTCAACGAAGCAATGGACGCGGAATTCGTCGGCGGGGTAGATTCCGATGCGGCGATCGCCTACTGCGAACTCCAGTGGTTTCACCACCTGAATATATCGCCGTTGGCGACGCAAACTGCGAATTCCAGCCTGTGAGAGCATATCGATAAACGGCTTCGATGAGCCGTCGAGGATCGGCAATTCGAGCGCATCGACCTCGACATAGACGTTATCGATGCCGCAAGAATAGAGCGCCGCGAGGATATGCTCCGTTGTCGAGAGAAAAACACCATGCTTCATCAGGCTCGTGGCGTAGCTTACGCGCGCGACATTGCGAACGTGGGCTTCAATTTCAAAGTTGTCGAGATCGACTCGGCGAAAGACAATGCCCGTGTCCGCAGCCGCTGGCACAAGCCTCACATGGCTTCGAACAGCCGTGTGCAGACCAATCCCTTCGGCTTCCGCTGGCCGCTGAATCGTGAGTTGGTGCGCCATGCCACTTAGAATAGCATTTGGATGGCCTAGTAAGTTCGAATTTTAGCCTTTATTTACAGTGACTTACAATCATAACAAGATGGCATTTCTGGATTGGTGTTGCAGAAATACAACACTTTGGCAGGTGGCCTCGTGGTTCAGCTTTGACAGAGCCGATTAAGAGTCACAATTCTGCCTAAGCTGTCACATCGAGCGATTGGCCAGTCGAGTTTGAACTTCCAACATTGATCGTTACCGGCTGCGAAGCTTGTCCTCCTGATTGCTGCAGAGATATTTGCAACTCTTCCAGCCGAATCGCGACCCCACCAGATTGAGTTGTTGGACTCGGGGTCGAAGTCCCATCAACTGACGCAATATAAAAGGGCGCCCCTTTTGGAGTAGGGTTTTGAGTGTTCGGCTCAACCCTTCCAGAAAGGACACCCTTTATGACTAGCACTAAATATATCGGTATGGATGTGCACAAGGAAAGCATCT